>Ga0075115_10001131_pt1 | contig 13149 bp, 11 predicted proteins | sample AntAceMetag02UKH_FD_69785 | JGI IMG/M metagenome (GOLD analysis project Ga0075115, IMG submission 69785) | Saline lake microbial communities from Ace Lake, Antarctica - Antarctic Ace Lake Metagenome 02UKH | ecosystem: Environmental > Aquatic > Non-marine Saline and Alkaline > Saline | place... | reverse complement strand
CAGTCCGAAAGGTCAAGGCAGAATTTGGTGTGAATCAGACATTGGGTTCAAGCAACATATCCTTCGGTTTGCCTGACAGGCCGCTGGTCAACAAGGCATTTTTACCCCTGGCTATCAAGGCAGGGGTGACATGCCCCACCGTGGATGCAGCAAAGGTGAGATCAACGATCTTAGCCACCGATCTTATCCTTGGTCGCGACAGGTTTTCCCAGCATTTTATCAAGGATTACAGACAACGTCAAAGCGATACCGCCGGATAGGCGGTTCGGGGGTGATCGAGCGTAGAAAAAACGCCTGAAGAACGATTTCGAGAGAAAGAATGAAGGCCACATCAGTGTTCCCATTTACTGGTCAGGTAAAAATATTTTTAATAAAAATTTCATATTTTTCTCCAAGGTTTAAGATGTAAAATAGAGATATAGGCATAATAACATGACCCCCTTCGCAGAAATTATCCAATATATTATTTCAGGAATAACATCCGGCAGCATTTACGCCATGGTAGGCGTATGCTGGAGCATTATATTTTTGGTTACCGGTATAATGAATTTCACCACAGGCGAATTCGTGATGCTGGGTGGTATGCTTACCTGGGTATTTCTTGGGGCAGGGATAGGGCTAGCCCCAGCGGTTATTCTCGCTATAGCGGCTACTGTTGCTATCGGAATTATAGTGGAGAGACTGGCTCTCCGCCCTGTAAGATACCCTTCGGAAATGACGAATATGGTAATTACCATTGCAGCGGCATCAATAATTAAAGGGATTATCCTTATCACCTGCGGATCTGAAACGCGAGTCATACAAGCCCTCATTCCTGTTAAACAGATTTCTATTTTAGGGGCTATAATTACTACCCAGACCATCCTGGTGATTGGTGTATTGGCAGTGATGGCTATCGGCCTTTCATTGTTTTTTAATCGCACACTTTTCGGTAAGGCACTAAGGGCAACGGCTATCAATCCAAAGGGAGCCTCCTTGGTAGGGATTAGAATTAACATTTTAATTGTCTTTTGTTTCGGCCTTGCCGGAGGTTTAGGTGCTATTGCAGGCATTGTGATCGCACCAATTACATTTACAGGCTATAATATAGGTTTAATGACAGGCATGAAAGGCCTGGTGGCAGCAATAGTTGGTGGGTGGAATATGACCGGTACAGTTTTAGCCGGGTTAGGGTTGGGTTTAATTGAAGGACTATTTGGCGGTTTCATTTCACCTGGTTGGAAAGATGCTATCGCTCTGCTTGTGATGATTCTCTTTCTCATATATCGGACCATATCCTTTTCAGATGGGGTAAATAAAGTATGAAAGCCAGTAATAAATTTCAGGTATATATTCCTTGGATGATACTGGTAGCAATAGTAATCTTTTTGCCTGTCATCATTTCGAGCTCCTATATGATTAGTATAATGGCTTTTGTCGCCCTTTACGGTGTACTGGCTATTGGTATGGGTATATTAATGGGTCAGGCTGGGTTATTCTCTCTGGTCCAACCCACCTGGTTTGGATTTGGTGCATATATTGCCGGCATACTGGCAGCCAGGGGCTTGGTACCACCCGGGATTGGAATCATCGTCAGTGCAGTCTTTGTAGCCTTGATAGCCTATATCATAGGAGCCCCTATCTTGAGGTTGCGAGGGCTTTACCTTGCATGTGCCACCTTTGGAATTCTTATCATTGCACAAATCTCTTTCGTTCAGTTAGGAGAACTCACGGGTGGCCATTCCGGTTTATTAGGGATCCCCCCTCTTACCATAGGTGGCTTTGTGTTCAAAAGCGATCTACATTACTATTTCCTCTCCTGGGCACTCTGTATCTGTTGCCTCATGTTTTGTTCTAACGTCATCAATTCCCGGGTAGGCCGTGCTATCAGAGCATCCCATGATAGTGAAACAGCGAGCTCTAGTTTGGGCGTTAATATACCGAAATACAGGCTTCAAATCTTCATATTAACCTCTGTCATGGCCAGTTTGGCCGGCAGCGTTTTTTGTTTCTACCTCCGTTTCGCGGCCCCGAGCATTTTTGGCTTTCACTTACTCGTAGAGCTTATGCTGATGGCAGTCATCGGTGGAGTGGGAAATGTTTGGGGTCCTTTGCTTGGAAGTTTCATTATTACATGGCTACAGGAAATATTGAGGGCGTATCTTGGCCATTTTTTTCCCGTTATGACAGGTGAGGTTACGGCTGTCTTTTTCGGTGTCTTTATTATTCTTGTCCTTATCTATATGCCTCGGGGATTAGTCGGTTGGGTAGAGCAAATATTTCGTTTAGGTAGAAGAATCTATGAACACATCAAAAGTTCCGTTGCACAATAGCAAGCATCACAACATAGGGCTTGGCAGGAATTCCTCATTACTTGACGTTGACCGGGTAAGTAAAAGGTTCGGAGGAATACAGGCGCTCAATGATGTGACATTTAGCATAGAGCAAGGAAGCATCATATCAATGATCGGCCCAAATGGCGCTGGCAAGTCTACTTTTATCAACGTAGTTACAGGGATTTATGCCCCCGACATTGGCCAAGTTTGTTTTCAAGGACAAGATATAACCAGACTTCCAGCCCATGCCATTGCCTATTTAGGTATCGGCCGGACCTTTCAACTGGAAGAGCTCTTTCCAAGCCTGACGGTTTTAGAGAATGCAATGGTGGGGTGTCATACCAGAAGCCGGTGTGGCATGTTCTCTTCGGGTTTACGGCTGCCTTCAGCAAAGACAGAGGAACAACGCATTAGAGAAGAAGCGATGGAAAACCTTACAATGATCGGCCTGGAACATAAGGCATCCGATTCAATCTCAAGTCTTCCACTTGGAGAACGGAAGCTCGTAGGAATAGCCCGCGCACTCGGTATACAGCCCAAATTTCTCATGCTGGATGAACCCGCAGGAGGATTGGCGGCTCACGAGATTGAGAAATTAGTTAAGGTTATCGACATCCTGGTAAACAAAGGATTGACCCTCTTTATCGTTGAGCATAATATGCCTTTTGTTATGTCTGTTTCACAACGGGTCATTGTCCTGGATGGAGGGCAAAAAATCGTAGAGGGCACACCGCACGAGGTAAAGGCCAATGAAAGAGTAATTAAAGCCTATCTGGGTGAAGAGGTTTAGAAATGACTGAAGCTGATCATGTTAGGGCTGTTGAAAGGAGAAGGCAGGCAGAGAACCGTCAATTAGAGGTTGAGGATATATGTACTTTCTACGGAGAAGCCCGGGCCTTGAATAAAGTTTCACTCTCAGTGAACACAGGTGAAATTGTAGCGGTTTTGGGAAGTAACGGTGCCGGAAAGACGACCTTACTACGGACTCTTACCGGCGTGTTATCCCCGCGACAGGGCAAAATTGTTTTCAGGGGTGAATCCATCCAAGGCAAGCCGCCCAGTGAAATAATAAGGAAAGGAATTACCAGTGTCCCTGAGGGAGGAGAGCTATTTGGAGCCATGAGCGTGTCAGACAACTTGTTATTAGGCACCTATTCTCTGAACCGCAGAGAAAGGCGAGAGCATTTAACGGCCCGATTGGAAAGGACATTCAATACATTTCCGGTACTTAAAGCAAGGATAAACCAGAAGGCTGAAACTTTATCCGGCGGTGAGCGGCAGATGTTGGCAGTAGCCCGCGCCCTCATGAGTAGTCCAAGGCTTGTGCCCCTCGATGAACCTTCACTGGGATTGTCTCCCATTCTGGTGACAGAAATGATGAAATTGTTGACCCACATCTGTCGTGAAATGAGGATCTCGATACTATTGGTTGAACAAAATGCTAAGGCGGCACTGAATATTGCCGACTATGCCTATGTTCTGGAGAGAGGGGAGGTCGTCCTTAAGGGTAATAGCCGGGAGGTAATGACAAACCCAACTATCTATTCTGCATATTTAGGGGGGTAAAGATTGTAAGAGGAGATACCTGAGTGCTATTTGAGAATCCAGCAAAGAAAAGGAGGTGTGCCATGAAAGAAAAACTATAGACGCAAGAGTGGAAGCAATATTTTAGAAGGAAATCATTTTTAAGAGTAAGGAGGAAGAAAATGAAAAAATCATTATTTATCGCGATGGCGATATGTTTGGGATTCCTTTTCGTCTTTTCCAGCGCTGTGCTTGCGAAAAACCCTGCCCCTTATATACTTGGCTTCTCCTCGGGAATCACTGGTCGAAGGGCTGAGATGGGCATCGCAAGCAAAAGGGGCGCGCTCATGGCACTTAAAGAAATTAATGCCGCCGGAGGTGTCAACGGTCGGCAGTTAAAGGCAGTCTTCTATGATGATCAATCCCAGCCTGTGGTCTGCGTAAAAAATACAAAAAGGATTATTGATGTAGACAAGGCTATTGCATGTATGGGCTATATATCAGTGGGCGGATCCCTGGCATCCGTACAAACAGCGACGGATGGGCAGACTTTATTGTTCAGTGCCGCGCCTGCTATCGTAACCGGGACGGGCACAAAAAAGTGGCTGTTTACCGTTGTGCCCGATCAGATGATAGCATCCGTTCCGATCTTAATTAAAAATTTATTGGATCGTGGTGCTAAAAAAGTGGCCTACATTTATGTTGACACTGCCTATGGGAAACTGGGAGTGAGAGCTTTCAACTTATCATGTGAGAAACTGGGGATTAAGCCGGCTATCATAGAGAAATATTCTCCACAGGCCGTAGACGTTAGTCCTCAGATTGCCCATATCAAGGCCAGTGGAGCAGACGGCCTCCTCATAACCGGGAATTTAGCCGATACGATTAAGGTGATCAAAACGGCCCGAGAACTTGGTATTACGTATCCTATAGTTAGTGATTATGCGATCGTGGGTCCGGAGTTTAGCAAGCTTGGTGGGAAGCTTGTTGAGGGTATTGTAAGCACTTCCCTTAAGGCATTAGTAGCCCTTGATCTGCCTGACACCGATGTCCAGAAAAAAGTTGCCATGGAACTATATAATGACTACATGAAAAAGTATAAGACGTTCAGTCTTTATCCAGGACACACGTGGGATCAGGTCATGTTGATAGCGCAGGCTCTTAAAAAAGTCGATCCCAAGTTGGACCCGACCAAAGATTTTATAAAAATTAGAGCACAACTCAGAGACAACCTTGAAACCCTGGAAGGGTTTGTGGGGCAGAATGGTATTTTTAACTATTCAGCCACCGACCATATCGGTTTGGCCAAAGGATGTTATGTGCCTGTGGTGGTTCGAAATGGCAAGTGGAGACTGCTCTCAAAATAATATTTTAATAGGAAAACCACCGGTTTTGTGAGTGTAACATACCATCGTATGGAGCAATAGGGTCTCAGTCATAAAGCTCGTACCAGCTTTCTGATATTTGAGAGTTGATACGAGCAATTTTAATAAGGACACCATAGAATCCATAGAAGCAGCTGGTTTTCGGGATAGTGAAGCTCGTGATTTGTGGTGGCCGCATTTGGAACTTGGTAAGGGAAAAACTGTGGTGACGTATCATTTGCAAAAGGATGGTTAGGAGGAAAATAACAATGGATAAGACAAAAGAGACGCTTGAATTGTGGTGCTCAGCACCAGATACTCATTTTATCAATAAAGATGCTGAAGAGGCTTACAAAAAGAGGGCCAGAAGAATCGCGGATGTTATCCAACTCAAGGTGCCTGACAGGGTCCCCATAGTGCCTAGTTTTGGCATGTTTCCCGCCCTCGATAATGGCTTTACCTGCGAAGAGGTCATGTTCGACTACGACAAAGCCCGCAATGCGTGGATGAAAACACTTGCGGAATTCGAGACAGATCTTTTTCGGCCCTCAAGCTATGCTTTCCCAGGACCTGTGCTAGAAGCTTTAGATTACAAGCAACTTAGATTGCCTGGCCGCGGAATCCCTAATAATCATGTGTTTCAGTTTGTTGAAGCGGAATATGTAAACGCCGAGGAATTCTACGATGCATTCATCGATGACCCGGCAGACTTTATGTTGAGGGTCTATTTGCCTCGTGTATGTGGAGCGCTTGAACCCTTTAAAATGCTTCCCCCATTTTATTCATGGTTTGGATACTATCTTGGGATTATTGGCAATGTTTCTTTTTTTGGAATTCCTGAAATGGTCGGTGTACTTGAGGCTCTGCAGAAAGCGGGGGCCGAAGCACTAAAGTGGCTTACTCATTTACGTGAGGAAGCCCAAGCAATCACGTCAATGGGGTTTCCAGATATTTTAGGGGGACATTCGGCAGCGCCTTTTGATGTCATTGGAGACTGGATTAGAGGAACACGCGGCATAATGCTGGACATGTATAGGCATCCAGATAAACTTATAAAGGCAATGGAGCGACTGGTACCGATACAAATTAGTATGGGGGCAAACCTATCCAAACGGATGGGAAAACCGGTAGTGATGCTTATGCTTCACAAAGGTCTTGATAGTTTTATGTCAAATGAGCATTACGAGACCTTCTACTGGCCAACTTTGAGAAAGGTCATGATGGGCTTAATCGATGAAGGCATTGTCCCTATGCCATTATTTGAAGGTGACTATACTTCACGCCTGGAGATAATCAAAGATATACCCAAAGGAAAGGCGATATATTGGTTTGAAAATGTAGATATTTACAAGGCGAAGAAAATCCTGGGTGGCACTGTATGTTTTAGAGGTAATGTGCCAGGATCGTTGTTGCAATTAGGCACAGTCAAACAAGTAAACGATTATGTCAAAGAGCTCATCGATGTTGTAGGTAAAGGCGGCGGTCTGATGGTTGACTCCGGAATTTGGTTTGACGAGGCAAAACACGAAAATGTGAAAGCCATGATAGATTTCACAAAGGAATATGGTGTTTACAACTGAAATAATCTATATTATATATAACGATTAACAGATTAATCATGGCCATCTAGCATGGCCGTGATTCGCCAGAAGTGTTTATGCATATCAATACCAATGCAAACCCTTTTCCCATATCGTGAACTACTTCCAAAAAGTCTTTCATGTTGGTATATTTTTCAAGATAACGGAATAACTCCAGCATAAAGAGGCTGATTGGATCATAGGCAAATCCGAAAAGAGAGTATTTATGGCCAACAATGGACCGAACGAAAGAGAAGTCGACCAGTGAGGAAACGAACCGGGAAAGTCCTCCTGCGATACAGTCATTGGGGTTAATTTTGATGTAGCGCCGTTGATAGGTATATTCTGATAGCCAGAAGAAACGAAGTTTAGGGAAGGGCCGATTATACTTGGTGTTAATCTGAACACGTATCCGGTTGAGTTTTTAATGATGCTACCCACGGTGAAGGGAGAGCGAGATTTCTCAAGTGGAGGTACCCTCTTTAAACATGGATTCCTGAGTCTAATTGTTGTTTTCTGAATCTGAGCCCAGTACTGCAAAAGTGTTTGGTTTGACCCGCTTGAACATCCTGCCGCTTTTTACTTTTTTGGTCAGGGCAGAGACAATGCTCTCGCGATCCAGATCCACACCAAAATTTTGCTTAGCGCGTGCTATAATATCGGTGATGTGGAGAGGCTTTTGAGCGGCGAGGAGTATGTCGTATACAGTACTCATTTGAGACCTACCCTTTCGTCGTGGTTTATGAGGGGGTGCATCTCCTTCTCTTAAGATTTCTCGGACGGTCCTTAACTGTGATTTAAGGAGTATTTCGTGGAACTTGGCCCATTCTTTAACGTCCAAAGCTACCTCCAATAAATTTTAGGCGACAATTACCATAGATTTGCAGGTAAGTCAATCAAAGAATAACCTACTTGCCAAAAAAATGTTAGGCTTATACCTCGGAATTTTTGCTTTTTGTAGGCCTAAATCTTAGTCTGAGCTAAAATTTAGAGTGCTATTGCTACTTATGGATAAAACAAAGCCTGAAAAGATTTGTGCACTAACAATGTGCGGAAAGGAATACGTTGTTTATGGATGATATGGAATTTTTCAAGATTGAGTTTCAACCCTTGGGTCTTAGAGATCGATTCCCAGCGGGAAAGTCAGTCCTTGACTGCGCACGGCAATCAGGCATCGATTTGGTCAGCCTTTGTGGCGGTACAGGCACCTGCGGAAAATGCAAGGTGCAGATAGTCTCCGGTGAGGCATCTGAACTTCTACAGGGCGAAGAAAAGGCGCTTTCAGCCGAGGAAATTTCGAAGGGATACCGCCTCGCCTGCCAAACATATGCAAAATCTGATCTTGTTTTAAATGTGCCTGCGGAATCTTTAAGTGCTCCGCAACGGCTCCAGGTGGAAGGGCTGCAGACGCCCGTTAGCCTTGACCCAGTAATTCAGAACTATGATGTATCGCTGCCGGCCCCTTCATTGTTCGACCTGAGGGGTGATGATGAACGGCTGTTTGAGGCGCTTGAGAGGCAGCATGGCATTTTATGCAAAAGAATAGATGAAGAGGTTTTACGCTCAATCTCTCCTTCGCTGAGATCAACTAATTGGGAGGCATCTGCTACGATTCGCGACGGCGAAGTGATAGCTTTAGGCCCATGTGGTGGCCGAAGTCTTGGAATGGCCGTTGATCTGGGGACAACCAAAATTGCTAGCTATCTCGTTGATCTCGAAACCGGACTTACTCTATCCGCTAAGGGGATTATGAACCCCCAGATCTCATATGGAGACGATGTTATTGCGAGGATGGTCCGCGCCGAGATGTCTCCTGAAGACGCATCAATCCTGCAAAAGAAAGTCTTGGAAGCCCTTAACATACTTTCTGAAGAGCTTTGCCAAGAAACGGCTGGTACCCGATTTGAAGATATTAAGGAAATAGTCGTGGCGGGCAATACGGCCATGCACCATCTTCTGCTAAGACTTCCGGTGGAGCAGTTGGTCAAAGCGCCTTATATTCCGGCGGTCAGCCAAGCCATGGATATCAAGGCCCGTGATTTGGGGATCTCTGCCGCTCAAGGTGCCTCTGTACATTTTTTGCCCAATGTTGCTGGTTTTGTTGGAGGCGATCACCTTGCAATGCTACTGGCGGTTAAAGCCTGGGAAGCCGAGGGCCCACTGCTGGCAATAGACATCGGGACCAATACCGAGATATCCTTGGCGATTCACGGCGAGATTAGGAGCGTCTCATGCGCATCGGGGCCTGCTTTTGAGGGTGGTCATATCTCCTGCGGCATGCGTGCCGGCCCAGGGGCCATTGATCATCTGCGGCTTATGGGCCAAAAGGTAGAATACCATACAATAGATGGCTCAAAGCCTGTGGGTATCTGCGGATCAGGCATCTTTGACACGCTTGGACAACTCTTCATGAATGGCATTATCGATAGAAGCGGTAGGATAAGAAAAGATCACCCTCGCGTTCGCGACAATCAAAAAGGCAGAGAGTTTGTGATCGTCAGTGAAGAAGAGAGAAGCGGCAGTCCAGCGGTCACGATCACTCAATTAGATGTGCGCGAGCTGCAACTGGCAAAGGCGGCCATTCAGAGCGGTATTCAGATACTCTTGCGAGACAAGGGGCTTTCGGATGAAGACATTGATGAGGTCGTTGTCGCAGGGGCCTTTGGAAGTTATCTGGACATTTCTAGCGCTATCGCCATCGGAATGCTTCCGGCAATTCTCGTAAGCCGCTTTCGCCAGGTTGGAAACGCCGCAGGAGCGGGAGCAAAGGTCGCGCTTGTCTCCAGAAAAAAACGTGAAGAGATTCATAAATTTGCCCGTAAAATTCGCTATATTGAACTTGCGGGGGCTCCTGAATTCAACAGGGTTTATATGCAGGCCATTTCCTTAGGATAAGAAAAGATGGGGATACACTCCGGTGTGATCACCTATGCATCAAACTATTTAACCGTCACGGGATATGGACAATTCAGTCGATACTGTCAAAAAGGCCTTTGAACACCGGTTTACAGGTCATCTGCCGAGGGGGGAGCTATGGCTGGGGACAGATCTTTTTAAAAATGCGAACCTTGAAGATAACCTGGAAGGACATCTCAAGCTTATAAAGCGTTTGGGCCAGGATCTCCTTTGCCTTCCGATATCAAATGACATATCCATGAACAAATCCCTTGGCTACAGGTACTTCAGTTTAAAAGAGCTTGAAGAGGCCTCAAAGATAAGAGGCCTCTTTATAATAGCGGTAATCGACGGCCCCTTTCAGAGGCTTGCAGAAAAAAAGGGATTGGTGAAAATCCTAATTTCCTGGAAACGGGAAAGGCATGCGATTTTAAAGGAATATGAGAAAGAACGGGCAAAAGTTGATATCCTGATAAAGCGGTGCCTTGAGTTTTCGGTTGATGCTGTCATTATAGCGGATGATCTGGCCGGAGAACGCTCTCCCTTTTTTTCCCCGGACGATATCCAGAATCTCTGTTCACCCTTTTATACTCAGGCGGTATCCGAAATTCATAGAGGGTATTCGTATGCCCTGTTTCATTCCTGCGGCAATATCACGATGGTAATTCCTCAAATTATTGCTTATGGGTTTGACGGCTTGGCAGCAGTTCAGCATCGGACCAATGATCTTATCTCTTTAAAGAAACAATACGGATCACGTCTTACCTTGATGGCCGGCATCGATGCAGAGATTTTAGAGGCAGGGGAAATATCTATATCCGGCTTGAAGGCATATGAAAGGCTGATACTGTCACTTACCCCAGGCGGAGGCTTTATCATCTGCTCATCTAGCGGTCTGTATTCTGGTGATTTTCTTGAAAGGATACAAAAGCTCTATCGAATTACGGACGAATTATTCAACAGTTAATTCCGGCAACGACCAATGGTATGCCTAAGAATTATGTTTGCCTTCAAAAAATCAACTCGAATAGATCTCGGGATTATGCGTGGTTTATCATCAAGAGTATTAGTTTGGCATTAAACTGGGTAAATTGTTTGTGCATAAGTCTGAATCAACGCCCGCCCATGATCTTTTGGCATAAACGAACCCCATTCATGCCATCGTTTGTCCAGTAATCCGCTCCCGTGTCCTTACACACAAGCTCATCAACCCGGCCGCCGATAATATATGCACGAGGTGATAGTTCCTGAGGGATGTTTTCTTTCAATAGAGCGATGGTTTCTCCCATGGTCTTGAACGCCGCACTGATCAAGCAGGAAAGCCCGACAATGTTGGGCTTGAATTCATGAATCGCTGCAAGGAATTTGCTCGGCCGAACATCTATTCCGAGATCATGTACTGTAAACCCGTATCCACGGACCAGGACTTTGAAGATATCCTTCCCGATGAAGTGGATATCTCCCTCAACCGTGCCCAGAACAATGCTGCCGGAATCCCCATTTGTGACTTTACTTTCGATAAGGGGAAGGACCATTTGGCCAACCTGGCGCATGATCTCACCAGCCATAATTAAACCCGATATAAAGTAGCGCCCTTGTTCGTAGTGCTTTCCCACCTGGGTCATGCCTTTGTGGCATAGGTCAATGATAACCAAAGGGTCAACACCGTCAGCCACGTATAGGTGGACCAGCTCCAGCACAGCCTCCTCTTGAAGCTCAGCTATCAGGTTGCTTAATTCCTTTTCGTTGTATGTCACGGGCATATGAGCGTACCCTCCTGTAGATTTGACCTATATCCTGTTGCTGATGCCTACCGTGGTGGTAAATCTAAGACGATCCCCACGGCAAATAAACTGCCCCCAACTGATGGGTCTGTCCTTGAAGTCATAAAAGATGTGTTCTATGCGGAATGCGGGTTGCATTTGAATGGTGTTGAGTACATCCGCATCCTCCTTCGTGAGCACTGCCACCTCAATAGCCAGTTCCCCGCTTTTGAATTTTGTTTCCCCTGTTCCGACAAACAGACCGTGGAGAGAGGTGACTTCAAGTTCAGACTCCACAATTGGTCGGACGGGGTCATATATCAGGTGCTCCTTATTATAAAGAATGGGGTCACCATCCCGAATTAAGACTCGCATGATGAAAATAGTCTTTTCTCCCACACTTATGGCCAACCTATTTGCCATTTTTTCATCGGCCTTAATGATGCGCGCTTTCAGAATTTTTACCTTGGTTTTCTCCTTGTCCTTAAATACGTTATAAAAATCTTCCATACTGAATGTTACCGCACTCAAATCAGGAGCTTTTACATAGGTTCCACTTCCCTGAATTGTGCTTACAATCGCTTGATCCAATAGGGTATTTATTGAGCGGCGAACCGTCATAGGGCTGACCTGATAACGCTTGCAAAGTTCCGATTCGGAAGGAAGTCGGCTGCCGTGAAGGTACATGCCGTTAGCAATCTGCTCTTTTATGATATTGGTAAGCTGAACATATGCCGGTTCACATGCTTGGCGGTCTATTTTTTTCTGATCATCCATTATATTTTTGGGATTTAATATATTTAAAGTTGATATTTGTAGGTAGTATATAATAATTTTACACAAAAATGTTAGCTAAATTTCAAAAGTGGACAATCTCTCACGCATGTTCTTATGAGTCTATCCTGAAGCCAACCATAAGATCTTTCAATCTTACCCTTGGCCTGTGGGGATAAGGCATGGGTTACCTTTATATTACAGTCACCCATTACCTGTTTCCATTGAGGATCAGCCTCATCAGTTAATGTATGGTGTTTCCTCCAGAGAGAGTCTCTGCCTTGCACAAACCGAAAGATGAAATGAGAGTCTACGTAATAGAGAAAGGGTGAGCCATGCTTCAAGATTACCGTTTGTAAGGCAAGGATATGAGCCCAGGAGGTCTCTTTATTTAAAAGGGTGGCATAAAGAAAATAAACCGGCTAAAATCATCTAAGGAGGTCATGAGATACCATTTCTCTTTCGCAGGGGGTGACCATAGGTGATAGGAGGAGTCATGCTGGATTATTTCTCCGATGTAGTTAGTTACAACTTCACGGTCATGAGATGCTTTCCTGGGCTTCCTCTTCAGATAAAAGTCGTTCTTCTTAGCCCTATCAATAATGGTGGGTAACGATACTTTCTGGTTATATTTTGTTTCTAAAAGGTCTTTGACATAGCTATAATTGTAATGTCTCAACGGTATGTCTTTATCTTGTATCAGTTTCTTTTCGATTTGTAGCTCTCTTATAATGTTGTCTTCAACAGCCTGAGGTATTGTTCTGATTTTGGTGTTTCTGAGATACTGAATTGAGAATTTATTTGGACATTCTTTGTATTGCTTAAGTAGGACAAAAAACCTACTCCTTTTAATGCCCAGAATTTCCAAAACATAATGGATCCTGATTTCCCTTTTTAAATAACGCTCAATTAATTCTTTAACCTGGCTGTCTGT
>Ga0075115_10001122_pt1 | contig 13213 bp, 11 predicted proteins | sample AntAceMetag02UKH_FD_69785 | JGI IMG/M metagenome (GOLD analysis project Ga0075115, IMG submission 69785) | Saline lake microbial communities from Ace Lake, Antarctica - Antarctic Ace Lake Metagenome 02UKH | ecosystem: Environmental > Aquatic > Non-marine Saline and Alkaline > Saline | place... | reverse complement strand
CGACTAAATGATGAAATATCCTTGACGTTAGTTTACTCTGCAGCAGATGTGATGATTGTACCTTCAATACAGGAAGCTTTTGGACAAACTGCATCTGAGTCACTGGCTTGTGGGACGCCTGTGGTTGCTTTTGGCAATGCCGGTCTTTTAGATATTGTAGAACATCAAAAAAATGGTTATCTTGCAAAACCTTTTGAGACAGAGGATTTGGCCTATGGTATTAAATGGGTGTTAGAAGATGATAGTAGGTGGAAGAAGCTAAGCGAAAATGCAAGAGGAAAGGTTATAAAAGAGTTTGATCTAATAAAAGTAGCTAAAAGATATACGGATTTATATAAGGATGTACTAAAAAAAAATGCATAGAATCATTGTAAAAAATGAATTATTTTATTACGTATGACTAGTTATGAAGTAAGTAAATTTGGAGAAAAATATTGTGAAAGTATTATACGATCATCAAATATTTACCAGTCAAATTTATGGTGGTATTTCTCGATATTTTTGCGAATTGTTGAAAAATTCTAAAAATGATGATGAAATAGAATATAAGTTATCTCTAAAGTATTCTAATAATTATCATTTAAAAGAGTTAAATCATTTGCCATATAAAACTTTTTTTGAAAATTACTCATTTAGGGGGAAATATAGACTTTTAAATATTCTAAATAGAAAAGTTAGCAAAAAATATATTTCCAAGGGAGATTACGATATTTTTCATCCAACTTATTATGACCCATATTTTTTAGATTATATTGGTAGAAAACCTTTTGTTTTGACTATTCATGATATGATTCATGAAATATATCCTGAAATGTTTTCGTCTAAGGACAAAATATCAAAAAGAAAAAAAACTTTGTCGCAAAAAGCTATAAAAATTATTGCTATTTCTGAAAATACCAAAAGGGATATAATAAAATTTCTTGGAATAAGTGAAAATAAAATAGAAGTTATATATCATGGCAATTCATTTAACATAAACAAAGTTGATAAGACTACAAAAATAATGATACCCAAGAAATATATTCTTTTTGTCGGAAATAGGGGAGGTTATAAGAACTTTGAATTATTTATTGAAGCGATATCTCCAATTCTTGATGAGGATGTCAAACTAAATGTGGTTTGTGCAGGTGGTGGAAAGTTTAATGACCTGGAAATTGAAAAATTAATTAATTTAAAAATTAAAGATAAAGTATTTTATTATTCAGGAAGTGATAGTGTTTTAGCTTATTTGTATGGAAAAGCAATTGCTTTTGTTTTTCCCTCTCTTTACGAGGGTTTTGGTATCCCCATTTTGGAATCGTTTGCATGTAGGTGCCCCGTAATATGTAGTAAAACAAGCTCATTGCCGGAAGTAGCAGGTGATGCTGCTATATATTTCGACCCAACTGATAAATTATCAATGTTAAATAGCATCCAAAAAGTGATATATAATGATGAATTGAGAAAACAGTTAATAAACAAAGGAACCGAAAGAGTTAAAGAATTTACATGGGAAAAAACTGCAAAAAAAACAAAAGTATTATATGAGGACATTTTATGAAAACGGCGATGGTAACCGGTATAACAGGGCAAGATGGAACATATTTGGCCAATTTTTACTTAATAAGGGATATAATATAATAGGTCTTATAAGGAATAATTCAAAGATGAATACAAAAATCCAAAATATTAATGAGAATTTTCTTTTACGTCCCATAAGCCCTTATGGGATGTAAAAGGCAGCATCACATTGGATTACTATAAATTGTAGAGAGGCTTATAATTTATTTGCAGTATGTGGTATTTCTTTTAATCACGAGTCGGTATTATGAAATATAAATTTTGTGACAAAAAAATTATTAATACTGTAGTTAAAATAAGTTTAGATTTGGCAGATGAGCTGAGACTGGGAAATATTAAAGTATACAGGGATTGGGGATATGCACCTAAATATGTGGAGGTAATGTGGTTGATGTTACAACAAGATGACCCGGATGACTATATTATATCTTCCGAAGAGGTTCATAGTTTAGAGGAATTTGTTACGAAAGTATTTAAAAAACTAAATTTAAAGGTTAATAAGTTCATCAAAATAGATAAAAGTCTTTATAAACCAAACGATTTGGAGATAAATTATGGAGATAATTCAAAAGCAAAAAATAAATTAAATTGGAAATATGATATGAGTTTTAACCAATTGATTGATAGACTTGTAGAGGATGAGATCGAATTTATTAAATGGGAATTAAAAAATGAATTTTGAGAAAGGGATGAAGAAGACTATTGAGTGGTATGGAGGAAATAAAATTGAAAAGTTATAATTTTGAAAAAAAACTAAAAGAGTTTGTATCAAAACCTTTATTTGATGAAAAGATTATTTTAAATAAAAATCCAAATTATCCTAAAATATCTATCGTTACTCCTTCATATAACCAAGCAGACTTTTTAGAAAGAACGATATTAAGTGTTTTAAATCAGAATTATCCCAATCTTGAATATATAATTATTGATGGTGGTTCTACTGATGGAAGTGTGGAGATAATTAAGAAATATGAAAAGTATTTAAGTTATTGGGTAAGTGAAAAGGATAAGGGGCAAGCTGATGCAATAAATAGGGGATTCCAAAAAAGCACAGGCAGTATCGCAGGATGGCAGAATTCGGATGATGTATATGCTCCCAATGTGATCTCGAAAACAGTAAAATACCTCCAGAGATATCCAAGTGTAGACCTTGTCTTTAGTGATTTTTGCTTTATTAATGAACATGAGGAGATTATTCAAGAAGTGAGACTTAGACCTTTCGATAGAAGGGAGTACTTATATGTGTCGCCCAATATTACGAATCAAACAGCATTCTGGAGACGAGAGCTAGTTTCTAAGGTCGGTGGATTCAATGTAAAGTATAAATATGCGATGGATTTTGATTTTTTCGTTAGAGCCAGTGAAAAGGGTTGTTTTAAATATGTAAAGGGCTTTAGTGGATACTTAAGAGTCCATGCTAAGTCGAAAACAGTCACAACCGGAGAGGATAAACAGTGGCTGCAGGAGTACGCTGCAATAAGGGAACGTTATGGTATTCGCATGGATCTAAATATTCCGTGGAATAAACAATACCGGCTCGCAAAATGGTATTTCAGGCTCAGGCGGATATTCTATTACGTTAGCGAAGGTAACATGAACTACATCTTGAAGAAACTCTGTTGTCACCGCTTGGTACAACAGTGGAATAGAGAAGATGTCTTGCATATGTCGGGGAGGCAGAAATGAAGATTGCCATAATTCACCCTACCTTCTCTCTTGGAGGAGCCGGTGCCGTTGCTGTATGGATTCTCGAGGCGTTGAAGCATGATTACGATCTTACCCTAATCACAACTGAAGACGTTAACTTTCCCGAGCTGAACGCCTTTTTTGGAACTGATCTTAAGCCTACTGAGGTTGAGGTCGTAAAAGTCCTCCTTCACTTGGGGCATTGGTTCAATGGTTTCTTGGTAAAAATTGCCGTAGCTGAGAGATACTACCAGGCTCATCGCAAAGAATTCGATCTGGCCATTGCCACTCGCTGTGAGATGGATCTTGGGGAACCAGACATTCAGTATATACACTGTCCTATCTGGAATGATCAAATGTTACGGCGAGTAGGTCAACTACCACCAGGGTGGCAGTATCGAAAAGGATTGCCGAGATGGACTTACAGAAGGATTGCCAAGTGGATAGGTCGATACCAAGAAGAGAGGATGAAACGGAACATTACACTGGTAAATTCGAACTGGATGGGCAAGCAGGTCAAAGAAACCTACAATATTGATACCCTTACAGTCTATCCTCCTGTCAATGATGACTTCCTCGAGATCCCCTGGGATGAATGCGAGGAAGGTTTTGTGTGTATGGGAACAGTATCACCGGGAAAACATGTAGAAGATATGATATTAATTATTGAGAAAGTTAGGCAAGAAGGCTTTCCGGTTCATTTTCATATTATCGGAAGTTGTTCGGATCCAGTTTACGCTAAGAAAATAAAGCGGTTATGTGAAGAGAACCATGAATGGCTCTTTTGGGAAGGTCGGCTTTCCAGGAAACAGCTCACATATTTAGTGGCAAAACATAAGTATGGTATTCACGGGATGCCGAACGAGCATTTTGGTATCGCCGTAGCGGAAATGGTTAAAGCAGGTTGTGTTCCGTTTGTCCCCAACAGTGGAGGCCAGGTGGAAATTGTCCAAGATAGAAGACTTATTTATGAGGATACAGAAGATGCAGTTTATAAGATTATTAATATTTTAAATAATGAAGTAATTCAAAAAGATATACGAAAAAATCTTTTAAAAAGAAGTGCTCAATTTTCAACAAAAGTATTTATGGAATCGATTAGAACGATTGTGGAACAAGCTTTCGCCTAAAGAAGATGATACTTTCGTTTTAGCAGAGCTATTTGTATTTATAAATTTTGCATTAAAAATATCGGTAAGAGAAGATCGCAAACAAAGATAAATAATTCATTACTGTATGATTATCTGAAGGTATTTCAGACTAAGGATAGAAAATTATGGCTAATATATTTTATCAATATTATTTTATTCTAATTCCGGTAAGTATAATTGCTCTATATTTTTTAATAAAATATCCGGAAGTTTCCTTTGCTTTATTTATAAATGCTTATGTAATAAAAGGGGGGATAAATTTTGGGTATTTTAATTTAACGGCAATTTTACTAGTAGTTACGGTAGCAGGATTTGTTTTAAAACAATTAATTAAAAGAGATAAAGGCGCGATTAATATAAATTTTAAATTAGAGTTATCTGACAAGTTCATAATATTGTTTGTTGCGATTTTAATGATAGGATGTATTTATTCGTTAGATAGAAATTGGGGAATTATTAAAGCACTTAGATTTATTATTCTTGTATTTGTTCCATATTTACTAGCAAGGCTTTTTTTGGTAAAAGGTACTCAAATAAAGCTATTTTTAATATCGGTATCTTTTACAGCTTTGGGGATTAGTTTGCTATTGATATCAAAAGCTATACTTGGAAACTATGGTGGTGGGCGGGTAAATTATCTTTATGCAAACCCAATTCCAGTAGGCACATTGATTATGATTGGATTAATGATTTTTATAATCGGAATGACGCAAAATATATTTAATAGAGGAAAGTATGGTAAGTTGCTGTGCTTGATAGCCATTATTCTTTTGTTGTATAGTATTTTATTGGTTGGTAGTCGTGGTCCATTAATTTCTGTAATAATAGGATTGATTTTTTATTTTGTAATAATATTTAAAGAAAAGATCAAGTTGAAAAATGTAGGAATTATAACAATAATTTTATTGTCTTTAATGTTTATCTGGATATCATATTCTGATATAATTTTTACGAATCCCATTGTCAATAAAATAATTCCTAATGCCGGACGATTAACGATGGCAAGTGCAAACGGGTTGAGTGGTAGAACAAAGATTTATTCTGATGCCTGGCAATTATTTAAAAGTAAGCCTTTCTTCGGATTAGGCACAGGTGGATTTCCAGGGAAGGGATACCCGCATAATATTTTTTTAGAAATTGGTGTAGAAAATGGCTTATTGGGTTTAATAGTGTTTTTTGGCTTTTTATTTGCAATTTGCCAAAAGGGATATCAATTTTTAAATAAAAATATTTTAAAAATTAATAAACAAGCGAGAGTTATGGGATTAATTATTTTAGTAGTTGGCATCTCACTTTTTATAGAAAGACAATTTAGTTTTGGCCTTGATATGCATAAAGATTTATTTGTTTTTTTGGGTTTAATAGTTAATTTGCCATTAATTGATTGGGGCAGAAATCAAGAAGAAATGTTTTTGGATAAAGATTAAAGATAAACTGAGAAAATAGGAAATAATAATGAAAAATACAAATAAGAAGAAGGTACTTTTATTAACTAATATTATTTCTCCTTACCGTATTCCACTCTTTAATGCTATTTCGGAAAGAGGAAATTTTTATTTTAAGGTTGTTGCACTTGCTGAAAGAGAAAAAAACCGGGAGTGGAAGTTAGTCAAAAACGAGATCAAATTCGATTATCAGATATTATCCGGGTGGCATTGGTTTATTTGGGGAAAAAAGAAAGAGATTGCCATTCATTTAAATAGGGGGGTTTTTAAAACTCTTTTAAAATATAAACCGGATGTAATTATTACTTCCGGTTATGATGATTTAGCTTATTGGCAGGGGTTTCTTTATTGTAAAATATTTAAAAAGAAATATATTTTGTGGAATAGTACTACCTTATTAAGTGTGGGAAGCGTAGAAGGCATTAAGGGTAGATTGAAAAAGATTATAATTAGAGGGGCAGATAAATACATTGCTTATGGAACAAAGGCAAAAGAATACCTGGAATATTTTGGTGCTGAAGGTGGAAAAATATATATTGGTAGCAATACTGTGGACATGGACTATTTTAGGAGCAGAGTAGAAGAGTATAGAAATGGAGATAATTTTCTTAGAGAGAGGAAGCAATATCCCAAATATTTATTATTATGTATGGGTCAACTAATTAAAAGGAAGGGAATCATTCAAGTCTTAAAGGCATTAGATATTTTAGGAGACCAAGAAATTGGTTTTTTTATTGTCGGTAGTGGTCCTGAAGAGAATGTTTTGAAAATATTTTGTAAGGAAAAAAATATTAAAAATGTATTTTTCGAAGGATTTCAACAGCAGGATAAATTAGCAAAATATTATGCTTTGGCAGACATTTTTATTCTCCCATCTTTTGAAGAAGTTTGGGGATTGGTGGTTAATGAAGCCTTGGCAAGTGGCTTATATGTATTAAGTTCTAAATATGCCGGAGCGAGTTATGATTTAATTAAAGAAGGATGGAATGGAGCGGTTTTTGAACCTGATGATGTTGATGAAATTGTTAGGGTCATTAAAAATACTAAAAGTAAAATTAAAAATATTCGTGAAAAACGAGATGAAATTAGTCAACATGCTTGTAGAGAATTTAGTATTGAGAAATCTGCAGATGAATTTATAAAAGCTATTAAAGAAGTGTGATATTTAATTATAAAATTGAAGGTAGGGCAATTTTGAAAATATTAATGATAAATACAGAACTCAGCAGGGGCGGGGCTGCAAAAATTGCATCTACTTTGTATAAAGCTCTAAATAAAAGGGATGAAATTGTCTGTTGTTTTGCATATGGCAGAGGAGAGGATTCGAAAGAGGAAGCAGTTTATAAATTTGCTTTTTTACCTGAAATATATCTTCAAGGATTTTTAACTCGAATTACAGGTCTGCAGGGTTATGGTAGCTGGTTTTCTACAAAAAGATTAGAAGATTATATTCATAGGGAAAAATTTGATTTAATTCATTTGCATAATCTTCATGGTTATTATTTAAATTTGGACTTTATTAAATTTTTAGGGAAATTAGATATCCCGGTGATCTGGACTTTGCATGATGGTTGGCCTATAACGGGTCGTTGTGCTTATTGGTTTGATTGTGAGAAATGGAAAGCAGGGTGTGAAAATTGTCCGGATTTATCTTTATACCCAAAATCGTTTATAGATTCTACAAATTTTATGTGGAAGAAAAAAAAGAATTCTTTTTCTTCAGGGTGGAAACCTGTTATTGTTTGTCCTTCGCAATGGTTAGCAGATAGAGTAAAAGAATCTTATTTAAAGGAATATCAAGTTAAGGTTATTCCAAATGCAGTAGATATTGAATTTTTTAAACCTAAAAATAAGAGTACTATTCGTAAAAAATATGGAATTCCTGTTGAGAAAAAAATTATATTATGTTTGGCAGCAGATTTAAAAGATGAAAGAAAAGGGATAAAATATTTTTTTGAGTCATTAAAATATATTGGAGCAAAAAATTGGATGGTGATTACTGCAGGGAAAGTAATAGATCATGATATACTAAAAGATGTAGATATTGAAATTAAACAAATGGGTTATATCGAGGGTAAAAATAATATTTCCGATATTTATAATCTTGCAGATATTTTTTGCATATCATCTTTAGATGATAATTTTCCAACCACAGTTTTAGAGGCAATGGCTTGTGGTATTCCTGTGGTGGGATTTGATGTTGGTGGAATTCCAGAGCAAGTTATCGAAGGTTGTGGATTTCTGGTTAAATCAAAAGATGTTAAGGCTTTGGGGAAAACAATGGAAAGATTATTAACTAATGATGAGATGAGGAGAAGTTTGAGTGAAAGTTGCAGAAAACGGGTATTGCAAAATTATTCCATCGAACAGTTTACAGATAATTATATAGAACTTTATAATGAAGTTTTAAAGGAGAAGAAACAATGAAAAAAGCATTGATTACCGGTATCACCGGTCAGGATGGTAGTTATCTGGCGGAGTTTTTACTTTCCAAAGGATACGAAGTTCATGGTATCATTAGGCGGGCCAGTACCTTTAATACTAACAGGATAGATCATATTTACAAAGACCCTCATGTGAGGGGGGTAAAATTACATCTGCATTACGGGGATTTGAGCGATTCGAGTCAGTTGACCAATCTTATCTATAATATAAAACCTGATGAGATATACCATCTGGGAGCACAAAGCCACGTAAGAGTCAGTTTTGATATGCCGGAATATACCGGGGATATCACTGGATTAGGGACTACCCGGATATTGGAAGCAGTAAGAAGAAGTGGAATAAAATGTAGGTTTTATCAAGCCTCAAGTAGTGAGATGTTTGGTGATGCTACGGCGCCTCAGAATGAAGAAACCCCATTAAGGGCACGAAGTCCCTATGCAGCTGCCAAGATTTATTCTTATTGGATGGCTAATAATTACCGGGAAGGTTATAATATCTTTGCCTGCAACGGTATACTATTCAATCATGAGTCACCGAGAAGAGGTAAAACATTTGTAACCAGAAAGATCACCAGGGCGATTGCCAATATTGTAGCCGGTAACCAGAAGAAATTGTATCTTGGTAATCTGGCGGCTAAGAGAGATTGGGGTTATGCTCCTGATTATGTAGAGGCCATGTGGTTGATGTTGCAGCAGGAAAGAGCATGCGATTATGTTATTGGGACAGGGGAGACTCATTCAGTAGAAGATTTTCTAATAGAAGCCTTTAATTATGTGAAGTTAGATTATAAAGAGTATGTGGAAATAGATTCTCGGTATTTTAGACCTACCGAAGTGGAGTTATTATTGGCTGATGCTTCTAAGGCGAAGAGAGAGTTAGGTTGGAGTCCGAGGATACACTTTAAAGAGCTGGTTAAAATAATGGTAGATAGTGATATGGAATTAGCAGGATTGGATTCTTCAGGCGAAGGGAAGAAGATTTTAAAGACAAAAGGGATTAGTTGGACGGAGAATCATATTACAGAGGGATAGAGATAGTATATAGCATCGAGTATTGAGTATATAGTGAAGAAAGAAAAAAAAATGCAGAATACAAGATAGAAGATGCAAGAAGGGATTGATTCGCCCAATTTCAGTAGGTTTGCAATGACAGAATAGACAGACGAGACGCCTGTCCTACGATATAGGAAAGGGTGACAGAAATATAAGGATAGGAGATAGAAAATGAGTTTTTGGGAAGACAAGAGAGTTATAGTTACCGGTGGGGCAGGATTTTTAGGCTCTTATGTGGTAGAAAAGTTGAAAGAGCAGGGATGTAAGAATATTTTTGTTCCCCTAGTTAAAGATTATGATTTAACTAAAGAGAAAAATGTTATCCGATTATGCAAAGATTATCCGGCTGATATTATTATTCATTTAGCCGCGGTAGTGGGCGGAATTGGTGCTAATCGGGAAAATCCGGGTAAATTTTACTATGATAATATGGTAATGGGTGCTATGTTAATGGAATACGCCCGCCAGTTTAAAGTGGACAAGTTTGTTGCTATCGGTACCGTCTGCGCCTATCCTAAATTTACCCCGGTTCCTTTTAGGGAGGAAGATTTGTGGAATGGTTACCCGGAAGAGACTAATGCTCCTTACGGACTGGCTAAGAAGATGATGTTAGTGCAGTCTCAAGCTTATAGGACACAATATGGTTTTAATTCTATATTTTTACTTCCCTTAAATCTATATGGGCCAAGGGATAATTTTAATCCAAATAGTTCCCATGTTATTCCGGCTTTAATAAAGAGGTTTTTTGAGGCAACTGAAGGGAGGAAAGAGGAAGTGGTATGCTGGGGAACAGGTAAACCAACGAGAGGATTCTTATATGTCGAAGATGCAGCAGAGGGGATATTACTGGCTGGTGAAAAATACAATAAAAGCGAGCCGGTAAATTTAGGTAGTGATTTAGAGATATCGATTAAAAATTTATCGGAAATGATTGCAAAATTTTGTGGATTTAAAGGAAAGATTAGATGGGATAGCAGCAAGCCTGATGGGCAGCCCAGAAGAAAATTGGATACGAGTAAGGCTGAGCGGGAGTTTGGCTTTAAGGCTGGAATGGATTTTGAGGAAGGGTTGAAGAGGACGGTTGAGTGGTATAAGAAATATATTGACAGTAGGGGAAGGAAAGAAAGCAATTAAGTGAATAATAAAATATTAGTAATCAATCAACACTTTTATCCTGAGGTAGCAGCAACAGGGCAGTTATTATTAGATTTATGTGAAGATTTAGTTGGAGCTGAATATAAAGTAAAAGTAATTACCGGAAACCCCAATAGTGATTTAAATAAAAACAAAAAGGTACCGGGAAAAGAAAATTATAAAGGAATAGAAATACTTCGTCTTAAGAATACTACATTTAATAAATATAAAATGTCGGGTAGGGTTTTAAATTATCTTACCTTTCATTTTTTAGTTTTTATTCAAATATTATTTTGCAGGAAGCCTGATTTGGTAATAGTTTTATCTACACCTCCTTTTATTTCTTTTTACGGATTATTATTAAAGGTATTAAAAAGAGTTAAAACTATTTATATTGTACAGGATTTATTTCCTGATTTGGTTGTAGAATTAGGGAAAATAAAAAATAAGTATTTTATAAAGTTATTAAAAAATCTTTCTAAATTAATTATAAAAAAAATGGATAGAATAGTAGTCGTCGGTGATTTTATGAAAAGGAAGATAGAAAAAGAGATATTGCAGGGAACGCAGGGGGTGAATTCGGGTCATGTTATCACCATACACAACTGGGCGGATGGTGAAAAAATAAGAGTAATAGGAGAAGAAAAGGAAAGAAATTTAGTTAAAGCGGAGTGGGACTTGGATGGAAAATTTATAGTATTATATTCGGGAAATATCGGTGATTTACATGAATTTGATACAGTGATTTCTGCAGCTGAAGATTTGGAGATGCAGGGATGGAAAGATATTTGTTTTGTGTTTATTGGAGAAGGAATAAAGAAGGAATATATTGAAAAGAAAGTTAAAGAGAAGGGACTAAATAATGTTTTATTTTTTCCATTTCAGCCCAGGGAAGGCTTAAATTATAGTTTGGGGATGGCAGATGTTTCATTGGTGACTCTGGATGAGGGTTTTGAAGGAATGGTTGTTCCGAGCAAAATATATGGGATATTAGCTAGCGGAAGACCTGTAATCGCCGTGGTGGGAAGAGAGAGTGAAGTAACTGAAATTGTAAGAAAGGGAAGATGTGGCGAAGTAGTGAAGATTGGAGATTATAAGGATTTATCGGAAAAGATAATTAGTTATTATAATAATCAAAAAAAATGCTATGAAGAAGGAATGGGCGGCCGAAAATATTTTGAAGAGAATTTTGATAGAAGAATTGCTACGAAAAAATATATTAAAGTGATTGAAGAAACATTAGAATCTTTATCTTGAATATCGGGTTCTGATATATTATATTATTGAGAGTATTATTGAGTGAAATGTAAGAATTTAAGAAGGAAGAAAAGAGAAAAACTATGACGGTACTGATATTTATGGTTTCATTTTTTGTTAGTTTTGCAGGATTTTTAATAATGATTCCACGGTTTAAAGAGGGAGGGATTGTTGGGAGAAATAGAAATAGCTTAGAGCAGGAAGAAATAGCTGAAATGGGTGGCTTAGTAATAGTAGCCGGGTTTAGTGCCGGAATTATATTGCTTATTTCGTTAAAAACTTTTTTTGATTTTTTTCCTCTGGTCAGCTTAACATCTATTTTGGCAGCCTTTTCTACTGTAATGATTGTGTCATTAATTGGCATTTTTGATGATTTGATTTCTATAAAACAAGGAATAAAGGCTTTTATGCCTGTTTTTGCGGCATTGCCATTAATAGCTCTTAAAGAAGGATTTACTGTAATGAAAGTCCCATTTATTGGTTTTGTAGATTTTGGAATTTATTATCATTTGATATTAATACCTTTGGGAATTACCGGTGCGGCAAACGCGGTTAATATGCTGGCTGGTTTTAATGGTTTGGAAGCAGGAATGGGTTTGGTGGCAGTAGGATCTTTGGCAGTTATTGCTTTTTTGATTGGGGAGACTACTGCATTTATATTATCGATTATTGTGTTAGGAGCGCTTTTTGCTACATTATATTTTAACTGGTTTCCGGCAAAAGTTTTAGTAGGAGATGTAGGGACGCTGACAATTGGAGCAGTAATAGCAGGTATAGTGATTATTGGGAATTTTGAAATGGCCGGTGGAGTTATTATAATTCCGTATGTGGTAGATTTTATTATTAAGGCAAAGAATCGATTTCCTTATAGTTTTGGAGAATACAGGGATGGGAAGCTGTATTGCCCGGATAGCGGACCTGTGGGACTTGGGCAGTTGATTATGAAGGTGTGTGGCGGTATCAGTGAGAGGAATCTGGTACTGGTGTTGATGGGGATAGAGGCAGTGTTTGGCGTGGCAGCGATTTTAGTATATGTTTTTTAATGAGAAACGAACGGGTGATAAATTTATGGTAACTTTTGTGCCAGGCACCAAAGTTGTCATAAATGTAAGCTTTCGTGCCGGGCTCCTCCTAATAAGAAAGATTTTATGTGGGGGAAAATTAAAATAACATTGTAAAAAAAGAAGGAGTATTGAGGGTTGTGTCGTATATAGTAAATGAATAGTTTCTGCATAATGGAATTGATTTTATAATTTACATAAGTTAAGAGAATTGTGAAGACTGACGAGATCGAGGGTTAAATAATATTTTACTGGATAACCTATTTAGGATAACAGGAGAGGAAAATTGAAAGGATATTTTCGGAAATTGTTTTGGATTTGTGCGGATTTATTTTTTATAAATATTGCCTTTGCTCTTTCGTTTGTATTAAGGTTTGGAAGGGACTGGGGAGAGAATCTTTATAAATACAGGAGTGCTTTTT
>Ga0075115_10001116_pt1 | contig 13269 bp, 4 predicted proteins | sample AntAceMetag02UKH_FD_69785 | JGI IMG/M metagenome (GOLD analysis project Ga0075115, IMG submission 69785) | Saline lake microbial communities from Ace Lake, Antarctica - Antarctic Ace Lake Metagenome 02UKH | ecosystem: Environmental > Aquatic > Non-marine Saline and Alkaline > Saline | place... | reverse complement strand
TTGTATCAGACAAAGATAACCTATTAACAGAATTAGTATATGAAAAATCTGTTATATAATCTGAATTAACAGGAGCATCCGTTCCCGTTTTTAGTCTTTGAGCAGGAGCAGGAAAAACCTCATAGACCTTATTGGTTGTTACAGTAGAAAACGAACTACTAAAAGTAAAAGTACCAGAAGAACCATCGAAGTCACTTATAAAACCAACTCCATTTTCCCCACTAACCATCAAATAAGTACCATTGAAATAATCATCAAGATATACACCACTTAATGATGTATCTGTTAAAGTTAAAATTGTACGATTAGTAGATATACTTGTAAGATATTTGCTAGATGGCCTTTCTATAGCTATTCTAATATTAGACTCATCATTCCTGCTATTTTGTTTTAGATAAACTTGAACATCATTAGCAATTTCTGAATCAGACGGATCGTCTATGGGTGTATTTTTAACTGCCAGACACCTATATTGTTTATATTCGTTATTAACCACATTATTAAATAGTTCCGCAGCATTACTAGCTCTAACTACATCTCCTGCAAGATGAAAATTTATAATTCCATTAGATCCCCTCTGTATAGCAGTAGCAGTACCAGATTCTAATGCAGAAAGCTCTATTATCTCATTATTAATATTAATATAGAAAACATTTTCCCACCCTATCCAACTTTCTGCTTGAGGAGTATTTAAAGTAAAAGAAGTATCATATAAACCAACATTTGAAGATAAGGTTGTCTCTCTATACAATAAAGAATTACTGCAATACCCTCCTATAGATTGAGAATAAATAGATTGACTCAAATTAGGTTCTAAACTAGTTAAATAAAATTTAAAATCTGCCATATTAATTACCTATATCATTCGTTACAAAATAATAATTACTACTGCTATCCTTATACATTAACAATACATCTATTGAATTATAAAAATAAATATACAAAATATTACCATCTGTTTTTAATCCTCTTATACTTTTGACATCAGAATAGTCACTGTTTTCCACTGTTACCACAGAACCTGAAAAACTCAATAATTTACCATTCTCCAACCCTAAAAATAAATGATTATCGAATACTTCCATAGCATTAACAACAGAATCAGCATTATATAAAGAATTTAAAGTTGTTTCTAGTTCATCTACATATTGTACAGCATTGTCCCTAACAATTTCAATACTTGATCCCACATATCTTTGTAGCACCCCTTTATTCTCTATATCCTTAATAGCTATATATAGAATACCATTAAACTTCTCTAAGGCAGTAGCCTCTCCACTTAATGTACTCATTAAATTCAAATTTTTGTATAATTGAGGATTATTACCACTAATATTCCCATCACCAGCAAATGCTATATACAAATCTGTACCATCATCGAGAAAAGCAGTAATTTCTTCATTTTCCAATGATTTGTATGTTCTAAAAAATTTATTGTTGCTATCATCCGTAATAGTATTCCCACCATAATCTTTGTATCTTGCTTGGATAAGCTTCACCCCATCATCAGTATCAATATACCAAGTAGCCAGATTGGTCATAGAACCATACGTTCCTTTAACATCAGTATGTTCTCCTGTTACACTTGATATACTTGTTTCTTCTACTCTAAATTCTTCAACCCCAGTAATCTCATCATAAGCTTCTAAACTAACAATAATATTTTTTTCCTTACTATATTCATTGTTATTCTGTATCTTTATACTACCTTTTGGTGGAATAGTATCTATTAAAAAATAATTAATATTGTTAATGGTAACATCCTCTATAAACACTGGTTCTGATACATTATCTCCATCCACTAATTCTACTTTAAACTTATAATCTGATGAAGTAGGAACATTTTTTACATCTATATCTATAGGGTCAGATCCCACCATAATATTACCATACAATAAAGTCCAATCTATATCTTGTTCTTTAGAATTATAAGAAACTTGGTAAAAAGATCTCGAAGAGCATCTCCCCATAATGGCACTATGATCGAATACAAAAGGAATATATGAAAAATATGTCTCATTAGGCAATGGGCTAAAAACAGATGGCAATGGTAATCTTTTATTTGTTATAGTAAAATTATCTGCGGAAAAAGAAATCTTACTTCTTTGACCTCTATGATCTACAGCCCTTATACCAATTCTGCATTTCTCTCCTTTTAAATTTTCATGTATACTATAACTATAGATAGATATACCAGATGGGATAGTCGCTATCTGAACCCAATTAGGAACATCTTCTTTATCATAAAAATCAGTTATATATATCTCATACCATACTATATCAGTAGATGAAGAAATATTAGATGGTTCTATCCATGTTATAGAAATAGGACCACTTGTAAATATCTCTCCACCATTAGGATAAGTTAATGTGGGGGCATCTGTAGAAATATTGAAATTTACCATAGTTATCTCTAGTCATTCTTATAAATATTAGGATTCCCGAATTTAAAATTAGCATCATCTATTTTATAATATTGTCTAAAAGACTCAATATTCATAGCCTTGTTAATCTCCTCAGTAGTATCTCCCCTATATATCTCCTCTGGACTCAAATTCTGATACGTCTTAGCATCTGTATCATTTATCATCTTGTTGTAGATATCCATCTCATCTGATCCACAAGTAGAAGTTGTTCCATCTTTAAAAACAAGTTGTATAAATGCTTGACCATCTTTATTAAATACCCCATCATGCTCTTTAACAAGAAAACTACCTCTCCATTCTTTATTATTAAACTTAGTTAGTTCTTCTCCCCATATATCTTCTGTACCTTGCTGAATCACATTACATGTCAAACTTGAGTAAGACACGTCTTCGTTAAATATCGTTTTAAAATAAGCCAACGTACTACCATTTGCCTGATTCCCAATAATTACTCCGTCATCATCCCTTATCTCGGACACAACATAACTTCCATTATAAGTAGAAAATTTATTAATATAACCACTGTCTTTATAAAATTCAAATATATATTGAATTATTTGCTGATTAAGAAAAACCTCTAAGCAGTTAGTAGTAGTTATACCATACATCGTTAAGATTTGATAGCATATCCTACGCAACCCATTAATCCTACTGAGTTTATATGAAACTATAAATCTGTCGTTATCAATTTTATAAGCACTAAACTCATTATCATCTGCTTCTATAGTTAACCCACTATCTACATAATTGAGTTCGCTATCTATGTTAATCCAATCTCCCCATTCCGAATCTTCACTGCTTCTTATACGAACTGCATAAGCCCCCTGTATCCCATTAATTTCCAACCTAATATCCTGTTCTGTAATAATAGGCAGAATCTTATCTTTATTCACAATCAAAGATCCCTTTTGATCTTCTTCATAGACTCTTGCATTGATAGAAGCGAATGATCCATCTAAATTAGTTATTTCTCCGGGATAGCACTTGGTAGAAAAGATAGGTCTATTATCTCCTGGATCTGTATCGGTAAATGATATACTGCTAACAGGCATTACATAAGATCTGTAATATATATCGTCTCTTTTAAAACTACTTATATAAAAATTAGATGACTGATCCGCTATAACCATAGGTCTATATCCTTTGGCTATTAACTGATGATTCGGTAATCCTTGACCAGAACAATATAACTTATCATTTTCAGAATCCCATGTAGCACCATAAATATAATTACCTCCATCAGATACATCCTGCCATACTACTTCAAACATCCCGAACTCATTTGAATCTATAGCCGTAAATAAAGACTGATGTATACTTGATGCTATTTTAAGATCGCCCTTTCCTTGACCACTACAAATCCAATTATTTTTATCTTTATCATCAGACCAATAATGAGCATCATCATCTTGACAATCTGATATAAAGCCAATAGTTTTCACAAATTCGATAATAGATGTAGATGTATTATAAGCCTCCACATCAACATAATATCTAATCCCACACAACAAGGGTATTTCCATACCAACACCCGTAATTTGTTCTATTTGTTCTTCTATTTCTCCTATAGGCAACATCTCAGGATCATAAATAATAGTTCGTGTCAATGTTGAAGCAATAGAGATACCTTGCGATGGTAATATTTTCACCGCCCCATCATCATAATACCATCTTTTATTATCGACATTAGAAAATGCAGAATAAATAAGATTTTGTTTACTAGAATCAGAATAAAAATTAACTCTAAAATGAAAGTCAGCCGATGACGACTCGTTAGTATAATCAAAAGAAACTATATTAGATTGATAGAGATTTGCAGAAGGACAATAAAATAATGTTGAATCGGGAGATTCATAACGTATAATCGGTGAGAAATTAGCAGTAACATATCTTTCAACCGACATGGGAACTGAAAGTAGAATACCGTTTAAAGATATATCATTATCAGTATACTCCCATCCGCTAAACACATATCCATTAGATGGTATAGGATTTAAAGAAACTATCGTATAATCGCAATATAAGCCAGAAGAGGGAGAAACCGTTCCTTCTCCATTAATAATAACATGTAATCTGTTCCTATCACAATCTCCTGATTGTACAAAATATATTTTAACAGTTCTTGAGGAGTGCCCATCTAATGATAAATTAAGATATTGATTTGTTGTACTCTGATCTATACCATCTAATTCCCATTTCTCAATCTCGTATCCATCATCTGGTAATGCATAAGTTTGAACATCTATAGAAGGTATATCAACAACAGTACGAGTTCTATAACATTCCGTAGAATATTCCGATGGGCTGTGAATGCTTATACATCCTCCTTCACTATTGTTAACCTCTAAAATTAAATTAATACTAGGATGAATAAAAGAAACTGTCACATATACATCTTGAATTGGCATAATTATAGTAGCAGTTAAACTATCTTCACCAAAATTAGTGAAAATATCTAAGGACGTGCCCCCTATATTTTTTGCTTCCCATCCTCCAACTAACCATCCTTCCTCAGGTTTTGCTACCAATTCAAGAACAGTTCCTATTGTATGATTAGCAGCACAATCACTAGAATCATCATTAGGTTTCCAAGCACTATCACAACCACTCTGTTGAATATAACCACTACCAAACTTAACACTTGTAGTCAAACAGTACTCTGGAGAATAAAAATATATATAAATAGATGTAGCACCTTCTGGCATTACAAAACTAACTTCGCTATTATCTCCATTAAAAGTAAAATAATCAGCAAGCAACAACGGAGCATTAGTTGGAGACTCAACCCATTTACCTCTCGCTGTAGATACAGAGTAACCAATTGATGGGGTAAGAAGTAAGGTAAGTGTATCTCCACTTTCGGCAGTAGTCACACATGTATCATTGAAACCGGGGCCACTAATACACCCGCCTAATGAAGCAGATCCAGAACCCTGCACTATTCTGATATTTAAATCATGAATTGCCATCGTTAGATATTAATCCCCACCAATTTAATATGCAATACTCTATCGAAAATACCATCTCCCTTTTTAGGAGTATATGAAACAGTCACTTCCTGACTCATCGTTAATTGTATACCCTCAACAGTACCAGCCGCGTTAAACTCAGATAAGCTATCAAATACAACACTATTAATATACCACCCATCAGTACCATCTGTTGTAGATATAGATTTAAATAAATGCGTTAATCCGCTATCATTATAAAATTCTAATGTAAAATAAGTTAAACCTGCATAGCTGGCAGTAAAATCGAATGTTATCACACATTCTTCTATCTCTTCCTCGAAATCTTCCAATATTTTTATCCTACACTTATTTTTATCACATGGATATCCTTCTAACGAACGAGCAGAATAGATATCAAAATCTCCATTCCTATTATCATGCCAAGTTATCAATCTTTTCCCATTACGAGCAATAGCAATAGATGGAGAAATACTATTACTATCTGTCTCACTTATTTTAGTTTCAAATCTAAAAGGTCTAAATTTATTTACTGAATTAGACGTAAAGATATCCCAATAGTGATTTCTATTAGACTGCCAAACTATATTGATATCATTGCAATCACCATTTGCTATATTCAAAGATTGATTAATACCCTCTATAGTTATTGGTATTTGAACAAAATTACTATTATCATAAACTGTCTTCCAATAGACATTTGCCACCCATTCAGGATATGTAATTTCAGTAATTCCTTCGGGGATACCATCAATCTGAATCTTAACTTGAGTATAGTTGGTAACATCCACATCAAAATTAATATATTCCTCCTCCATTGCTGAAGCACTTATATATCCACTATTATACAAAACATAATCATATATCGTGGTGATCCTTATCCTACTCTCTGTCACTAATTCCTGGAAATCAACAGTAATTCTATCTATGTCCGTAACATCGTATGTCCCATTATAATCTGTATCTAAAATTGAAGAATATAATGTACTCGTATATTCTATCTTTTCAGATGATCTATATCCAAGATTTAACAAAGAAGCACTATTATCGTATGAAACCGTACTTGTTGTTAAATCATTTGTTGGAGTTTGAACAGACTCACTAACAACATTTAATTTGGTCATATTACTTGTAGTATCTGGTAAACTAGAAATATCATCGTTATAGGTATAAGTAGGAGAACTTATAACTATATCTGTGAATGTTAAATCAATATCCGCATTTTCATAAACCGTTAATTTACTTGGATACATCTTATCAGCAGCATAGTATCCATTTAATGGAACTCCGAAACCTAAATCAAAGTAGTTATAGTCACTTGATATTTCCGATACAAAAGATTGTGAAAATTTAATCTCTTCATCCATCAACAATGCTACTCTTCCTATGTATCTGTTTGAAAAAGAATTACTGTCATCCAAATCTAATAAATTGACAACCTCATCAGAACCTATTTTTGTATAATTAATAATTACTTTGTAATTAATAACATTACCTAATTCAAATATCTCTGGAAATTCTTTAATGATAGTATAATTAGATTTCTCATCTACTTGGTCTTCTGTCTTGACCAATGCTATAAACTTAGCTCTTCCGGTATATATCTCATGAGTTTCCTCCGATACATAAGAACTAGAATATCCCCCCTGAGAAAAATCAGAAGAAGTTTCTATATTTGTTGCTTGAAAATAAGTTTTCTCCATCATTAAACCAAAACAAAAATCTTTTAGATTGTTATCATTTTGTAATATTCTAATGTCAAAATCACCTTCTGAAGGATTATTAAAATCTCCCTTGTAAGAACCGAAAGTAGGCACAAACTTATTAAATACAGTATCTTGTTTGCCAAGAACAAATTTATTGTTATTTTTCGTGTATATAGGAACATTAGAAACCAAAACATCTACAGAAACATCAAATTCTGCCTTCCATTCAGAAAATAAGTTATCTATATCCTTAGATGATAATACTGTACCATCCCATGTATCCATTAAAGAACTCGTCTGGGTTACATCTACATTCAAGTCAAAACTAACCTGATAATTATATTGAAGATATGGATTTTCTAAATCACTTGTATTATCCCATGTATCCACAATCTGCAAAGGCATGAAAGCTATAGCACTTTGTGAAACAGGGTTAACACTAATACTAAGATCATCCAAAAAACTATCCCCCGCTGAATCTGTTACAATTCCACCATCTGCCTGTTGAATAGTCCAAACCCCATCAACTAATTCCGATGTAGTATACTCGGGAACAGGGTTATATTCATCACTAATCCCCAATTTCAACAAACTAGATGATACATGTGTAAAAGATTGTTCTGATTTAGTTTGAAACTCTGCATACTTATCAAGAATAGATGCAAAAGCAGCATTTCCCAAAGATTTACTATTACTACCTAATATCCCATAATAAATCTGGTTATGTCCAGTCCTGTCACTTTCCCACAAAACACTGAGGGTATCGTTCTTATCTACAAATATTTTAGGATTTTTATTATGTCCACTATTTGTAAGCTGAACCCATCCATAATTGGTAGAAGAATATTCACTATCCGCACCAATAGTAAATGAATAAAAGAAAAGTTGGCTATAATTCTCAACAAAAGCTTCTGCTACCAGATACAAATTAGTCATCTCCTCTTGAGAATTAAAATAATATTCATTAGAACCAACTGCAACATTAATCGCTTGCAAATAATTACCATTATCATCTGTGATATAAGGAATTGATATATCAAGTGGATAAGCAGACGGTTCTGCTTCACCATGGTAAAATACAGACTTTACACAGAACAGCCATGAATTTATTTCCACATTAGTACCAGCTGCATCTCCTATCAATATATTAGAAGCTGTATATTCATCTATGGTTCTACCTATAATATTTATGCATTGATATCCTATTAATTCATCATAGAGTAAAACCATCACATCATTAATAGATGGATCATTAAGAAACTGCCCCATATAATCCCATAACTCGTTATTTGTATATATCTCAAAATTGCCATAAGAAGTCTTAGGAGCTACAACAACATCCATAGTAGCAATAATATGCCTATCTACAGTTGACTTATGAGCTTTAACAAAAACTTTGCTTATATTATATGCATCATCATCTGTAGTTAATTGAGAATCGATAGATGTATAGGCATGCATAATCATACCACTATTTAATAGAGCTACTGAAGCACTGTGTACTCTACAATGATTACTTATCCCCAATGATCCCTCTTCATCAGAAGAAGGTATACATAAAGGAGGGATTTCCGGCCCTAATACTCCTTCATCTATGGTCGGAGTCTTACAAAAATCTGGCAAAATCCAAGATCCAGGTATTATATACCTTGCATCATTAGGATCACAACGTGGATCATCAAAATCAGCATGCATAACTATAGATTCTGGTACTACATGTATATAACTACCTGTGAAATTTTTCCTGACATAGTTATCTTCTTCAGAATAAAAATAAACGGGCAATTTTTGAACTGTAGATATATCCTTACTTTCTAGCACATCGGAAGCTTTGAAATGGATGGAACCTCCACCACTATCATTGATATGTACTGGTAATCTTTTGTCGTTTATAGAGAAAATAGTTTTCTTACTATTTGAAGAAGAAATTTCTATGGCACAAAGATCATTAACAGAAACAAAACTTGGAGATATTTGAAGATTACCATCAAACTCTTTTCCCTTTTCTTCTTGAATATAATAAATAGTGCTTAGAATCTCTGATAAAATATATTCTCCATCTTGATCCTTTTTTTCTATATAAAAGAAAATAGAAAAAGCTGATTGAGAGTTATTCTCAGAGATATTCAAATCGAAAGTTAAATCAGCACCTAAAGAACTAGTGTCCCAATATTCATATTCGTCAGTAGTAGAACAAGTAGCATTTTCTACTTTAATACGAATTCCGTTGTTCTCAGAAATATCTGTAATATAAGCAGTAATCTGCTTGGATTGATCTCTTGTACCGAATTGAGGATTTAAGGATACTTTAGCCATATATTTCACTTACCATATCGTAAAACAAATTTTCAATTAATTTGTAATTAAATCTTTCTCTTATATATTTATAGGCCACGTCAACTTTGAAACTAACTTCTTTTGAATTAGTTATTACATATCTCATGGCTTTTTGGATTTTTTTAACCTCAATAAAAGCCCATTTCCTATTTCTAAACTGAGGTATTCCATCCATGTTATTTTTTAAAACAAATCCACTTGGCTCTAGAAGAACAGATGTATTATGATTAGCATAATCCTGACAACCTGAAAAATTGGTAATAATTACAGGAATCCCTAAAGCCATACATTGTAAACCCGGATATCCAAATCCCTCTCCCATAGTTGGAGAAACTAGGCAATTTACAGATTTTATAAAACTGGGTAAAATATCTTCATCAAATATCTTATTTTCAAAAAAAATAGGTGCAAATCCTTTATTTATTCCCATTTCTTTTCTCAAACTGAGAGAATACTCCTCTGCTTTTTTTGGTCTATCAGATTTTATCAATAATTGAACACAATCTTCTTCTTTAAATTCTCTATACCATGCCTCCAAAAGTTGTTTATATCCTTTTCTTTCTCTCCATATCCCCATAAAAAGAAAAGTAAATTTATCAAATTTCTTTAAAGGCTTAACTTCCCTATTATAAATATCAAAATCAATAGCATGAGGTATATAATAAAGTGGTTTTTTAATATTCATATGGGCGAATATTTTATAATTAAAATGAGATGGAGCTATGATAGCATCATTCTGATTTAAGACATCAATCCAATTTTCTGGAGGTGAAAAAGTTTCAAACGTAGCAAAAGCTATGCTCTTTCTATTCTTATGTGAAATTCGTTTTTGTATATTCGGTATACAATGATATATCAATATCCTTTTTTCATCTTCTTCCTTTTTAACCATCTTCATAAAATATTCATACTTTTTATCACTTGTAGCATTTTTAGCAGGTCTATCTCCAAAAATTTTTAATTTAATATCAAACCTACCACCACGATCTAATGCTAGTAAATAATTTTTGGCGGCTTGGGAATATCCAGACTGATTAATAAAAGCAGCATATTCGATTTCGTATTTTTCCATAGAACATCTTTTGTGAACTACACACTTACTATTATTTTATCGTCATTTAGTACTTTAGCATCATTAATCATATTAAATGTACCGCTTCCATAATTCCAAGTTATATTTCCATAAGCATCCATTTTAATCAATCTACCAGAAGCATCCGCAAAACTTGATTCTGCTATAAGTATATCTCCATTTGAATAAACATCCAAATCAGATGGATATATGCCATCTGGAGACGTATAGAATATACTCGACCTATTATTGGCTTTGTCTATAACTCTTACACTTCCCCTATAATTTGTTAATGCAGTCATAGCTTCAGATCTGAAATACACATTATCTGGTACAGAAATAAGGTTACCATCAACATCCGTTTTGGCTTGATATTTCGCCAATAAAGCATCTCCATTCGAAGTTATAGAGCTAACAGTCTCCTCTATACCAGCAACAATAAATCTACCTGATTCATATTCATAAATAGAACCTAACGAAAAATCTGAGAACTTTATATCAGTAGAAGATAATTTATCATCAGTATCGATAAGATCATCTGGATTTATTTCTACTATATCTGGGACAGAATGAGTTTCTTCTTTATTAGAATCAATCTCTCCATAGAAAATAGAAGAGTTACAAACAATCCAATTACCATCCTCTGTTTCATTAATAAATATAGGATGACTTATGTTATTAATATAGGTTAAATTACCTATAAAACATATCACTCCCCTTAAATCACTATAGATACTATTACCTTGTGACTTCATACCATCACTTACTGTGATAATCTCATTAAAAGCACCTGCATCAAAATTAACTGACAGATTATCGGTAACACTTGCTAATCTCACTGCCATTTCGTCACTTAATAATATTTCTAGAACTTTTCCACCACCCTTAGACTCCACAACAACTGTATCATCTTCAGTTAAAGATACTTTTAGTGAACCTATGTATAAAGCTATTTTAGTTATATCGGCAACTACAGGAGGTTTAGTAAACACCGTAGTTAGAACTTGAGTATTTGAGTTGTAGCAAGAAGTTAAAGGATAAAAATTATCATCATCCTTAATATAAGTAGATGCAAAACCTTTGACCAAATTACCATCCTTATCAACCTCTAAAACTCTATTGTTATGAGTATCAGCTATTAAAAAGTTCTTACTATATTTTCTTATAACAGAACTAGCAAAATTAAAACCCCTTGAAGAAGTAACAGACCAATTTCTTGCTTGATTCGTAGATACGGGCATTAAATTCCCGCTGAAACCCAACACTCCAACTTTAGCATCATTTATTTCACTAACAGAACTACTTTTTGTGAAATATCTACCTCCAACATTGATTGGAGTGGACACGATAACATCTGTTTGAACAGAAGATCCTACTACTGTTCCTTCCGTCTCTACATTAACCAATGTCCCTCTCGCCCATTCATCATAAGTATCTATAACAAAACCAGTAAAATCAGCATCTACTAACATCCTTAATTCGAGGCTGGTTAATGTAGGAGATAAAGTTTGCTCTGTATTGCTATCCATAGAAACTTCTATTTCGATAGCAGAGCCTGTAAGAGCCACTACATCACCATTACTTAAAGCATATGTTTGCCCTGCCGTTGCTAATCCAGAAACAGAAGAAGATGTTTTAATTTTAACTTCTAAATTTGTATCATCAGGGATAGTAGTATCATAGAATATAGAATGAAAAACAACATTAGCATCTGTTTGATATCTAAATCTAATGCTCCCTGACGAAGATACTAAATTAGTTCTTCTAGCCCAAATATCATCTATATCAAAAGTTATATCGCTATCTTCTGTATAAATAACTATCTGAGTAACTTCATCTAAATCTAAGTTAGATATATCAAAAGTTTTTTCAGTAAGAGTACTCATATATTCATTAGCTTCTAATAAAACCCAAGAAGAAGATGGTTCTTTCTCCCCCGTTATATCCCCCGTCTCTATTGACCCATATGAATTACCATCTTCTGTACTTATATTAGATCCATTAACAACATACATATAAACAGGCTCATGTATCTGATCATCAGTTTGAACCTTTATCACCAATTCATCATACGTTCCTGCCCAATTTTTAGCCGTCGCTAAATTTTTCCTGTAATAATAAGTAGATGTAGAACCACTCGTTAATCTACCCAACCTATTACCTTCAGAATCCCACGTAACAGCAGCACCAGAGTCATCTGTAGAAATGGTTTCTGTCTCAAAGCCAATTAGCCCATCACTAAAATCAGCAACTATATCTATATTAGAAGAACTCCTATCGAGAGAAACCGTATTGTTCTCTATAAGAATATTTTCCTTATAATAGTATGTGTTAAATGAGAAAGTATTATTCCAGTATACGGACGTGAATAAACCCGACTGAGCAGGATATCCACTAATACACTTATCAACTAAATTTATGTTAGCCGTACTTGCGTTAAAATCTATAAAATTGTTAGGAGATACACCGGGAATTAGAGCCAACTCGTTTACGGAGTGTTCATCTGCCTCAGAATATAAGTACTTTAAAAATATTATTGTCTTTATTAAGTTTACACTCGCTACTTCTCCAAGTAGTTCTTTATTATTTTGTGAGAAAGTTCTAACAAACGAATCTAATGCAGCATGGGTCAACAAACCATTATTTTTCAGATCGTTATGGTCTATAAATGGTATTCTATCAATATTAAATAAACCACTAACTATTTTAGAAGCATCAATACCTTCTATTCTTGCTCCGGGAAGTTGGTTCTTTATCTC
>Ga0075115_10001101_pt1 | contig 13348 bp, 10 predicted proteins | sample AntAceMetag02UKH_FD_69785 | JGI IMG/M metagenome (GOLD analysis project Ga0075115, IMG submission 69785) | Saline lake microbial communities from Ace Lake, Antarctica - Antarctic Ace Lake Metagenome 02UKH | ecosystem: Environmental > Aquatic > Non-marine Saline and Alkaline > Saline | place... | reverse complement strand
AACCTCTTCCATCTCAGGGGTATGCTTGTGTGATGCCAGGCTGTAGGCCTTAAAATTCTCGTTTACTTCCGGGAAGAGGAGAGCCAGACTGGCTTTCCGACCGGCGCCGGTAACTCCGGTTTTGGCATCGACGATTATCTCTTTTCGCGGGCTCAGTCCGGATTTCAAAGCCGGCCAGCTCCCCAATATCGTACCTGTCGGATAACACCCGGGATTAGCCAGAAGGACGGCGGATTTGATCTGGTCCCGGAAAAGCTCGCAGAGGCCGTAAACAGCTTGAGGGACTCCTTCCGGATCACCATGTTTGGTTCCATACCACTCTTCATAAACCGCAGGGTCGGGAAACCGATAATCCGCGCTCAGATCCACCACTTTCTTTCCGGCTTTTACAAAGACAGGGGCAAAGAGAAAAGATATGGTATGAGGCAGCGCCAGGAAGATAAAATCCGCCTTAGCACAGACATCGTCCATATCGAGGTTGCTACATTCCATCTCCAACCGGCCGGCTAACTCCGGAAATACCTCGTGGATACCGATGGTCTTATCAACTTTGGCCGTAAGGGATGTAACCTCAACCCGGGGATGGGAGATCAGCAATTTCAACAACTCCAACCCGGTATAACCCGTCGCTCCGACGACTGCTACCTTCAACATGATCTTACTCCTTTCTAAATATACCACTGAACCTCTGATTTCCTGTTCATCATTTAGCCCGGATTAATTTCAGTCCTGCTTGAACTTGGTATAGTTCTACCGGCGGTAATTTTTTAACCATGGTACAATCACCGATGTATCCAGGCCGCCGCTATAAGCCAGAACCACCTTTTTAATTGGATCTTTTTCAGTTCTCTTTTTCATTATATTTCCAGGATCATTCCTATTTCGTCACATTTAAAATATTTCGGGCAGTAGACACACTCTCCCCATACTTTACGAGGAAATTCTTCTTTGGTCCTACGTTCGAACCCGCATCGGGCAAAAAAGTCCTCCGCCATCGTCAGAGTAAATAATGTATTTATACCCAGATGGCGAGCCTCTTCTTTCATACATTCAACAATCCTTTCTCCCAGTCCCCGATGCTGATAATCCGGATGAATTATCATAGATCTGATCTCCGCGATATCAGCCCCCAGGGGATGAAGGCTCCCGCAGCCGATAATCCGCCCGGATGGCTTCCCGGACGGAGCGGGAATGTCTTCTCCCCCCCCGGAAAATCCGACGGCTTCAGCAATGGCCACTATAAAATCCCGGATATTTTCATAGAGATACTGTGGCCCCCGGGGCAGGAGCAGGTTCTGTTCGGCAAACCGGTTGATTAATTCAAGCAGCTCCCGAACATCCTGAACCCGGGCTTTCCTGAACAATATATCGTTTCCGTCTTTCAGGCCGGCTACTCTTTGAGGCAGTTCTCCCGAGACAGAATAATTATTCAATTTTTCTTGAGGAGGCACGTTAAGATATCCCTGTTCAGACACTACAGTTTATTATTTTCAGAAATTGTTGGAGTATGCCAAAACTGTTCCTGATCGTCAAGACTGTAACGTCAGAAAAACCGGGTAGAGGCAGAAAAACGCCAATTATTTTGATTTGGATGTCATACGCAAAAAGAGTGGGTAAGCTTTCATTGGAATCGTTCTTTTAGTCAGCATTGCTGGCCGGTCGGCTAAAATCAAGCGGGGTCGACCGGTCCTCGCGTAATGACACCGATTTTTCCGCTATCCCCCACAAACGATTGTATCGGTGGAGCCGTCTCTTGAAAACAATCATATTATATAACTATTTAATGTATATTAATTGGTGATTGCCGTCTTAGGAATTTTCTGAGATAATATATAATATTAAGGATGTTTCCCGTTATTTTACACCACATACTTAACACTGCCAATCAGATCAACGATTGGGGCGGCAGCGGGATAGCGTACGTACACTAACTTGATCTTGTAAATACAGTATTACCGCAAAATTCGGGTCGCTAAGGAGGTGCTTTATGGTTAGGAGATAATTTATTGCCAGGACTCGGTCCCCTTGTGGGGGGGGGAAGTATACTTGTCGGCAGATCAATTAATAAACCGACAAATAATTTAATCCAGAAACTAGGAATAGATAGACAGGAGGAAATAAATGAAGATCAATAATTTTCTAAAGCAAATAATTTCTTTATCAATATTAATAGTTGTAGCTTTTGTCTTATGTATGCCGGCAATGATATCTCCCGCCAGAGCGGCCGATAAAACCAAAGTTGCTGTCCTCTTTCCGGGAGTTGTCTCCGATCAATCCTGGAATCAGTTCGGGTATGAAGGCTTAATGCGGGCAAAAAACGAAGACGGAGATGAGACGGCATACAGTGAGAATGTCTCTCAGGATATGCAGATTGAAGCTTTCCGGAATTATGCCGCCGAAGGATACGACGTAATCATAGGTATGGGTGGCGAATACACCGACGCGGCTCGCACTGTCGCGGGAGAGTATCCTGATATCAAATTTTGCGTATCTAACGGTCTGGTAGGAAATGGAAAAAATCTCAGCTCTTTCAAGGTCAGTTACTCCCAGCAGGGTTATCTGGCCGGAGTTTTGGCTGGACTGATGACTAAAACCAACAAAATTGCCGCTGTTATGGCCGAACCTATTCCCATCGTCGATCAGGGAAAAGCCAGTTTTAAGGCCGGAGCGGAGAGTGTTAATAAAGATGTGGAAGTTTCGTTTGTCATCACCGGCAGCTGGGCTGACGTGGCTAAAGCCCGGGAAGCGGGATTGGCCCTGATTAATCAGGGAGTGGATGTTCTCTGGCATATTCTCGATACCGCCGATGCCGGCTTGATCTCCTCGGCCGAAGACAAAGGAATCTACGCGATCGGTCTCTACCGTGATTCAGCTTCACTGGGTCCGAAGGCGGTTATCGGAAGCGCCATGGGAAATCCTTCCACACTGGTTTATGAAGCAGCCAGCGGTCATGTATTAAACGGGAAGGCCAATATAATGGATGTTAACACTCCCCAGGGAATCGATATGAAGATGACCGAACTGGTTCCCCAGAAAACGCAGGAAAAAGTTCGAGATATCCTCGGCAAGATGCGGTCCGGAGAAATTGAAGTTCTTCGGTAATAAATTTATCTAAACCCCGTTTCAACCGGCAAGACCGGCTGGAACGGGGTTTAATTTTAATCAGGTCGACAATAACGACTTTTATTCCGGCAATACCGACGCGACATAATAATAACCTCTGTTAGCAGAGATGAAGACCTTGAAAGATACTAATTCAATTGAATATACCATGGAGATGGTCGGGATAACGAAGACGTTTCCCGGGGTTCTGGCCAACGATGATGTCACTTTACGGGTTAAACCCGGAGAAGTACATGGATTACTGGGGGAAAATGGGGCCGGAAAATCCACCCTGATGAATATTCTTTACGGCCTTCATCAGCAGGATGACGGAGATATATTTATCAACGGCCGGAAGACACGGATTACCTCTCCTCGAGTGGCCGTGGATCATGGGATCGGTATGGTCCACCAACACTTCATGTTGATTGACAATTTAACCGTACTGGAAAATATTGTACTGGGGATTCCTCCCGAGCATCCTCCTTTTCTTGATCTTAATTCAGCCCGAACCCGATTTAAGAAGATTACCGAAGAGTATCAGATTCCCATCAATCCTTCTACTCCGGTCTGGCAGCTTCCGGTGGGAGATAAACAATGGCTGGAAATCCTCAAACAGCTCTTCCGACAGGCAAAGCTCTTAATTCTTGATGAACCAACCGCCGTCTTTGCCCCTTCTCAGGTCGAACAATTCTTCATAAAGCTTCGACAACTGACTGAAGAAGGTTGCGCGATTATATTTATCAGCCACAAACTGGATGAAGTCCTGGAGATTACCGATCGGATTACCGTCCTGCGAGATGGAAAGCTGATCGGCACCGTCACCACCAACCAGACTAACTCCACCGAACTGGCCCAGATGATGGTGGGACGGGAAGTCTCCCATGATCGAAAACCCCGACCTCCCTCCGTCGAAAAGAAAGAAGTACTGGTAGCCGACAACCTCTGCTGCATGGATGACCGAAATGTACCGGCTTTGCGGAACTTAAATTTAACCGTTCATACCGGGGAGATCGTCGGATTAGCCGGAGTTGATGGAAACGGCCAGAAAGAATTAGCCGAATGCATAGCCGGTCTGCGCCAACCAACCGGCGGAAAGGTCTCAATCCAGGGCAAACCGATCACCCATGTCACTCGAGACACCTCCCTGCTGGGTTATATCCCGCAGGATCGCCATACAATCGGTCTGATCGAACCATTCACTGTTGAGGAGAACCTGGTTCTGAAAACATTCGATACCGATCCCCTTACCCGCCGGGGCATTATTAGATGGCGCTCCATTCAAAACAACGCAGATAAATTGATAGACGAATTTAATGTCAAAACCCCGTCTTCCCGGATTCCAGTCCGGAATCTTTCCGGGGGGAATCAGCAAAAAGTCGTGATCGCCCGGGAACTCTCCGGGAAACCGGCCTTATTAGTCGCTTCTCATGCGACCCGGGGACTGGACCTGGGCGCGGTGGAAAGTGTTCATAACATTCTTCTCCATGAACGAAACCAGGGAACAGCGGTACTATTTGTCTCCGCTGAACTTTCGGAAGTGATGGCTCTGAGCGATCGAATCGCGGTAATCTTTAACGGGGAGATTATGGGGATTCTTGACGCGGAAGGCGCCGATATCAATCTGATCGGAGAACTGATGCTGGGACATCGGGAGACGGTCCTTAATACAATGCAGAATTAATGAATAAACCAAAATTATCTTCGATACGAATCCCATTATTGGGAGAACTGATTCTTTCCGGTGGTCGGCCGGTGATTGCCATCTTTCTGGCATTATTTGTCTCCGCGATTATCATCTATTTTCTTGGAGTAAACCCGATCGCCGCATATACGTCGCTGCTGAAAGGAGCAGTCGGAAGCATCCCCGGTATGGCCAACACCTGTGTTCGGGCATCCCCGTTACTTCTGGGAGGGATCGCCGTGGCAATCGGATTTAAAGGGGGATTGTTGAATGTCGGGGTTGACGGACAACTCTATGCCGGGGCGGCGGCCTCGACTGTCGTCGGATTAATCTCCATGCCGGTTCCGCCCTGGTTGCATCTTATCATCACCATTCTAGCGGGATTTCTCGGGGGCGCGCTCTGGGCACTTATCCCCGCTTACCTCCGGGCATATCGCGGGGTCAGTGAGGTAGTAGTTACCTTGATGCTAAATTACGTGGCAATCTATTTTGTAAGCTGGCTGGTTCATGAACCGGCGCTGTTGTTTGAAGAAGGAGCCAGTTTTCCTCAATCACCGCTTATCCTTCCTTCCGCTCAATTACCGATTTTGATCGGCAGGACCAGTCTTCATTCCGGAATAATTCTGGGGGTTGTTATGGCCTTTCTTATGTACTTACTGATCCGTTTCACCCCCTTCGGATTCCGAACCCGGATGGTGGGAGAAAATCCCGAGGCTTCACGTTATGCCGGAATTAACGTCAAAGCCCAGACCATGATGGTGTTGATGGTTAGTGGTGGATTCGGTGGTCTGGCGGGCGCGATCGAGATTCTGGGGCTGAAACACCGACTCTTCGACATGTTCTCGGGGGGGGTCGGTTATGAGGCTATCGCGGTTGCTCTGCTGGCCAATGCTAACCTCATCGGCGTAATTATCGCGGCCTTTTTCTTCGGAGTTTTAAAAGCCGGTGCCAGCAAAATGCAGATTGTGGTGGGAATCGAAGCCTCAATGTCGTTAATAATTCAAGCGCTGGCGGTCATATTCGTCATCGCCCTCGGATTGGGAGGGAGCCGGATGAAAAAACGGCGCCGCCGATCACAAAAAAATATCACCATTACGGAGACAATAGAAGATGGAGATTAATTTAGCATTTATAACCAACTGGTTAGCAACAACGCTCCGGCTTTCCGCCCCACTGATTCTGGTAGGGATCGGGGGGGTTTACAGTGAACGGGTGGGAATCTTCAATATCGGCATGGAAGGGATGATGCTGGCGGGAGCCCTGGCTGCGGTAGCCGGGAGCTATTTCACCGGCTCGCTTATAGTAGCCACACTCTGGGCCATGGCGGCGGGAGGCATACTGGGAGTACTCCATGCCTATCTTACCGTCAGCCGGAGGGCCAATCAGATCGTTTCGGGGGCGGCAATCAACTTTTTAGCTCTGGGCGCGACCAATATGCTTTATGCCCGACTCTTCCGTACCGTGCGGTCCCGGGTGGCCCTCTATCCTATCCCGGTCCCGGAATCCTGGCAGAGTATTCCTTTTCTGGGACCGATTTTATTTTCTCAATCTCTGATTGTCTGGATCGCGTTGCTTCTGCCGTTTTTGGGCGCCTGGGCCTTATATCGTACCAGCTGGGGACTCAATATCCGGGCGGTGGGCGAATACCCCCACGCGGTCGCCACCGCCGGATTATCCGTCTTGCGTCTTAAATATACCGGGGTCATTATCAGCGGCATCTTCGCCGGACTGGGAGGCGCCGCCCTGGTGCTGAGTGAACTGGGCTACTTCGCCCCCGGAATAACCGCCGGGCGGGGCTTTATTGTCTTGGCCGCGCTGGTGGTAGGAAGATGGAATCCCATTCTGGTGGCGGCGGCATGTCTGCTTTTCGGGGCCGCGGATGGCCTGCAACTCTGGTTCCAAACATTTAAATCCGCCATCCCCTATCAGTTCCCTCTCATGGTTCCCTATCTTCTAACTATCTTGGCTCTGGCCGGTTTGGTCGGGAGAGTATCTGGACCCAAGACAGTGGGAAAATCCTACAACCCGGAAAACATCTAACAACTCAGGAAAAATATTATGATTAAAAAAATCGGCTTTCTTGATCACGCCCGGATTACAATTCTGGCGGAAGACACCATCGCGTATGATACCCCTTTTCAGGCTCGTTTCGGGCTATCAATTCTTTTGGAACTTAAATCCGGAAATAATGAAAAATGTATCCTTTACGATACCAATTCATCGCCTCTACCCATTATTAATAACCTGAATATTCTGGGGAAACCTCTCGACCAAATCGATTCTATCTTTTTGTCGCACTGCCATTACGATCATACCGACGGTCTTCCGGGAATTCTTCGGGCCCTCGGGCGACCCATTCCGGTTATCGCTCATTCCGAGATTTTCCGTCCCTGTTTTGAAATCAATCCCGATGGAATCCGTCATATCGGTATCGTGGGAAAGACCAAGACTGAGATGGAAGAGACCGGCGCGATATTTACTCTTACCCGTGATCCATTAAATATAATGACCGGCGTTATCACTTCCGGGGAGATTGAGCGGAGAACTTCTTTTGAAATTTTGGAAGACCTTTATACCATTGAGGATGGTCATGTAATCCAGGACCATGAGAGAGATGATATGTCTCTTGTTCTCCAGCTGCCTCAGGGACTGGTAATTGTAACCGGTTGCTGTCACGCCGGGATCGTCAATACAATGATTCAAGCTCGAGAAATTACGGGGGTCGAAAAAATCCACGCGGTGATCGGGGGACTGCATTTTCAGGACGCAAGCGAAGAGAAGATCAATAAATCCATCGAGGAGTTGAAGGAAGTGGATTGGATTATGGCCGGTCACTGCACCGGGTTTGACGGATTAATAAGAATCGCGAATAGCGCCAAGGATAAATTCCGCAGAATTCAAACCGGAATCACCATTGAATTTCATTCCAACGGCCCGGCACCGGTTATCTCAACGATTCCCACCGCCCAGCGTGATCGTTTTCGTTTCCATGACAATCAAATAGGGAATGACTTAAGTCATGATGTGACAGTAAGATAATCAAACGCAGTCAGGGCATGGACTTTGGTGATCTCGATAAGTTCTTCCACCGAGATCCATTCATTTGCTTTCCCCATATTTCGGTCCGTGGGGCCATATTCCAAACTGGGAATCCCCCGCCAACGCCAGAGCCGCGCGTCGGATCCCCAGGGAGAAAAACGAAATACCGGATCTACTTTCTGAATCTCCCAAATATTATCTTTAATAATCCGAAATATTTCGTGATCCGGCGAACTAAAACTGGGTTCGCTGGCTTGAATAATCCGGTAGCTCACTCCGGGAGCCTCCTCTAGAAATTGATCAAGATGCTGACTGATTGTCCCGGTTGATATCCCGAGAGGAATTCTTATATCTACTTCCGCGTACCCGTTCTCCGGAACTAGATTGATCTTATCCCCTCCCCTGATCATCCCGGTATTTACCGTAATCTTACTTAAACAATCAACCAAAGCATCATAATTGTCATCCGTTGGACGATCACCGTTTCGTTTCAACAATGCCCGAAGCCGGGGATCCAATTCAATCGGCTCTTCTTCCAATCCCCTTACAAGCTTCAAAAAAGAGAAGAGACTGTCAATCGCGTTTACTCCCAAATAGGGCTGAGCGCTGTGGGCGCCACAGCCTCGAACAAATATTTCAATCCAGATATGACCCTTCTCTCCGCAGATAATATTCCCCCTCCCGGATGGTTCCCCGTTAATCAGGGCATCCCCACCTATCTCTTCCGAGAAATGATCCATCAGATAGCGGGCACCCCAGGGTCCCATATTCTCTTCATCCGATACTAAGGTCAGCGATATTTTCCCTGGGAATTTATCCTTGAATCGGGAGAGAATCAAAAAAGCGCCCAGAGAAGCGGTCACCCCTCCCTTCATGTCACAACTTCCCCGTCCGAATATTTTATCTCCCTGCAACTCCCCACTGAAGGGAGAATCATCCCATGACTTTTTATCAACGATGGGGAATACATCCAGATGGCCGTTAAAGACCATATGTCTTCCGGGGGCATTTCCTTCCGTAACCGCCAGCAGATTCGGTTTGGATACTTTTCCCGCGATAATCCGGCTGGATATGTGATGCTCATCCAGATAACTTTTGAGAAATTCCACCGCATGCCGGGTATCCCCGGGAGGACTGGGGGTAGGGATCCTTACCAGGGAACGGCAGAGAGAGACTATCTCCTCCCTCGATTCATCGATCGCTTCCAGCAGACAATTCCTTGTCTTCATATTCATCTTCTTAAGATATTTAACCGCCGGCTATGTTTCCCAGAAAGAGCGCGACCTGGGGAAAGAATATCAGGATAAAAATAACCACAACCTCGATCAATGTAAATGGCCCCACACACCTTATGATCTCCAGGTAGGGCCGACGAAAGATAGCCATAGCGGTAAAAATATCACACCCAAGAGGAGGGGTTGCCGATCCCATCGCCGCCTGCAATGAGATCATGACCCCCAGAGCAATCGGGTTAATTCCGACACTCATGGCAGTGGGATAGATAATCGGGGTAAGAACCATGATCACCACTATATTATCGACAAACATACAACCAATAAAGAAGGCCGCGTTGATGACCAACAAAACTTCGATCATGGAGGGATCGGATCCCAGTATAACCGGAAGAACCTGATTGGGGATTCGGGCGAACGTTATCACCCAGGAAAAAGCCTTGCCGGTCGCAATCAGGATAAAAACTACCGCGGTAATGACTCCGGTCTCGAGCGCGATATCGGGAATATCCTTTATCTTTATCGCTTTAAAGACAAATACCTCCAAAATAATCGCGTAAAAGATGCTGGCCCCGGCCGCTTCATTGGGACTGAAAAATCCCGAATAGATCCCCCCGATAATAATCACGGGAAAGCCGAAACAGACCAGCGCTCTCTTCATGGTCCGGATTCTTTCTTTCCAGGAGGCTTTTGGCTGAAGTGAAATATGGATATGCTTCGAGTAAAAATAACTATAGGCGGAAAACAAGAGGAATACCATAACCCCCGGAATTATTCCCGCGATAAATAAATCACCGACTGAATTGCCCGAAACCACTCCATAGACGATCATCCCGATACTGGGCGGAATCAGGAGGGCAATGTCACTGGCATTGATTATCAGCCCGAGGGAAAAAGAACTGCTGTATCCGGCCTCCATGAGTTTGGGATACATCGGTTGGCCGATCGCCACAACGGTCGCCTGGGTGGAACCGCAGATGGCTCCGAACATCGTGCAGACGGCATTGGTGGCAATCGCCAACCCACCGTGGACGTGCTTTACAAAACTCAGGACGATATCGATCAACCGGTTCGAGGTCTCTCCCCGGGTCATAATCGCCGCCGCGAAGATAAACATTGGAATAGCAATCAGCGACATAATCCGGACCCCGCTTATCATCTGCTGGATGAGGAGAGTCGGCGGCAGAGCGGGGAAGTACGCCATCATGATAACAATCGGGGCGACAATAATCGGAACCATCATCGGATAGGAAAGCATCAGGAGACCCAGCATAATGATAATCATGATAGTCAGCATAATACATTTCCCTCTTCAGATTTTAAGATATTACTGATTTATCTATATATCACAACCGATCTCTTTATAGCCCGCTTTTTCTTCGCTGGATAGCCAGACTCCCTTCTCCAGAATATTTTTCAGAAAGGTTAAACTGAATTGAATCCCTCCCAATAAAAAGCCGATTGGGGCGGAAAGGATAACCAGGTAAAACGGGATTCTTAACACCGGAGTTACTCTTCCGGTTGCGCGCACATCCAGAAGGTATATGGTCGAATAATAGGCAAGATAAAACAGGACCGCGGCAGTAGTTAGAGAAACCAGCAGAATCATTAACTTTTTTATTTTGTCCGGAACATTATCGAAGATCGCCGTCATCCGGATATGCCTGGCTCTACGGGCGGCATAGCTTATCCCCATGAACGTGATCAGAACCATGATAAACTGGGAGGCTTCTTCGGAAAACGTCCAGCTGAAATTAAAAAGTCTCCGGCTGATGACATTCCCTACCGTCAACACTGCCAGAGATATAATGGCATAGGTCAGAACAAAAGATTCGATATGTTTTATACCCCGGTTCAGGGCGGCAATGCCTTTCATAAAAATACTCTCTCCGGTTACATCATTTCTGCCCCAGCTTTCCTTCTCTTTTTTAATTTTATTGATACGCGTCAGGAATATTAAAGAAAAGCAGGAGGACTTTTTTCGCTGTCCTCCCGCTTTTCCCAAAAACAGTCTAACAACTATTTCTTCATTGCCTGCTCTATGTCAGTTTCCAGAGTCTTTAAAACTTTCTCTCCGGTTTTGCCGGCCATATCGAGATAAACCTGCCGGACCGGCTGAGCCAATTTCTTGAAAGCGTCAATCTCATCCTGGGTAAGCTTAACTACCTTGAGACTGGGTTTCGCCTTCAGCATCTTCTTCAGCTCTTCCTGATTTACCCGCATCTGGTAATCAAAACTGAAAGGAACAATTTCCTGGGCGGAATCTCTTACGATCTTCTGGATATCTTTTGGAAGTTTCGCGAGGTTTTTCTTGTTGGTAATCATGGTAAAGATAAAGGGATTGCAGTAGGAAAAAGTCAGATATTCCTGAACTTCATAGAACTTCATATCGCTGATGGCCAGGAGTGGATTAACCTGTCCATCGATCATTTTAAGCTGCAGTCCACTGTATACTTCAGAGAAAGGTGTCGCGGTAGCGTTAGCCCCGTAGGCGGAGTAGTCCGCCACCAACAACTTCGAGGTCATCACCCGCATTTTGAAGCCATTGAAATCAGCCGGGGTTTTCAGGGGACGATTGGAGGTCCAGATCTGCCATCCTTCGGTAAAGGTGGCCAGGGGATCAAGATTCTGCTCATAAAATTTTTCGCCCAGCAATTTCATGACATTTCCCTTATTCATTACCTCCCTGACCACTTCCATATCTTTCGGAAAAAAGTAATGCAGGAGAAATATCTGCTGTTCAACAATTAGAGATCCCAGATGACCGGCATCGGCGAAATTAAAATCAATGGCTCCGTTCTGCACCAATTCCACCAGATCTTCACTGGTCCCCAGTGTCCCGGCCGGGTAGATATCCAGATTGATCTCTCCCTGGGAATTTTTGGCCAGTACTTCCTGGAATTTTTTCGCCACCACATCCATAAATGATCCCGGAACTTCTTCATGAGCCAGCTTCCAATTATATTTCGCCGCCTGAGCCTGATTGGCGGGAAGAAACATAATTGAAATCGCCGACAAGATCATTATCCCCAAATAAAACATTCCTTTCTTCATAGCAATCTCCTTTTATTCTCCATATTTATGTTATAGCCCTACGGTCAACAGGCCATCTTATAAATTAAATCTTTTTATTTTTGACCGGTGAACAGCTTCATTCCTGTGACATTGAATCAATAAGTACACTCATCTCCTTTTATGATATTAACTACTTTTACGGTTAAATCATTCCTGTGACATTGAATCAATAAGTACACTCATCTCCTTTTTATGATATTAACTACTTTTACGGTTAAATTATATTATAAAAGCTTTAAAAAATAACATAAATAATCTCGGCCGGCAATAAAAAATAAAGCTACGCCCCCTCTGATGTATCTCTTATCTGAGAATACACCCAAACGGCGTAGCTTTATTTTTAACTAACTACTATTGAAGTTATAAGAAAGATTAATAATCTTTCCTCCTCATTTTCTTCCGAGCCATTGACCCGGCTTAATTACTAAAAGAGGTTAAACTTCTTGCCGAAGTCATCGAGAACTCCGGTGAGGTCGGGCTGACCGATTTCCTGCAGATCATAGTAAACCCGAGTATTGGGCTTATCAATCTTAATGATCCGATTCAGATCAATCGGAGTCCCGATCACTACCGCGTCACAATCAGTGGCGTTGATGGTGGTCTCCAGATCTTTCAGCTGCTCCGCGCCATAACCCATAGCCGGCAACAAGGTACCGATATTGGGATAGATTTCAAAGGTTTCCGCCATCCGACCGACGACAAACGGCCGCGGGTCGACCATCTCGGCCGCGCCAAACTTCTGCGCGGCTACCGTACCGGCGCCAAGCTTCATCTCTCCATGGGTAAGGGTGGGACCGTCTTCGACGACCAGAACCCGTTTCCCCCTGATGACCTCAGGATCGTCAACACTGATAGTGGACGCGCCATCAACAACAATCGCACCGGGATTTACATTAGCGATATTCTCCCGAACGATCTGGATATTTTCCGGACCCGCGCTATCGATCTTATTGATCACTACCACGTCGGCGATCCGCAGGGTAACTTCACCAGGATAGTAAGACAGCTCATGACCGGCCCGGTGCGGGTCAACTACCGTCACCATCAGATCAGGCACGTAGAAGGGGAAATCATTATTCCCGCCGTCCCAGAGAACAACATCACATCCGTCGGGATCATTCTCGGCCGCTTCCAGAATCGCACCATAATCAACACCGGCGTAAATCACATTACCCCGTACAACATGCGGCTCATACTCCTCCATCTCCTCAATCGT
>Ga0075115_10001094_pt1 | contig 13400 bp, 14 predicted proteins | sample AntAceMetag02UKH_FD_69785 | JGI IMG/M metagenome (GOLD analysis project Ga0075115, IMG submission 69785) | Saline lake microbial communities from Ace Lake, Antarctica - Antarctic Ace Lake Metagenome 02UKH | ecosystem: Environmental > Aquatic > Non-marine Saline and Alkaline > Saline | place... | reverse complement strand
GTTACAATAATCATCTATCGAAGCTCCTCGTCATCGCCCAAATCGTCGGCAAATTCACCCTCTTCCATCTCTTCGTGCATGCCCGACGTCTCACCCGACGGAGGCGCGCCCAACTGCGGTGGACCCTCGTTGAGCACCTCTCCCTCGACGGCATGCTGCTCGCCGCCGTGTTTGAGATCGCTCAGTTCTCGGCGCATGCGGCTACCCTGAACGATGGCGAGTATGAGCACCGCCGATAGCAGAAGCAGCACGACGAAGAAGATGAGCAGATAGATCTTGAGACGAGCCTTGGACGGTTCATCAAGCGAAAGCCCGATCAGCGTCTGAGAGAGTTCGGCCGGAGGCGTGGAGGGGAGATTTGAAACCCCGGGAGCTCCCGGCGGTAAGCTCACAACATCGCCGGGCCGCACAGTCCTGCCCTTACTCGCGAGGTAAGAGATGATGACGGTAACGTCGCGCGGGTTGAGCCCTTCAACGCCGTTTGCAACAAACTGCTGCACCTTCGCCTCGGTGACCGTTCGATTCGCGACAGCCTCAGGTTTCACCTTGAGAACGACCGATGCTGTAGGACGCTTCTGCTTCTTGAGTTCTGCATCTGCAAATTCGTCGACGGTCGGCACGTTGAGCACAACGTCTGCGTCGACAACATCCGGAATCTTGGAAAGCGAGTTGATGAGCTCTCCCTTTAGAGCGAGCAGAAACCGCGCCTTCTGTTCATCCGGCGTAGGTATGAGACCTTTCTCCTTATAAACACCGGACAGACCCAACCGGCGACGGCGCGGAAGGTTGTGCTTCACGAGTAACGAACGCGCCTTCACTACATCATCGGACGACACGAGGATGCTGTAAAAAACTTCATTCTGGCGCACATCCTTTTGCTTCTGCGTACTGATGTCGTTCTCGCTCAACAGCACGAGTAGCTCATTGGCATCGTCCTCACTCAGATTGCCATATAGCTCAACGCGATTACAGGCGCTGAGAGCAACTGCGAGAATGACGACTACGATACTAACGACTAGTCTTTTTTGTCTTCTTTGCATTGGATGCCTTCTTTTTAGTTGTACGCTTCTGCGGCTTATCCAGGTGAGGCTCAAACCCATCCCTGACTGCGTCGAGAAGCGAAATGGCAAAACCCCCAGCCGCCCCCCGCGGATCGGTCTTCTTAACTTCCGAAAGCAGGCCCAAGCCTTCGTCCTTTTTGCCCTCGAAAAGCAGCGCCTCGCCTAAGTAGACCTTGGCGAACAAACTGTCCGGGCTAACCTTAAGCGCGCTCTTGTAGTGGCGCACGGCCTTGGCGAGCTGACCGCGGCAGAACTCCACGTTGCCCAGAGCCACAATCGGAATATCATTTTCAGGCGCCAGCGCGTGAACGCCTTCAAAAACCTCCACGGCCTCTCGAAAACGCTGCATGCCCAGATAGACGAAGCCCGCTTCAACCATAACGGCAAGATTGTACGGATCGAACTGTATCATAATAACCCCCACTGCTCGTAACTCGTAAAACCCAAAAACAAACAGGATTATATGCGACGGTGGATAGCATCGCAACCTCTTTACTCTAAAGACCCTTTTGATCTCCATACGAAAAGCGCATGCCGTAAGGCATGCGCTTTTATTGATGTAGCTGACTGCTGAACGCTGAGCGCTGAAAGCTTTGTTATTATCTCGGCGACAGCTTCTCGATCATCGTCGTCTTAACGCGATGATCTGCGTTTAGGATGTTCGACTTGGTGTTCCATGCCTGCATATTGCTCTGCATCATGGCCTGCAGCTCAAGGAGCTGTAGGTTGTTCTGGTTCATCGAATTGATCATGTCGGCCTGAGAAAAATTATCGGTGCCGGGAATGACTGAACCGCCCGTACCGCCTGACATACCAGCGACACCCGGCATTCCACCACCGCCGCCCATGCTGGCCATATTGCCCATACCACCGGCAAACATCGGTGCATTATATTGGCCCATGGCCGCTCCGGCTGCGCCTATACCACCAAATGCCGCTGAAAGGACCGCAGCAGCCTTCTGATTGCCACCGCCTCCTGCCGCTGAAGCCACACCGAGCATCGCATCAGCACCGGCAAGAGCAACGCCGAAGTTCTTCTGCCCCACGCGGGAAGCCTTGGCCGTCCTGGCCATATTAATAGTGTTTAAATGTGTGACACGAGCTTGCTTAGTCATACGTTACCTCCAGTTGTCCCTCCACTTTAAATATCGGCACCTAGGGGACCCAAAGTTGCGTATATTTTACCACATGGGACAGTATAACGCGAAAAACGCGTAAGTGCAAAGGATCACTACAAAAACAGCACTCAGCTATCAGCACTCAGCTGTCAGCTTACACCATAATATGCGCATTTTTGTGATTTTAGCTGAAAGCTGAAGGCTGAAAGCTATTTCTTCTGCTGTTCTTCCTGCATTGCCTGGAGCTGATATTTGATTTCCAGAAGATCGCGGAAGAGGTCCATGGTGAGTTCCATGGCTTTCATGGCCTTTTTTGCGTCCTTACCCTTCTTGATACTGCGAGACTTACTGACAAGGGTGCCGAGTTCGGCATATGCGACTTCAAAAGCCTCGTTCACGTCGACGAAATCCTCGGTATCTATAAGTTGTTCGACGCGTGGATAGCCCATGCTGTGGCCTGCCTGGGTACGGGCTGGGGGAGTTATGTTTGATCGTCTTGGCATGTGATCACCTTATCAAATCATATAGAGGACTGCAACGCCCACTCACTCGGTTGGCGCCACCTTCTACCCTTCAATCTTCTTTTCCTCTTTTTTCAGTTCCTTCTTCATATCATTCGCGGGCGGCGGCGTCACTTTCGGTGACGGAGCATTGGTCGTAGGCGGTGTTATCGTCTCAAGTTCCTTCATCGGCGATACGGTCGGTTTTAACGTCGTCTGGGTAGGTGTAGGTGGCGGAACCGGCACAGTCGGTGCGGCGCTCGCAGGCGTTGTCGTCGGCACGGCTGGTTTCTCTGGCTGCACTGGAGGCTTGGGCGTCTGCTTCGGCATTTCGGCTAGCGGTTTCGCCGCAGGTCGAACAGCTGGCCCCGACAGCGATTGCACAGGAACCTGCGTCGGCACAGGCCTTACCGTCGTTTCCTGTCTCATCGGCGACGACGGTGGCATTGCTGTCGGCTTACCCACTTCTGGCGACACAGGCTTCGCTTGTCCCGGCATCGCCGCTTCCTGCTTCACAGGTGGCAGAGTTGCTCGTGGTTGTCCTGCAGCTGGCTGTGCCTGTCCCGAGCCCAGTCGAGGGGCTGGCAGCCCCTGAGGTGTAACAAGCTTCGGCCGCTCCAGCGACGGCTGGATCTTTTTATCGGCCGGCATCGGGGGCTGTTCACCCGGCTTTGGCTGCACTGTTTGCCCACCAACGTCTTTTTGCGAGGCATCCGGAACCTGAGCCGGCGCACCCTCTGCGGGCTCCTGCTCCACGAGTTCAACCTTCTCACCCTTGCTACAGCCCGTGGCTCCGGCCATGGCGAAGATCAGTGCAATCAAAAGTATATACCGCATGAAGCCTCCCTATGTCGCTCTTGCTCTCCTGCGTCGCTGCATCTTTATACCATATTTTTTCATCTTGTACTGCAAAGTGGAACGATTCATGTCGAGGGCTTCCGCCGTGCGCAGCTGGTTCCACCCATTTTCCTTAAGAGCATGCACGATCGCCTCTCGCTCCATCGACTTTATCTGAGAAACCATACTCGCGCCGTGTCGTCCAGACGCTTGCGCAACCTCGTGAAAATGTCCCACTATATGTCCCGAAAGCTCATGTGGCGTCATCTCGTGGCCCCTCGTTAGAATGACGGCCTGCGAAATCACGTTTTCGAGCTCACGCACATTGCCCGGCCACGGATAGTTCTTGAGCAACCCAACCACCTCCGGACTCACGCGAATGCCCTTAACGAACTCCCGATTATACTTAGCAAGAAAGAACTCAACGAGCTCAGGGATATCATCCGCACGCTTGATCAGGGGTGGCACGGTAATGATGAAGGAGCACAGGCGATTCAGAAGCTCGCTCCGAAACGCACCCTCCACCACCTGTTTTTCGAGATCTATATGTGTAGATGCAATGACGCGCACGTTTAGAGAAATACACTCGCCGTCACCCCCAACGTTCAAACAGCCTTCGTCAATCAGTTTGATTACGAGTGATTGCGCCTCATGAGGAAGCTCGCCGATTTCATCGAAGTAGACCGTTCCACCATCCGCCTCCTGCAGCTTACCCATGCGATAGCGATCTGAATCCCCCACAATACCGCCGACACATTCGCGCATAAATTGGTCCAGCGGAAGACCGACACACCCGATGGTTATGAAGGGAGAATCGACTCGTTTTCCCAGACGATGCACCTCGCGCGCAACGAGCTCCTTCCCGGTCCCGCTCCGTCCCTCAATGAGCGCTGGGGTATCAAGCTCAGCCGCCCGTGCAACACAATCATAGACCTTGCGCATCGGCGCACTGTGGCCGATGAGCGCTCCAAAACGAGTACGAAGGCTCTCCTCGAGTTCAAGCGTGCGCCTTCGCAAACGCTGTCCTTTCAAAACGCGCTCAACCTTCACATCTACTTCTATGGCCGAAAAAGGTTTGAGCATATAATCGTATGCTCCAAGACGCATCGCCTCGACAGCCTGCTCCACCGTCCCATATGCCGTGATGACGATGACATCGGTAAGTGGTGAAACGGACCGCACCTCGCGCAGCACATCCATCCCGTCGCGGCCAGGCATGCGGATATCGGTAAGCACGACATCATAGTGCTTACCCACCACCATACGCACTGCATCGCTGCCGTTGGACACATCATCAACGACATGACCACCGCGGCTCAACGCCTTCGCGATACCGGCGCGCAGATCATCATTGTCATCAGCGATCAGTATTCTAGCCATCGTCGCCGACCTCCGGCATATCTACGGTAACGATCGTGCCGCTACCTTCCTTGCTATCAACCGCGATCGTCCCACCGTACTCGCCGAGTATCCTCTGCACGATCACCAATCCCAAACCGGTTCCTTTTCCCTCCGGCTTGGTTGTAAAGAAAGGATCGAATATGTGAGCGCGAACTTCTTCGGGCATGCCCAAACCATTATCCCTAACGCTGACTTTAACAGTTCCTTTCTTCTCGCTCTTAAGAGCTACCGATATTCGTTTGTCACCGTCACGCCTTACATCCGTCAATGAATCGCGCGCATTGATCAAAAGATTTAGGAAAAGCTGCTGAAACTCGTTGCGGTTACCTATGACAAAACATTTTTTACTACCACATTCATCAACGATATCGATACCCGCCTTCATTGTTGATTGCGCCATAAGCTCAATTGCCTCGCGCACGGCACCAGCCAGATCTACACGCTCAAGGCACTCATCGCTCTTACGGGAAAAAACTTGCAGCCGCGTAACAAAATCCCCCATGCGTGAAAGTCCAGACATAACGAAATCAATCGCTCCACCTGTATCGTCATTGAGCGTCCCACCGTCTTTCAGTGTACGTTTTAGATCATCCACATGAAGGCGGATGCTAGCCAGCGGGTTGTTGATCTCATGAGCGATCTCCGCGGACATGCGCCCCATGACGGAAAGTTTTTCCGTATGAATGAGTTCCGCCTGTGTCTCCTTCAACTTCAGATATGCATCCTCCAACTCATTTACTTTTCCTTGCAAAGCGCTCTCCGAATCCCTGAGCATTCGATAGACATTGCGCACTCGGAGCATCGCGGAGACACGGCTTAAGAGCTCATGGCTATCGATCGGCTTTGCAACGTAATCGTCGGCGCCCGCAGCGCGGCCACGGATCTGATCCTCCAGATCACCGTAGATCGCGGTCTGCATGATGACCGGAACGTATCTGCCGCGCTCGCCAGCCTTGATGTGGCGACACACCTCGAACCCATCCATGTCCGGCATCTTCACATCGAGAAGCACGAGATCGACATCCTCCCCCTCAAGGCACCTGATCGCCTCGGCCCCGCCTTCAACTGCAAAAGCCTCATAGCCTTCGGCCATAAGAAGCTCTGTAAGTATTATTCTTACATCGCTATTATCATCCACTACCAGAATTGATGCCGCCATCGCTAGAAGCCTCGCATGTTATTTCGAATAGGTGGAGATTACTTCCAAAAGTTCGTCGGGATCGAATGGTTTTATGACATAGTCCGTCGCACCTTCACGCATTGCCCTCTGGCGCGATTCTTCAGAAGCAAGCGCAGTAACCGCAAGAACGGGAAGATCTTTGTAGCGATCGTCCGCACGAAGCCTGCGCAAGACCTCCCAACCATCGACTTGCGAAATCATAATATCCAGCAGAACAACATCCGGCTTGTCGCGCTCGATTGCCTCCAGCGCCTCTTCACCGTTAACCGCCGAGCTCACCACATACTCATCCTCAAGGATCAGAGCGATCAGATCACGGCAATCGGCATCGTCCTCAACAATGAGCACCTTCTTGCGGTTACTCATATCGTCTCCTCGGTCGAAGAAGCCTCTAATGCTCCAGGAAGTTCGAGTGGTATATCAAACGTAAAGGTGCTGCCCTTGCCCTCTTCGCTTTCGACCATCACCTCACCACAAAGCAGGTTAACGAACTTCTTCACGATCGACAGCCCCAAACCCGACCCACCGTAGAGACGCGTACTGGTAGGATCAACCTGCCTAAACTCCTCAAAGATCAGCTTCTGATTATCCCTGCTGATGCCGATCCCCGTGTCCTGAACCTGTATGCGCGCCCACCCTTTCTTCTTCGGATGCACTCGAGCGTGCAGCGTCACCTCACCCTTTTCGGTAAACTTGATAGCGTTTGATAGCAAGTTCTTGATGACAGAATGAAGTTTGACGCGGTCGGTTTTAAAAAGCGGAAGATGATCGGCAATATCCTGCTCCAGAGTAATATATTTCCCCCGCATAAGATTTTTAACGGACGCGAATGTCGATTCCACAACCGACATCAGAGGAAAGGATTCCCTCAGCATCCTAATCTGACCCATCTCAAACGTCGTCACATCGAGCACGCGGTTGATAAGATCCAGAAGCTCGCGGGAATTGGCCATAACGCGTTCAAGGTATTGCAGGTGTTTCCCGTCGACCGGAATTTTTTTGTCGCTCATCGTAAGGTCGGTAAATCCGATGATATTGTTGAGCGGTGTGAGAAGCTCGTGCGACATATTGGCAAGAAACTGTGACTTGAACTGAGAGACACGCTGGATCTCGCGATTGGCGCCCTCCAGGTTGTGGCGCGCCATCTCACTATCCTCGAGAACGCTGATCAGCCCGTCGCGGTAGCGCTGCAATGCATCCGCGCGTGCGGAAAGCTCGCCGACCAAGCGCGTCGACTCCCGTGTCTCGTGAGAAAAATAAACACGTGACATAGGATCTTCCTCATCGGAATGGATAGTTCCGATGGAAAGACGAACAGGAATATGCCCCCCGATCGCCATGATCTGAGCATCAACCATCTGCGGCACTGAACCGTCGCTCTCAGTCGTGGTCTCCGATATCAACTCCACATCGTCACCGATCGACGGCTCCTCTATAACAACATAATCCCAGATACTGTGGTCTTTAAGCTCATCGTCCGACCGCCCGAGCAATTCTCGCGCAGCGGCATTGGAAGAAACGATACGATCGTCGACATCCGTAATCAGCGCCACACCGGCAACGGACTCGATGACTTTGTTCATGTCAACCCGCCGAAGATTCTCTGCCCCCAGATTCTCAACCACATCGTTGAAGACATCGGCGAGCGAGGAGAGCTCACGGCTCGCCATACCCCTGGCGCGCGGCGTAAAATCATGCTCCTTCATTCGTTCAAAGCCGTACTGAAGGCTTTCTACATCACGGTAATACGATACAACCCACCACACGGCCCATGAAATAAGCACTATACCCAGGAGAAAACTGAGAATGAGCATTATTGTAAGTCCGGTCTGCGCTTTTGCGAACGGCAGGGATCTTTGCACACTGCCGTAAGTAGAGAAGAGAAACGTCACCATTGCCAACGTCAAGGCCGTACAGACGGCGATGAAGAGTGGCGCTAGATATTTCATGCGAATTGTGGAAAAGCGAAGCATCAGCTGCTCCCCCAAGCGATAAACACCAAGAAGAAACCCCCACGTGAATTTCGTAATATAGCCAGAAATTTGGCATCATGTAAACCATGATGGCGCTTCACAATTTTCCCTTGCGATGGCACACGTTTAATCGCATAAGAACCGCACACGCGTTGCAGCGCGCAGGCAGGGGGGCCATGTGGATCTCGTTCATCTGACTTCAACCATCAGCGGGTTTATCTGGGGCACCCCGCTCATCGTACTTCTCGTCGGCACCGGCGTTTTCCTAACCTTCCGCCTTAGATTTATTCAGTTTCGTTTGTTAGGTGAGGGACTCAAAACAGCTTTCCTCCCTCATCGTCAAAAGCACGAAGGAAAAGGCGATATCTCGCACTTCAAAGCCCTCATGACAGCGCTCGCCGCAACCATCGGCACGGGAAATATCGCCGGCGTAGCGACGGCGATCTCGATGGGTGGCCCTGGCGCACTCTTCTGGATGTGGATCACCGCCCTGTTCGGCATGGCCACGAAATATGCCGAAGCAGTTTTGGCAGTCAAATACCGCATCGTCGACAAGAACGGCGAGATGGCCGGCGGCCCCATGTACGTTTTGGAACGCGGCCTTAATATGAAATGGCTCGGCATCGCGTTCGCCGTCTTCGGCGCCCTGGCGGGCTTCGGCATCGGCAACATGGTGCAGTCAAACTCCATCGCGCACGCGCTTAAATCCACATTTGGAGTAACTGAGTTTGCAACCAGCGCGATCCTCACGTTCGCCACCGCCGCCATCATCCTTGGCGGCATCAAGAGCATAGCAAAGGCCTCCGGCATCATAGTTCCGGTAATGGCGGTATTCTACATCCTGGCTTCCATCGTTGTGCTGGTCATCAATTACGAAGCAATCCCCGGCGCATTCGTGCTTATCTTTGAACATGCATTCACGCCGATGGCTGCTGTGGGAGGTTTTGGCGGCGCCATGGTAAGGACTGTCATTCAGAAGGGTGTCTCGCGCGGAGTCTTTTCAAACGAATCCGGACTGGGATCCGCGCCTATCGCTGCTGCCGCTGCCAAGACTGACGTACCCAGTAGACAAGCGGTGGTTTCCATGAGCGGCACGTTCATCGACACCATCGTGGTATGCACGTTCACCGGACTCGTGCTCATCACCAGCGGCGTGTGGTCCTCGGGCGAAACCGGAGCGGCACTTACAGCGACTGCTTACGGCGTGGGAATGAATCACGGCATAGGCAATATCATCGTAACCATGGGAATTACATTCTTCGCTTTCTCAACCATCATCGGCTGGGCGTACTATGGGGAAAAATGCACCGAATACCTGGCGGGCGAACGCGCCATCAAACCGTATCGCTACCTCTGGTGCGCCGCGGTCCCGCTGGGCGCGCTGCTACAGCTCGAGCTGGTGTGGAACATCGCCGACATCTTAAACGGATTGATGGCCATACCCAACCTCATAGCACTGATCCTTCTCTCCGGCGTTGCAGCCAAGGAAGCGAAGTCGTTCTCAAAGCTTCTGAAGAAAGAAAAGAAGGAAAGAGCTTAGATCCGAATAGACTTGAAACCTGAGCCCTGCACCTCGGTAACATCCGCCACGACAAGAAACGCATTGCTGTCGACCGACCTCACGTAAAATTTAAGGCGCGCAAGTTGTGGCATAGTGATTACCGCGTAGACCACGCGGCGCCGCTGATGAAGGAAAGCACCCTCGCCCTCGAGAAAGGTTACGCCCCTACCCATTTCCTTCATTATATAGTCGGCGATCTGTTGATGCTCCTCGCTCATAATAAAGATCGCCTTACTTTGGTCGAATCCCTCCATAACCTTATCGGTAAACAGCGCCTGCATGGCTAGACCTATGATCGTCGCCAACGCAATCTCCATGCCAAACAGCACGCCGCCCGCGATTACAATCGCCGAGTTGAACAAAAACGTTGTCGACCCAATACTCGTCGACCAGCGCTTGCGCATGACAGCGGCGATAATATCGGGACCGCCGAGCGATGCGTTCGCGCGAAACGCAAGCCCCGTTCCCACTCCGACTAGCGTGCCGCCAAAAATTGCTGCGATGAAAGGTTCCTGTGTAACATTCAAATGCGCCGTCCAACCCGTCGTCTCAAGAAAGATTGAAAACGCGAACGTCCCCCACAAGCTGCCGATCATGAAGATGCGGTGCGCGTAACGAAAACCCAGAACTACGATGGGTATATTGATGAGGAACACCATCAGCCCCACCGACAGCGGAGTGAGGTACGAGGTAAGCAGCGCTAGGCCGCTCGCGCCGCCCGTAAGAAAGTGGTGTGGCCTGAGAAAAATATTGATCCCGCATGCAGCGATGAACGAGCCGATGACGATGACCGCCGTCTGCCTGACTGCTACCCGCGGTAATTTGAAAAGTTTACCCATATCTTGCTCCTGCTCGCGGATGTAAAACCGATGCGGGGGTTTGGCAAGCCAAAACGATGAGCTTGCACCACGCTAAAACTGTGTTATTCTGCCGAAATCATGAATCACCTAGGCTTCGCCATACAGTCCTTCGCGACGCTCTTTGCGGTCACCGACCCGGTGGGCCTCATCCCCGTATTCATCGCGATCACGGCAACGATGAGCATCAAGCAGCGCAAGCACACCGCGATCCAGACAGCGATCGCGTCTCTCATCCTCCTGCTAGCCATCTCACTTGGCGGACGCTACCTGCTCACCTACTTGGACGTAAGTATCGCGGCCTTCCGCGTGGTGGGCGGCATCCTGCTGGGCAAGATGGGCTTTGACATGCTCCACAACGTCCACTCGGCAGTCGCTCATCCGTCATACAGCGAGCAGCACGACCACCTCGCAACGACCAACGTAGCCTTCACACCGCTAGCCATACCCATGATCGCCGGCCCAGCCACCATCGCATCCATCATGAGCCTCACCGGCAACGCGTTTGAGCCCGCACGCACCACCATCACCATCGCGGCGATGGTCGCGGCGGTCTTCATCTGCTTCATCGTCATGTATTTCTGCCACTGGATAACCAAGTGGTTCGGCCCCACCCGCATGGGCGTCGCTACCCGCCTCATGGGCTTCCTGCTGCTCGTCATGGCCGCCCAGATGGGCCTTGAAGGCGTCCGGACTATAATGCTGCAGTAAAACCGGGACTCGGGGCTAGGGCCTCGAGACTCGTATAAAACTATCTCTACAAATACCTCGACAACCATATTCATATTCACTAAGGGCTTGGTCCACTGTACTTAACAAGACCCGAGCCACGAGGCCCGAGTCACGGAGGTTGTCATGGCAGAAGTCATCAATATCGGCGGGCAGGGCATAGGCAAGCGCACACTCGGTTTCATCATCGGCGGCATCATTCTGGTCATCATCCTGCTCAAATCAGTAGTCGTGGTCCCGGCCGGTCACGTGGGCGTGAAGGAATTGTTCGGAACGGTCTACGACGACTCACTCCCGGCGGGCATCCATGTTGTTAACCCCCTGCTGAGCATCCACAAGATGAGCATCCGCACACAACAGCTCATGGAAGATGCGGTTGTACCCTCGAAGGAAGGTCTAGCCGTCAATCTCGACCTCTCGGCACTGTTCAGCCTCGATCCGGCACAGGCACCCATGGTGTACAAGACGATTGGCCTAAACTACGTGCAGGTAATTGTCGTTCCTGCACTGCGCTCCGTAGTACGAGGAGCCACAGCAGAATACGAGGCCAAAGCGCTCTACACCGCAGCGCGTGAAGAACTCTCCAATCAGATGTTCGCTCAGTTAAAACCCTTGATGGCCAAACGGGGCATGCGCCTGGAAAAGGTTTTGCTTCGTTCCGTGAAGCTACCTGCAATTTTGGCAACCGCCATCGAAAAGAAACTGGAAGCCGAGCAGCAGGCCGAGCAGATGAAGTTCGTCCTGCAGCGCGAGTCGCAGGAGGCTGAGCGCAAACGCATCGAGGCCAAGGGCATCTCGGACTACAACTTCGCGATAAACAAGGGGCTGTCCGAAAATATCCTCAAACTCCGCGGCATCGAGGCCACGCGCGAGCTCGCCAAGAGCGGCAACGCAAAAGTGGTGGTTGTCGGCGGCGGCAAGGATGGCCTGCCGCTGATTTTAGGCAACAATTAGAAATAGTTAGCCACGTTTTCAACATCGCCTCAGACAAACGCTTCCATTTGTCCACGTAGTTGTGTATTACGCGGTCTCCTTAAACCTTGGAAGTCTGTTTCTCGCTGTTCGATTTCAGCAAAATGACTCCCACCAACATTTGGAGGCAAGACATGACGAACACAGTAACGCCGAAAACTGAGCTGTACTTCTCGACCACGAACGAACCCGGCACACTGGCGACCTGGGCAAACCCGCTGCGCGAGAACGGCATCAACATCGAAGCGATCTGCGCCTACACCGCGGATAACAACACCGCTTATTTTCGCTTCATCACGTCCGACAACGCCAAGGCAATAAACTTCTTGACGGAAAAAGGCTACAAGGTCGCCGAAAACAACGTGATCTGCTGGACCGCCGACAACACCCCGGGCAACCTGTTCAACGCAACCTGCGCCATCGCTGAAAAGGGTATCGACGTCGCTTACACCTATGCCGGCTGCATCACCAACTCTAACACCGGCTACGTCGTCTTCAGCACCACCAACGTGGTCGAAACAGAAAACGTGCTCAACGCCTGCTGCACGACCGGCAGCTGCTGAAACGGTTAACCGTTATTTAGAACAATAAAAAACCCCCGCCTCAGGCGGGGGTTTTTTTGTATAAATGTCATCCCCGAATGTTTTAATCGGGGATCCAGGGACTTCGATCTGGATTCCTGCCGGAGTTTATCCTGAGCGAAGTCGAACGGGCAGGAATGACGGGCACAACGAACTAAAACGTCTCGCCAATACCGATCGGCAGGCCGATCAGATACCAGGCAACCACGAGCACAACCCACGCGATGAGCGCAAATATTGCATAGGGCATCAGGAGTCCCGTCACCGTTCCAACACCCGCATCTTCATCGTACTGTTCGGCCCATCCCAGCATAAGCGGAAACATCGTATAGAGCGGACTGATACCATTTGTCGCCGAGTCACCAAGCCGGTACAGAAGCTGTGTGGAAGCGGGCGACATCCCGAGCTGATAGAACATCGTCACAAAGATCGGCGCCATGATAGCCCACTTCGCCGAACCGCTCCCAATAAAAAGATTCAGCAATGCCGTCATAACGACAAAGGAGATGATGAGCGGTATGCCTGAGAAGTGAAACGTCTGCAGAACCTCCGCGCCGTATATCGCAATCAGCTGATCGAGGTGCGACCATTTAAAGAAGGCGATAAACTGTGCGATCATGAACACCAGTG
>Ga0075115_10001093_pt1 | contig 13404 bp, 14 predicted proteins | sample AntAceMetag02UKH_FD_69785 | JGI IMG/M metagenome (GOLD analysis project Ga0075115, IMG submission 69785) | Saline lake microbial communities from Ace Lake, Antarctica - Antarctic Ace Lake Metagenome 02UKH | ecosystem: Environmental > Aquatic > Non-marine Saline and Alkaline > Saline | place... | reverse complement strand
GCCTGACCAGGCCTTGCCTGACAACGAACCGCTTACCCAAATGCTCTACGACAATCGCATTATTATCGGCAGTAAATTGGCAGAACAACTCAACCTTGATATTGGAGACTCTTTAACCCTCGTATATATGCCTACAAACAAAGCCTCTAGAGCAAAAGAAGTCGATGTCATTATAAACGGTTTATTTAAAACTGGCATCGAAGATTTTGATCTTAGTCTTGCTCTAGCAAATTTAGATTTTGTGCAAGAACTTTTCCCAGAACAAGGTATCACGGAAATTGGGCTCAAAATTCAACCTCACGCCGACGAAACATTAATTGTAGAAAAGTTGCGCGATCTTCTACCACTTGATATTGTTTCATGGCAAGATTTATACCCTGCCATCGTTTCAGCTCTTAAACTAGAAAAATATTTAATGTTCTTCATCATAGCTCTTATTACGCTTGTTGCTAGCATGAATATTATCTCTCTGCTCTTTATGCAAATTACACAAAAACGTGGCGACATCGCCATCATGCGCTCATTCGGCTTACCTTTTTCTCAGACTCGCACAGTCTTTCTGGTAATTGGATTAGCAATTGGATTCACTGGTAGTTTAGGCGGCCTGTTAATTGCTTTTGTTGTTGGTTTTATTTTAAAAACCTATCCATTTATCACATTGCCAGACGTATATTACACAACATACTTGCCAATTTCATTAAACCCACTTATCTTTTTGATTGTATTTGTAGTCGTAATGATTATCACGCTAATTGCAACTTTAATACCATTAAAAATGATAAAAAATATTAACATAGCAAACGTTTTACGTTTTGAAGGATAATTTAAATAGATCGAACATTTAAATAAGGAGATAGTTTTGACGAACACTGAATTTATTAAAAAACTAAACAAGGCCCTGGAATGGGAATATGCGGCAGCCATTCAATATCTTCAGCATGCAGCCGTTATTAAAGGTGCTGAATACACTGCCATAGGTAAAGAACTTCTCATTCACTCCAAAGAAGAAATGAATCATGGAGTCCTAGTTGCAGAAATCATCGCAGATCTTGGTGGTACACCAACAGCAAATCCTGAAAAAAGAGAAGTTTCTGATAATTCAAAAACAATGCTCGAGCAAGATTTAGCTGGTGAAGAAATAGCCATTACATTATACAAAGAATTAATCGAAATGGTGCAAGACCTAAAAGAATATGGTTATAAAACCACGCTCGAAGGAATCTTGGTCGAGGAAGAAGAACACAGACGTGATTTACGTAATTCCTTAGGTCTGTAAATAATATTGACACACGTTTTGTGTAAATATATATATTGCACCACCTAAGTCTGTTGACATTAAAAAAAATCAATGGCATGAATAGATATATAAAGGTTTATTGGTAGTGTTGTGTTCCCTTTATAAAGGAATAATATGAAGAAATTATTAATGTTATCTCTAGCTTTTGCTATCGTTTTAACAGTTCCTGCTTGTAAAAAATTAGCTTGCAAGAAGGATGCGCCTGCAACTACTATTCCAGCTCCTACGATACCTTCTAAGTAACTTCTTACAACACAAATATAATGGCCTGCGTGCAATACGCAGGCCATTTCCAATGATATATTTAAACATACCATGTTTTTGTTATACTTAAGGCATGCGCAGTTATCTTTTTTTTATACTTTTATTGTCAGCATGCACTCACAAAACACCCTGGTTTAAACACTCCAAGCCAAAAAGTGATTTTCAGGAAAATCATATTGTCATTATTGTACCATCGTATAACAATAGCGAATGGTACCGTTTTAATTTAGATTCAATATTATCTCAAAACTACACAAATTTTGAGGCATTTTATATTGATGATTGCTCGACAGATAACACCGGAATATTAGTAAAAAACTATATAAAAAAACATACATTCAAAAATATCACACTCATCCTAAACAAGCGCCGACATGGTGCCCTCGCAAATATCTGGAATGCAATTCAACAATGCAGGCCAACTGATATTATTATTAACCTAGACGGCGATGATTGGTTTTCTCATACAAATGTACTAAGTACTATTAATACATTCTATCAAACAAATGATATCTGGCTTACGTACGGGCAGTTTCAAAATTGGCCCACCCAGAAAATTGGTTGGTGCAAACCTGTCCCCAGTGAAGTTATTAAAAACAATCAATTTCGAGAATTTGGGTTCTGGTACGCACAGCCACGAACTTACTATGCATGGCTTGCACAAAAAATACAGCCAAAGGATCTTGTCAATCCAAAAACAAATGATTTTTATACTATCGCTGGCGATGTCGCACTCATGTTTCCATTAATCGAAATGGCAGGAAACCATAGCATGCACATACCGGAAGTCCTCTGTTATCGCAATGTAAAAACAGCGTTAAATGATTTCAAAATTCACCAAAAAGAACAAATAACTTTTACTGAAGAAATTAAGAAAAAAAATAAATATCTTCCTCTTGAAAAATCTGATCTGTCTGTCTAAACTTCAAATATGAACAAAAGACCTCCATACACCATAACATCACGTATCTCAGAAATAACCTTACCTTCTAAATTCCGCTCGCACCCGGAGTTTATCCTGAGTATTTTCGAAGGGAGACGCCCACCTTGCTCTTTGAGCTGCGGGGGCTCCTCAGGGCGAACGGATGAGGAAGAAAAACAAAAACCCGTTCGTGGTGAGGAGCAAGCAGCTAATGCGAGCGTCTCGTACCATACGAACTCCTTTAATAAAAAGGTACTTTTGCGTGCCGACCTCAACGTGCCTCTCAAAAACAATGTGATAATCAACGACTTCAAACTCAGCGCACTTCAACCAACACTCAACGCTTTGCAAAAAAATAATGCGAATACATTAATCGTCACACATATTGGACGCCCCAAAGACCATGACGAATCATTATCAACAAAACATTTAATTACGTGGTTTACGCAACATAACTATGACTGTGTTTACGCATCCACTATTGAAAAAGCGCATGATCTCCTTTCAAATCATCAGTTTGTTTTGTTGGAAAACATCCGTTTCTGGCCAGAAGAAAAAAAACAACACAAATTATTTGCACAAAAACTTTTTGCACGCAAGTTAAAAGGAAATACGGACATATACGTGATGGACGCATTCGCAGTAAGTCACCGCTCAGATACGAGCATCACCATACTTCCAAAGCTATATGAAAAAAATAAGCGCACGATCGGATTGTTAGTAGAGCATGAATTACAAGAATTAAATAAACTTTTAATCAACCCACAACAACCATTTAATCTCATCCTTGGCGGAGCAAAAATTGAAACAAAGTTGCCTCTCATCAAAAATCTTTTGCCAAAAACCAACGCAATAGCACTCCTCCCACCTCTTTCATCTATATTTGAAAAAGCTCTTGGCAAAGAAGTAGGAAAATCATTGGTAAATGAGTCACTTATTTCAGAAGCCAGAAACATTTTACACGAAACAAAAAAACTGGAAAACAGGATTATCCTGAACAGGATTATCCTGAACAGGATTATCCTGAGCAGGATTATCCTGAGAAAGATTCTTTTACCAAAAGATTATTTGGTTGCTTCAGATTGGACTGATGAAAATTCTTATGCCATTACTGACACAATACCATCAGATAAAATGGCTCTAACAATTGGCCCGCAAACAATTCAATTTTATAGTGAACAGCTCTCTTCATCAAAGACAATCTTTTTCAACGGCGCATCAGGCGATATCCGATACCCCAAAACGTGTGATGCTATTAACGCGCTTTTGCAAAATATTTGTACCACTAAAGCATTTAAGGTTGGCGCTGGTGGAGACACTGTCGCCATGATTCAACTTTGTAAAAAAACAACGTGCTTTGACTTCTTGTCAACAGGTGGCGGTGCAACATTGCATTATTTGAGTGGCCAACCTTTGCCTGGATTGGCAATTTTTCTAAAAAAACCCTCCTAAAAAAACAAACTGTTGCTTCTATAGCAATAGTTTTGATAAAATTAGAATGATATTAAATCATAGTTGGATAATTTAAATAGGAGGAAAGTCAGTGAAATTATCAAAAATACTTTTAGTTTTAATAGTATGTAGTATACCACCAATCAATGGTACCGTTACCTTAAATAATTCTGATTATTCCAAGACTATCAAATATATTGTTAAAAAAACACTAGGCGACAGTGGGATTTCAAAAGAGATAACAGATCTTGTCTTTATAGCTATTGCTGCTATTGGAGTGATAGATGGTGAATTCACCAATGCAGATGTCGCTAATGAAATAAAAAGAGTGGCTACATATCACGATATAAAATTAGATGATGAAGCAACGATTGTAGAAGATTATCTTCAAGATTATGCTTGGGAAAATTATCCAGCAGGAGGAAACAGCTGGGTAGATAGCTGCAGCAATTACTCTGTCGGAATTTCCGATGGTGGTAAGGGTAAGAACCTTCAACTCAATGCCTGTGGTTCTAATATTTTTTTAAACAAATGTAAAAGAAAATGCGGCGGAATTTATAATGATCATGGCACATTAAGGTGCCCAAACGAATGTCTATAAACCTTTGTGTCTCACCCGCGGAGGCTGTTTGGGCTGTATCGCGGGTAAAAAAGTTAAAGCCTAAAAAAATGCGCGAAAAAAAGGGGCCAGATATCTGGCCCCTTTTTTTCGCGCATTTTTTATACTTTAACTTTTTTGACTTTTCTTGTTGGGGCTTTTTTAGTTGCAGATTTCTTTACTTTTTTAATAGCAGGCTTAGTTTTTTTAACTTTAACTTTTTTTTCAGTCCTTACAGGTTTTCTTGCAACTTTATCTTTTTTCTTGCAACCTGCACAACCGGCTGCCAATATGCCAACTAACAACAATACTAATACACGTTTCATTTTGGTCCCTTTGCATAAAGGTTAAAAACTACTTTCTCTTTTGAAATATTAAACAATTGTCACACAAACCTCAAGATTATTTATGCTTTCGGCTTTGCAACAGAATCTGGCTGACGATGCTTATTACGATTAATCTGGCCCTTATGATGCTTACAAAAACCTTGTGTTAACTTTTTAAATTGAGCATTATGACGCGAACGATACTTTTTTCTAGATTTAAAACGCGATCGTTGTGTCTTCATCAAAACCTCCCTAGCGTATCGCGCAGAATCCTAATAAATGCAATGTATTAATAAAGTGTTCGTCAAAAATATCTTCCGCTAAATCCGCCTTTTCATAAATTATTAAACCATGATTATAATGCTTTAAGTCCCACGTACACCATGCAGGATTTTCAAAATCCAAATCTGGCGCAATATCTCCAACAATGTGCTCATGCTTATGATGGTTCGCATCAATGCTATCTAAGGCAATGGAACGAACCTTGTTATTAAATAGTGACTGATCCATAAAAGAAGAAAAAGCATGCGCGGTTTCCCACATACTTTCTGGTTGTTCGTACGCTTCCTCACGACAAAAACCAGCAACACCCTTTAATTGATTGAAGTCTGGGTTATCAACAAAGTACGCCGCACGGACAATGTTAAAACAATGCTCATCACAAATATCTTGCAAAACAAACTCTGGAACATTTTCCAACTCATGGACCGACATAATTTTGCGAGGCAGGCGGCTTAAACAATCAAAGACACGTTTATGTCGTTCAAAATCATTCTTGTGACTCATTATATTCCTCCCATTCGCATCAAGATCACTTTATCCTTAATGCTTACTGTTTAGATATTAACAAAGAAATAAGGAAAAAATCAATAACTCTTTTTTATAACCTTGTATACTGCGCACAGTACTTGATACAGTCCAAAAAAGAAGTATTATGAAGCAAAGGATTTAACAATGAAGCATCTACCGTATTGTTTTTTATTGTATTGTTCTTTATACGCACATCGCAGTATTCATCGCCCACATCAAGATCTGGCTCCTTACATCACTGTATGGAGTGATGCGCATCCAAAAAAGCATACTCTCATTGATGCTAACTTGCGTCCAGTACCACTACTAAAAACATTTGATAGAAAGCATTTTGAAGAAAACTTATTTCCGAAAGATTCTGTCACATTCCGCTACGAAAAACAGGTCCTACCTGAACAGGTCCTACCTGAACAGGTCCCACCTGAACAGGTCCTACCTGAACAGGTCCTACCTGAACAGTCAGTCGAAACCAAAAAAATTAATACGTTAATTAACAGACTCATGCAAGAAATTGAAAAGAAAAAAAGACTGTACAAAGATTTCATAATATTAAAAAACAGTGGCTTTATTCGTCACAAAAAATGTGGCTTACTCATTGCAAAATTCAAAGATTATCCTTTTATTTTAAAATTATTTATAGAACCACCAGAAAGTTTTGTTAATCCGTATGACAAAGGATTTGAAGTATGCAACGTTTTTGTTGCGAGTGGCTCGATACGACACACTCTCGGATTCTCTCGCATCAAAACGCTTAATTACATACACGAAAAAATAAAAACCTCCACCCAATGGAAAGATCGCATTGTCATGCCACGTAAATGGTTTTGGCTCCCAGAGAAGGCTGATTGGCTCAATATAGAAGCACATAACCTTGGCGAAAACAAAAAAGATGTTGTCCGCATACCATCAACATATGCCGTCATTGCTGATGCAATGGAGCAAGATCCAATAAAACAAACAGACAATGATGAACTTATGGCACTTTCACAATATTTGGAGCATCGCGTAGATCCACATACAAAAAACTTTTTTATCGACAAACATACAGGAAAAATTGCATTAATTGACACAGAATTATTTCCACTAATTCTTGGCTTTAATGAAAAAATACAAAAACATGATACACACGTAAAATGGTACATTCATCTAGCAGGAAAATATTCAAAAGAAAAATTTTTCAGCATGAAAAACTATCGAAAGAAACGACAATACAATATTAAACACTATTATATTGATTGAATAGTACGCTCAAGAGAATGTACCATCTCTCGAATCTGATCGTTTTGCTCAACGAGATCTTGTATTTTCGAAACAGCATAAACAACCGTTGTATGATTCTTGCGACACAAAAACCGGCCTATTTCTTGCAACGATTTATCTGTACACTTTTTCATCAAAAACATTGCTGTTTGTCGAGAAAATGAAAGATCTTTTTCTCGTGATTTCGAGCGCAACTCAGTTAGCGTATATGAAAAATGTTTCGCTACACAATCAGTAACTTCTTGTAAAGTAACAATCCTCCGTAAATGTTCAACGTGAGTTCGCCTAAGAACCTTTTTCACCAAATCCAGTGAAATTAGTTGATTGGTAAGCGATGCAAAAGCAAAGACACGAATAAGGGCACCTTCTAATTCACGAATATTTGCAATCGACTGAGAGGCAATAAAGTGCGCAACATCATCAGGAATTGATTCATATGAACGTTCCGCCTTACGCTTTAATATTGCAACCTTTTCTTCCAATGTTGGTCTCTGAATATCGGTAACTAATCCACCCTCAAGACGCGATCGAAGTCGCTCTGCAATACCACGCATATCCTTAGGATACGTATCACTTCCAAAAACAATCTGCTTTGACGACTCATATAATGAATTAAAAATATGAAAAAACGCTTCTTGTGTCTGATCTTTATTTGCAATAAACTGAATGTCATCAACTAAAAGCACATCAACATTACGGTACTTTTCCTTAAACAAATCTACCTTATCAAAGCGAATTGAGTGAATAAATTCATTAACAAAACGATCTGCCGGTTGATATAAGACCGTCAACCTTTTATATCGCGCCTTAATATCATTACCAATAGCATGCAACAAATGTGTTTTTCCTAACCCAGAGCGCCCATACACAAAAAGAGGGTTATATACCAGTCCAGGCTTGCGAGTTACAGCATGTGCTGCCGCATATGACAACGAGTTACTGGGACCAACCACAAACGTATCAAAAAGATATGTAGAATTAATGGTATAATTTTTACTTGGCCTAGAAATTGCTGTTGACTGTTTTTTTTCATTCGTCACTAATCTTGCAGGAACTATTTTTTCAGCTTTCCCAGACAAGACCTGTTTAGACAATGTCTGTTTAGACGAGGTCTGTTTAGACGAGGTCTGTTTAGACAATGTCTGTTTAGACGAGGTCTGTTCTGTATACATATCAAGAAAAACAATCGATACCTCATCTACAACAAAAAGCCTACTTAGATGTTCCTTAAAAAGATGCATATAGTTGCTACAAACCCATTCCTTAACAAACTGATTCGGCGCTCGCAAATAAACTGATTTCGTTCGCACGTCCCACTGTTCCAGCAAAACAGCTTTAAGCCATGTTTCAACAACACGACTGCCTTCTTCCTGCTTAACTATATCTAAAAAATTTTGCCAAATTTGAGTTGTCGATGCCATTATTTCCAATTACAATAAGATTGCACTTTCTGTTATCATAGTCTAAGATAAAATGCCATATAAAACTATAATAGTAGCAGTATACCAATGAAAAAAGAATTTGTAGCCATTTTCATCGCATTCCTCCTTGCGTCCTGCGGAGGGTCAGCACAAACAAGGCGTCGCATTGCCAAAAATCATTACAAACAAGCCGCCACTGAAATGCGAATTTTTTATGAAAAAAATGATATCCACGCGTTACGAAAATCATTAAATGAAATAGACAAAGCTCTAGAATTGCATCCAATACCACAAACTTTCGGGCTAAAAGGAACAATTTTATTACAACTCGGTGAATTAAAAGAAAGTTTGCCATGCTTTGAACGCGTATTTAACAATAAAAAAGTCGCCAAAAGCAAACAATCGGACGCGCGAAATAACTACGCAACAGCCCTTTATCAACTCGGACGGGTAGATGAAGCGCGCTCAATCTGGTTAAATATTGTTAACAACCCACATTATATAAGCCCCGAAGTTGCATATTTCAATCTGGGATTCATGGAACTTAACGAAGCCCTTAAAGTTGCAAACAAGCAGGACAATCCTGAAAAGACAAAATCTACACAAGAAAACATCAACGCGTACCTAGAACAGTCTGCTATGTATTTCAAGCAAGCTATTGCCATTTCCAAAGATTATATTGATGCAATCTTCTTCCTTGGCAGAACTCTGATTGCTCTTAACCGCTTAAAGGAAGCAAAAGATTGCTACATGTCCATTTTAATTATCAATCCAAATCATGAAGCAGCTCAAAGTTTTTTAAATCATGTCGAAAAAAAGATGGCTACAAACGACGCTTAAAATAATTATCAACACCCTGCGCTAAAGATTGTGCCAAGACCTCGCGCCCTTTCAATGATTTTAACATTTTTGCATCGTGAGAATTACTTAAAAAAAGCAGCTCAACCAAAACCGATGGACATTCACAGCCAAATAAAACCTGCGATAGCTCCTTTTTTACACCACGATCAACAAATGTTTTTTCATCAATCCTGCTATGCATTAACGCTTTATGTATAGAACGCGCACACCCTTCTGCTTCATCATGAAAATAAAACGTTTCTATTCCACGCGCCTCTGGATTAAATGCATAATTACTATGCAAGGATACGAACAAGTCTGGGTGCAATCTGTTTGCATAGGTAGTGCGATCATCAAGCCTAAGATAAACATCTTTATTGCGTACCATTCGAACATCGTATCCTTTTTCAATAAGATGCCGACGCATTCTTCTCGCTACCGATAGCACAACTTCTTTTTCTTTTAATCCATACAAGCCCGATGCTCCAATATTATATCCACCATGGCCAGCATCAATCACAACTAATGGAACCTTATGTTTTTCCTTAATATAAGTATTTTTTTTCTGAACAGGATTATCCTGAATAGATATCGTCAATGTAGGATCGTTATGAATGTTCTTTAACTGCATTGTTTCTAGTGAATATTTTTGTGGATCAAATAAAAATGAACAAACAAGAGAGTTATGATTTTTTCTACATTTAAATTGATAATTACCATGTGAAATTGCATTAATCCGATCTAACTTCTCCTGCTCTATATCTGCAACCCCATTGATCTTAACAATATGACGACTTTTCCCTAAACTCGGGCGCTTAATCTGCGAAAGGGTATACGTATCATCTAAATAAAATACAAGCCGATCTTTCCTTACGCCACGATGAAAAAATACATCTGTAACTGTTGTACATTGATTTAAGAAAATAACGAAAACCTTACAAACGAAAAATATTGATAAATATAAACGCTTCATAAGAGCAACCCCCATCTATAACTTTATTTTTACAAAAAAACATCTCCAAAAACAAGAATTTATCGCCGAATCAACACAAACGCGCTTGCTGTAAAAATTTTAATTCGCTATTGTTTTTAAGAACCGCGCAGAAAACTACAAGGTATAATCAGCTCGAATGGCTTGGTTTATCCTGAGCGAAGTCGAAGGGACACCCGCTCACCATGAACGAAAAGAGAAGAAGCATTCACCATTAGCAGGAAAAAGAATTGCTCACCATGATCAAACCCAAGTACCAAGCATTCATCCTGAGCGGGAGTCGAAGGATATGAGCGAAAATGTATCACAATGAGTACTAGGCAAGCCTCAAGGAATTTAACCCGACATGATTAAAAAAAGGGCACTCATTGAAAAATTCTCTAACACTATTTTTTATTATTTCTATGCCTCTCGCAACAACACCATATAAACTTGGCATCGAAAATATAGGACACCAACTTGATCATCTTAAACATAAACCAAGCGCTCTTGTTACAAATCAAAGCGGTATCGACCAGCAAGGGAACAGGACAGTAGATATTTTGCTTAAAAAGGATTTCAACTTAAAAAGGCTACTCGCACCTGAACACGGAATAACAGGGTTAGTTCCAGCAGAAAAAAATGTTACACAATCATTCGAGCCTAAAACAAAACTTCCAGTTATGAGCACCTATCAGGGCGAAAATAATCCGGTGCCATCAGAAAAAATTTTAGAAAATATTGAAGTTCTTTTTTTCGACATACAAGATTGCGGCATGCGTCATTATACATACATTTCAACGCTTTACCACTTACTCATCTTATGCGAGAAAAAAGGGATAACGGTTGTCGTTTTTGATCGCCCAAATCCTATTGGACCAACAATGGAAGGACCTCTTGTTGAAGAAAAACTTCAATCTTTTCTTGCCGTTGCACCAATACCCCTAAGACATGGCATGACAATCGGTGAAATTGCTTGCTATTTTAATGAAAAACAGCTCAAAAAACCTGCCAACTTGGTTATCGTCTCTATGAAAGAATATAAAAGAGACACGGTAATTTCTCACTTTGATGCACAACTTTCACCAAACATTCAAGATATCCAATCCTGTTATGGCTACACATTCTTAGAACTACTTGCAAAAGTTGATCCTCTTTTTACTGGAAGAAACACTGAACATCCATTCAAAATTTTGATGTGTTATAGCAACCATTCTCTATCTATAAAAACGTGGCACGAAATTGCCGCCATTCTTACCGAAAATAATCTCTTATGCCATCTTTATACATTTGACAATAAATTACTCGTAAGCAAAGATGCTGGACTATATATAATTATCCCAACTATTAACAATTTTTCTGCTTATAATACGTTGATTAAAATCTTAGAATATTTTAAAAAACATAATATTGAACTCCACTTTACACCATGGTTCAATTTACATATTGGCACGTCAACTACACTTGATTATCTGGAAGGTAAAATAAGCAAAGAAGAATTAAAGCGCACCATCAACGAAGAACTCGAAGGTTTTCATAAAAAAGCATCTCCATGCTTTCATTATGAACCACACCCCCGCATTATGTACGTAGAAGATTAAAGGCGCGGTTCAACAATGTATGATAAGCGCTTCGACTTCTCCCATACGCGAAGAAAGTCCTTTATGTCATAGGCATGTAATACATCCTTCTTTGTTTCAAATGCCGGATCATGGCAAAGCACTTTTTTCTGTTTATTGTCCCAACCAACAACAACCAAAAGATGCCCCTCTGAATAAGTCTTTTTCACTGGCATTGTTTTTAATGGCCCGCGAATACTAACCACAACTGGCAAGCTTTTAACAAGATAACGATATAATTCTTCAAATGAATTTAAGCGTGTCACAGAAAAATAAAAGTTCGCATGACATTGATTAAATGCATGTGCAATATTAAATGGCCAGCTACCAAAAGTGTCTAATCCAGCATCGTATACACCCTGTGAAAACTGTGCAACATCTTCTTTTTGTCTATTCAGATAAGAAACAACCATAGCTAATGATGTTGGAGAACAAATACGATTTTTTTGAGGATGATTAACACGTATCTGTGAAAATAACGGCAATGAACGAATCTGCTTTGATGGAAAAGATAAGTGATGAGCACGTTTCTGTTCAGACTGGAAAGCAACATAATTAATAGCTGAAATTCCTAAACGATACAGCGCATCCAACGATGCCCCGTCATGCGCCATGACTTTAACGCGACAGCGATCAATGGCATCATCACCATTCGCTTCCCATCTCACATAATTAAATGACGGCTCGTTCATAATCTTTTTACCATACGAGCGTTGCCTACCGCTTCCCCATGAGGCAACTAATACCCATTGCCCCCATTTCTTGTTTTTCGCATTTCTTACTTTCATATAAAAATCAAAATACCCCTTTCGAGGTCGCAACATATTCCACGAAAATAAAACTTGTGTAGCAAGTATCGGTAACTTCTTTTCAAAAACAACACTATTCTTCGGTGCCAATAGCTGTTGTTGAACATGCGACAAATCAATAGGAGACAAAACTGCCCAATCCAATGTAAAAGTATTATGAAATATTAGAAAAAAATAGGCGCAACCTAAACAGAACCACAATAACTTTTTCATTGCCCTTCCCCCAAACGTCTTATTATCATTTTATCACAATTAGAATACTTTTTTCAAACATATTAAACATTTCTTTCAGATAATGCTTATTTTAACAAGATAAAAAACAACACAATCCTTCGACTCCCGCTCAGGATGAATGACAAAGAAGTTTGGGATGAAAGTAGAAAAAGTTCAGTATAAACAAAAAAACCGTGGATAAGCGAAGAAAAAACATGGCAAAAGAAAATGGAAAGTAACGCACCACGGCTTAAAAGCCGTGGCATTACAGCTAAGGATTTGGCCCATTCATCCCCAGGCTTGAAAGCCTTGGGGTATTCTGGGCAATTCAATAAAAATCAGGTATTATCAAGTCCAATCATCCCGACCAAATCCAATCATCCTGACCAAATCCAATCATCCTGACCAAATCCAATCATCCCGACCAAATCCAATCATCCCGACCAAATCCAATCATCCGACCACATCCAATCATCCTGACCACGTCCAATCATCCTGACCAAATCCAATCATCCGACCACATCCAATCATCCGACCACATCCAATCATCCGACCACATCCAATCATCCGACCACATCCAATCATCCGACCACATCCAATCAT
>Ga0075115_10001084_pt1 | contig 13514 bp, 15 predicted proteins | sample AntAceMetag02UKH_FD_69785 | JGI IMG/M metagenome (GOLD analysis project Ga0075115, IMG submission 69785) | Saline lake microbial communities from Ace Lake, Antarctica - Antarctic Ace Lake Metagenome 02UKH | ecosystem: Environmental > Aquatic > Non-marine Saline and Alkaline > Saline | place... | reverse complement strand
ATGAAAAAGAGTGTGTTTTCAATAGTGGTGGTGGTGCTTATTGTGGTAGTCGGGATATATGTTTTTTTGCCTAGTATTGGCGAAGAGAATGTAGATGTTGAGAATTTCTATGATTGTGTTGAGGCTGGATATCCTGCAATGGAAAGTTATCCAAGACAATGTATGGCTAATGGAATAACATTTGTAGAGGAAAGCTGTCAAAGTGGCGGAAATATATTGACTATTGAAGGTGCTAGACAAATTGCTATGCGTAGTGAATGTGGCGATAGACTCAAAGAAACCTATTTCTGTAATGAAAATACTGGGACTTATTGGATTGATTTGAATATTGAAAGAAGAGGATGTAATCCCGCTTGTGTCATTGATTTAGAAACAAGAAGAGCTGTAATCAATTGGAGATGTACGGGGCTAATTGAGGCCTGAATTTTTCGAATTAGTGTTGAAACATAGCTTTTTAAACTAAGAAGAATTTTTGATAAGGTATTATAGGAGACTATCGATAAAGGTATCTACTTTTTCTTTAATATTAATAAATTGAAAGGAGTAAAAATATGGAACAAAGAAAAAGATTCGACAACAATAGAAGACCTAATTTTGATAGGCAGCCTAGAGAAATGCATAAAGCGATATGTTCGAAATGTAAAAAAGAATGCGAAGTACCGTTCAAGCCAACTGAAGGACGAGACGTTTTTTGCAAGGATTGCTTTAGTAAAGATAGTCCTAGAAGATAAAAACTTACTAGACTATTAATTTTTATTTTATTTTATTTCAATATTTATTTTTCCGAGCTCTTGTTTTAGTGAACTAGCTAATTCTTCTTTGTTTATATTGAGTTTTTCTTTTCTTTTTCTTTCTTTGACTTTTTCTATTTTTAGATTTTCAATTTCTATTGTGATTTTTTCTATTTTGTAATTTAAATTATGAGTTTCGTCTTTTTCAATTTCTTTTTCATAGTTCTCTAATATCTCTTTTTTGGCTTTGATTAGATTTTCTCTCTCTGAAATTATATTAGTGTTTAATTTAGATTCTTTTAATAAGTCTAAAATTCTTTTGCCATTATCCTGTTCAAAATTTGTATAAAAATCTGTTTTGTATTCTTTTAGTATGTTCATTTGTTTTTCGTTCGTATGGAAAAAATTAGTTAGGGCTTTAAAATCGATGAGTTGTTTTAGGGTGAGTATTTTTTCTCGGAATTCTTCTTTGAGTATGTTTAATTTTTCTTTTTTTTCTAACATATTTTTATAATTTTCACTCTGTTTAATTTTTTCTATTTCAGTTAAACATCTTTGATTTTCTTTTTCGTCCTGTTTAATTTTTTCATCAAGAGAAATAATTGTTTTTTTAATTCCGATTTTATTTTTTTCAGTAGAATCTAATAAGTTTAACTTTGATTTAATAAGTCCAATTCTTTGGGACAATTCGGAAATCTCTTTATTGTTGTTAAAAATTTCAACCAAATCTTTGGAAAAAGATTTGACCTCCTCTTTTATGTCGGCCATTTCTTTGCCAATTAAAATAGTTGTTCTCTCATAGTTTTTGAATGAGGTTTTGTTGAATTCAGAAAGGGCTCTATCTATTTTTTTAACGAAATCAGGAAAACTTGTTTCTTTGAGGTTTTCTAAATTAGCCATGAGATTATTGACTGCTCCGATATATTGTATTCTGCTATTGCTAACAACTCTTTTTATTCTACCATCTTCTTTTCTTGATTCAATATCTATCTCATCAAGTAGGCTTAGTTTTATTTTCAATTCATTATCCAAATTTTTAATTCTATCTTTAATAGAAATCACTAATTCTCTCTCCTCAATTTCATTTTCCTTTCTCTTCCTTTCTATCCAATCTTCAATTTCAGAAAAAGTTAGTTTTTCTGAAATAATTTCTTTTTCTTTTTCTTTTTTTAAAAAATCAAATATTCCCATAGGATTTTCTATGAATGGAATTATATAAAGTTTGGTGGAGGCGTCATAAAAGAGTTTTTTAAACTAATATTTAAATAGTCTTTTGCCTAATAATATCATAATGGTATATACCAAGCAAAAGCAAATAAAAGAACTCAAAGAAGGTGATCCCGTCAAAGATATTTTTGTGGTAAAGGCAAAAACAGGCGTTAATTCTTATGCAAAAGGATTTAGAATTAGTTTAATTTTGTCGGATTCTTCTGGGTTAAATTTAGAGTATACCTATTGGGGAGATACGAATGAGGATAGAATTAATGAAATTTATAAAAATATAAAATCGGATTCTGTAGTTTTGATACAGGGCAAGGTTAATTCTTATAGAGATAAATTACAATTGAGTTCTAATGCTGTAGAAGAGCCTGTAGTTTTAAAATCTGATGAATATGATGCGAATTTTATCTCTAAATCTAAAAAGGATGTGGAGATGTTAAGCCAAGAGATAAAGAAAAAATTAGAAAAAATTTCTGATGACAATATCAAAAATTTTGTTTTGAAAGTTTATTCTGACATTGAAAATAATTTTAAGAATCATCCTGGAGCTATGGCAGTCCATCATAATTGGAGAGGAGGATTACTAGAACATACTTATGAAGTTATGGAAATTTGTGAGAATTGTAAGAAATTATTTGATTCATTGGATGGAAACTTGTTAATTGCTGGAGCTTTTTTGCACGATATTGGAAAATTAGAAGAATTGGAAATGACGAGTAAAATAAAAAGAAGCCAAAGAGGGCATTTAATTGGACATTTGACGCTTGGCATAATTAAAGTGAATGAATACTTAGAAAAATTAGATTTGGACGAACTTACAAAAGATAAATTTCTTCATATTATTACAAGCCATCATGGGAAAGAAGAATTTGGTTCTCCTAAAAAACCGATGTTTCCTGAAGCATTGGCAATTTATTATGCTGACGAATTAAGCAGCAAAATTTCAGCTATGATTAATTTTAAAGAGGAAATGCAAGAATTAACGGAAGATGATTTCGCCTATTATAAGTTAGATGGGAAAAATATTTTTTTGAAATAGAAATTTATTTTTTATTTTTCTTTAAAATTTTAAATAAAATAATTGCTGAGATAATTAAACTAAATAAATTCGCGATTGCAATATTATTTAATCCAGAATTAAATCCATCATAAACTAATATTAAGACTCCCAAAGAGTAGAGCCCAACAAAACAAGGATTTATCTTCAAATCTTTTTTCATTTTTATCAATTGAATTAACCAACCAAGAACAACTAACGAAAGACCGATTAAAGAATAATATATCATTTTTTATTATATAACTCCCACATTCCCCATAACGCAGAAAGCGAAGCGATGAAGAAAGATGCGTAAAGGATGTTTGTTGAAATACTCCAAGCCATTAGTCTTGCTAAATCATAGAATACATAAATTGCAAATGTTATGAAAAAACACAATCCGTATTGCTTCTTTTTCTTCATGAAAATCATAAGGCCGAGAATTGCAATTATAGCTTCAATAACTATAGAAAAATATTGTAAAATTTCCATCACCATCTTAATATAATTAAAAAAAGATTATTTATAAATCTTTAGAAAATAAAAATGAGAGCACAAATTTTAAATTAAATATGCTCCAAGTGGGTAACGCCCCAACCGCCGTGACTGGAGGAGTGTGTCTTTGGTGGGTGGAATTATTATTTTCTTGTCTTTATTATTAACGTCCCAGGAATTCTTGATAAATGATTAAAACTATATGGGTCCCTTTTATTTTCTAGACCGTATTTTGAGGTTTTTCCAAAATTAGTATTTATATCATATTTTATTGGTTCTGGTTCTAGTAATTTTTCAAGAGTAAACCCCGCGTTAATTACCGCATTGACAATATCTGAAATAGTCCTAAATGCCCCAACCATTCTAGCAGAAGTTCCTGTTTCAGGAAATTCATAATTCCATTCTTTTTCAGATCTATCAAAATAATTATCTAAAATAAATCTATCACTTTTTTTATCCCAATATCCAATAGTTCTTACGGGGTGATCTAAACTAAAAGCAAAAACAGCCCCTTCCTTTAAAATTCCATAAATTTGATTAAAGGTTTCTTCCATAGAGGCATTAGTTTTACAATATTGTAATGCATAAACTGAAAATCCTATGTCAAATGTATTTGGTTGAAAATAATTTCCTATTTTTTCAAAGTCTCCTTGCGCAAATTTTACTGCTAATCCCTCTTCATTTGCTAAGGCGACCCCATGAGATAATTGTTTATCAGAAATATCAAATATTGTAGAAATTGCCTGTTTCCTTGCTAACACCATAGAATTTTGACCGGCCCCTCCTCCAATTTCAATTATTTTCTTGCCTGAAACATCTCCTAATAATTGCAAACTATCCTCATCAGGACACAATGGGCCCCAATGCATTTTGGAAATTCCAATTTTATATCTCTCTTGATAACTTTTTGAAATTTCATTCCATGCAGACCTCATATTATTTTCTGCCATAATATTAATATTTCTTTTATATTTTTAAATCTATCTTAATTATGGAGGAGTAACGTTTAAAAATAATAAATCCTTTAAATATACATTATGAAATCTGATTTTTATACTAAAGAAAAAGCAGGGGTAAGGGAGCAGGTTTTTAATAAAAACCCTTATCAAAATTTTCATTTTAATAATATTTTTTTTAATGCCATAAATAATCTTACTCCGAGTAACTCAAGAATTTTAGATATTGGAACGGGGGACGGCTTTGTTTTATTTGAGCTCCATAAATTATTTCAGAAATCGGGATTTAAGTTATTTGGTATTGATAGCTCTAAATATATGTTAGAAACTGCCCAGAAAAAAAACGACATTGGAGCTACCTTTCTTCTAGGAGATAATTATCATCTTCCATTCAAAGATAAAACTTTTCAAACAGTTACCGCCAAAAATGTTACAAATTTTTCTGCCGAAGAAACCTATAGAATAATGGCACCGGATGGTATATTTATCTTTAGAGAATATGGCCCCGGAAAAGGTTTGGTAGAAATTGCAAATATTTTTCAAAAAAAATTAATTAGATCAAGAACCCCCTCTTTCTATATTGAAAGACTAACACAAGCAGGATTCAGAGATATTACCTTAGAAGAATTTCAAATATTTAAGGAATATTCTTCAAGAGATTTAATTCAGACATTAGACTCTTTCCCATTCATTAAAAATTATTCTCAAGAAGATAAATATAAAATAATATCTTTGGTCGGGTCTAAATCTAAAATAAAAATAACATCAGATCCTATCGTAATAACTGCTAAAAAATGAAAAAAAGAATAGGCCTTTTATTTGATTGTTTAAGGGCTCCTTATGATGCTGCGCATATAATTCAAGTAGCCTTAGCTGTTGGAAATTGTGATTTGTATCTTTCTGGAAATTCCATTGATTTAAAACACAAAAAAATTGTTTCAAAAATAAAATCTTGGGGAATTACCTCCTACCCTTCTGCGGAAATTTTCTATGATTTAAATATTGCCGTACAGGAATTACACAATCGTGGAAAATATATGATAGGGACATCTCCCCATTCGAAAAAGTCAGTATTCGATTTAGATTTATCGGAAGGTAAAAATATTTTTGTTTTCGGTACAGAATCTGGAGGATTAAGTAGAGATAAAATGTCAAAATTGGATGAATTAGTTTCTGTCCCTGCAACGGCGGAAGTTCCATTTTTGACCTTACCTACAGTTGTTCCAATAATTACTTATGAATATTATAGACAGCTTGGAGATAAAAAATGAAAATTTTAGACAATAAAACAATATATGTTATAGCGACTGGTGCAAAAAAATGCTCCATTCTCCCAGAGTTAATTAAAGAATTTGTTGATGAGGGGGCAAATGTTTATACCTTTTTTACAGATATGGCTAGAGGAATATCTAATATAAAAGATTTTGAAATTCCAGGAAATACTATATCTTTAGATTATTCAAAAAACGAAGAAAAACTTCCTTTAGAAGATATTAGCTTAGTTGTTCCAGCAACATTTAATACAATAAATAAAGTTACTCAGGGTATAGCCGATAGTTATCCTATGACTATTATAGCTAGCTCAATTGGAAAAAGAAAAAAAATTATTTTTGCTCCTGCTATGAACCGTTTTCTTTGGGAGCATCCGATTATTCCAAAATCTTTAGATGCTCTTCAGCAATGGGGATGTCAAGTTATTTGGCCAGAAATAACTTCAGATAGAATAACAATGGCTCCTCTAGAAAAAATAGCAGATGCCACTTATAACCATTTTTCGAGAATAAGATATAATTCTGAAAGATTGTCAATAGACAAAGATTACTTAAGGGTAGTGGAAGAAAATTTCTCAGAATTTAGATCTGTTGGAGAGTCGTTATTAGAAGGGGATTTAATTAAAGGTTCGGCAGGATTTATGAGTAAAAGAATTAAAGAGGGGATTTTGGTTTCTTCAACGGGATCAAATATTGGTAGTTTGACTAAAAAAGATATAGCTCTCGTTGTTAATACAGAAGAAGAAACGATTAAATGGAAGGGAGAAAAACATCCTTCGTCTGAGATGCCAATAATATCTGAAATCTATCAATCCATGCCTGAATCTATTGCAATAATACATACACATGGGATAAAATTAACTTATCATCCCGAAATGCAAAAATATGCTTCTGCGGAATATATAAGATATGGAAAATTTGGAGAAATAAATAAAATAAATACAATTTTAAGAAAAAATGATGGTTTTGGTATCATGAAATTGCATGGAGAATTAGCAATTGGAAGTGATTTACATGACGCTTCTTCTAAAATTAAGAATAAAATAAAAAATGTTAAATAATAATTTGTCTGCCTTAATTATTGGGCCAACCGATAAAACCAAAATATTCAGATTTGGAAAAATTAAAAAAGAGAATTACGAAAATTATAAAAGTGAAATTGGGAAAGTTCTTGCTAAAAATCTTTCTACGATTTATTTAATTCCTAGCGAAGGAATTCCTTTAGATTTTGCAAAGGCATATAGGCAAGCCGGTGGTTCAGAAGTTATTGGGGTTCTTCCAAAAGGAGGACATGAAGCTTCAGAAGAATATTTTAAATTCTGTAATAAAATTGAAGAAATTGATGGAGATTGGAGTGTTTTAAATACTTGCTTAAGTTTGAAATCTGGACTGATGATTGGATTTGGACTATCTCCAGGAACTTTGGTAGAAATCGCATATTCTAAGCATCATAAAAAATATCTTAAAAAAGATATTCCCATTTTTTTAGATGAAAGAACAATTAGTCAAAGATTGAATCCTGAATTAGAGGAAGAAGTAGATCTTACATATTTTTCTCTGACTAGTGAATTAAACTCTCTTTTAAAAAAATTAAAGTAATTTCAATCTAAAACAAGTTTTTTAAATAAGGGTATACTTAATTTAATATGAATAAAAAAATATTGGCCTTTATTTGTGATGGAGATAAATTTCTTTTATTGAGAAATAATCCCGAAGACTCTGCTCATGGTGGAGATTATTGGTTTACTGTTACAGGAAGTGTAGAGGTAGGCGAGTCTATAGTAGACGCAGTTAAAAGGGAAATAAAAGAAGAAACCAATCTTAATGTATCTGAAATCTTGGATCTAAAATGGGGCTCTGTTTATTCTTGGGGAGGAGAAGATCATTCAGAAAATAATTTCTTAGTCTTTATTAAAAAAGGAAAAATAATCCTTAATGAAGAGAATGTAGATTTTGAATGGCTTAGTTTGAATGATTTTATTAAAAAGATAAATTGGGATTTAGACAAAGAAGAGCTAGGAGATGTTTTGAATAAAGCTTTGAAAAAAGAACTGTTTTTTAATAAAGAAAAAATTGATGATTTTAGAAAATTATAATCTTTGAATCGATAGTAGTGAGGAATTTTGATGGAAGAGATCAAGGATTTGGTTAAATCAGGAGAAGCTATGCCTTTGTTGATATGGCTGTTTAAAGAAAAATGATCTAAAAATTCTCTCTTAGACAATAGTTCAACGCCCCGCCGGGGTGTGTAATTTCCAACAATTTCTCATTTTTCTGATACATTCTAAAATCCAACCAACATCAATCAACAGCAACGATAAAACACAAAACCACAAAGCTTATAACGTCCACCCATGAAAGTCACAAAAGTCCTGTACGCCCCAACCGAGGTCACTGAAGAGTGTCCGGGTTTGATGGGTGCTCGATTCCGTTGCTGTTTAGTTTAGATTGTGGTGTGTGATTTTTGTATTCCATCGGTGTTGTGTGTGATGGATGTTTTTTATAAATCTTGTCGGTCTACTTGTGGGTGACGGATTGTTATAGAAATAAAAGTTTTCCAATCTGAGATTATTGACATGCATGGTTCAACCTTGATAATTAATAATTTTTTGGGCTTAGAGAATTTCTCTAATCTTTGAGGTGACCACAAAATTATTTTTTATTCTTTTTTGTAGACACCTCTTTTAGTGTCTTTTTGTATTGCTTAATTAATAGCTTGAGGGTAGGCTTTAAATCATCTCTCTTGGAATATTCATATAGTGATTTATAGTATTCTTGCCTATCTTCGAGCATTATGTTTATGGGAGGATAATTATTTTTTAGTAATATGTGGTTTAGTAAAAGTCTTCCAACTCGCCCATTTCCATCTTGAAATGGATGGATGTGTTCAAATTGATTGTGTAATATTGCGGCCAAGACCAAAGGCTTGAATTTATTTTTATTCTCTTTGTACCATTTAATAAAATCGTTAAGATAATCCATCAATTCTTCTCTTGGAACTCCCGTATGAAGAATTTCTCCCCTTGAGTTTCTTACTACTACGTTAACATCTCTAAATTTGCCTGAAAAATGTTTTGATCCTTTAAGGCAAAAGTCATGTAATTTTAACAATAAATTTAGTGATAAATCCTCTTTTGTTTTTCTTATATATCCGACTGCCTTCGCGACACCTTTTGTTTCTACTTCCTCTGAATTTTCAGCCTTTTTCTTATTAAGAATTTCTAATATTTCATTTTCTGCTACGGTGGAGCCTTCGATCGCATTGGTATTATAAACGAAATCTTCAGTAAAATTCTCCCATTCTTTTTTACTTAAATGAGTAATTTTTATTTTTTCGTTATAATTATTCAGTATTTCTATTTGTTTTTTTGTTAATGTGAAAAAGAATACTTTGGTGCTTATTCCTTCTAATAGTTCTAGAATTATTTTTTCGGCCTTTTTCTTTTCCTTTTCAAGTTCCTCTTCTGAAAGATTGGATCCCAAATATCTTCTTATTTTTTCAACTTTATTGTTTTCTCTATAAGAATGAATTAAATAATATTTTATACTCTTTCCAGATTTTCTTTTTTCAAGATACATGATATATTAAGGGTGTCCACGTTTATAAATATTTCTAATTTTGTGGTCACCTGAATGAATTTTTATTTCTAAAATATAATTTTAGCATCTCTAAATAATACCAGAAAGATATTATTTCTGTCAACCGAGGTCACTGAAGAGTGTCCGGGTTTGATGGGTGTTGAAATCCTCGATTTTTTAGTTTAGTTATCATTCGATTTGTCGTTGCTGATTAAGATATATAAGTATTGTCGGTCTACTTGTGGATGACGGAAACTTCTAATAGAGCTGTTAGTGATTATGATTCTATTAAGATGTCTAGTTTATATGATATTGGGCCTCTTGAATCTAGGTTTGGGTAGAGTTATATAAGAAAGTTTATAAAGTTCTTTTATTAAAAAAGATATGAAAAAGAGTTTGTCTTTTAATTTTTTTTTTGTATTAATAGTTCTTTTAATATCCTCAACTGTTTCTGCGGGATTTTTAAGTGATTTTTTTGGAAAAGATTATCTTTATGAAAGTGATGCAGATTATGTCGAAGGAGAATTAATGGTAGGATTTAATGATGATGTAACAGAAGAAGAAGCAGAAGATATCATCTCTTCTCATGGATTATCAATTAAAGAATTTCATGATGCTGTATCTATTTGGACTCTTGTAAATGTCCCAGAAGGAGAAGAACAAAGTTGGATAAACATTTTAGAAAATGAAGGTATTATTGTTTATGCTGAACTAAACTTCATCGTAAGTGCATATAGTGAAGTTCAATCCTCATGTCAAAACTTTCCAGCACCCGACTTTTGCCCAGGTGGTATTGATGATATCATCGTAACAGGAACTGTAGATGGTTGTTCAACTTATGGTTGCAGAGAAATTGTAGCTGAATGTCAAAACTTTCCAGCACCCGACTTTTGCCCAGGTGGTACAGACGATATTATTATAACAGGAACTGTAGGTGGTTGTTCAACTTATGGCTGCAGAGATTGTATTGTACCTACTTGTTTAGGTTATGAAACTGGAGAATATTATGATAATGGTTGTCCTATAATCAAATGCTCAAGCCAAGTTTGTGTCACAAATGATAATTGTAGCATTCAAAAGACTTGTTTAGATGGAACAACCTATTATGAGATAGAATGTCATGACAATGTTTGTGAACAAATGTTATTTGCTGGTGGTACACCTTGTTTTAATGAAACTCTTGATTGCGCTAAGGAAGGAGAAAAATATTCTCATGTTTTTTATTCAAAATATCCAACACAGTGTTGTAAAGGTTTAACTGAATGGGATAGTGGAATGGACACAAGAAAAGTTGAAAATGGAAAATGTGTTGAAACTGGTTTAGTAAGCGGTTGGCCAGTGGGTACCTGCATTAATTGCGGAAATGGGATATGCGAAGATATTGAGGATGTTTGTAATTGTCCAGAAGATTGTAAGTTTAATTACGTTGAAGAAATAGAAGATGAGGAGGAAGTAAAAGCCGAAGAGGGGATAAAAAAAGAATTAGAGAATAAGGCAATGGAGTTAGCACGAGTCTGTGATGGATGTGTTGTAGGGAGGAAATGTTACAATATTGGATATAGAGAGGCTGGTGAATATTGTAGCAATACCCAGGAGCCTATGGCTCAATTAGTCGAAGGAAGTACTTGTGAAAACAGCTTTGAGTGTGATAGTAATTTGTGTATTGATGAGGAGTGTATTAGTGGGAGTTTCATTAGGAAAATAATTTATTGGTTTAAGAATTTTTTTGCTTAAGTTAAATTTATAAATCAAAATATCACTTCTATTTTATGCTTAGTCCAAATTTGGAACAAGCAAAGATAACTCTTATAAAAGTTGTCAAAATAACTGCCTCAATAGTATAATGGTTAGTACATGGCCCTGTCGCGGCCAAGACCCGAGTTCAATCCTCGGTTGGGGCGTAGTTAGGGCGTAGGTGGTTTTTTAAAGGGATTATACGTGAGTATATTATGAAACTAGACGTCCATGGGCACGAACAAAGATATAAACGCTGGAAAGAATACGTTTTGAAAGACGGCGAAGACCGATTATCTAAAAAAAATTCTGACACATTATTGGCATTCATTTTTGATATGGAAGTCGGAACCAATGTTTCCAGGAAGGCAAAAAAGGGCGGAAGAAGTTTCCCGAGGCTGAATAACATAAGACAGAGAATGATTCAGATGATGAGAGTGTTTGAAAAGGATGGATTAAATGATCTAACAAAATTAACGGAGAAGCAAGTGATGGATTATTTTAATGCGCTAAGGACTGGTGAGATTAAAACATTTAGGGGAGAAGTATACAAATCCGTTCAGGATTATGCAAAAGTTTTCAAGTCTTTTTGGCATTGGTGGATGAAGTCCCAAAGAAAAAAGGGAACAGCTATAATAGATATTACAGAAGATATAGATACCTCTAAAGATATTAAGCCTTCCTTTGTTTATATGACTAAAAAACAACTTTACGACCAATATATTCCTTACTTCGAAGAAGATGAGCAGGTGATACTATCATTTGTTTTTGATAGTTTGATAAGAAGTCCAACCGAACTTCTGAGTCTGGAGGTCGGAGATTTGTTTGAAAAGGGTGGAGATACATGGGTTAACGTTCCTGATGAAATCTCTAAAGTAAAGGGAAGATTGTTTAATTTAATGTATTGCGGAGAAGATCTAAAAAAATATATTAAAAGAAAAGAACTCAAGCCAGAAGACAAGTTGTTTGATTTCTCTCCAGAATATTTCAATAGAAAAATGAAAAAAGTTGCCAAACAAATCTGGGGAGACGCAATATCTCATCCAAAAGCAAAAGGTAAATTCGCAGAGATTACTTTATATTCTTTAAGACATTCTGGGAGTATTCATCTTAGAATATTGGCACAGGAACACCCAGAAGCCCTAAGTCTAGATACTCTACGGGAGAGGGGAGGCTGGAAAGATTTCAAGATGGTAAATTATTATACTGAATTTATAGGTTTGAGCGGGGAAATAAAGAAAGGGAAACTTCTTCTAAAAGAGGATAAAACAAAATTAGAACAAGAAGTTGCCGAATTGAAAGAACAATTTGCAAGGTTTCGAAGAGGAGAAATTGCTTATGATACCGAAGAAAAAAAGTATATTACAAATTAATTAGATATAGCTTTCATAAATGCGTTTTTTCTTGTCTCTAATTTATCAAGGTTTAGCATGTTAATAGTGAACCAAAGACTTCTAAGATCTTTTTTACCCATTTTATTGATATTCTTTAAATTTTTATTCATAATTAAATTTTTGAATTGTCCAAATTTAAAATCTGATAAGGACAGTATTATATTCTGGATTAAAGCATCAATTGTACTTATTTTAAGACCCTCTTCTTCCAACTTTGTATTATAAATAAGATAAAACCTTTTTACTAACACCCTACAGAGAGGAAGATTATTCCCCATTCTGTGTTCCCATTTCTTTTTATCTGTTAGTAGCAATCCATGAATCATCTTGGAGAATACATATTCGTAAAACTCCTTTTCTCTTAAATGATACTTGTTGGAATCTTTTAAATTTATTAATTCCTCCTCCTCCAATTGCTTAATTTCATTCTTTTTTAAATTTGGCAAGAGATACTTTCTTTTTTTATATGGGAGTCCGAATATGCATTTTCTTTTACAAATTGTTATTGGCTTATTTTTTTTATCATATTTTAATAATCTTTTACGACAATAAGAACAGCGTAATTCCGGAACTTCACATCCGTTGATTTTATATTTAAGAATACAACCCTTTTTAATATTTTGAGGAATATTTTTCTCTTTGGTAAAATTTTTTAATATCAATCCATAATTTCTAATATTATTCTCCATGCAATGTGGACATATTATTGATGTACAGTTTGTTTCAACCTTATTTCTTGAATAAACTATCTCAGAAATTTCTAACAAAGTTCTTTCTTTTTCTAGCAATGATAATAAAATTATATCTTTATTTTTGGTCATTTTAACTTATATTATAGGATATTTAAACCAATAAGCGGTTAAATAACTTTTGGTAGTTATTAATAATGGAAACACTGAGGATTATCTTTTAATAATGGCGATACTTAGGACTATCTCTATAAAAAAAGAATTAGACGAAAAGACGAAAAAACATTGTAGTGACACGGGGAAATCAATAAGTGGGCTTATCTCTGTTCTATTAATTAAATATTTTTTAGAAAATACCCAAGAAAAAGAATGTATAATAAGTAATATTGAAATAAGGGATGAAAATGG
>Ga0075115_10001081_pt1 | contig 13521 bp, 11 predicted proteins | sample AntAceMetag02UKH_FD_69785 | JGI IMG/M metagenome (GOLD analysis project Ga0075115, IMG submission 69785) | Saline lake microbial communities from Ace Lake, Antarctica - Antarctic Ace Lake Metagenome 02UKH | ecosystem: Environmental > Aquatic > Non-marine Saline and Alkaline > Saline | place... | reverse complement strand
TTAACTTCGTTTTGCATTTGGACCCCTCCTTTGTCTGGCAGTTTGAATGATTATCAATCATTCTGGCTTATCAGAGCCGGTTTCCCCAGACAAGGTTGGGTCCATTCCATTATTGCGAGGGAAACGAAGCAATCTCGCCTTTGATCTTCCTCTTCACTCTTCACATTCTTGGCCCGTGGGAACGCAGTTCCTCTACGGGCTCACTCTTCACGGTTTTTTGCATCCCCCATATTCTTGTGAATAGTTAGAATGCACTGTATATTCGGGATCCAACAGCCATTTTGGGGGAAGACTCATGAAACGAATCCTAGTGCTGGTAGTCTTACTTGTTCTCGTCTCTGGTTGCGCACAGGTACCCAAGCGCCACCCGCTACCGCGGAATCTCGTTCATAGCGCCAGGATCCCTGGCATACCCAAGGCACGCCAGTGGGGCGATCAGTCGCCTCGCTATGCGGATAAGTGGTTTGCAACCCCCGTGGCGAAATTGAAGGAACACTTCCCCGCCGTTTACGGCCAACCCCATGACTATCTTGCTATCTCTGGTGGCGGGCCTAACGGTGCGTTCGGGGCGGGGTTATTGGTCGGTTGGACCGAGGCGGGTGACAGACCAAATTTTACGATCGTAACCGGTGTCAGTACGGGTGCTCTGATGGCGCCGTTCGTCTTTCTCGGCCCAAGCTACGACGGCCAGCTTGAAGAAATGTATACGACCCATTCCACCAAGGATATCATCAAGAAGCGTGGCTTGCTGAACACGATCACCAGCGATGCAGCAGCTGACAGTACGCCTCTTCAAGCGTTACTCGCACACTACGTCGACGATCGTATGCTCAAGAATATTGCAGACGAGCATCGCAAAGGTCGGCGCTTGTTCATAGGAACTACAAATCTTGACTCGAAACGTTCGGTCATATGGGATATTGGTGCCATCGCCACCAGCGGGGATCCGAATGCACTAAACCTGATCAGACAGGTACTGCTTGCGTCGGCATCCATACCTATCGCCTTTCCACCGGTACTGGTGAATGTCGAGGCGGACCAACAGTACTATGACGAACTGCACGTTGACGGTGGCGCAGCATCGCAAGTCTTCCTATATCCCATGAATATTGACTGGGACAAGGTGCTCCACAAACTCGGCGTACCGGGGAAGCCAGATGTCTATGTCATTCGCAATTCAGTAATGGACCCCAAGTACAAAGCGACCAAGAACAAGATTGTACCAATCGCAGTCAGCTCCATGAACTCGTTGATCCGCTCGCAGGGCATAGGGGATTTGTATCAAATTTATCTGGCAACGCTGCGTGATGGTCTGGATTATCACCTGGCCTATATCCCGGATTCATTTGAGGAAACGCCAACGGAACAATTCGACCCCGTGTATATGAGGAAGCTCTTCGATCTAGGAAAACGGATGGGTCGATCAGGCTATCCTTGGGATAACGCCCCGCCGGGATACAAAAAATAGCCCCTGCCTGTCCTGAGCGGCCTGCCCTGAGCTTGCCTGTCCTGAGTTTATCGAAGAGCCGAAAGGGAGTCGAAGGACCCTTCACAGTTTTTCTAGTCCCTGAATTTCAAGAATCGACAGCCGTATGTTGACTGTGTACAATGCCGCCCATGACCCCAAGCAGTAAATATCGACGACCCCCCACCGGGTTTCAACCGGCTAAGGGGGCGCCGTGGCGGGAACGCCTCTTTGTGATCATCTTCGAGTCGCACACCTTCGGGGGCAAGCTGTTCGATGTCGCCCTGATCATATCCATTCTGCTCAGTGTCATGGTGGTTATACTCGCCAGCGTTGAAAGCCTCTGGGCAGCGTATGAAGTGCCATTGATCGTCGGATGGTGGGTCTTCACCGTCCTATTCACCATCGAGTACATCCTACGGATACTCTGTGTCCGTCAGCCGCGGCGCTATGTGTTGAGCTTCTTTGGGATCGTCGACCTTCTGGCCATCCTGCCGGGGTATATGGGGCTCTTCTTCCGCAGCGGGCGTTTCTTGAGCGTCGTGCGCATACTTCGCATACTTCGCGTTTTCCGCATACTTGACCTGAACGCGTATGCCAACGAAGCGCAGAATATGCTGACCGCTCTGAAAAACTCGCAACGCCGCATCACGATCTTTTTCATCTTCATCATTACATTGACGGTGATTCTGGGTTCAGTGATGTACGTCGTCGAGGGCAGCCAGCCCGGCAGTGGATTCAGCAATATCCCTCGGAGCATCTACTGGGCCGTAGTCACCATCACCACCGTGGGTTATGGAGACATCTCGCCCCATACCAACCTGGGACAGTTCATTGCGGCTATATCGATGATTATGGGCTACAGCATCATCGTCGTGCCGACCGGACTGGTCAGCGTGGAGTTCGCCAGAATGAAACGTAGTGACACGAGCACCCCTGAATGCACTTCATGCAAAGCCACGGGCCACGACGAGGATTCCACGTTCTGTAAGTACTGTGGAGTTCGTCTCTAAAGAACACTCGTTACTCCCAGAAATTTGTCATTCCGAGGCACTCGAGGAATCCCTTGCTGTTGTATTTGATTTTTACTGATCTCTGCCTGCCCTGAGCAGAGTCGAAGGGCCTGCCCACTGGCTTTGTGGAGGGCCCCGGAATTCCTTAGTTCACTCTTGTATAAGTTTGATTCATACCTTGAACGGTAACAATTAATTTATCGCCTTTAACTTCAAACTTCATCGTAGATTTAGGTATTTTGGGGCACTGTTTCCCAACAGTTTTTGTTGTTTCTATAGTCATTGTACCTGCAGACTCATCGACATCAACTTTTCCATACGCTTCTTGGCAATATGGATTATCAGAAAAACTTTTATAGCTGCTACCAGAGTATTCTACCGTAGAGGTCATACCTCCCACTGAAACTTCCCACTTACCTTCCCAGGGTTTTTTGCTCGAACATGCAGCAGTAAAAATTATTGATACAATTGCAAGACCTAGTAATGCATTTTTCATTCTACGCTCCTCAGTTGTTTATGAATCTTAATCAGAATTGGAAACGCTTAACTCGTCATTGTGTACATTGAATAATCTAGGAACTCCACAGATATCCGTAAATTTATTTCTGCACAACGACCTTGCTGCCATTGAATTCGACGACTTGCCCAGTGCGGATTTTGCAGCGCTTGCGTAACTCCACCGCATCATCGACTTTCCTCTTCGCACTCTTGCCCCGCCGCATGGTGGGGTCACATTTCACTCTTCACGGTTTTTTCGGGGTAGAAACGCCTGCCTCGCCGTAGCCTTGGCGTAGGCGGGTCCCCTAGTTTTCTCTTGAGATTAGAAGCTATACTGGAGTATGAAGTGATAAATCTATAAATTCAACTTATGAAGAAATAAACTTTTACGGGGAGGTTATATGAAGAGTCCATTAAGATTGTTCGGTTTGCTTTTCGCATGCACGATTTTTGTGGCGGTGGTGTTTGTAGACTGTACCGGTTGCAGCGGTGACACAAACGGTGACACAAACGGTGACACAAACGGTGACACAAGCGGTGACATCGTCACGATTCCGCACTCGGTAAAACTCATCAAAACCAATGGAACGGAAGTCGACACAACCGCCACCCCTCTGCCGTTGAGCACAACGATTCAGATCACCTTCGAAGAGCCCATACTCGAGGAGGAAGTAAAGACGGCAATCGTTGAAGCGCTCGTGCTCTCTGGTTCGGGAACGACCGCGGTCGACGGCGCATGGGCATGGAATGAGGCATCGACGCAGCTCACCTTCACCCCCTCGCGACGTCTCAAATACCAGACAAAATATACGCTCACGGCAACGGCGACTACGGTCACGACAACGTCGGTCGCCAAGAACATCGAAGCCGGCTCCTACCCCTTCACGACGATGACCCAGGGCGATATCAACGGCGATGGCTTTGCGGAGCTTCTCATCGGCGCATATGACTACAATGGGGCCGGCAACAGCCGTGGAGCCGCCTATATCTTTAACGGTGCAGCATCGGGTCTATCGACAACCTACACTTCTCGAATTGTGGGAAAAGTCGATAACGACGCACTGGGTCTCTCGTGGGATACGGCGGACGTCAACGGCGATGGCTATGCCGACGCCATCATCCCCGCTTCAGATGCCAACGGCGCTGCGGGTGCCGTATATATCCACCTTGGTTCAGCGAGTGGCGTATCGCCCACTGCAGCAACAACGCTCGATGGCGTTGCAGCTTCTGACTCTTTCGGTCGCTCAGTCGCCAATGCCGGCGATGTGAATGGCGACGGTTTCGACGATATCATCGTAGGCGCCATTGACGCTGACGATGGCGCTACGACAGATGTGGGCACGGCAACTGTGTTTCACGGGTCGGCAACAGGCATATCAACGACGCCTGACCTGACTATCAAGGGAGCAAGTGCTGGTACACGTCTGGGTAACTTCGTATCATCAGCGGGCGACGTCAACGGCGATGGCTTCGATGATGTCTGCATCAGCGCCGAAACAGCAACCCTAATAGGCTCTTCGTATGTGCACCTCGGGTCAGCAACGGGAGTAACCGCATCGCCTGCCACAACACTCACCGGTGAAAATGCCAGCGACGTGTTTGGCATGACCTGCCGCGGTGCTGGCGATCTCAACGGCGATGGCTATGATGACATCGTCATCGGCGCAACGGAATATGATGCAACGGGAACCAACAATGAAGGCGCCGCCTATGTATACTACGGCTCCGGTACGGGAATTCCCACGGCATGGAGCAAAAAGATAACCGGCACGCAAACTTCAGAGCATCTTGGTTTCAGCGCGGGGGCGGGAGACATCAACGGCGATGGCTACGACGATCTCATGCTAGGCGCGTATGGTTATGACGCAGAGAACGGCCGGTCCTTCCTCTATTTGGGGTCGGCGAGCGGCATCGGCGACACCGCGGACAAGACTATCCCATCAAGTATATTACAGCGCTTTGGTCTGCCCCTCCCCGGAAAGGATTATAGCGGTGATGGCCTCTCCGATGTCACGATCGGTGCACCGGAATATACGGGTTCAACTGGTGCCGCATATACGTACTATGGGTCGGCAACCGGCTTGGGTGATACGCCGACGATGACGACGGGCGAAAACGTAGGCAATCTCTTCAGCTCCTATATTATATGGCCATAGAACTGACATAAAAAAAGATCAGGCGGAGGAAGCACAGCGACTCTCCTCCGTCTGATCTTTATTTACTCCTGACCTTCAAGCGCAAATTCTTCCATGTATGGCTCGTCGCTTTGATTTCTTCGGTTCACGGTTCACGAATTACGGCCTGCCCTGAGTTTATCGAAGGGTTCACGGCTTCATTGAATGTCGTGCCTGCCTCGCCGTAGCTTTAGCGTAGGCGGGTCCCCCGAGTTTTTTCGCCAGCTATCATTTCTATAAGTTTACTGCAATTAACATCCTCTAGAGAGTTGCGAAAAGTGAATATACCGGTATATAGTAGCGGCATATGCGCACAGTTACTACAAATGCGGTGAATACAACATTGGCCAACTCCGCCCTGGAAGCCCGTCAGCACATCACCCGTTCCGGCATGTCCGATCTCTACAAGGTTGGCGATTGCGGTGCATGGCATACAATAAAGATCGCCCGCCCAGAAATAACCGGCGCGGAACATTCACTGCGGAAGGAAGCAAGCGCCTATCAGATCATTGGGCCGCATCCACATATCATGCCCTACCGCGGAAGCGGAACGTATCGGGATCAATTCTTCGTCCAGCTTGACTATCTTGATGAACAACACTTCGTAACCGACGACGATAAAGCACCGATGGACGAAGCCCACGTCGTACGCATCGCACACGCGCTCGCCGGCGCCCTCTCCTACATTCACGAAAGAAATTATCTACACCTCGATGTGAAGCCGGACAACATCTGGCTCGGCAATGTACCGATGCTCTTCGACTTTGGGCTGGCGCAGCCGGTAAACACCAAGAATCTCTCGCAAACTCTTATCCTAACGCCGTCCTATGCGCTGCCCAATCGCCTGATGGGCAACGCCTGCACCTTCAACGACGATCTGTTCGCCCTGGGGCTCACGCTCTACTACTGGAGCACGGGACACGACCCCTTCGAGTTTGCAATGACATGGGACTGGGACAACGCTAACTTCTCGGAGTATTTTCAGAGATGGATAGACGAACATGATTGCATGCGCGATGCCATCGATCAGGGACATCATTCGAAGCCATTTCGGCAACTCCTGAAAGGCCTGCTGCTCTACAGCGGTGCTCAACCATTTGTTACCGGCACAGACGTCGCCAACTACCTCACGCGATCATTTCCAAACACCTAAACAACAGTCCAGGTTTTACTCCTCGGAGATGTCACGAGGCTCTTTCACCTCGGAGGTGTCACGAGCGTAGCGAGTGACTCCTGCGAGGTTTGCTCTTGCTCGTCGCCCTTCCTCTTCACACTTCACCGGTCAAGCCCCCATATTTTAGGACTAAAATTAGGCGGCTAAATGTGAGTCCTGAGTTTGAATCATCGACTGGAATTCCACTATGGTTTTCCAGCCCAGACCCTGATGAATTCTATCACCGTTGTACCAATCCTTGTATTGCTCCCAGCCATCGACCGCATCAGCAAAGCACCTATACTCGTATCGGTAAACCTCTTCGCGTTTGTACTGTGCAAAGAAGCTCTCGATGTACGGCTTTTCATTCGGACAGTTGATGCCACAGTATTCGAGCGTAATGCCCAGAGCCGCTGCCCCTTCGCGAAACTTTTTCGAAATATACTGAGTCCCCTGATCGATGCGCATCGTTACATTCTCATCATCGGGAACACAATCACTGCCGAAGCGATTCCATACCGCTCGCCTCAAACTTGTCAGTGCTTCATCAGCGCGACATCTGAGTCCATGATGATCGCCAAGCAGTTCCTTGTCGTAACAGTCAAGCACGGCAAACAAATACGTGTTCTGTGTGCCATCGAATACATACGTAAGATCTGCTTCCCATCGAACATTTGGACGAATAGGGCAGACCGCCGGTAGATGTACGCGCTCCTTCTTCTTATACCGCCGCGGCTGCGTTCGTCCCAAAGCCTTCATATGACGATGTACCTTCTTGTGATTGTGTCTCTTCAATTTCTTCGTCACCTTCCGATATCCGTAGGCCAGTTCATATCCCTTGAGCGCATTGATCTCTTCAACCAGTTCCGGATCCAATGGCCGCTTCCGACGATCGCCATCGCGTGCCTTGTAATAGTAGCTGCTCTTCGATATCCCGAGTGCCTTGCAGACAACGGGCAGCTTGACCCCGTTCACTATCAATGCTCGGGAACGCTCCTTTAATCCTCGTCGCCCAACCACATCTTGGAGAGTTTTTTTTGGAGATCGAGCGCCGCAGTTTGCTCCCCGATGATCTTGAGCAGACGTTCCTTCTCGGCCTGCTGTGGATTGCGATTCTCTTTACGGCGTTTGTCCGCCAATCCTGCCTTCATCGCTTCCATCGCCTCGTCACGCCAACGATAGTACTGGGTCTCAGCTACACCATACTTGGCGCAAATATCCTTTACCTTCGCGCCTTTGAGCCCCTCTAGGACAATTGCCAGCTTTTCGTCGCTGCTCCAGCGCTTTCCTCTGCTCACTTGTTCCTCCTTCATGCCTCAGGAACATTATCGTCATTTCCTCACATTTTGTTGCGTCCTATTTTAACAGGGGCCGAAAGGATGTCTTACCTCGGGTGTCTCGTATTCCGGCACAGGAGGAACATTTAGCGGCTTCATGGCAAGCTTTACCACAGGGGAGTGGGCCTTATCATCGATCAAGATCGTGAGACTGGACGACACCGAGCTTGAGCTCACCGACAGGCCGATACCCAGGATGGTGAGTGTAAAGCTTGCCATGTCGGTTGCCGTGACTGATGAATCGAAGCGGGCAGCCTTCGAGGAGGCAGTGAGTTTGGTCGATGGGGATGAGAACACGGCTGAAGGAACGTATGAATGGGCAGCTGACTTCCTGTCGGTCGTCTTCACGCCGAACCATCGATTGGAATACGGGACCGAGTACACAGTAAACGTGGACACGAGCAGACTGCCTCCTTTGAGTCTTTCCAGGGCCCTGTCAGCGGGGGATATGTCCTTCACCACGATGGCAGAGAAGGACATCAACGGCGATGGGTTTGCGGATGTCATAGTGGGAGCGTATGGCTATGATGGCAGCGGCACCGACAAGGGCCGGGCGTATATATATCTTGGTTCAGCAACCGGCATTTCCGACTGCGACCTAACACCTACAAGCACATGTGTGCCCGATACAATTATCACAGGGGAAAATAATGATGATATGCTAGGCTGGTCTGTCTCCACAACCGGTGATGTTAACGCAGACGGATATGAAGACGTCATCATCGGAGTTAGGGGCTATCCATCGGGAGGGTATTGGGGTGGCCAAGGTCGGGCCTATATCTTCCTTGGTTCGGCAAGTGGCATTGCAAACTGCGATCTTTCCGCCGGATGTGTTGCCGATGCAGCCATCACGGGGGAAAATGCAGGGGATGTACTAGCCTTCTCTGTCTCCATAACCGGTGATGTGAATGGTGACGGATATGACGATGTCATCGTGGGGGCTCAGCTCTACCCTGGCGGCGTTGGTAAGGAGGGCCGGGCGTATGTCTTCCTCGGTTCGATATCAGGAATCGCCGACTGCGACCTGGAAGCCGGATGTGTTGCCGACGCAACCATCACGGGGGAAAATGCTTCGGATTGGCTTGGAAGGTTTGCCACCACAGCCGGGGATATAAATGCGGACGGATATGGCGATGTCATCGTGGGAGCAGACGGTTATGACGGTGGCGGTGGCAGTTCTACGGGCCGGGCGTATGTCTTCCTTGGTTCGGCATCGGGAATTGCCGACTGCGACCTGGGGGCCGGATGCGTTGCCGATGCAGACATCACGGGGGAAGGTCAGTGGGATTATCTTGGTCGATATATTTCAGGTGCCGGGGATATAAATGCAGACGGATATGACGATGTTATCGTGGGGGCACATAGTTTTGATGGCGGCGGCGGCACAGGTTGTGGCCGGGCGTATGTCTTTCTTGGCTCGGCAAGCGGTATTTCCGACTGCGATCTTTTCGCCGGATGTGTTGCCGATGCAACCATCACGGGGGAAAATAAAGATGATTATCTTGGTAATCCCGTCTCAGGTGCCGGGGATATAAATGCGGACGGATATGACGATGTTATCGTGGGAGCGTACGGCTACGGCGACAACAATAATGGTCGGGCGTATGTCTTCCTCGGCGGATCAACACTCTCGGGAAATCTCGGAGCCGCCGACGCTGATACAGCCATGACGGGGGAAAATAATAGTGATCAGTTGGGCTACTCTGTCTCAAGTGCAGGCGATTTGGATGCGGACGGATATGACGATGTCATCATCGGAGCTACCGGCTATCCAGCGGTAGGATGGGGTGGCCAGGGCCGGGCGTATATCTTTATGGGTTCGGGAGCAAGCATTAGCGATTGCGATCTGGGTGGCGTATGCACTGCCGATACCACACTCACCGGTGAGAGCATCGGCGATTATTTTGGGATGGTCCAATAAACCGGAGGCCTGGAGGATCAGTACATAGTACCCGCCACACAACCGGCGGGCAGGCGTAGTACATGGTACGTAGAAAAACCAAAAACACAGGGGGCGTTTCTCATCACACTCGAGAAACGTCCCCGTTTTTGTCAGAATGACAGGCAAGGACGAGATTGCCGTCCGTTCGACGGAGTCGGAATGGTAATAGAGCCGTGAAGAGGAAAGATCTAAAAGCGTAGAACGGCCTAAAATCTCCTTATGGTATTGTGTGGCAAAACCGGGGTCGTATATGGACCCCGGTTTTGTGCGTCAACACGTTGACGTTATCGCTTGGGTACCACACGAGCCGGCTTTTTTGTTGCCAGAATCCCCCAAAAAACTGATTCTCCCTCTATTATATTGCGACGAATTTTTAGTTGCAAAATGTTATTTTATGGCTAAAATATAGTTATATTATTACATATTACGACGAGTTTTTAGCCGCAATATAGAGGAGGTTGCCCTATGATTGAGCAGGAGGTACAGCGAAAAATTGAAGATTTTCGGGAACTTGGATTCCCTCGATATGTTCCGCGCGAGGGTGATATACATCTCGTAAAAAATACCGTTTCCACTGTTATTGGGGCACGCCGTGCGGGGAAAAGCTACCGCGTGTTGCAGGTTGCCGATGAGATGATCAAGGTGGGAGCTATTCAGTCGATCAGGCAGGTTTGTGTGCTTGATTTTGACAACCCCATACTTTCAGAAATGAAGGGAAGCGATGTAAAACTTATACCGACCACTTTTTTGAAGATCACCCCTGAATGCAACTTGGGCACGCCAATCTTATTTATCTTCGACGAAGTTCACAAAATTCCAGGCTGGGAAGAGGCAGTCATCGATCTGTCTCGCAATACTAACTGGCGGGTGATCGTGACGGGTTCGTCTTCGAAGCTCGTAAGGGATGATATCTCTACTGAACTGCGCGGTAAGGCACTATCGTCGACCGTATATCCTTTGAGCTTTTGCGAGTTTCTACGATTCAAGGGTTTTCACGAGAGCACTGCTTCAACAACATGTCAGGCGGAAGTTGCCCGCCATTTCGATGAATATTTGAAATGGGGCGGATATCCCGCAATACCCGAGCTGGAAGAATTTTCCCGCGAGCCTCTGCTGCGAGAATATTTCGACACCATGATTCTCAAGGATATCATACAGCGATTTAATGTGAGCAAACCGAGGCTCTGCATTCAGATGTATAACTATCTGCTCTCCAACATTTCAAGGGCAACGACCCTCAAGAGTGCCTATGATTATTTGAAAACCAGCGGTTTTTCGACAAGCCGTGATGCCATTAGAGATTATATTCAGTGGGCGGGTGATGCGTGGTTTTTGTTTATGGTGCCGATCTATTCCGATTCTCACAAGGAGCAGGAACGAAACTATAAAAAGGTCTATGCTATTGATTGGGCGCTCGCCATGCAAAACAGCCTTGTCTGGGACGGTTCGTATTCACGCGCATTTGAAAATATGGTTTTCCTTCATCTTGCAAGGCAGTTCTCTCGCGTTCACTATTATCTTACTAAATCGAAACGGCAGGAAGTCGATTTCATTGCCCTTGATAATAGAGGAAAAGCCGTCCTTGCTGTTCAGGTTTGTATGGATATCAGCCAGCGTGATACGCTTGAGCGTGAACTCGAACCGCTCGTCGCGACGGCGAAGTATTTCAAGATCAAGGAGAATCTCATCATTAGGGTCATTCAGGAAAAGACCTTTCGGAAAGAAGGCGTGTCCATAAAGGCCATTCCTGCCTGGAAGTGGCTGCTGCAATAGAACGAGACGGCCTTTTTTGTTGCAGGAACCCCCCAAAAACAGTAATAAGACCGAGTACTCGATCGTCGTCCCAAGTTCCCACCCGATTGGCTCCCCGGTGTTCCCATCGATATAGAGGAAGTTGTAGGCCAGGGCAGGGGAGAGCACCAGCCCGGACAAGGTGCAGGAGAGGAGTAAAAAAAGAAGTCGGATGTATTTCTTCATGATGATTTGATCGTTTGGATTTTGTTGTAAATACTTTCAACAGTTGCAAACGCCCGGTCGAGATCGAATCTTTCATAGTCTTCTTGCCGGAGCACCGGTTTCAATTGAGGTTCGAGTTGGAGTTTCAGGGCATCTTTTTTTGCAGAGGAGGCATCAGGTGGTTCATTCCCAGGGATCTCAAGCTTCTTGAGCACTCGTTTGAGCATGTCATTGCTCATCAAATCAACATCGAGTTTGTTTGCAACGAAATCTACGTCGTAAAAATCACGTATTGCCGGATCACGACGTGTAAGAGCAGCGCGAATCTTTTCGGACATCGCTTCCGAGAGCGACAGGCAACTGACGCGGAATCCAGGAACGACAGGAGATCGTTTCAGCGGATTGAGCAGAATTGTGCCGGCCTCCTCTGTGGAGGGAGGATCGAGGAGCTTTTCGCGAATACCGATTTCCAACTTAATGTTCGATGGCTGTCCCAATGATATGGACTGATATACCACGTTGACCGTGTACTGAGTGGAGTTGTTGAAGCCCTTCAGTTCTCCGGATAAGGATAGGCCGCTCAATTTGTCTGGAAGGGTGCTGATGAGTTCCTTGATGGGTTTCATCTTTTGACGTTTTTCAGCTCTTGTGGGAGCTTCGGTTTCTAACGCAATAGAGAAGTCGAGGTCTTCGCTTAGGCGATAAAAACCGGCATACACTTTGCTGAGGCAAGTGCTTCCCTTGAAGATCATGGCGTGATCAATCTCCGCATATATTGAAGCGAGCAGCAGAGAACAATAATAATCCTTTTCTATGAGATCGCTGCGAAATCCGGTTGAAGTGGTGGTATACGATAGCGCTTCTTTGAAGAGTGCCTGGTCACGATGGATATCAAAATGTTGTTCTGTTTTAGCGGTCATTGATGATGAGCCCCCATTCTTTGTCGACGCTTCCCTTAGTGGGTTTGCCGGGAATCCAGGGAATAACCGATGACGAAGAGATCAGATTTTCTTTCAGGCGTTTTTTCCATACACTGCTCAAACCGAGAGTGTCGAGGAGGTATCCGATTCGTCTGATAGTTCCTTGATTGCCAAACTGGAGCGTCAGCTTGGCGAGTTTCTGCATGAGCTTTTTGTCCTTCTCGATTGACGCCTCTATCCACTCATATGCTGATGGAAGCGTGTTGAATCGGGACCAATCGTATACTGCATCAACAAGGGTTCTTGCCTTTGATGAAAATATGGCAGGCACTCCGTCTGGTGTCTCTATTTTGTCAATGCCGCCAAGCCGTTCGTCGGTCGTCTTGATAAAAGAAAAAGAGGTTCCACCAATTTGCCTGTCGCCGTAGATTCGGTTATTATACACATATACGCGGTTTGGCACTTGATCCGTGAAGCCATAGAGATGAAATGTAACAGGACCACAGATCTGATACAGGCCATTGTTCCAAGCCTTCATGAGTTCGAACAGAATGAGGTGCTCGCCGGGTCCCCACATGCCCCCTGGCGGTATTCTGGGAGGTATCAGATAGATTCCACGTTTGACTCGGATGATAAGCCCGGAGAGGCAAAGGCGCGAGAGGAGCTTTCTCTCTTGTATTTTTGTGATGCCGAGATCTTTGACGATCTCACCGGTCTTCACGATGGTTTTTTTTCTCAGCTGGGTATAGGCAAAGAGCCTCATTTCAAGTTCACCCAGGCGTTCTTTTCCCGTCGGATTCATTGTATTATCCCTTAATCCCTCCTAAGGGGATTAACGCGTAATAGAATAAATAGCAAGGCATTTGTATTAAACGCATTGATTGAGGTTCAGGCTCCCACCCGATAGGCTCCCCTGAGCACCAACCCGGACAGGCCGCAGGAAGACCGGGGTCAGACCTTGACATTTGACATTATCGCATCGAGCAAGGTCATGACGGAATCATCGATGCTGTAACGTCGCGTATTCTGGCTCACCGCAGAATAGCTGACACCATATTTCTCA
>Ga0075115_10001078_pt1 | contig 13529 bp, 12 predicted proteins | sample AntAceMetag02UKH_FD_69785 | JGI IMG/M metagenome (GOLD analysis project Ga0075115, IMG submission 69785) | Saline lake microbial communities from Ace Lake, Antarctica - Antarctic Ace Lake Metagenome 02UKH | ecosystem: Environmental > Aquatic > Non-marine Saline and Alkaline > Saline | place... | reverse complement strand
CAGATCGCCAAGCGCCAGGCCATCACCAACCCGGACAACACGATCTATTCGATCAAGCGCTTCATGGGCCGCAAGTACGACGAGATCCCTGAAGAGATCAGGATCGTGCCGTTCAAGGTGGGCCACGCTGAAAACGGCGATGCCGAAGTCATGGTGGGCGACAAGGTCTTCTCACCGCCCGAAATCTCGGCGCACATTTTGCGCAAGATGAAGCGTTCCGCCGAGGCATACCTGGGCGAGGAAGTGACCGAGGCGGTCATCACCACACCCGCGTACTTCAACGACAGCCAACGCCAGGCAACCAAGGACGCCGGCAAAATCGCGGGCCTCGACGTGAAGCGCATCGTCAATGAACCGACCGCGGCCGCACTCGCGTACGGACTCGACAAGAAGAAAGAAGAAACGATCGCGGTCTTCGACTTCGGCGGCGGCACGTTCGACGTCTCCGTCCTCGAGGTCGGCGAAAACGTCGTGGAGGTCGCATCCACCAACGGCGACACGCATCTGGGTGGCGACAATATCGACCAGCGCGTTATGGATTACCTGGTTGATGAATTCAAAAAGGATCAGGGCATCGACGTCTCCAATGACAAGATGGTTCTGCAGCGCCTCAAAGAGGCCGCCGAGAAAGCAAAGATTGAGCTCAGCTCCACCATGGAAACCGAGGTCAACCTCCCCTTCCTCACTGCCGACGCATCCGGACCCAAACATTTGAACATCAAGATGACGCGCGCCAAGTTCGAGTCACTTGTTGGAGATTTATTGGATAAGACAATGGAGCCCTGCAAGAAAGCATTGAGCGACGCCAACAAGAAGGCTTCAGACATTCACGAAGTTATTCTAGTCGGCGGTTCAACGCGCATTCCCAAGGTCCAGGAGATCGTTAAGGAATTCTTCGGTCGCGAGCCCCACAAGGGCGTAAACCCGGACGAAGTGGTCGCATCCGGCGCCGCCGTTCAGGCAGGCGTTCTTGGCGGCGAGGTTAAGGACATGCTCCTGCTCGACGTCACGCCACTTTCACTCGGCATCGAAACACTGGGCGGCGTCTTCACACGTCTGATCGAGCGCAACACGACGATTCCCACGCGCAAGAGCCAGGTATTCTCGACCGCAGCTGACAATCAGACAAGCGTCGAAGTACATGTGCTGCAGGGTGAGCGCGAGATGGCAGGCGACGACCGTACGCTCGGACGTTTTCACCTCGACGGCATTCCATCCGCACCGCGCGGCGTACCGCAGGTTGAAGTCACATTCGACATCGATGCCAACGGTATCGTGCACGTTGGCGCCAAGGATATGGCAACCAGCAAAGAGCAGAAGATCACCATCACGGCGTCATCGGGTCTCGACAAGAATGACATAGACCGCATGGTCAATGATGCAAAATCGCATGAGTCGGATGACAAGAAACGCCGCGATGACATCGACACGCGCAACCAGGCAGAGTCGCTCGTGTACAATGCCGAGAAGACCTTGAAAGAAAACAAGGACAAGCTCGACGCCGGTGACGTAAAAAACATCGAAGAAAAGCTAGAGGCATGCAAAAAGGCCGTCGAAGCTGAGGAGAAAGACGCCGATAAGATCAAAAAGACGATGGAAGAGCTGATGCAGGCGTCCCACAAGATGGCCGAGCAGATGTACAAAGCTGCTGCTCCTCAGCCAGAAGCCGGCGCAGCACCCGAGGGTGAAGCCAAAACCGATGAGCCCAAGAAAGAGAAGAAGGACGAAAAGGTCGTCGACGCTGAGTTCGAAGAAGCCGATGACAGCAAATAATCAGTAGCCCAACATCAATAAAAAACCCGCTTTTTGGCGGGTTTTTTCTATCTAAATTCCACGAATGGGCCGTTTTCGCTCATCACCTGCATAATCTCCAATGCCCTCCTCGAAAAGATCTGGCAATGCAAGGATGCCTCACTCATCTCGTAAGTCAGTTCATTGAACGCACGTACGGCACTGGAAGCATAAGTATACGCGCCAAGTCCTATTTCCCGTTCATACTCATCGATCATTCTCTCATGCATCAATCGAGCGATTCCGAGATAATGGATCGCCCTCACTGCTTTTTGTTCTAAAGGTTTATTCTCGGTCACAAGTCTCTTTACAGCAGCAAGATGAGCTACAAATGCCGCGCGCCATTTACCCCGAAGTGTATAATGGATGGAGTGCATCATCAGCGATGCATTGCTCATCTGACCGCGATCATAATAATACCGTGCAAGAAATGCTGCTAGCGCTGCAGCATGAGTCGGTATTCTGTTGGCGAGGCCTACGTAGTATGCAGCACTACCGAGCAAACCTTCCAAAGGTCGAGAATAAGGACCCGACAAAGAAAGTCCGACCAGCTCCTCACCTGAGAGTGCCTGGCAAACTTAAGGAAAAACTTAGCATTGGCGCAGGCGATGCCCCTATTTTCTCTCGCAGCGGCTTGCCCACTGCGTGCCGCGCCGCTTCAGCTGCCCACAGCCAGCTCGTAACCGCGGCAAAGCCCGCATCATCGTTGTACTGCATAAAATTCCAAACATCATTACCACTGATCGGCGTCCCATCGTCCTTGGCAGTAAAGCCTGGCCTGCGCAGATGCCTGATTCGAAAACCAAACTGCCTAGCTCGATCAGCGAGCTCCCTTAGCTTGTTTCGAGTACATCTATTTATCATCATCTCCTGCCAATATTCTTTCCACTTGATATGAGTTTTCTCACCTCCAAAGGCATCAAGATAGGAATAGGATTTTTTATCTTCTCCATTCTTCCTGGGCTCCATTGCAGCAAAACATGAGCCAACCGCCGATACCGCGAAAGCAACAAGAGCAAGCACGGATAAACCACGCAGGGCCCACGAGAGATCAGTTACATTTTTATAGATCATCGCTGCTCCAACAGCACCGAGCATTGATGCGACTGCACCAGATGACCACAAAGGGGACGGACCACTATTGCGTTGCTTGTAGATCGCATTCATACGAGACAAATATTTGGTCTTGATGAGATTAGGATGAACTATGGGGCCTGTCTCATCCAACAGTGCGCCCAGCTGTGTCTCCGAATAGCTCAGAACTCCACCATCGCGGGCGACGGACAAGTTATTGAGCAGCCCGGGCAACCGTTCGGAAAATTGACTCTCCAATGTCACCAGCTGCTCTACCCCGGGCACACGGATTGAAAACGGCTGCAGATTTGATGAAGGAGGCGTCATGAGTTGCGCCTATATAGCCGTTATGCGACCTATCCGCAAGGACTTTCAGATAGATTAAAGGAGGGCAATGCCCTTTTTTTGACAATTACGGCGCATAGAGGGCGGCCAGACGCTTGATTGGACCTCGCCAATGTGTGCAGCGCGCATGAAGAGCATGCACAGGCGCGACTGACCGATACCGCCGCCGATGGAGAGTGGAAGTTCGTGCTTGAGGACCCGTTTATGGAATGGCGTAAGTTCCTTCCGCTTGCACATTTTCAGCTGTTCGCGCAAAGACGATTCGTCAACGCGTATACCCATGGATGACAGCTCGAATGCACTTTTCAAAACAGGATTCCACACGAGAATATCGCCGTTCAAGCCGCGCCGACCGGTTTCGTTGATCGTCCACCAGTCGTCATAATCGGGTGCGCGGCCATCGTGCAAACTTCCATCCGGAAGCGGTGCGCCAATCCCGATGACAAAAACAGCACCTTTCTCTTTGCAAATAGCATGTTCACGCTGTGCTGGGAAGAGCTTGGGATATCGTTCAAACAATTCCTCGGCGTGAACAAAATGGATATCTCGCTGCAATGCCGGCATCCCTAGTCGAGGATATGATCGGTGCACGGCCTGCTCGGTTGCGCAGATAGTGCGGTAGATCTTTTTTACTATGGATTTCAGGAAACGGAGGTTGCGTTCTCCCGGATTGATCACGCGCTCCCAGTCCCACTGGTCGACATACACGGAATGAAGATGATCGACGACTTCATCACGGCGCAGGGCGTTCATATCGGTATAGATACCATCGCCCCGCTTGATGCCGTAATCTGCAAGAGCCGTACGCTTCCACTTTGCCAGCGACTGAACGACTTCCACTTCGTTATCGACGCTGGGTACATCAAAGCGCACCGGCCGCTCGACGCCGTTGAGATAATCGTTCACGCCGCTCGCGCGCGTGACCACTATCGGCGCCGACACGCGCGTTAGATTCAATGCCCGCGCCAAGCGCCGCTCAAAGTCATCCTTGATAAATTTGATTGCCCGCTCAGACTCCAGGAGTTTGAGCCTGGGTCTATATTTCGCTGCCATTATTCCCCCAACCCAGATTCAACCACCCGCGTGACTCCTTCGAGGTCGCACGAGGAACGAGTGATTCCTCGAAGATGTCGCCGGGAAAGAAACCCAAGAGCCACACCTCGCAGGAGTCCTGCGGACACCTCCGAGGTGAAAACATCACATCACCGCAAGAGATCCAATACGGATTGCGTCGTGTCGATCATAAGACCACGGCGAGTCTTCTCATTCTTCAGTGCGTCGACCATCGTTTTGCGAGCATCGTTGACGGCAAGACCACCGAGTATTGCCTGGTCGTAGGCTTTCAGGATCTCGGTGCGTTTGGTCACGTCGACATTATAATGAATGAGCCTGGTGTTGATCTCTTCCTCTGAAAAATTGCGCTCGGTTGTCCACTTGTCCTTCTTCTTATTGTCCCACTTTGTCCATCCTGACGGATAACTAGAACCCTGCCAGCCCTTCTTCTTGCCCTGTGACCAGCCATAAGGCGTAGTTTTTGAGCCCCTCTCACTTTTTTCACCCTCTTGCTTCTTTTCCTGTTTCTTTTCCTGTTTCTTTTCTTGTTTCTTATCCTGTTTCTTTTCTTGTTTCTTATCCTGTTTCTTATCCTGTTTCTTATCCTGTTTCTTATCCTGCTCGCTTACCTGCCCCTTACCATTGCCGCCACCCTTTTTCGCTTCAACCATAGCGGATACGGATGTTACAAACACGCAGACAACTATAATACTAAGCAGTCTCTTCATAGCCCACCTCCTGCACCCCTAATAGGAAATTCAGTTAGGCATGCCAAGAGAATAAAAATCACGCTAGAACGAGAACGAGTTCGCCTTTAGGAGGGTTCTTTTCCAGATGCTCAGCAAGAGATGACAGATTGCCGCGCCGGAACTCTTCATGGACCTTGGTGAGCTCGCGGCAAAGGCAAACTCTGCGGTCACCAAATATCTCAAGCATCTCGGCGATCTGACGCGCGGCCTTCCACTTGGAAAGATAGAAGACTAGCGTGTGCTCATAACTTTTAAGATCCTCGAGAACTTTAGTGCGTTTGCCCGGTTTTTCCGGAAGAAAACCGATAAACGTGAAGCGATCTGTTGGCAGCCCTGCTGCTGAGAGAGCAGTAATGACGGCCGATGCACCCGGAATTGGAACAACGTCGACTCCCTCTTCAATTGCAGCCGTTAACAACGGATAACCTGGATCCGAGATGCACGGAGTGCCCGCATCTGAAACGAGCGCGACATTTTCCCCTCGTTTGAGGATCTCGATGACCTTGTGCGTCTTTCCCTTCTCATGATGCTGCGAAAAACTGATGAGCTTGGTGTGAATATCAAAATGCGAAAGCAGTTTGCGCGTATGCCGCGTATCCTCCGCGGCTATGAGGTCTACCTCAGCAAGGATGCGCTTTGCACGAAGCGTTATATCCTCGAGATTGCCGATGGGCGTTGCAACGATATAGAGAGTTCCTGACATAAATCACTTGCGAGATCTGCGAGATCGGCCAGTCCAGCAAGATCTGAAAAACCTGCGAGATCCGCGAGATCCGCCAGTCCGGCGAGATCGGTAAAAACGAATCATCTATTTTATCTGTTCTCGCCGATTTCACCGTTCTCGCTGTTCTCGCCGATTTTACGTTCTCGCTGATCTCGCTGTTCTCGCCGTACTGGCGGGTTTTTTACCAATAAAGTTTACGTGCGATGGGGAACCTTCTCCCACTTCCAAAGGCCTTTGACGTAACTTTGATTCCCGGTGGTGCTTGACGCCGCTTATATTCATTCTGCTCAATCATCATGATGATTTTCTTCACGATGTCGGGGTCATGCCCCATATCGATGATGATGTTTGAACCAAGGTGATCCTCGACGTAGAGCTTGATGATCTCGTCCAGCTGATCATAGGGAGGCAGACTATCTTGATCATTTTGATCAGGCTTAAGCTCGGCCGTCGGAGGCTTATCGATAATCGATTGAGGTATCATACCCACGCCCTGATAGTAGCGCGCGAGTTCAAAAACGGTCGTCTTGGGCACGTCTGAGATAACCGCCAGGCCACCCGCCATATCGCCATAGAGCGTGCAATAGCCCACCGCCATCTCGGACTTGTTGCCCGTGGAGAGCACTAACGCGCCCTCTCTATTCGATGTAGCCATGAGAATATTGCCGCGCGTACGCGCCTGAAGGTTCTCTTCGGCCACGGTAAGATCCGCCGGAGCATTTTTTAAGCCGAGAGTTTTTCGATACGTCTCGTATATGTCAGTGATAGAGATCACACGCTCATCGAGCTTCAATGCCTTGGCTGCCGCCCTTGCATCGTTCATGCTCGTCTCCGACGTATACGGCGACGGCATGATGATCGCGATCACGTTCTCCGGCCCAACTGCTTCACAGGCAAGCGCGGATACAACCGCCGAATCGATGCCACCTGACAAACCGATGACCACGCGCTTGAAACCACATTTTCGCATGTAGTCCTTGATGCCCAGTACGAGCGCTTGGCGCATCTCGGCAAGGTAGTCTGTCTCGTGAAGCTTGCCCAACGGTTTGAGATCCGCCGTGTCGACGATGACGCGGTCCTCATCAAAACGCATACCCTCCCACACAATATCGCCGTTGGCATCCACGACCATGCTCTGACCATCGAAGATTAGCTCGTCGTTGCCGCCCACAAGATTGCAATATATGACGGGTTTGCCAAAGCGCGTTGCCGTCTGCGAGGTAAGGTCACGACGCACGCGCGCTTTGCCCTGCACGAAGGGCGATGCTGAGATATTGATGATGAATTCTGCTCCCAGTTTGACCAGATCCTCGAGCGGATCACATGAATAGCGAAGCCGACCATCGAAGGCATATTCGCACCAGATATCCTCGCACAGGCTCAGAGCAAATTTGTTGCCACCGTATTCACATACGCTGTGCTTGCTCGCCGGTTCAAAATGCCGCGCCTCGTCGAAGACATCGTAGTCGGGGAGCAGACTCTTCTCCTGGATGAACTGAACGCGGCCTTCATGGAGCAGCGCTGCGACATTATACAAGCCCCGTCCAGTCTGTTTTTCATTGGGAGCGGCAAAGCCCATGACGACGCCAATACCCACGGCTGCACGAGCGACTTCATCGACGCACTCCAGGTTGCGCTGGATAAAGAGCGGCTTCTCCAGAAGATCGCGCGGCGGATAGCCACAAGTAGTCATCTCAGGAAAGACAACGAGTTCGGCACCCTCACCTTTAGCCCAACCGATGCCTTCGATCATGCGCTTCGCATTGTTGTCGAAGTCACCGATGGTCGTGTTTATTTGGCAGATTGCTATTTTCATTTTATCAACCGCCCCAACTCCACTGCTTTTTGGATGTCGCCATCCACTTTAATTTTGCCAAACATGAACGCGGAGACCGCATTGAGCTCCCCTTCGCTGAGCTTGCTGAAGTCCTCGCTCGACATCTCGATCGTGAGCGCCGCTTTCCGCTCGTCACCCTCGTGAGATGTCACCGGATGTTTGGTGCAGTCGATGACCCAAGTACCGCCGCCCTCACCAGTTACGTTGACGCCCACGAGGACGCCTAAGTCATCGGCGATTTCGGGGTTCCGGTTCAAGCGATCTACGATACGTTCTTTAACGAGTTTCTTAACGTCTGGCATGGTACATCCTCCAGATTAGCATCAGCTGATTTGGAATGCGCACTCTACGCACGCCTCACCGTAAAATCAAGCCTATCACCCACTGAACGATGAGGACTGTAATGAAGACGTTGAGAACAAGACGACGCGCACTTTCAGAGAGCAACGGCTTGAGAGGCCTCCCCGCAATGCGCGCAATTGAGCGGATAAACGCATAGGCAAGCGCACCCGCAATGATGACTCCCAACGGATGAAAGGCGATGCTCTGCGCAATATGCCCATGAAAGAGTGCTACGAACGAATGAACAAGCCCACACCCCGGACAAGGTATGCCTATCATGCGCTTCACACCACATAGAGGAAGCTCAACGAGCGGCGGAAAATACCACAGCGCAAAGGCCACACAAAAAAGGGCTGGGACCCCGAAGATGGGGACCCAACCCTTGAAAACTCGTTCAGCATTCATAATTGCCCTGTCGTTTATGCTACGCCAGCCTTCTTGGCAGCAAAATCACCGACAACCGGAATACGCCAGCGCTCACCCTGATAGGCCTTGATGAGGCAGACGATCCAGACGACGAAGGCAGCCAAGCCAACGATCGGCACGAAAAAGCCGACGATTATGCCCAGCACGCTCGCGATGGCGCCGAGTATGGCAGCCAGCAACTCAAGCGCAATGATCAGGATAATGTAACCCACACCAAAAGCAGTACCCTGCCATGCATGGAAGCGGACATCCTGATTCTCTTTCTCGATGATGAGAAAGATGATGCTGGTGATGGGCATACAGATATAGCAAAGAAGGCTCGCGATATTGGGCGCCAAGCCCGTGCCCTGTGAACCGCCCGACGGCGGCTTTGTCTGACCGGCTGATTTCATAATATCCCCCTTGTTCGCACGACAGTGCGATTAATCGACTGTAGCAGCGTTTATGCATGAATTTTCAATGGGTTGCAAGGCTAAACTAAAGGGGGCTGGGGTCTTGGGGCTAGTGGCTCGAAATGCGCATGTTGCGCTCGGTTTTACGAGCCACGAGTCCTGGAAAATCAGTTATCATAGAGAGATTCAATAAGCTCACTATACTTTTCAATTACGTGTTTACGCCTAACTTTAAGCGTCGGCGTCAAGTCACCACTGGCGCTGGACATCGTACCCGGGACGATCGCAAAGCGCTTGATCGTCTCAAAGCGAGCGAACCTTTCATTTTTCTGGGCGATCACCCTCTCGATGAGAGCATGGACATCAGGATGACCATGGAGCTCATCGTCGTCAGCGTGGACAATGCCTTCCACACGAGCGAAGTCACGCACTGCCTCGAGGTTCAATGTGATAAGCGCAACGAGGTACTTGTGACGATCGCCGCACACGACAGCTGTATCGATATAGGGGCTCTCCCCAAGCGCCACCTCGATGGGCTGCGGCGCGATATTTTTTCCGCCAGCCGTGATAATCAGATCCTTCTTGCGATCGGTGATGCTCAAAAAACCATCGCTCGAGATAAACCCCACGTCGCCCGTCTTGAACCATCCGTCTTCAAACGCCGTACGCGAATGATTGGGCGAATTTAAATATTCGCTAAACACCATGGGCCCGCGCACTAGGATCTCGCCATCATTGGCAATCCTAATTTCAACACCCTTGAGCGGCTTACCCACAGTTCCCAATTCAAAATCATCCACTCGATTTGCCGTAATCGCTGCAAATGTTTCAGTGAGCCCATAGCCCTCCAGCACCTGTATCCCTGCCGCCGTAAAAAATGAGGCAACATCCTTGGAGAGCGGCGCGCCACCGGTAACGACGCTTCGCATGCGACCGCCGAAACGCTCGACGACGTACCGGAAAACAAACGCATACGCGCATGCATATTTCAGACGAAGCCACCATGAGGGCTTGTGCTGCTTTTTCTTTAGGCTGACGACTGCTTCACCCACGCGCACAGACCAAGCGAAGATTTTTTTGATAATCCACGGCTTGCGTTCCACCACCGAAACCACGCGCTCATACGCCTTCTCGAGCATACGCGGCACACCCACAACGAAGTGAGGGCGCACCTCACGATAGTCGCGCGCAAGCTTTTCTATACTCTCCGCAAAAGCTGACTGACAACCCTGCGTTAAGAGATAAAACTCGGCCATGCGCCCCAGTACATGGGCCTGCGGAAGCCAGACCATGCAGATATCACCTTCTCCAAAGTCAAACGCATCTGCAATTGAATCGATTTCGCCTATCAGATTCCCATGGTTGATCACAACACCCTTTTGCCCGCCCGTCGTACCGCTAGTATAGATGTAACTCGCCACAGTAGATGCATCGACAGACTCCATGCGCGAATCCAAGTCACTCATCTCGATGCTCAAACCTCTTTCCACAAGCGCGTGGAGTGTAATGACGTCCACATCCGCACCACCGCCCTCCATCTGAATAACGCGATCGTATGGAAGCGCATCATCATGGAGGTGCCTCACCAATTCGCGCATGCTATCGTCCTCAACTATGATAGCGCGCGCTCCGCAGTCCTTTAGTATAAAGAGGACTTCATTGGGCGACATATTGGAATAGATCGGAACAACGATAGCTCCAATGCTCAGCAACGCACAATCGAGCAGCGTCCATTCTTTGTGCGTGCGACCCATAAGAGCAACCGGCATTCCCGTCTCGATACCAAGTGCAATCAACCCGCGGGCATACTGACGCACGAGACCGGAAACTTCCGTCCAGCTCAGCTGCTTCCATTCGCGCTCCTCTTTATAATGAAAACACGGCACATTACCAAGCTGCTCGGCTTTCTTGAAGAACATACTTATGATTGTTTTCTCGGACATAACCAATCTCTTGGATACTGGATGCTAGATGCTGAATACTGGTAAGAACTCTTCATTTAATTTTACTAGCATCCAGTATCTAGTATCCAGCATCCGGGTTTATTCGAATGCATCCAATATACACTCAATCCTAGGTGGACAATAGGAATAATCTATCCCGATCACGCCAAACGAGCACGGCATCTTCTCCATCTTCGGATTCTTCAAAAGATAGTACTCCGCCGTCCTCCTGATACTCTGCTGCTTCTGAGGGGTCACCGCTTCAAGCGGATCGATGATGCTGCCAGCGCCACGCGCCTTAACCTCCATAAAATAAAGGGTTTTCCCCTTTTTGGCAATAATGTCGATCTCGCCGCGACTTGCCCGGAAATTGCGCTCAATTATAGTGAATCTCTCCCTCTTTAGGTAGGCAGCAGCTGCACCCTCCCCCTCAAGGCCTATTTTATTCTTTGATTTCATAGAGATACCGTTAGCTCGTCAATATAACAGTCTCAGAGATCCTTCGACTCGCGCTATGCGCTCGCTCAGGATGAGCCCTCGCAAAAACACCGCAAGGCCTCATTTTTCTTGCATTTAGCCGCCTCGGCTAGTAATTACGTCGGCTCATTCAATGAATCTGGGGCCATGCCCCTAAGAGGTGCACCATGTCACGTAAATGTTATGTCTGCAATAAGGGTATTTTGGTGGGCCGCAACGTGTCCCACGCCAACAACCGCACCCGCAAGGTGAGCCATCCTAATCTTCAGCGTACGCGCATCAAGGTCAACGGCGCCACCCAGCGCGCCAATGTCTGCACCCGCTGCCTGCGCTCGGGCAAGGTTGAAAAAGCGGTGTAACCGCTGGTCCTAGGTCCTAGTAAAAAACACAAAAAAAAGACCTCCGAATCACTTCGGAGGTTTTTTATAGCTGTTGCTGTTTCTAGGGCCCAAGACCTAGGACCGCTCTTTACCCTTCCCTCACGCGCTCTATTGAAATGATGCCCTTCAATTTCTGCACCGCTTTCATGACTCGGCGCAGCTCGTTGACGTCCTTGATCTGCAGTTGGAATGTATTTAGCGCGGTCTGATCCTCTGTAGTTTTTATATGCGCCGCGGAGATATTCACGCCCTCATTGTTGATAGCGTCGGTGATGGAAGCGAGCTGCCCAGGACGGTCGACACATATGATCCTGATCGTCGCGTCCGATACGGCACCCTCCTTGTTCTCCCACTCAACCGGTATGCGACGCGCGGGGTCCATACCCACGACGCGCGGACAGTTGGCCACGTGGATGGAAACTCCCCGACCCCGCGTAACATATCCCACGATCGCATCGCCCGGCAGCGGGCTGCAGCATTTACTGAAATTCACCATCATGTCGCGCATGCCACCCACCTTCACGATACCGCGTGGCTTGGTGAGTTTGCGCACGATCTTGCCGACAACGGATTCTTTCTCGTCCTTCGCTTCTTGGGGATGCAGCTCTTCGTGCGGGATAAAAAGCTCAAGTATCTGCATAGGAGACACCCTGCCATACCCTATGGCAGCCAGAACGCCCGTCGGGCTTTCGTGATGATGTTTTTTAGCAAAGCGTTCCATCTCCTTGCTCTTCATAACGCGATTTATATTCAGCTGATGCTTATTCAGCGCCTTCTCGAGCAACTCCCGCCCTATGGCCGAACTCTGCTCGTGCTCGATCTGCCTCAGAAAACTCCTGATCTTTGCCTTGGCGCGGCTTGTGACTACAAATTGCATCCAATCCTTGTGCGGCCGCCGCTCCTTACCGGTAAGGATCTCGATCGTGTCGCCGCTGTGCAACGCATAGCGCAGAGGCACAATCTTCCCATTCACCTTGGCACCCACACACGAGTGACCGACGTCCGTATGAACGCTGTAAGCAAAATCGACCGGCGTGGAGCCGCGCGGCAACTCCTTGAGTTCGCCATTGGGCGTGAAGACATACACATCGTCTGCAAACAGATCGAGCTTAACGGTATCGAGAAACTCGGTTGGGTCGGAAAGCTCGCGCTGCCATTCAAGCAGACGCCGAATCCACTTGAACTTCATCTCATCCTTGTCGGTGATGACGCGCCCTTCTTTATACTTCCAGTGCGCAGCGATACCGCTCTCGGCGATATCATGCATTTCACGCGTGCGAATCTGGAACTCGACGCGGTCGCCGTGAGGGCCGATCACTGTCGTGTGCAGAGACTGATAATTATTTCCTTTGGGCATGGCGATGTAATCTCGAAACCTGCCGGGGACAGGACGCCAGAGCGCGTGAATCACGCCGAGCGCCTCGTAGCACTGCTGCACGTCGTCGACGATGATACGAAACGCAACGATATCGTGCACCTCGTCCAACGGAATGTTCTGCGCCTCCATCTTGCGCATGATGCTATAGTAATGCTTCACCCTGCCCGTGATCTCGCAATCGATGTTGTGCTCGACCATGCGATCCAGGACAAACTTGCGGATCTCGTCAAAGTACTTCTCGCGCTGGCTGCGGCGCTCACGAACCTTATCATGGATGCGTGCATAGACATCCGGCTTTAAAAATTTTAGCGCCATATCCTCGAGCTCGGTCTTGATGTTCTGAATACCGAGGCGATTGGCTATTGGCGCATAGATGTCGAGCGTCTCCTGAGCGATGCGCACCTGTTTGGTCTCGGGGAGAGCGTTTAGAGTGCGCATGTTGTGTACGCGATCGGCGAGCTTCACGATAATGACGCGGATGTCCAGCGCCATCGCCATGATCATCTTGCGGAAGTTCTCGGCCTGGCGTTCTTCGGTGCTGGCAAAAACGATGCGCGAAAGTTTGGTGACGCCATCGACGAGAGTTGCAATCTCCTTGCCGAAGAACTGCTCGATCTC
>Ga0075115_10001075_pt1 | contig 13543 bp, 18 predicted proteins | sample AntAceMetag02UKH_FD_69785 | JGI IMG/M metagenome (GOLD analysis project Ga0075115, IMG submission 69785) | Saline lake microbial communities from Ace Lake, Antarctica - Antarctic Ace Lake Metagenome 02UKH | ecosystem: Environmental > Aquatic > Non-marine Saline and Alkaline > Saline | place... | reverse complement strand
CTGACTTAATCTTGCCTTGAACTTCTCTTGATTTCTTAAATCTAACGAAGCCTAATTTTGGTAATCTAATATAACTGTCTTCTGTTCTAATAGAATTATTTACATTGATAGTCCTGTAAGAGTTTTTAGGATTATGTTTGGATTTAAACTTTAGATTAGTAGGTTGTCCTGCTTTAAGTTTTCTAAAGAAGCTATCATAAGCAGTCTTTAAATCTATTCTTGCCTGTTGGAGGGCAATGCTATCTACTTCTTTTAACCAATCAAAATCTATTTTATAGTCTTTTTCTGTTTTGCATTTAGACTTATCTTTAGATTTATATTTAGTTTGCTTCTCATCTAGCATCCTATTATAGAGAAATCTTGTACAACCTAGAGTTTTATTAATCAAAACTCTTTGTTGTTGATTAGGTTCTAATCTAAATTTGAATGCTTTTAATGTCATTTTACCTTTTGCTCTTCTATATACTTTTTAATACTACCAGAGGACACTGTTCCTGCTGAACCATAATAACAGCCACGACTAAATAACCCAGAACCCCAAAAGTATTTGCTTTTCAATTTCTTAAATTTTCTAAATATATCAACAGTTAAAATGGATTTTAGTGTTGTGGCAATAGACAATGGTGAAGTTTTAGGTTCAGCAGATACAAAGATATGTATATGGTCAGGCATTACTTCTAGAGAAAGAAGTTCCCATCCATATAATATACACAATTCTTCTAACCTATCTTTAATATATGTTTCTATCTTATTATTTAAAACCTTATGCCTATATTTTGTCACAAATATTATATGGTAATTTAAGTTATATACACTGTGTTTTGTTTTCTTATTCTTCACTATTATCTTTAGGAATAGGGAATGTATTTCTAATTGCTTCTCTAATTAAGTCAGAGAAGGTAAGGTCTTCATCTCTTTCTATAGAGAGATAATGAGACATTTTCTTCAGATGCTTTGCTTCCCTGTCATCTAATTTAACACTTATTGTAGCCATTTTCATTTCCTTTATTGTAATATTAATTTCCTACTATAATATATTATCGACATCTTACGATAATACCTTTAATTATTTTTGAGAATTTCCCTATTATCTCAACTTCGTTGAGATTAAGCCAATTCATCTACCACCACAAGGGTGGCAGTTTTCTTGGCTGCCACTATAAATCTAATATATCCACTCTATCCTCTATTTCCTCATATTCTTCATAAATTATTTCCACTTCCTTATTATGCACTAAAATATCTATCGGTGAACAAATAGGGCAAGTACCATTTACCATCTTTTCTTCTTTAAGGGTTAACCGGCTTTGACTTAGTGACCTAACTTCATAATTCGTGTTCATACCTGAACCACGCTTTGCTACTTCAACAATAAACTCCCCAATTGGTCCTTTACCGCAAATTCGTTTTAGTTTAGTTATGACACTTACCGGAGAAGCAAAAACTTTCAATTTATTTTCATCTTCCTTATCTATAACAAAGCAGCCCATTCTCTCCACTGGTTTGTAGTCTTCTATTTTTTCAAAATTATCTTCTTTAAAAATAACCCAAGGTCTGTCCCCAATAAGCTCTCTAAGATTTAACTTTGGTTTTCTCTTCCTCGAACCTATAAAATTAAGTCTACTTTCTTCTTCATTCGAAAATTTCCAACCCTCCTTATCTAAATCAACTTTTGGAGGCTCAGGATTAAAAAAATACTGATAAATCTTTATCGGCTCACCTATGAATCTAACCGTTATCTGATCTTCCTGAGTATTAAATGCTGAAAAATTTACGTTTTGTTTTCTAATATTCAAAACTTCTACATTCATATTTACACCTCAACTAGTTTATATATACATTTCCCAAATCTGTATATTATCTAACAATCTTTCACTTTTCAACTAGAATATATTCTTACATTACAAAACTATTAACTCGTGACCTCTTTTTACCAGAGAGGTTATACCCCAAAACCATTGAAATGATAGCAGATACAGGTGATTTTACAGTAAAAGATAGAGATAGCAACTTAAAACTATATAGAGATATAGGTGATAAATAATAAGTCACTAAACACTTAAGATTTAGAAAGTTCTATTAATCTCTTTTCCCTTTTCTCTTTTTGGGATGCCTTACCATCATGACTTAGCTCCGTCGCTAAGCCTCCGAAGTATTTTCTTAATAGGTTTTCTAACCTATCTGAAATACCTTTCGTGTCTAAACCATTCCTATCCAAAGCATGAGTTTCCCAAGCAGTTCTATTATAAGGATGGAAATGACAAACGTGAATAGGTTTCATACTTCTATTCCATCTTTTTGCATATCCGGAACAACCAACATTGAAAGTATTATTAAGAATAGTAACTCTCTTCTTATATTTATTTGATTTTAGAACTTTATTAAGAGTCGGTTCCTCTTTATTATATTTATCTTTTTCTATCACTTCTGTTATATCATCAAGTATATCCTCTCCCTTTTTTCTCCAGAAAATACTACCTCCATTAAATTTACTATTACTGTAACAAGCTATCCCGACATCTTTAAAATCAGGGCATTTAAAAAAGACATTTTGCCAAGCATCTAGATCATGGGACCATATTACATCATTAACTAAACCATATTTAAATAAAAATTTCATACCAAAAACTTTGCTGCCGGTAAAACAAAACTTATTTAGATCTACCTTGATAGATCTTACTCCCATAAAGTCGTAATTAAAATTACTTAGTAGTATAATATCATCTACACTCCATCCTAGTTCAATACTATTCTCTATTTGAGATCTTAAAAGTAAATCAAGATTCTCATAATTATATCTCCTACTTCTAGTCAAATTAGCAACTATAAAATTTTTCATAACTTACTTCCCTCTTCCCGGCCAAGGTCCCACCCATTTCCTATCCACAAACTCTACAGTTAAACGCCCTTTTCCTTTAAGCATCTCATGATAAGCAGTATAGACGTATCTACGATCAGGAGACCCCTTATCAATCCATCGTCCAAATCTCAATTCATGCGTGTCTCTAATTCTATCATAAAAGGAATCCCACTGCTCTTTCTGTCCTCCAAGTCCAAAATGTATTTCCATCATAGTCTGAACAGAACCACCTATTATATCCAAAGACTCTTCTAAAAATTCTTCTTGCATCAAAAATCTCTCTCCGCCTTCGCAATCTATTTTAATTATATATGGTTTATCTCTATCTATATGATAATCATCAAATATTTGTTTTAGAGTTTTACTTTCAACAGCATACTGCTTCTCGACAGCAGGCCACTTACAAAGTTCTTCATCAGTAAAAAACCTATGCTGCCCGCTATTCCCTCTATCCTGAAAATACATAGGAGAACCATCTCCCAATGATATATTCTAACACTCGATCCCTGTTTTTAACCACTGCAACATATTAGCTTGTAATATCTCAAATGTGTTAATACATGGCTCAATAGATATTACTCTTGCTGTTGGATTTAAAACTTTTGCCTGAAGTGATGTTGATCCACAATTAGCCCCAATATCTAAAAAAGTATCGATATCTCCCGGATCAAACTTCCTTATATCATAACAATCATATCTCCATATTTTTCCTGCCATTACTTATCCCCCTTTTTAAAAACCATTAAATTACGTAAAATATAACGTGGGGTATCAAATTTTTTCCAGATAGGAATACAGTGATCAACTAATTGGTCTTGGAATATAAACCCCTTAGACTCTACTGCTTTTATCCAAAAATCTTTTGGTCTAAGATTGATATGCCCTGTTCCTCTCTGACCGGGAGGAGCAGCAGTCAAAATAATAAACTGATTGCTCAGACTTGTAATATTTTCTATAAAATCATCTGTCTCTTCTGGCAGAATATGTTCTGCTACTTCAAAACTCATAGCACAATCAAAAGTCCTATTTAAATCAAGTTTAATAGTTGCATCTCCGAACTGTATATAGGATTTAATCTCCTCAACGAAAAAATCTTTAGCCCGATCATAAGATATTTCTATACCCATTATATCCTTGCACCCTGCCTGTAAAGTACCTTCTAAATAACTACCAACTCCACAACCTAAATCTATAATAGAATCCACATAAAAAATATTAACAATACTTCTCCCTATAGCATTCTCCCATAATCTATATTGATCTAGATGTCTTTTAAAATATTTAACCCTATAACGCTCTTTGTGATATTGTCCTTCTGTTTTCATATATCTACTTTTCGTTAAAATTGCCGATAAAAAATTATTTATTTAACCATTCCGTAATCCCTGAATTTTCACCAAAAATAATATTATTATATTTCATATGCTCTACATGATATTTTATAATATCCTTAAAAATCTTATTACTACTCAAGTATTCCCATCTGTCAAAAACATTCAGTTTGCGTGCATCCATTTCATATTTCTGGAAAGTGCTTCCTCCACCATCTCTAGATACTAAATTTTTACCTTTGTCAGTAAATTCAAAACCTACCGCATCTATAATATTTTTCCTATATACCCTATTAACTACCCACTTATCATAGTTAATCGTTATTAAATTTTGTAGAATAGAAGTTTCCCCTAAAAACTCTTTTGCATATTGAAGCCATATATTTAAAGTTCTTGGAAGATTTACCCAGTTCAATCCCCTAATCACAGAAGCATCTTCTTCCCATCCATCAAAATAATTAAAAAATAAAAGTTTTTTTCTATTCTTCTCAAAACGTTTATGAGATAAATTCTGCCAACTACTATTATCATTCTCTCTATATTTTTCCCCTCTTCTATGTTCTGGTATTATAATTTTACTAGCTAACCAATTACATAAATCCCTCAAAATAAGAATATCTATTCTTTTCTTACTTTTACCGATTACATCTTCTCTATTATAAGGCATTTCTTGATTTGCAACTTTTTTAAGTGACAATTCTTCATAACTATAAATTAGAACTTCTTTGTGTATATTCCTAACTCTTTCTAACTCCTCTTTACTAGATCCCTTATAAGATAGATGAGGATACCAAATATTTCCTGTATCTGAACCCTTGAACCCTCCTCCTTTTTTACCTGTGAGAAAAGGACTTCCACCATCATTAGGAGCACAATTAAAAAAGTGTGGCTTAAATGGTGATTGAGATCCAAGCCAATTAATAAGAGCATGATTGCCTGAACGTCTTAATCCAAATACTCTTATTTCTAAGTTATTCGTAAACATCATATGCCAAATACTTATGCTCCCAAAAACTACACTTTTATATTTCAATTACATCACTAAAATTTTTAACAAGTATGGCATTCCCCCATTTCTTATCATGGTTAGCCTTAAATCTACCATCATCCAGATTGACCGCTGATTTTATCTTATTTTCATCTTCTGTAACTTTCCAATGTCTTTCCATATTTTGATTTCTTTCTTGTCTTGAGGTTTTAATCCTATTATAGTATTTTCCTCCCCACCAATACATTGTAAACCCTAATGCCCAAGCTCTATAAACTAAATCATGATCATCGTTACCATATCCAAACAGATTTTCATCATACCCTCCGAGGATATTTATAAACTCTTTCTTATAAAATCCTATCCTCCCTCTTATAGCTCTTTTACCTTTGGCAAATATCACTTTTTCAGAACAATCATTAGCCATACGATTAAGATGTGCTGCCCAACATTCTGACCTTTTATCATGTAAATTAAAGGTATAATTATCTGAATCTAAATTATTAACTATATCTCCAGTAGCTACTTTGAAAGCTATATTTCTAGAATGACTCATGCTGAAATATTCAGGTTCATCTGTTCTATAATAGACAACTCGACCAGACTCTATATACTCCATTATATTTTGCTTCACCCATTCCCCCAATCCGTCATTTGAGTTATAATCTAAAATAACGAATTCTAAGTTAGAATAATCTTTATTGTTCTCTATATTCTTAAGAAGAGTCTCTTTAAGATTATATAATCTTCCCATGCATGTAGTACAGAAAGATATTTTATACTCTTTTTTTATATCCTGACTGAATTCACCTCTCCAAAACTTTTTTTTAACTTCATATTTTTTTTTTGTTAATACGTATGTTCCGACACCTGATCCTTTTCTAGATTTATGATACAATATATGATGAGATTCTGCAAAATTATCATTTATCCATTTATCATAAACAGCAAATTCTGGTAAAGAAGAAAACCAAGGATGTTTTAAAGGATTTAATGGTTTAAAATGTATTTCCATCGCTAGACATTTACATTTTTTAATTATTTCTTCACTTTCTTTATCCCCAATTAAAAATCTCTCTCCTCCTTCACAATCTATTTTTAAACCACAATTATCATTTGCATCAATACCATTCATATCAAATATTTCTTTTAATGTTCGAGATGGTTTTGAATATTCCCCCTCCTTTTCTGAAAAAGTATGTTGCCCTGTTCTCCTTCTTTCAAAAAATAATTCTTTTCCATTTCCTAAAGCTTCATTTATAGCTATAATATTTGGATAATCTGATATATTTTTTAATATATTATCATAGTCCTTATTAGACGGTTCATAACAATAAATTTTGGCTTTTGGATTCCTTTGTCCTATCATTATAGATATCGTGCCATAACACCCTCCTATATCTATGAATGCATTAAAAGAATTATCAGCATATTTATCTAACTTATAATTATAAAATTCATACTTATGTTCAGTAAAAAATTCTTTCTTTTTAAGAGATTTGTGAACAAACCAGTCTTCTACTGCAACTTCTTTATATAATCTATAACCTTTTGAAATTAGTAACTTTCTAATTTTGTCTCTTTTTACTTTTTCTTTATAATCCCAATCTGTACATTCACCATGATTGTGTTCAAGAGTAATCGTCGAAAAAATATATTGATCAAAATCAAAATCTTTTAAAATTTCCCATTCAGATCCCTCTGTGTCGATACTTAAGTAATCAATTACTTTAGGTGTGTTATTTTTTTGAAGTAAGTTTAATAGTGTTATAGATGGGACCTTTATTGAAGAATGCCCTTTTCCTCTAGCATATTTTATATATGATGATTCAAAATCTCCACATATCCCAGATAATTCTACGTGCCTTCCTCTAGCTATGAAATCTACAATAGTATTAGAACTAAAAATACATACATTTTCACAAATACATTTCCTGTTTTTAACTAAAGATAAAAATCCCCTGTATAACGGATTCGGTTCTACACAAATCCCATTCCATCCAAATTCTTTCTCCAAAATATATGTATTACTATTATTTATTCCTCCCGTAGCTCCTATATCAACAAAATAACCATTTCTTTTATACTTTAACATTTCTAGGACCCATTTATCTTGCCCATCTCTCGCCGTAAATCTGATTTTATTAATATCTATCTTTTCCATATCTCTCTTCCATATTAAAAATACTCTAATCCTAGATCATTCCTGTCCCCGATAAAAACTTATATCTACAAATTTAATTTGCTCTATCTCGACCTTCCTCATCATTATTCCCTTTATCTAAGTATCTGTTTATTAAATCACTGGTTAAATAAGTATACCCATCTTCTCCGTGAGGTTGACAATTATTAAAAGCATAACAAACTTCTAAAGATCTAGGATGCTTCAATGCTTCTGCAATAGCAAAAGCCACTGATTGATTCCCTATAAAAAATTTACTACCCTTAATAACTTGAGCCACCTCAAGAGCATCCTGCACCTGATAAAACTCTATATCTATTTTATATGTTTTAACAAAACGTTTATACTCCCCTGTATACCCTATAAATTTACACCTATCTTTAAATGGCTCAAGAAGATGCCAGTCAATTTCTTCTTTATCGTGATAATGTTTTGTCCTATTTATAATAATATCTGATAAATATTTCGGCTCGACTTTATCTATCCATGCCTTAGATAAATCATATTCTTTATTTTGAGTTTCAAGATGGCTCAAAACAAGATGTTGATCTCTCTTTGCCCATGCTATATGTGCAAAACCACTTAAATTTATAATACTCCCATCAGTCCAACTATGACCATATTTTTCGACATCACCTACATATCTAACATCTATTACATATGATTGCTTCATCAATAAACCATATAAAAACTTCAGGTGTTCTTTATCTCTTAAATACAATACGGCATTACCGCCACAAGCAAGGATTGTAGGGATAGCATAAATTATATCTCCTATAGACCCCCTATGGTAAAAAACATTTTTATTTTTTATTATCATATGTTCTTAATAATTCTAATATTTCATTTTGCATAATATTAATATTATTTCTTGATTTGCTCATTGTAACATTTTTCATATCACACATATAATCCATTGATGCTTGACCCGCCCCCCCAAAAAGAAGTATGGGTTTTTGTATGAAATTAGCAAAATGAAAGGTTCCTGTATCTGTGCCTACAAATATCTTACATTTATATAATAATTCAACCATAGCATCTATTTGTTTTTCAAAATCCCAAGAATAATATAAGGCTCCATTAACTTTAAAAGTCGTTTCTTTTAAACCTATAACAGCAAATGATATGTTATTTTTTATTAAAGAATCTGACAAATCATTCCATAATGTCCAATTTCTCTGCAGGCGTCTCATTCTTTTCCTAGCTCCTATAACAATATCAACATCTAAATTTTGCTTGAAATAAGATAATGGAAAAGTTATTGTTGAAAAAATATTTTCTAAAGTTAACGATTCTTTAAGCAAAAGATCTTCTAATAATTGCTGAAACTTACACTGCTGTACAACATTATAAGTATCTTCCCATATAGTATTAGACAAATCTATTAAAATAAAATTAGGATATTTTCTTTTTAATATTTCTATTAAATTTGCTTTCGTTTTCCTGGAAAATACAGAGATATCCCTCCATCCATGCTTATATGAATCCGGCTGATCCTCCCATTTATGATAGAACTCATTTGCAGTAGGAAAATATATCTCTTCTCCTTTTTTACAACAAACTATTTTATAAGGACATTTTATAATATGACATAATCTAATATATCTCATTATAAACCATCCAAACTCTCCATACTCAGGAAGTATAATACAAGGTTCATCAAAAATTAATAAATTTGCTATCTTATCAATATATTTTTTTGATAATCTATTAATAGCTATAGATGTTTTACTTTCCATAGCATATCCCTACAATATTTCCATTAGTTTTTTTATCATATTATCGGTGTAAAAGTCTTTAGAAATCCTAATCGAATTTTTACTCATAATCGGTATGATATTCTTATGCTCTAAAAAATAAACTACACGTTGATGATAGTCTTTATACTTTTTACATAAGAAACCATTATTATAAGCAAGCACTTGATCTTTAGTTCCCCCCTTGTCTAAAGCTATTATAGGACATCCACTTACCATAGCTTCGGCTATAACTCTAGCCCAAGGTTCTTCCCTCTTCCAAGAAGGAAAAAATAAGAATATATCAAGTTTACTTAAAAAATCAGATACTAACTCTTCATCTTCTTTCAAACAAACAACGTTATCTATTTTCTTAAGTTTCTCAGCAAGCTTACTTTTAATACCCATAAACCTAAACTCAACTTGATTAGGTGTGTATCTTGCATTAATTTCTGTAATTAGATTATGTATTTCATCATTCCACTTATTATCTAATCTCTTAGAATGCATACCAAACGTAACTTTGTGTAATGGTTGTCTAACAAATATTTTATGTCTCAAAGGATCTATGGGACTACCAAGAATATATCTCGGTAAAATCCTAACTTTCTCATATCTATCCTGCTTGGTTATCTCATCAAAAAATTTGATATTAGTTGTTATGATATTGGGCTTTATTCCATAAATAATAAAATCATTTAAATGGCGGGACGGGCTAACAATAAAATTATATAGAAAATACATTTTCTTATTTTTGAATTGAGACATATCTATAGAAATACTATGTCTTGGGCTCTTTCCCATCCAATAGTCAAGAGTAGAAAATTCTCTAGAGTCCGAATTTATAATTATGATACGATCTGCTTCATAGAAATATTTAGGACTTGTGAAACAATTTTCTATTATTTTTACTTTGGAATTAATATATTTTCTACATTTATCTGAAACTCTTTTTTCCGCCATTAGGAAAACTTCATTACTGTCATATTTTGACAGTCCATTACTAATTTCTATACATCTAAATTCAGAACCACCTGCCATATCAAATTTTGAAAAAACAATTATTTTCATTGGTTTATAGAACTCCCGTATTTTAAAAGACCACCTTTATAATATCCCTCTATAGCTAAGATAACATGTCTCGGCTTTATCATATACATACATCTAGGAATATTTAAATCATCAGATACCTTGATAGGATAAAAACATAAATTCTCATCATCATCCTTAGAATCTCCATCTCCTATTTTTTGACATCTACTTTTCCAACATCCTCCGTTATCACAACAATCTAAAAAACCATTAGTTTCTAAAAATCTATGATGAGGATACTTTTCCCATTGTGAAGGTTCCCTACCTCCCGCTATTACCACACATGGTCTATTTTTTAATTCCTTCTTACATTCAATAGCAGCTGCCGCATGCATCCCAAAAGTGATAGGAGAAACAACACCCACCGAATGATAGATCAATCTTATAAACTGTCTAAAATCAGTTTTGCCTATTAAGTTAATAACATTTTTCAAAGGAGGATGCCAATGTTTCTTTTCACCACATTGAACAAACGTTATTTTTCCCTTAAAATGATCTACAACCTGTTGATAAAATTTAGGAGACCACCATTTACACGTAAAATCTTGTTTGCCACCCGCTAGCATAATCCAAAAATCATCTTTTATGCCCATTTCTTCAATTTGGGATATCCACCCCTTTTCCTCATCACTTATATGAATATCACCTCTAAAAACAGTAGGTTTTATTTTCAAACCAAGTTTATCCTCTATATCCAATCTATAACCATGAATAAAATGATACTGTCCCTCATTGGAATTATGAATAAGCGGATAATCAAGTTTATATACTTCTACATCTGGATCTTTTTCGTCTAATTTTGTCAAATATGGATTATTTTCCCATATCTCACCAGCAGATGTTCTTACATCTACCAATATATCAGGATAAGATTTTTTTAAATCCCTAACAGCTGCAGTAAGCATAGTTATATCTCCGGGACTTAAATAATTTTTAAATATAACCTTCCTTTGTTTTTTATCGTTTTTATCGCTCATTTTTTTAACCTCACATAATAATGTCTATCAACAAGAATCCCTTTTCTAGGAAAATCTATATCGTTTCTATTTATCTCAGATATTAAACTACCTCTAAAACCATTATAATTTACTATCGTCCATATATCCCCGTCTACCTTAGTAACTAAAAAACTGTGAAAACCTACTTTCGTAAAACTTGCTATCATAGAGAGAAGATTATCTGGAATTTTTTCTCTATCTATTTTAATAAGTTCTAAACCTAAATCTTCTGCCACCTGGAAAAAACTCAATACAAGCCCCATTACGGCTCTTATATCTATCTACCATCTCTTCCCACCTATCATCATCTGAAGACCGTAAGAATGGATCCTCATAGTAAATAAGGACATTCAGGAGAGAGATTAAGAAACATCCTGAATATCCTTTTATCTTATCTTATAATATATATCTTTTTTTTAGTCAGATTGATTCTCATTCCAGAATAGGTGCCCGATAATTACTCCCAAACAAACTGGTAAGAATCCCACTGCACCCCCAAAAAGCCACCATGTTAGAATTAATAGACCTATCATAATCGCAACATCTATAGTCTCAGGAAATAATTTATGTATCCATCGAGATATCGTCGGTAAATCTTTAAATTTTATTTCTAAAAATAAGTCTATAACACCTACAATAAGTAAAACAAGTAAAGCATAATTAGTTTCTCTCATATAAGTCAACACTAATGCCAGTGCTATAAGTGATGCTCCTATTTGTGGTAAATATTTTTTCATGATTCTCCCCTTTTCTATTTATATTTTTTCGATAAAATTTGATTGTATAAATAATCGAAAATTATACCTACTTCTCTATACTAATAGATTTATCCATCACCTCTAAATTACCCCCTAAATAGTATAAAAAATCTTTCTTCGTTTTACATTGAACTTCTACTACCACAAGGGTAGTAGATTCCTAATTCAGCGAGACTACTAAAAATGTTAAGTAAACTTAAAAATCTTAGTTTTACATTCTCTCCAAAGGCGTTTCTTTCGGTCGTCCCGACCGTAGTTCCTTTCGGGATACAAGAGTTTAATTTCTTTAGGTTCTTCATTACGTTTTTTACTACTCTTGAAAACAGAAGAACTATATTAACTTTAGAGTTTTACTTACAAGAAGTTAAACTGTTTAACAGTTTTCTTTGTAAAACCACTCACACTCTTAACTTGTTAAAAAACTGTTTAAGATTATACTATTTAATTATTCACTTTACAACTAAAACTTTTAATTATTTTGAGATATTTAGAGTGTCTCATTCATCCCCTCCCACAAGGGAAGGGGTTTTCTCAGACAAATATATAAAAAAGGAAAAATAAAAATAATTCACAAATTATATGATATGACATGGCTAAATAAAACAGATAGTGGACAAGTTATTAAAGAAAATGGTAAATGTTTCATAAGACACCAATGGAGATATTGCCCATTCTGGGTAGCACGATTCACAAATAGGTCATTACCAAACCAAGCTCAAGCAATAAAAAAATATCGTTGTACCCTATTTAATAAAGATAAAGATGGAATGAATGCTCTTCCTGAATGCAATGCAAAATATGGACTAACTCATAAACCAAAATTATAATCTATACTTTCCTTAAAAATTTCTTAATTTGCTGAGACAATACTTCTATAGAATAACAAAAAGCAGTATCTCCCCTAGCTAATACCGTCTGTATCTTAACATCTTGTTCTCTTTTATACTCTCTATCTAAACCTACAAAAATAGTTTTCTTACTTACTACCCATGTCCCCAATTCAAATAAAACAATTGGACACATTGTCTCTTTCGGAAACCAGAAAGAAATTGCAGTTGCTTTCCTTAAATGATCATATTCCCACTTAATTTGCTCATAAGCAGCATCCGGGTCTTCTACAGGAAAATTCTTTCTGCGAGGATTAAGCAATATTACTTTTTCATTCTTAAGTTGTTCTGTTAATTCCTGTTGCCAATCAGAACAACCTGTTATACCTCCTGCTAAAAATATAGATGGTGTCCATCCTGAATACCCATTCTCACCATCTGGTTCAAATTCTTCTAATGCTTCTATATATCTCATATCTCTTCTCCTATCTTATATCTAATATCTCAGATCTGTCTAATATTGGAATGGGGTCATCACATGACTCTTTTTCTGCCCTATAATAAGGAGATACCACATACAAGCTACAGGGAAAAGAATTCGCGGAAGGTTTAAGTTTTTTAGACCAAGATTCTCTAAGACATCGTGAAGTTTTCTTGAACCTCTACTCCCACAAGGGGAGTAGATTCCTAATTCAGCGAGACTACTAAAATGATTAAAAATACTAAAAATCTTAGTTTTACATTCTCTCCAAAGGCGTTTCTTTCGGTCGT
>Ga0075115_10001073_pt1 | contig 13558 bp, 11 predicted proteins | sample AntAceMetag02UKH_FD_69785 | JGI IMG/M metagenome (GOLD analysis project Ga0075115, IMG submission 69785) | Saline lake microbial communities from Ace Lake, Antarctica - Antarctic Ace Lake Metagenome 02UKH | ecosystem: Environmental > Aquatic > Non-marine Saline and Alkaline > Saline | place... | reverse complement strand
AGGAATTCCTGCGAATGGTGAGAATGCCACCGGAATTCGAGACCGACGAGAGCCACAGCATCAACATGGGTTCCTGGGATATGGGACGCGAGCCGGTAACCGGCAAGGATTACGCTGACTTCATACGAGAGAACGCTTCAGCTTGGAAAGAGGCCTGGGGCCGTGTTTGCGGTGACAATGCCGTCATCCGTACCGACGACCGCTGGGACGGCACCGTGAAACACCTCGGCTATATGCCGGTGAACGTCCAATGGAACGTGAGGGATACCCTGGCCAGGGCTATCATGACCGATAAAGACCTGGTCAAGGCGTCACAGGAGCGGCTCCGGGAAGTCGAGGTCATCCCCGCCGAGAGGCTGTCTCGCCGGCAGCGCATCAACCTAAAACTTGCCCGGGCGATAACGGACGAGATTTGCCGTATTCGGAAAGTCTCCGCGGTGCACGCGGCCATCATCCCTCCAGCCAGTGACCGGGTCAGAACGGCCGGCATGTATAGCCGCACCACCGGTGAAATCTATATCGCCTCCGACCAACTGGAAAGTGCCAGGAGCACTATAGATACCGTTGTTCATGAGATCGCTCACCACACGTCCGGTGCCGAGGATCTGGAGCAGGCTCATGCGGATGCGATGACTGATGTTGCTTCGCGGGTAGTGAAGGAAACGGCCGGCGGCAAGTTTGATGAACTTCTCAAGGAGGTAACATGGTGATTTATTATAGACCGCTTCAGCAACAGGCAAATGATGCCTTTACTTTTGGGACTTCCCTTTTGGGAATGATTCTTATCTTTGGTTTCCTGAAGTCGCTGGTGTCCGGCTTGCAGGAGCCCGAGAATGACAGCTCGCCGCAGCTGCTGCCCCAGCTTAAGAAGGTATCCAGGTCTGTCACCGTAACGTGTCCCATTTGCGGCCGGGAGATTGAGATTCCGGAATATGGCCGTACAACCAGGACCGACGCACTGAGAAGGCACATCGAGTTGGAGCACAGGTCGGAAGATAAGGACAGGGTAAAGTTCCAACCTCAGGTGTTTATTGAGGGTGGTGAAATGGTACCGCTGAAATACGAGAATATCATCGGTTTCCTGCGCGATCCTCTTCCGGAGTACAGCCTGCTGGTTTGGCTTCCGGCGGTGGAAGTAGAAGGTGAGAAGAAGATCGACCTCGTCATGAAGCAGCTCAAGGCTGGCGTCGAGGGCATTCAGGACAGCTACCAGTTCCGGATGTTTCTGACCACCATGTCGAAATTCCATGACTACTCTATCGGTAACCAGATACTTATCATGCTTCAGAAGCCGGAAGCCGTACGGGTGGCCGGTTTCAATACCTGGAAGGACCTTGGCCGGTGGGTGAAGAAGGGCGAGAAAGGCATCGCTATCATGGCCCCGGTCATGCCGCCGCGGTCCAAATCGACGTGCCCTGGCTGCGGCGCCGAAGTGTCACGGAAAGCCCGGTATTGCCCGAAGTGTGGGCACGGCCTGGAAACAACCTCGGGATTCGACATCGAACAGCCGCGCTATTTTCGTGTCGTGTATGTTTTCGATGTCAACCAGACCGAAGGCGAGGATCTGCCCGAGTTTGAGGTGCCGGTACTCACCGGCGAGGCCAACGAAGAATTATTTGCTGATTTGCTTGCCCATATGAAACAGCGGGGTGTCGGCGTGGATTGCGATTCCAGACCACAAATGGATCCCGGAATCAAGGGGTTTTACAGTCAAGCCGGTATCTGGGTACGTCCCGAGGAGCCGAGGGCCCAGCAGCTCAAGACCCTGCTACATGAGATCGCACACTATTACTCGGAGGGAGTATTTCATATACCCCGCCAGGACGCGGAGACCATCGCCGAGAGCGCTGCCTTTGTTGTGGGCACCCATTTCGGTTTTGACACCGGCGTGAGGTCATTCCCTTATGTGGCACTTTGGGCAAAGGACAAGAAAGTCCTGGAGAACAACCTTGGCGCCATCCGAAAGGTTTCGACCACGATTATTGAAGCACTGGAAGAAATAAAGACAAGGACCCCGGTTTAGGAAATATGGCATTGGAGATTAGACCAAACAGAGGGGGTTTTTTAAGGCCGTTCGGCTGCGGCTGGTTTATCCGGGAGTATCTCCTGGGTAACGGACCGGAAGGTTCGCGTGCCATTGACCCGCAGCAGGGCGCTCCCCAGGCTGACATCAACTTCGAGTACAAGGAAGCGCTGGCCCGGGCCACTGCCAGGGAGCGCGCCGAGCGCATTATCAGCCGGATGGTAGTCAGCGGCACTGACGTTACCGAGGAACAGGCGGACAGGATCTACGAACGCGAACTGAAAAGGGTGTCCCGCAAGTTTACCCACATGAGGTATCATTCCTTCTTGATGTACTTTGGGGTGCTAAAACGACTGGGATGGGTGGAAACTACCAGTGAAACCGAGCCTTCCGCCATTCAAGATAATTATCCGCCGGCTCCGCAGCGGACTTATTACCGCCTCACCAAGAAGGGCATTGAAACCGGGGATGAGTTCTGGTCCAACCCACTCTTTACGCTATATCCAGAAATCGGACCAAGCCATATGAAGAAAAATGATTAGATTAGTCTTGCAACATTGTCGGTCTCTTTATTTTTGCGCTTCTTCAAATGTACCAAGTTACTTGATTGTTACTACCGAACAATCATCGGAATGTTTGCCTTTCCTTGCGTATATATGTTCATGTAGGTCATGATTACGATTTAGCTTCATTTCGGGTAGCTTCTGGTTTTATCACAGGGATACCGCTATTCCTTGCATATTCTTCAATAGCGCAAATTACTTCATTAGTTTGGTTAAGCGTAAAATGGCAGATTTCGGCTAACTCTCTCGGCGAAAAGGTTACCAGAGACCCTAGCGGGAATATCTTGGTACGCTCCGGGAAGGCGGCCATTATTTTACTGCCTTCTGAAAGAATGACACCTCCCTCGGGAACAGGCAATAGTGATATTCTCTCCCCGGATGGTGTTTCAGCATAGGTATCAATTCCCTTCCACCTAACGATCAGTTCCTTTCCGTTGAAACAGTCTTCAGTACCGACGATGCCTCGGCGATGTGTTAAGCAGTGACGTGCCTGATTAATGCTCATTAAATAATCGGATTGTCCTATTGTTACATAAAAATCATCATTTAAATGTGCCAATTTGCCCTTAAGCCCATAATGTCGAAACTTTACATTCTGGGTTTGAAATTGGTCTTTTGAAGTTTGCTCGGTGCTTGTAGCCATCAATAAGCAAACAAGATGTATTTCGTCCAAGAAAATGCAGAAAGTCTCAATTAATTCACGAAGACCATTGCCGACAACCCAGCGTCCAAACTCAGTCTTAAAATCAGTCAGAATTTTCTCGTCAGAAATAGGCTCAATGAATTCGAGACTTGCAATTTTAGCAAGTTCATATTGCCTAAAATCGGGATTGTTAGCAGCATTAATCCCCAAGCCCATGAATACGGCAGTTCGGCGAACGCCCATTATAGCTATATTCTTAATAGCAGGTAAGTTGATGTTAATCTGGTTCATTTAACATTCCTTAGAGAAGTCGTGCATGTACTAATTATGCGTTGAGTGATAAAATACTTCAAGGTATGAAACCAAGAAACAGTAAATCAAAAGACCAGGCTCATTATTATCCAACCGAAGCGATGCAAAAAAGGGGGTAACATCACTGCTCCCCTCGTGCTTTTAAACCTATTAATCTGCTACCACTGCACGAACATAGGGATGTTTGATTCTCTTGCACTATGACCAAACTTCCGGTAAGGAATCCTTGAGTATTTTGCCTTGTTGAAGCTACTAATATTCTTAGTAAGTATATTTCAAACTACCTTTTTTATGATTTCAAAACAGAAATTTTCTTGATGAGCACCTTTTCCAGAATTGTTCTCATTTTATTAAGTTCCTCTGCCTTGATATCTGGATCTTTTTTCCCGTGAATTATATCGGTTCTCTTCTTACGCGCAGTCGATAAAGTCTTAAGTTCTGCGTCCGTAAACTCCACGCCCAAAGTCTTAATAAGGTGATTGAATATTGCCATTTGAGGCGGTTCATTCAACTGATTTATTCTGAACTGTATAGCCCGGATCTGCTCTTTTGTCAAACCCGTGGTTTCAATAAGCTTCATCAAGTTCGAAACCTCGTCTGGTTGGAATAGTTTCGGTATTGAAGTACCAGAAGTTAAAAATTCGAAAGCGACCCACAGATCAAGGAACTTATCTTTTTTATTACCTTCCTGAATCGACTTCCTAAGCCAATGTAATACCTGTAATATTCTGCTTTCTTCGTCCGTCAGGTTTTCTTTCCTTAATATACTATCAAAAAGCTCGTTAACTGGAGCAAAGTACTCTTGCGAGTCAATCTCAAAGGAAAGAATATTATCGATAATTGATTCTAAATTAAAAAACGTGTGGGCTTGAGTTTCGACCTCTCTGCAATATACGAGTGTATTCCCCTTGACTCTTGATAAATATTTGTAATAGCTAAACATAAAGAATATAGTTCTTTCGTCTAACTCGATTAAAGGAAAAGTCCAATCAGTTCGGAATGAGATAACCTCGATCGCTTTACAAATTGCGTCGTATCCTTGGGTAATAGCCTCAAAGAACTGGTGAGCTGTAACTTGTATTCTGGCTCTCGGAAGGTTGCCATTCCACAATAGATTCGTTCTACCAGTATTACTCTTTCTTATCAAGGCATCATCAAGGCTCGTGAAATCCTGATAGAATTCTACATCCCCGATTTTGAATGTTTGGTCTATGATTAAGTTCTGTATGGGTACTATTATTCTAAAAGCCCTCGGAGCAGTGTTATATGGCTTGTCAGTATGGAAAGGAAACCCACCAGATTCAGCTAAAAGCCCCATAGAATCAGTTGGATTCATGTGGTTGAATTCAACGGTTATCTTTTCAGACTCCAATTTCAAAGTTAGGTCTTGTATTGAGAGAAAACCAGTTTTGTCAGAAGATTGGTAATTCCTAATATACCCTTTCATCACTACAGCATTTGACCGATCACGAATCTCAATCTCGTCTTTGAAATTGATGTTTTTAAATCCTGGATTCTTATCTAGGTCAACCCATATTTGTGCCGTGCCAATACGATTATCACGCCCTCCTGGTTTCAGACTAATCGTGGTAATGCCTTTAGAGAAATCGCGCCCACTTATTTTTAGTATGTGATGATCCTGTAAGATTTCATGGTTATATTCCGACTGGACCATTTGGTCGTACTTTTTTAAGTCCTGAATGTAAACGAATTCACTATTATCGTATTTGTCTTTAGATTGCTTGAAATGAATAATGAATTCTAAGAACTCTTGTGAGTTAACAGAGTGAATGACTTCTCGGCTCTCACTTTTTTTTAGTGTAACTATGTGCTCTATTGTCCCTGGCCCGTTGAGCTTATCGAGTTTCATTTCGACGTGAATGATTTTATATCCGGTTTCCAGTAGTTTTTTTATCTTTTCTACGTTGGCATCCATCCATCAATCCCCCCCTCTATTTGATTTTGTTTGATGTACTAGACTATATCAATCTTAGTCGTTTTTAGCCTTTTTGCAGGAACGCCATATATTGTAGTTAAAAGAAATCTTTATACCACTTATTATAGACATTGCCAACGGGCTCTCCTACCTCTACTTCAAAAGCATTTGTGAACGATTCACCTAAAGCCAATTTAGTAAGGATCCTTTGTACCGCGCCTTTATGCGTTGAATCTATGTATCTAATAAATTCGAAAGAAGCGATGTAGAAAGCGCCGGTATCAGTATCGGGATATCTCTTGCTATCCAGGATAAATTCCCCGTTTTCCAATAGGTTTGGTTTGTAGACATTTAACAGCCACAAATCGAGTCTCTTTAGAACTCTATATTTGTTTATAAAACCTCTGTGACTCTCATATTGGGCGATTCCCTCGTCAAACCATAAAGGTAACGCCGTCTTGAAATTATCTCCAACTTTACTATGAATAATTAAATGGGCAATTTCGTGAGCCGGCCGTGGTGTAATTTCTTGGGCAGATTTATACATAGAATCATTCGAGGGTGTTTCTGCTGGAAGATGGATTATAGTATTCCCGGATACATATGTAATAAATGCATCTCCCCAACTGGGTACATCGGTGTGGGCATGCAGACTCTCAACATTTTGATATAGTTGAATAATGATAGGTTGGTCGAGATCTGAGACCAGATATTTATCTTTTAAACGTTTAAGTTGGTTCTCGAGTTCGATAAGAGTGCTATCGACCCTATTGTCTGAGATTTTATCATTTAGGTTAACTTGAAAATATTCTTGGGCATTGTTTAAAACAGCGTTTTCGTGAGTTATACGAAATCCCACAATAATAAACATTGCACCGAAAATAATTCCAAACGAGATGAATAGTATCCTCTTTCCTTTTGGTGAAATGTCTTTTTTCTCTATTTTTTTTGATGGCTCTAGGTTTAAAAGAACAAGCAAACTATGGACAATAGCTGCTGGAACGATTATCAAGGCACCTAAGACAAATATGTTGAAGAACTCTCGTGGCATCAATATATCGAAAGCTTTTATCACTGTAAGTGGTATTAATAGTGTAGAGAATATTACGAACAAGAACAAATGAACGTATAGCTTCTTGCCCAATTTTACAATATTACTATTACCAATTATTTTAAATACCCGAGTCATGGCACTTCCCCCTGGTAATGTTGCTTACAATCTCCTAAGTAACTTCGGCCATCCTGCCAATAAAGAAAGATTTTCAAAATGAACGTTGACGCAACTTGACGTAACTTGACATTATATTACATCATGTTCTATAATCATGTCAATGGAAGAAGTAAAACCAGTTGAACTATTAACCGTCAGTGAAGCTGCAAGACGCATGCATGTTTCGAGGCAAACAATCTACACATGGATCCATGAAGGAAGGGTCAAACCTGTTTTTACACCGGGAGGCAGGCATAGGATACCAGAGGACCAACTAATTATCCAAAATAATGGAGCTTTAGAAAAACAAACGGCTAATATATTTCCCATTCATGATATTTCTGAGCTTGAACCGATTAGGATAGAGCAGATGGGAACCAAAGAGAAATATTGGTTTTCCGGAAGAGATAAATACTGGTATTGGAATACCGAAGGAAAAGAATTCCTTTTTAAGGCCGGCCGAGAAGGTTCGGGGGAAAACTGGGCTGAAAAAGTTGCCGATGAATTATGTGCCTTGCTTGAATTACCTCATGCTAGATATGATCTTGCCAAGTATCGTGGAGTCAGAGGAGCGATCAGTCCAAATTTCGTTCCAAATGGGGCTTGGTTAAGGCATGGAAATGAAATATTAGCAAGTTATATTTCGGATTATGAAAAATCTAGGCGTTACCATCAAAGGAAACATACTGTAAGGATCGTGTTGGCAGTGGTCACCAAGATAGCTAAAAAAAATATTCAATTGCCTATCGGGTGGACAAATCCAGGGGAATTCGATTGCGCTGCAGATGTATTCACCGGATATCTCATGTTGGACGCATGGATAGCCAATCAAGATCGCCATCACGAAAATTGGGGGCTTATTATCGTACCGGACGATGGAATTATTCATCTTGCCCCAACATTTGACCACGCTTCCAGCTTAGGGAGGAACGAACTAGATCATGTTCGCGAGGAAAGACTTAAAACCAAAGATGTCGGAAGGGGTATGGAGAGATTTGTTGAAAGAGCTAGATCTGCTTTTTATCGAACACCAAGTGATATTAAACCATTATCGACATTAGAAGCGTTTAATGAAGCTGCATCAAGAAGACCAGACGCGGCCAGATTCTGGATTAATCGGTTAGAACAAATATCTTTTTTAAATATAACAGGAATTTTGGATAAAGTACCGAGCGATGAACTCTCTGACGTAGGAAAGGAGTTCACTCAAAAGTTACTCGAATTGAATAAACAAAGGATAGTATCTCTAAAAGTATCTTTGAAAGGGTGAAGATAATGGAATTTAAAAGGCTATTTCTTGCTTGGCAAGACACTAAAGATAGAAAATGGTATCCGATTGGGATTCTAACAGTCAACGAAAGTGGTGTTTATCATTTTACCTATACGGAAGGAGCAAGGCTTTCGAACAACTTTGTGCCATTAGATGGTATGAGTAGACTTGATTCTGTTTACGAATCTGTGGAACTATTTGCCACATTTAAGAATCGATTGGTATCAGACTCAAGGCCGGAATATAGTAGACTCTTGAAGTGGCTTGACGTTGGAGAGAACCAGCACAACCCTTTGAGTCTGTTGGCGATGACAGAGGGCATTCGAGCTACAGACACCTTAGAATTATTTGAATGTCCGACCCCAAATAACAAGGGCGAGTACGAAGTCAAGTTTTTCAGTCACGGTCTTCGGCATGTTGCTAAACGAGTAATTGATAGGGTTAATAACTTAAATCAAGGTGAAAGGTTATATTTAGCTCGAGACATGCAGAACGAATTCGATCCAATGGCAATGGCATTACGGACCATTGATCCTGTTGAGTTTGTAGGATATAGTCCACGTTATCTTAGTCCGGACTTTCTACAGCTACTCGAGCAGAATAAACCCATGGACGTACTAGTCAGGGTAGAACGAGTAAACAAAGATGCACCACTAAACCTACGATTACTTTGTAAGTTAGTCGCACCATGGCCAGTTGATTTTCGACCCTGTTCAGACGATAAATTTAAACCATTAGGAGATTTTTCCACTAGGTTAGAACCCGCTTCAGAGCATACCCGTTACTAAGAACAGTGAATAGAGTCGATATGAGGGGGAGTTATGAATTCATCTTCACAGTTTGAGAAATTTCTCAGCGGAATACGACTGAGTGAAAAACAACGTGAGAAAATAATAGCAGCGCACCAAGAGGTTCGAGATAAAGTTGCTGCTGATCCTAAACTGAGCAAAATCGTTATAGCAACATTCCTTCAAGGCAGCTATGTCCGTCATACTATAATAAAACCTTGTAAAGGGGACCGCCCTGACGTAGACGTGGTTGTCGTGACCAGACTCAGCAAGGATGAATACACGCCTTCTCAGGCAATCAGTCAATTCAATGACTTTCTGCGGTCGAACTATAAGGGACGATATCGTGTCCAGGGCAGGTCGATTGGAATCGAGTTTCCCACTGTTGACCTTGACCTTGTAGTTACAGCTGCTCCTTCTGAGAGCATAATAGGGATAATGAAGTCCAAGCAGGCTCAGGAATCTCAAGACCTTGGTTTTCTGTTTGATATGCTCCAAAAGGGTGACCAATGGAAATACGAGCCATTGCTTATTCCTGATCGAGACGCTGGTAAATGGATTTCAACCTTCCCGCTTAGACAAATTGATTGGGTCAAACAGAAGAATGAAGAAACGAACGGACACTTTGTCAATGTTGTCAAAGTGATCAAACGCTGGAGGGACATTGACGGCGAAGGCAAACGCCCAAAAGGATTCCTCGTCGAACGACTCGTAGGATTACATTGTCCGAACGGAATTAAGACCGTCGCTGAAGGCGTCGAAGCTGTGTTACGCGGAATAAAGGATGCCTACAGGTCTCATGCAGCTAATGGGGTGGTGCCGGTCGTAGCAGACACGGGCATAACGTCAAGCAATGTTTTCAAGCGTATTTCGGTGGAGGAGTTCCGGGACTTTTATGGTCGGGCGAGGGTAGCGTCAGCTGTTGCAACTGATGCCTATGACGATCAGGATCCCTCTTCTTGTACAGACAAATGGTGCGCTCTTTTCGGTAAAGATTTCCCCTCAGATTCTGGCGGAGGAGGATCAAAACGTGGCCCTGGGCCAATTGTTGGTTTTCCTCCTCCATCAAAACCTGCCCAAGTAAAGCCAGGTCGTTTCGCATGATAGTCGAAGCGCGCCAAGCGCCTGACCATTTCCAAACTGCATTAGAATCCATTCACTCTGTGAATGGATGTCAAATTATGGACGCCTGGAAATGGTATGAACATCCGGGAGTTTGGGCGCTTCGATTCCAACTCGATATAGGAGATGAGATAAAATCATCGGTTCCGCGGGTCACAGAATGGTATGTTCTGGTTTCGGATCGATACCCACTTGGGCGTATTAGGGTTTATCCGTCCGTTGAGCGTGGGGTCACCGTGACCTTTCAACATCAACGTTTCAACCGGACTTGGCTTGAGCTACCATGGACGAAAGGGGAGATATGCACTGACGTTCCCGGGTATCTTCTCGATCGCCTAGTACATAGTCCCGAGCCCTTTAGCATAACTGAGAGGTTGGCCTGGCATATCAATAAAGCGAAGGAATGGATTAAGGCAGCTGCGGCAGACGATTTGGTAAGACTAGGTGAACCGTTCGAGTTACCAGACTTCCCAATTGACTCATCAGACCATCGGGAATTTACCTTCTCAGAAGGGACAGATAGTATTACAAAATGGGCAGAGGTCAAAAAGAAGTCTGGACTAGTTAGGCTTTCAATGGTCAGTCAGATTAATTGTAAGCGGGTCGTGCCGCAAGTGTTTCTTGATTCGAATGGTCAAGTACTTATGGAGGTGAATTGGGGGAACTATTTTAATACGACTGATTTTATTGTTGGCGGATGGATATTGTTGCCACAAATTCCCATCATTTCTCCTTGGCAAGCTCCAATCACGTGGGCTGAGCTTTATGATATTTCAACTCGTATGGGAGTTAATATGCAAAATATAATGACGAATGTATTCGCACCTCTGCGCGATGGACAAAGTCATTTATTACTATTTGGCTTTCCAATTCCCGAGGCCATTGGAGGTCCTGTTTGTCTCGTGCATTGGCAAGCTTTATCGTTACCTCGACTTTCAACTATCGAAGAGACAAAACAAGGTTTTCGCCCAACTAAAGAAGGAGCAATGCAGCGTGATCTCGGTACAATACTAACCAAAGACAAAGCATTGAAATGGCTTGATTCCGATAATTGGGATAAGCTAAGTTGGGGGTCTAGAGGCCGATTGGATTTTGTGAATGGCTTGCGTGTTGTTATCATAGGGCTTGGTGCCGTTGGCTCTGCGATTGTAGAAATGCTCGTGAGAGGCGGTATCGATGATATTGTCCTGATAGATGGAGATGAAGTCAAAGCAGGTAACCTCGTGCGTCATACACTCACTCTCGTAGACGAAGGGAAGAATAAGGCAGTTGCGGTTGCTAGCAGACTCAATGAAATTTCGCCTCATGCTCGCGTGGAAGCCTTAGCCTCGTACCTTGATCCGAGGGATTTACGATGCCGTACGGCTATCGAGCAAGCAGATTTAGTTATCGACTGCACTGCTGACGATGGGGTACTTACTGAAATACATGAATTTTCGTGGAGAGACACCACGATTTTGGCTTCTGTTTCAATTGGATTGAATGGAGAAAGAATCTATATCTATTCAGCTTTGGGGTGGAGTTTCTCATTTAAAGCGTTCCAACAGTCCATAGCTCCACGAATCCAGGAGGACTATGAGACTCACCCAGGATTTATTCTCCCCCGGGAAAGCACCGGCTGTTGGCATCCAGTATTTCCAGCGCGGTCTAACGATATCTGGTTTCTTAGTTCACTAGCGATTAGAGAGATAGAAGACATATTGAGGAAAAGACTAGATCGTGCAGAACTCCGGCAAATTAAATTCGATGGACAATTACACAGGGAAGTGATGTAGTTAAATGCAGTCAATCAGATTCTCCGCAGTTGATGCTCCTGAATCGGTAGAAGTCCTCATAAAGGCGTTTGACTCAATCGTGGACGCTTGTCATGCGTCGCATGGTAAGGAAACCGGAGGCATATTGATTGGCAAATACGTTGAAAGAGGGATGACTGCCGAAATTATTGAAGCACTCCCACCATCCAGTGATTCCGCTGGAACAGCGTCCACCTTTCATAGGGGAACCGATGGGATTTCGAAAGAACTTGGTATCAGATGGACAAACACTGGGTCGCATTACGTTGGGGAATGGCATTTCCATCCACTTGGTAATGGACAGCCGAGCGCACGAGACGTCAATCAGATGATCGACTTTGCGCGAGAAGAAGATATGCAATCACCGATTCCAATTATGGTAATCGTTTTTCCTTCAGGACTTGACCTTTACGATATGCGGGTATTTCTATTCACCCAAGGGGGACGAATGCTTGAATTGGGAAAATGCGCAAAGGTTCAGGAGAAAAGCCAATGACCAATCCTCAAGGGTACATGTTCATCAGTTATCGTAGTACTCAACTTCCTGTTGTCCTGCGTCTACGTCGTAAACTGGAGGAGTATGGTATTCCAGTATGGCACGACAAAGATAGCATGCCCCCAGGGATGTTGGGAAAAGGCATGACCGATGCAATCAGGAATGAAAACTGCGCTGGTGCGGTGGTGTGGCTGTCGAAAGACATGGCCAGTTCAGCTGCCATTCAAAGAATCGAGCTTCCTGAGATACTCCGTCGAGTTCAGCGTGCTGACGAATTCGTTTTGGTCTTCTGCTTAGCTGACGGTTTGACTTTTGATGATGCACAGACCATACTTTCGCCAAATTATGCTTCTTTTAACATTAAATCGTTTCTTGCTCAGACAATCAGAAGCCCTCTTCATGAAGAAGCAGATATCGAAGTCTTGGCCCGTCTCGTATTGGAGAAGAGAGTTCAACTGATCCATTCAGGATTGGCGAAGGAAGGGGCCCTGACAATTTATATTGCGGGCCATTCTGCTCCCCCTGCTACGACAGGATACGCCTTAGTTATGGACCACCATTTGCTGTTTACCGGGCGATTTTCGACGGAAGATCTTTGGAAATCCAGGATTTTGCCTGCACTCGATTTAATGGTAGGCTCTATTGTTCGTTACGCTCCCGGTCGTTCTGTTGTCATCCAAGGCACACCCCAGCTTAGTCTTGCGCTGGCTCTCGGATATGCGATGAAAACCCCAAAAGGCCTCAAAGCCCGGTGGTCGCAGATGAATCCGGACTCTACCTTGCAGGGATGGAACATGGAATCCAAGCTGGTCCCGCACAACTTCATAATAGAGCGCTCCACAGACCTGCTGAATGGACAAGACATAGCTGTGTTGATCGGAGTGACACAGGACCCCAAGCCGACATTTGATGCTTCTTCGGAGCTGCTGCCTCGTTTCGGAGCTTTGATTCGAGTTCTACCTAAGGACAACTTATTCCCCGCGAGGATAGCCACGGGTTCTGAGGCCTCTTCTTTGACGCAGGAGGTCATTCGTGAGTTACGAAGCACGATTCGCGAGTGCCGATTGCAGGGTTCTTTGCATATATTCGTTGCAGGACCCGCGGGTTTGGCTTTCTTGCTTGGTCAGCAACTGAACACATGCGGGAAAGTCTATTGTTATGAACACGAGTCCTCAGGTCCAATCGGTGTTTACCGACCAAACCTAGCTATAAACACATAGCCAGCGTGACTCATTGTAGAGACTGGCGAAATAATCTGACTCCAGACTCTCTTCCCTGGTGACCTTTGTTTTTGGCAAGTGAAAAGGGGCCCACCTTCGGCAGTCCAAATGGGGACCACTCCGGGTAAAAATATATACCTTAGTTCACATCTTTCTTTTTCCTCCTCAAGCTCTCTTTAAAC
>Ga0075115_10001071_pt1 | contig 13575 bp, 10 predicted proteins | sample AntAceMetag02UKH_FD_69785 | JGI IMG/M metagenome (GOLD analysis project Ga0075115, IMG submission 69785) | Saline lake microbial communities from Ace Lake, Antarctica - Antarctic Ace Lake Metagenome 02UKH | ecosystem: Environmental > Aquatic > Non-marine Saline and Alkaline > Saline | place... | reverse complement strand
GACGATTGTTCCGGAAAGCCTCATTATTGATCCTAACGACACGTGGATCAAAGCCAACAATACTCCTTCAGTTGCGTTTGTGGATTCTTTCCCGGCCGAGGATGTTCCGATTTCCTATCAGATCTTGCCGGCAATGATTCCTGTAACGGTGGAGACCGACAAGGAAGTCGGTTGCGAATTGCCGCAGAATCGTCTCTTGGCCCAGATGCCAGAGGTAACGGACTGCGATATCACCGAAGAGACAATCTTCATGTTGATGGCACATATCGGTGGCGAGAAGAAAGAGGTGTCGCGCGTGACGGTCATGGCTAACGCGTCGACGGTGGGATATGCGGACATTAAAACAGATCCTTATGCCTGGGCCTTTGAAGGTGAATTGGTCAAGGTCACTGTGACGCCAACAACGGGCATCGATGCGTTGGATAAGGTTGTCTTTGAAGCAGGAAAGAATTCGACCGAGTTAAAGCTGAGCAGTGCCGCTGCGATTACCCAAGAGATAGTCATGCCTGCAAGCGGAATCACGGTCAAGGTGTTCAGCAAGTCGGTTGCGACCCCAACACAAACTCATTTTGTCAGGGTCATGCCGTTGCGCAAGTGGCAGAATCCCAGCAATCAAATCACCGAGATCCTGTTTGATCCGAACAACAGCGAGAGCATGTTCATGGGTACTATGAAGGATCTGGAGGCTGAAGGCGCGACATCGTTCTTGGGTGTTACGCTTTCGATTTATCACAATGACAACAGCCCGACGAGTGAATCCGGTGATGTTCAGCCCAAATCCGCAGAGGGTGGAGAAGAAGAGGGCGAGGACGCTGGTGACGATAGCTTGCCCGATGAAACGCTCTTGGGATTGTTGAGCGACATTACCATTCCTTTCGGTCATGGTTTTAGGACCTGGCACGACAGTACGTACGCCAGGATTATTCCGGATGATCTAATGATTCAGGGCGTAACGACATACCCGGTACGCGCGATTGCCCTGCGCGGCGAAGATGATGATACAATTTTTGTGGGAACAACAGGTGCAACGGTTTATACCACAAACGGTGGCATCACATGGGATGTTTTTGGCGGCCCGGCTTATATGATGAACAAAAGCGTGAAGCCCTATGACGGCGATCACATGTCCTGCGCAGGTGAGATACAGGGCGGTGCCCAACCCACGAGGGATGATCAGATTGCGTACTTCATCGCCTTCTGTGACATCGTTGTCGATGATGATGAAGACCGCATTTACATGGCAACTGATTCGGGTGTCTTTACCGGACGTGACATCGATGCGTTGATGGCAGGTGAAGATATGATTACCAACAGCAAGTTCCATCCCCGCGCTGGCGACGACATTGCTGACTTTCCGATGTATAAACACATCGTAAACGATCTCGAGCTGGTTGACACTGATGGTGGAAAGAAGCTCTTTGCCGCAGTAGCAACGGGTGATGTTGATGCCGACGAAGTGGTTCACGGTGTATACGTGAGCACGGACGGCGGCGAGTTGTGGAGCCCCTTCGGCGGTCTTGACGTTGATACCTATGCAGTGGAAGTAGATATGGAAGAGGGTACGCCGGAGAAAATCTATGCTGCAACCGAGGACGGCATTTATGTAAGCGACCTCGACAGTGCTAATTGGACGCGGGTGGATGACAGAGCTGCTTTCAGCCTTGCCGATGATCCGTTAACCAAGGAACTTCTCATCGCTGGTACGGAAAGCGGTGTAAGAATGTCACGAAAAGCGAGCACAGATGGCAGCTGGACGCAACTCAGCAACGACGATCTGAACGATTCCGGAAAGGTGACCGCAGTTGCGATGAGCGCGATAGAAAATTCCAATACCAAGGAAGAGAGTTATCGCATCGGCATCGGCACACAGCAGGGATTTGTCCATGGTGAGGTGACATTACCAGCAGGCAGCGGTGGTCAGGACGGGACGGTGTGGAGAGCTCATATTCGTCAAGAGTTCGTTCACATCAACCAGCAGTAAATAATAGAATCATCCAAGAAGCCGCCGGTGTTAACTCGCCGGCGGCTTTTTTTATGGTCAGGTTGGGGCTTCAATAGCGGGTGACACGTTGGCAGCGGTCATAGGGATAAATGGAATATTTTGTTCTCTTCTGTTTCTCACTGCCGCCGTATATCAAGACTTTGTCAGCTATTGCATCTTTGGACACGCTTTCGAAATAATCGAGTCCCTTAAAAAAAGAGCTGCTTATCGTTTGTGCTGACTTTATTTCAATGGGTATCAGTCCCTTCGGTGATTCCAGTAAAAGATCAACCTCATTTCTGTTGCTGTCCCTGAAGTAGTAGAAGTTGGCTTGTGAAGCATCATTGAAGCGCTTACCTTCCAATGTCCGATCTATGCTAATTGCAAGTTCTATCTTCAGATAGCATTCACTCGCAGCTGCCTGCTCTGAGCTTGCCTTTGCCTTTTCACCCCGGAGGTTGCCGTAGGCATCCTGTGAGGTGTGCTTTTTGGGTTGTTGTCATTGCTTCGTTGCTTGCAGCTTAAGGCGTACATCCCTTAAACGATCCCATATCCATCGTGCATCGTTGCAGCACTTTTCCGTTCCGGTCCTTGGTGATCATGACTCCATGTTCCTTGCCGTTGCGGTGATATCCTTCGATGCTGCCGCCGTTGGCCAAACGCCCCCAGAACCTGCCGTGGAGAACGCCTCGAGCGTAGTTGTTAATCTCTTTAAGTGCGCCGTTGTTGTCCCACAGCCTCTCAGTGCCGTGCTTCTTTCCGTTGGCGAACGTTGCCTCCGCCATCATATGACCGTTGGTGTACCATTGTTTCCCAAGTCCATGCTTTTCCCCGTTAACTAACGTTACCTCCACTTTCTTTTGACCGTTGGAATACCATTCTTTTCGTAGTCCATGCGCTTTCCCGTTAACGTACTTTCCCTCCGCTTTCATATTGCCATTGGGATGCCATTCTTTCATTGGTCCGTGTTTTTTCCCACTAATGAACTTTTCCTCCGCTTGTTTTTTTCCGTTGGGATACCAATACTTCCATATTCCATGCTTCTTCCCGTTAACGTATTTTCCCTCCCATTTCTTGTTGCCGCTGGAATGCCATCTTTTCCATATTCCGTGTTCCTTCCCGTTAACGTGTTTTCCCTCCGCTCGTTTTTTTTCGTTGGGATAATAACTCTTCGATGGTCCATGCGCTTTCCCGTTAACGAATGTTCCCTCCCATTTCTTTTTTCCGTTGGGATGCCAACCCTTTGATGGTCCATGCGCTTTCCCGTTAACATACCTTTCCTCCGATTTCTTTTTACCGTTGGCATGCCATCTTTTTCTTAGTCCGTGCTCTTTCCCGTTAACGAACGTTGCCTCCACCTTCTTTTGACCGTTGGGATGCCAGATCGTGTGGGGTCCGTGCCAGGTTCCGTTTGGCTTTTGGCAGCCCTCGCGTGTTTCATTCTTTATGATTGCTTTCACCCACCGCGTTCCCTTTGGGCATCTAGGTGTTTGTTTGAGGATAAGGGTCTTCGTCATTCTCACCAACGCGGACGCGCCGTTGAATGCGAGGTAGGCGCGCGAAGGCGGACTTTCTTTGCGAAACAGGGCGCTCGTTTGCATCCCGCCGCGGCCTTGCCATAATGGAGCGGGTGGCGGCAGCACACCACCCCGAGACACCTTCTCGCCCCGCAAAGCGGGGCAGGGAACCCTCACGACACCTCGAAGGAGTCTCTCTACGTGCAAACTGTTCGGACGAAGCTGAGTTTCTTGTATTGGCATATGTGTTCCTTTCAATGTGTTCCCCCGAACATATAGATATAGCATATTGTCCATTATACGGCGCATCGTGATAGATCAAGGGATTTGTGGGGATGCTTTTCATCGGAAACAGGTTCTTGCGCGGGAATGACATCGCCCGTATGTCAGCGGAGAGTATAGATGGTGCTCCGGCCCTTGCCCTTTCTCTTGATGATGTGTTTCTTTAGAAAATGTTTAAAGTCCTTTGCCGCTTGTGCGGGGCTTATGCCGGTAAGGGATTGATAGATGCTTGAGCGAATTTCTCCTTCTCGCTTTAAGAGATCCTCCATCAATTTTTGCCTCTCCTTGAGGTCATATCGCATTACTTTGCGTTGTGCATGGATGGTAACCTTGATGGTGTTATCCAGCTCGTCGAAATCGGGTGGTGGGTTGCCGTTTTCTTCACACGCTCGCCTGACGCGGTTGATCCCCTGTCCCCACTCATCGAAGTAGTTCATGTCAAACATCATGCGCGCGATGAGGGGATTTCTTGTATGTTGTACGGAGCCAAGGTTTTCCTTGCGTACACCCAAGGGAAAAAGCCCCGGACTTTCGACTTCAAGACGGTCATCAAATATTCTACACATGATTGTTTCGGAGGTTGCACGCGAATAATCGCGGTGGATGATCGCGTTGGTGAGAACCTCTCTTATAGCTGCAGGGGGATAGGTCGGACGATCTTCTCTCTTTAAGCCAGCGATTATTCCCGAAACGAACATGTGTTTTTTGATAAATTGAAACGTACCTTCGATCTGTTCGTCGAGGGTGCCCTCGACGATATCATGATCTAGGATGTCTCCCGTTTCCTTTCCTTTGAATCGACCGATCTTGATATGAGCACGGCAGAGACGGGGGTTCTGCTGCACTTCTTTGCCAAACATCAGTAGGCCGCCACAGGTGACCAGGGCTGAAGTGGTGGCGGGGGCAAGAATTCCTGTTTTGCGCAAATAGGATTCGGTGATCTTTTCCCGCTGCGTACCAAGCCTTTTCTGTTTAAGCTGCTGGTATTGTGCGACCTTGTCGGTATCTATGTCTTCTATGGAAGTGCCCGTTATCGGCATTCGATCAAACGTTTCATTGGCACCTTCCATTATCAATTGTTGCAGGTGATTGGCATCGGCAAGTCTGTTCGTTGAACCTATACGAATGAAGGCTGATTTATGAACGGGCGTACTCTTTGCGTGATATGGCTTAAACGTGCCCGCAGGTACATCGATGATGACGAGCAGCTTATCCTCGCGGGTGTGCATTTCGACGATTGGCGAGATGATCGGTTCGCAGTTTTCCGAGGCTACATTCATCACATATTCTTCGATATCCACCTTTGTCTCGACGCCGCGGATAATACCCGTCTTGTCCTCGATGCCGATGATGATTCGCCCTCCTTTGGTATTGCTGAAGCTTATCAATGCTTTGCCCAGCGCGCTGGGACGTGGAAGTTGTTCCTTGTACTCGATGTAGAGGCCTTCAGGGCCAAACGTGAAATCCATGTCGTATTCCTCCAATCGAGTAGTCTAGATAATCGTCCACTAATTGTCTAGTATAGAATTAATCGTCTAGTATAGAATTAATCGTCTAGCCATTATTTATCATTGATTAATTGTCTACTGACTGACGTTTAGTTTTTTATGGCTTTAGCCCCACTCCTCTGTCTATAATACCGCCCTATGAAAATCCTAAATATACTCGTTTTTGCTGTCATTATAACCCTTTGCGCCGGTACGTCCGCGGCACAGATGGAGCGTCGTGATTTCGAGCGGTCGCCAAACTTCGACAAGCTCGACCTCCGCGCGAAAGAGGCCTGGCGTACCGCGATCGCCTCGGGCAAGAAGAAGGCGGAGTTCTCCTGTATGCTCAAGGTTGCCGAAAGGCTGACGCCCAGCCAGAAAAACAAGCTGGGGATGGCAGGTTTCAAGCCTGGCACGATTATCCAGACGATCGTCACGGGCCGTGTCACAGTGCAGAATTTGCCAAAAGTCGCCGCGCTCAACTTTGTAAAGGTTGTTGAGCTAGCAGTGCCGCTCAATCTAAAAGCCGACCCTGGGTACAAGAAACGTGGCAAGCCTAAGAAAAGGAAGCGCGTGCCGACGACAAAACCCATAAGGAGAAAACCGTCGGTGACCAAGACGAAGGCGCCTTCGCCATTGAAGGCAGAAACGCCCATAAAAGAACTCGAGGCATCCTCAGACGGCAGCGAGGTTCCTATTTATGAATCGACCCCACCGTCTGCGACAGTAAATCCCAACCGCCCCCTGACGTCCGATGACGTGCAGGTTGAGGATCCATCCATCGCGCCGTCGGACCAGGCGCCGCCGGAGGTGCAGCCCAAGCGCACCATTACGCAGCCCTTCGTAGAGCCGGTTAAAGAACCGTGAAGTGTGAAAAGTGAAGAGTGAAGAGCAAACAAGAACCAAACAAAAACAGCATGATATCAAAGCGTTGAGCGATAACAGAATTGAACCGAACAAACGGCAGCGGGATTGCGCTATAATAATGATGAGCTGCCTTGAGGGAAGGAGCAGGTTATGAAGCGAGCACTTCTTTACGTGGCTGCCATTTGTGTTCTAGCAGCACCCAGCCTCACGTATGCCGATACCGCGAAAATGGATCTCTGGCTGCAGCAGATGGCGAGCGCGCCGGTCGCCAAGGGTCTTATGCTTGGCAAGGCTGTCCAAGTGTCAGGCGATGCAGCCCTTGTGAGTTGCTTTGTGAAGACGACCGATATCGTCGCTACCGAGGCAGCGATCATCGATGCGGGCGGTATCGTGAATACGGTGCTGGACACCATACTCACCGCTGCAATACCTGCCGAGATGCTAACCGCCATAAGCGACCGCGAAGAGGTTGTAGCTCTAGAGTCCTCGCAGCTCCTTACATCAAAGATGAACTTCGCGCGTGGGCCTACCCGCGTTGACGACGTGCAGGCGGGTGTGGGCGTGGACGTAGCATATGATGGCAGTGGGGTCATGGTGGGCGTGGTCGACGATTCGCTCGACTGGGAGCACGCTGATTTTGGCGGCACAAGCAATACGCGTATTCGTTACTTGCGGCAGGGCACGGGTACGAGTGCGGTAACCTGCGATCGCAACGAAATTCTAGACGACACCTGCAATATCACAAGTTTCAGCGGCTTTTTCCACGGCTCGCATGTGACCGGCATCGCCGCTGGTGGTGACAGCACGTATACGGGTGTGGCCACGGGCGCATGGATAGGATTTGCTTTCAATGTAGCGACCGACGCCGACTCGGGCGGCTCTTTTGCAACCGTCGTGCTTGACGGTGTATCGGCACTCTTTGCAGAAGCGGACACCGCCGAGCTCCCAGCGGTGGTGAACTTGAGCTTGGGCACATCGATCGGTGCGCACGACGGCACCTCTCTTCTTGAACAGGGGCTCGACCAGTCCGTTTCTGGGGAGCAGGGACGCATCATCGTAAACGCAGCGGGCAACGAGGACGCAGATCTCACGGGTTTCCCGGCGGCAAAGCAGCCGTATGTTGGCGGCATCCACGCCGACATCAACGTGCCGGCGGGTACGGCCCACGCTTCGCGCTTTGTCGTGTGGCGGGCATCGAGTGCCGGCGCGATCGCACGCTATCTCATGGGTTTTACCGGTGCGCTCGTTGCAGACGTGTGGCTGGCTCAGGGCAACAACGCCAATTGTTCTATCGATGTGAAGGCATATTCCTATGACCCAGCAGCAGGTACTGGCACGGGTTTCGTGCCGGCCCCTGGCGACGATACCGACAATGCGGATGTTGTGCTCACCGGCGCCCCCGACGGCATTGCGGTAGCCGCTGGCGGTACAGCTTCAGGTGACGACGGTATCATAGGTGTTTCGGTGGTTACGGACGGTTCGGATCCAAACAACTCAAAGCCCCGCGCCATCGTGGGCATTGGCATGGCGGGCGGCGGTACATGCAGCTCTAACGCTGGATGTGCGCGCTTTGAGGAATACTACTATGATGTAATCATCCGCGAGACCAGCGGCACCGGAACGTGCACTGGCGACATGTGGTTGTATCCCGACCAGCCCTCCCTCTTCGATTTCATAGGTGGGACGACGGGCATTGCGGGTGACGTGATCGCCGCCGGCGTTGTTCCTGCAAAGGGTACGCTCCCCTATACCATGGATGACGGCGACAGCTTCAAGACGACGACCATCCCCGGCACCGCGATCGACGTAGTCACGGCCGGCGCATACTTGGCGCGTGCGGATTATACGGACATCGACGGTGCGACGCAGTCAGGTGGGAGCGGTACGGCGGGACAGACAACACTCTTCTCCAGCTTAGGACCCACGGCCGACGGCCGCACCAAGCCGGAGGTTATAGCCCCAGGGCAGCCCATCATCTCCACGCTCGATTCCACGTATGTAGCGTCGACCGCCGAAAAGGGTGATGACACGCACTTTGTTCTGAGCGGCACGTCCATGGCGAGTCCACATGTGACGGGCATCATTGCGCTGATGCTTGAGAAGAACAACTGCCTCACCACCGCGCAGGTGAAGGCGGCTATTGCGGCACAGTCGAACGCGACGGGCCTCACTTCCTATACAGCTGTCACCGGTGCGGCCAATACATATGGCGCCGGCCTCATCGATGCGGTGGCTCTTATCAAAGCAATAACTCCCGACACTTCGTGTTACGGCGGTTCTGGACCGAGCAACGGTGGCGGCGGCAGCGGTTGTGGAACGATCGTACCGGTGACGAGTTCTGGAGCAGCGTTACCAGCTCTGGCGTTTCTCTTCGGCCCCGCTGTCATCGTATGGCTGAAACGACGCAGAAAGAAGTTTTAGTAACAAGTAACTCACTTCCCAAAACCCCTCCTTACAAAGGAGGGGTTTTTTGTTGTTGATTGTCATCCCGGCCCCCGGCTTACTACTTACCGGGGCAGGCTGCGAGCCGGGATCCATAAGAATGTCATCCCCGAGTGTTTTTATCGGGGATCCAGGGGGTGAAGTTTCTGGATTCCCGCCTTCGCGGGAATGACATCAAAAGGGGAATGACATCAAAAGGGGAATGACATCAAAAGGGCAATGACATCAAAAGGGCAATGAATTCCTGCAAGGCGTTGTTTTTCGCTCGCCCTTCACTCTTCACGGCCTTTTTATCCTTTCAGCATCCCCTTATTGCGCGTATAATGCTTTGCCGTGGATCACGAGCAGCTAGACATATCCGCGCCGACGTTTCCGAAGCGCCCGCGTCGCGTGATCGTCGTCGGCGCCGGCATAGCCGGACTTACCGCCGCTTATTATCTCAACAAACTGGGTCTGGAGGTGCATGTCTTTGACGGGGCCGGTCGTGTGGGCGGCCTAATACGCACCTGCTTTGAAAAGAATCGCTACCTCGTAGAGTACGGTCCCAATTCCTATCCAGCAAAACACGAACATCTGGAAGGGCTTTCGCGTGAGCTTTCGATCGATCGCTTTGAACTTAGCGGAGCTTCGCGCAGGCAGTTCGTCTACAGCGACGGAACGCTTCATCGCGTGCCAACCACACTTCTCAAACTCATGGGCTCACGCCTCCTCACAGGCGTGGGGAAGGTGCGCGCCTTTGCCGAGCCTTTTGTGCGTTCGCATTCCAAGGAGGGTGAGACCATTGCTCAGTTTGTCAGGCGCCGCGCAGGTGAAGAGATTCTGGACAACGTGGTGGCGCCGTTTATCGCCGGTACATGGGCGGGTGATCCAGAGTCCTTGGAACTCAGGTCGTCGGGCTCTAAGATTCTTGAACTCGAGGAAAAGTACGGGAGCGTCGCGCGTGGAGCATTTAAGGAAAAGGGCGCGCTGGAACTTGGCGATATCGTTTCATACCGATGGGGCCTTGGGACTCTCCCTGCGCGCATTCAGGAGATATTGGGCAACTCTATTCATTTGAAGACGCAGGTTTCTGGAGTTGGATTCAACGAACACGGTCGTCCGGTCGTTTCGTTTAGCGATCACGACGAACATATGGTAGCCGATGCTGTTGTTGTGGCAACGAATGCATCCGCAGCAGCTCCGCTTATCGCTACGCTGGCGCCGCGCGCGTCTCAGCTCATCGCAAACATTACCTCATGTCCTCTTGCTGTCGTCCACACCGCTTTCAATAGTCGCGACATTCCGATGCGTGTGAGCGGAAGGGGAATTTTTATACCGCGCACGCAGAGCGTTCGGTCGCTCAGCGTCGCGTTTTCAGGAGCCCTGTTTGAGCACCGCTCTCCCGACGGAGAGGTTCTGCTTACGAGTTACGTGGGCGGCGCTACGGATCCAGATGCGATAGGTCTCGACGACGAGGAATTGGCAAACATCGTGCGGAAGGATCTGCACATGACGATGGGGATTTCCGTAAAGCCCACCTTTATGCGCATCAAGCGGCTTGCCGAGGCAATTCCGCAATACTCTGTCGGCCACACGCGCCGCATCTTTGAAATCGATCAATGTGTTGAAGCGGTGCCGGGGATCTTTCTTACGGGTAATTATTTGGGTGGTATTAGAATACCAGAGGTTATCGATCACGCACGCCGCACGGCGATGAAGGTGCGCGCGTGGCTTAGAAAACCTGTGAAGAGTGAAACGTGAAGTGTGAAGAGGAAAAACCAATTGTCATTGCGAGCGGATGGGGACGATCGGGGACAGATCTAGATTTTGAGACCTGTCCCCAATAAACCGTCCCCGCAGCGAAGCAATCTCGGAGTTAACTATGATCATCACATTTATCTCATTTGGAATATTGGGAATGGTCGCGCAGATTGCATTCGGTGGCGCTAGAGAGCTTTTGGCAAAGCGGGACTGGGGGCTCAAGGGTCAGACGTCGCTCTGGATGATGCCCATATACGGACTGACGGCCTTTCTGTTTCCGCCTATCGCCATACGCGTTAGCGAGTGGCCGTGGTATGGCCGGGCGATCGCTTACGGCGTTGGGTTCTATGCCGTGCAGCTCATCCTCGGATTGATCCTAACAAAATTAAATCGTTGCCCATGGCATTACGATGACAAGTGGGCGTTCAGGGGGATTGTTTCGCTTCCCTATGCACCGCTATGGTGCGCCGCTGGTTTAGGTGTTGAGAAGGTCTGGCCATGGGTTAAGGCGATAAGCTTAACGCTCTCGTAACCCGTGAACCGTAACCCGTGACAACATGCTGTCATCGCGAGAAGTCCGCCAAAGGCGGACGACGCGGCGATCTCGGTTTTACAGTGCAAAAACGAGATTGCTTCACTGTGTTCGCAATGACAACATAGGACATCATGTTCGAAGAACTCCAAAACAAAAAGCTCGATGTAATCCTCAAAAACGATTCGCGCATCGAGACGTATTGCGAGGATACGATGATGCGTTTCTTCTACGAGCAAGCTCGCGCTACGGGCATGAACCATATGGCATATGCGCATTTGGGACGAGGTCACCCGCATACCAACCTGATTGCAAAGAATGAGGGAGAGCTTTCAAGGGTCCACGACGTTCTTATTACCTACTGCAGAAAGGCAGTTGCCCTTGGCGGTGGCGCCGCTGCCGAGCACGGTATAGGTAAAATGCACAAGGATCTGTTATCCATCCAGCATGACGAGGAAACTTTAAAAAGAATGTGGGAAATTAAACAAGAGCGGGACCCCAAAAATATCCTCGGCCGCGGAACAATATTCTAAATGTGAAGTGTGAAAAGTGAAGGGTGAAGAGGAAAAGCATTAAAGCATTTTTTGATCTGCTTCTGTTTTACACTTCACATTTCACTTTTCACTCTTCACTGCTCTTAAAAAACGGGTGCCCGGACATCGGCTGCCCGGCGCACCCAAGAAGCTCAACGAATCATTGTACCTTTCCTAAAAGCAAGCTCTGTGCCACTAACCGAAAACGTCTAAGTAATTGTAACATAAAGAGGTTTGTTTAGCACCCTGTCGTATAAGTCTATGAAAACAGGTTGTTTTTTGGCGCTCCCGTCAATGAAATGACACGGGACTCCCGCCCCGGCGGGCAAGCGTGGCTTGGGTCTCGGGACTCGTGAACAATAAAAAACCCTCCGCCTGAGGCGGAGGGTTTTATTAGTACTATAATCGGTTAGTGCTTAACGTTTTTTCCTGAGGTGCAGGGTTACGACTATCGGCGTCATGAGACAGATCAGCGTTAGGAAGAACAGCATGCCGAAGTCCGCTGGCGCATTCGGATTGAGCGAGCAGTTGCCGCCGCCGAAGTCGGCCGCGTTGCCATCGGTTTCTACAATGGATTCATCCTCATCACCGGCAACTGTGGAGCCGGAGGGATCGTCGTCTAGCAAGTTACATATGCCGTCGCCATCGTCGTCCAGCGGCTGATCATTAGCATCCAAGGGATCGGTAACGCAGTCGTCCTCTTCTATATCGCTCCATCCATCATTATCATTGTCGAGATCATCGGTGTTACAGATTCCATCCTGGTCGTCATCATCGCATACAACTTCAAGTTCACATATATCTGAGCAGCCATCGCCGCTTATCGTATTCCCATCTTCGCATTCCTCAGTTGAAGCTAAGATGCCGTCGCCGCAAAGGGTGCTGGGAGCAGGGTCTTCAACTACGGGCTTACAGATATCTATATAGCTGGTTGCGCCGGCAATGTCACAGATAGCAAACTCCTCTGAATCAAGCTCAAAGGGGCCATAGAGGCCAATGGGACCAGTATATCTCACCTTAAAGGTCAAGTCGGGTGTAGCATCGCTTTGTGAAAGCGGTTCCCAGCGGCCGCCAAAAAATTCCCCCGAGGCGACATCAAAGCTTGTCGTGCTTCCCGCGGTAAGGGGGCCGTTGTCGCCTTCTGCAATGATTTTAAAAGTGCATCCATTACAGTCTATGGGATCCGTTCCCAAAGGCAATGGGAATTGATAACCGTCAAAGTAGGATGTAGTCAGCGCACCAAAGAAGGTCACCTTGAATTTGCCTGGCTGGCCGCTGAGCGGAAGCACCATTGGGGTGACGGTACCATCGGCATACAGGCTGCTTGCACCAGCCTCAGCCTTACCGGTCACGAGTGTCGAGATACATGCGAGGGTAATAAAAATGATGATCAACTTTTTCATACTGCCTCCTTTTTAAGGTGCACGAATATACGTTCCGTATTACACATTGCACGGACCGTGCCGCATAATGAGGCATGAATATATTCTTATATTACCAGTAGTTACGATGTTCGATGTGTTTTGTGTGCGAGAAAAACCGGGGGCAATGCTGTAAAATTGGGGACTCAAAACCCCACATGAGAGCGGTCATTATATATAGGCAACTTGAGAGCTTTTGTTAGTATGCGCCGCCATGGATCAGACCGAACAGTTCAAAGCGTATGCCGAACTCATCAAGAAGTGGAATAAGAAGTACAACATTACAGCCATTGATGATGACGAGGGCATCCGGACGCATCACTTCGACGATTCGCTCGCAGCAAAAGAATTTGTCGAGGATGCAAAAACGCTGATCGACTTGGGCACGGGTGCGGGTTTGCCAGGCATACCCTTGAAGATCGTGTTTCCAAATCTCCAAGTTATGCTCGTCGATGCGAAGCGCAAAAAGATTGCCTTCTGTCAGGAGGTCATACGTGCATTGAAACTCGACGGTATCAGGTCGGTCGATGGACGCGCCGAGGACCCTTACGTCTACCGAATGCTTGGCACGTTCAACGTTGTCATCTCACGCGCTACTTGGTCGCTGGATGTTTTCGCGGCTATCGCCGCACCGTTTATGAACGAAAACAGCAAGTGTATAGCCATGCGCGGGGCGAACTGGAAAAAAGATCTGGACGAATCCAAAGCGGACATAGATCGTTACGGTTTGAAGCTCGAAGGAACGTACGAGTATACAATAGGTGAAGGTGACA
>Ga0075115_10001070_pt1 | contig 13579 bp, 12 predicted proteins | sample AntAceMetag02UKH_FD_69785 | JGI IMG/M metagenome (GOLD analysis project Ga0075115, IMG submission 69785) | Saline lake microbial communities from Ace Lake, Antarctica - Antarctic Ace Lake Metagenome 02UKH | ecosystem: Environmental > Aquatic > Non-marine Saline and Alkaline > Saline | place... | reverse complement strand
GATAGGTATATTCTATTATACAAAGCACCCAAGAGGAGTCAACATGAAAGAGAATGATGCTTTATGCCTGTTTAGAGGCTTTTCCCAAAATCAAATCGCTAAAAGTCTTGAGGCTGCAGCTGCACAGCTGACAGCAGCAAATTATACAGATACTGAAATTTTTTCCCGTACAATTACTGATGACCTGCTTGATGTACAGGTGGGAGAACATATAGAGGCTCTTTTCAGTTCTGACCTCTCACAAGACGTTACGACTAGAGAAGAAAATTCCGGTGACAGTGTCTCATCCCGTGGCGTACTGATACTCACTTCAGACAGACAGCGTCTCTTTAAAATTATGAGAGGGATTAAAAGTGTCTCTGAGAATCCACAGGATATCATTTTTGCATCAGTAACTGAAACAGCACTAACCTGGACGTTTCGACACTACTTTTCACACCTCTCGGAAGAACATGAATATATGAAAACGCACACACCTGAAGGTGATCCAGATATGAAGGCCGAAAAAGAGAAGTAATATCCTATCCAAGTATCTGATTAACCAATCAGCTCGTCAACACCACCACGGCTTGGTATACGAACAAGCTCCTGAACAAGGAAGAGAATAGACTCTGTCATCTATATTATCTCCAAAGCAAGTTTCATCATCTGCTTGAAGCTAATCTGGCGCTCTTCGGCGCTACAGGATTCACCGGTTATTAGTGAATCACTTACCGTGAGCAGCGAGAGTGCCTGTACTTTGTATTTAGCAGCAAGTGTATAGAGTCCGGCTGTCTCCATTTCCGCACATAAAATACCAAAATCCGCCCAGATCTTCAATGATGAAGGATCATCTGAATAGAATGTATCTGAGGTAAGGATATTCCCGGCTTTTGCGGCGATTCCCAGTTTGGCAGCAATTTCCCATGCCGGAAAAAGTAATTCCGGTGATGCACAGGGAGCAAAATCCATCCCGCCAAACCGTATTTTATTTATAGCGGAATCGGTACTTGCAGCCATAGCAATTACCACATCCCTGAGTCTGACGTATTCCTGCATCGCCCCGCAGGTTCCAATCCTGATTAGTCGTTTTACCCCATATACATTTATCAATTCATCAACATATATTGAGATTGAGGGTATTCCCATCCCTGTTCCCTGTACCGACACCCGTTTACCATTGTACATACCGGTATAGCCAAGCATTCCACGTACGTTATTGTAACACTCTGCCTCTTCCAAAAAATTCTCGGCAATAAACTTCGCCCGCAGCGGATCACCTGGTAATAGTATTTTTTCTGCAATCTGACCTTTTTCTGCTCCTATATGTGCTGTACCCATCTTAATCTCCTTATTATATTTTCCATTCGCTTGTTTCTATTTCAATTCTCCCTGATGATCGGTAATAAATTTTTCAACCTCTTCCATGGTCGGCAATGATGTCTGGGCTCCAAATCGGGAAACGGTAATACTACCTACTGCTGTAGCAAAGGCGACAGTATCGGCAATATCTTCTCCGGATCCTGTTGAGTATGCGACAGCCGCATTGAAGGAGTCTCCTGCTGCAGTGGTATCAGCTACTTTTACACTGCTGTAGGTAGACAGGTTAAATTTAGTCCCGGCATCCCGATATCTGCTTCCATCTGCCCCCATTGTTGCCAGTACAGATTTTGCCCCTTTACTCAGGAGTATCTTTTCAGCTTTTTCAGGATCCTCTTCTCCGGCAAGCAGAGCCAGTTCGGTCTCATTCGGCGTAATTATATCAGTCAGCTGAAAAAGACGTTCAGGAATCTGATGCACCGGAGCCGGATTAAAGATAACTATAGTATCCGATTTGTCAGCTATTTCAGCAGCTGCAAGGGATACCTCAACGGGAATTTCCAGCTGAAGCAGCATAACATCAGCATCCTCAATGTATGACCTGTTTTTTTCCACCCACTCCACGGTAACCTGGTGATTTGCACCAGGATAGAGGATAATACTATTCTCTCCAGCTGTGTCCACAGTTATATAGGCAACTCCGCTTGGTTCACCGCAGCGCATTATGGCATCAGTGCGTATTCCCTCACTCTGGAAATGCTCAATCTGTTCCTTGCCTGTAGGATCTTCTCCGACTGCACCTATCATGGTTACTTCTGCGCCTAAACGTGCCGCTGCTACAGCCTGGTTTGCACCTTTCCCACCAAAAGCTGAGGAGACAGCTACCGCAGTTAACGTTTCACCTGGTTTTGGGTGCCTCTCTACCTGCATAATGACATCTTTGTTAATACTTCCAACAACAACTATCTTTATCATTTCCTACTCCAAATTTTTTAATTAAAACACCAGCTCGGTATTACCCCGTCCACGTTTCACTAAAGACTCAGCTCGTTCCGAAGCTTCTGAAATTATGCTTTCTGTATCAAGCAGCACCTTGCCATCTCTTTTAAGCAGCTCTCCTGCCACCCAAACATACTGAACATGTGAGGGATCTACTGAATAGAGCAGTGCTGCCAACGGGTTATATAGTGGTGTTGTGATTATATCAGAAAGTGACCAAAGAACCAAATCTGCCGGTGCACCTTCCGCAATTTTTCCAGTATCAAACGGCAGAGCTTTATGTCCGTTCATGAGAATTTTCCAAACTGTTACCGCATCCCAGGCTTCCCCGGTCTGTGCCTGATTCTTTCCCAGAAGTGCAAGCAGCCTCGCCTGTTCCAGTGGATTCAGGGTGTTCGAGCTGGCTGCTCCATCGGTACCCACTGCAAGCGGAAGCTCCTCAGGTTCGGTAAAGATATTTCCTAACCCTGTACCCAACTTTAGATATGTTTTGGGGCAAACCGCCATCATGGTTTTATCGAGGTTCAAAAGTGCCCGGTCTTCTTGGGTCAAATGAATTCCATGACCGATAATTAGCGGCAAATCAAATAATCCAGCATCAGCTATAACTTGATAAGGAGTTTTTCCATATAGTTCGAGACTCTTTTCAACCTGCTCTCTTGTTTCAGAGACGTGGAGATGAATGCCTGTTTCCAACTCCCCTGCAAGTTCCGCCGCAGCTTTCAACTGATCAGGGGTACACGTGTAGGGTGAATGCGGCCCCAGACGTACAGCAATCCTATTATCATACCCGTTCCATGTTTTAAATAATCTACGGGTCTGCTGAAGCTGTTCATCGAAACTCCCGGAGAGTCCAAACAGGGTTGATGCAATATCAAGCCTGAGACCAGCTTCGGCAGCAGTCTCACATATAATATCTGCTGAGAAATAGTGGTCTGCATAAGCAGTAACACCGCAGTTAATCATCTCAGCAACGGCAAGTTGGGCTCCTGCACGAATATCTTCCGGTGTTAAAACACTCTCATACGGCCAGATATCACGATTGAACCAGGTGTCAGCATCCACATCCTCCGCAATTCCCCGAAAAATTGTCATGGGGGAATGGGTATGCAGGTTTACCAGACCGGGTGTTAATATGCATCCTGCTCCTGATATCTCCTCTGCGTTATTTTTGATGGAATCCGAAATCCCGGAAATATCTGAGATGATTGTTTTTATTTTACCATTTTCCAGGTAGACAGTTTTATTACGAAGAACAGTTCCCTGTTCATCAATAATATGCACATGAGTTATCAAAAAACTACTACTCATCATCATACCTCTCACTATACTTTGGAATACCCTTCGATTGCATCAACAAACAGTTTTAGGAATTTATCAATAGCTAAATCTACCGCGGCAGAAACATTTGGGTTGTTTCCGGTTACATGCAGTTCATCCGCCACAGTTTTACCATTAGCAAGGGTATTTTTGGTCTCAACATCAATATAAAGATCCTGAGTTGTTACGAGTGTTGGATCCATAACATAGGCAATAGTAAGCGGATCGTGCAGTGCATACCCCTTAGCTCCTATTCCATCAAATAAATGGTGAAAAGAAAAGAGTAGTTCACCGGCTGTTCGTACCACTGCATTATCAGACCCTTTCCATCTATCTACAACATCGAATCCTAATATTGCCTGGTTTGTAACATCCAGGCCAATCATAGTCATGGGGATTCCGGCATTAAATACTATTTTAGCCGCTTCCGGATCGGCCCAAATATTAAATTCAGCTGAAGCTGTTGCATTACCTCCGTGAATAGCACCGCCCATAATAGTTAGATGACCCACATTTTCACTAAAGTGCGGGTTCGTGAGGATAGCCAGAGCTATATTTGTAAGGGGACCAATTGCAATAATTTCAATTTCACCGGGATTCTCCCGCACTGTTCCGGTTAAATAAGAGAGAGCTGATTCTTCCTCAACAGTGTAGCCAAGAGGAAGTTTCACACCCCCTAACCCATCCTTTCCATGAACCCTCTCTGCCATACGCTGCTCACAATAGAGAGGTTTTGCTGACCCGGCATATACCGGAATTTTCTTTCCAGCCAGTGTACAAATTCGTATACAATTGGGCACAGTATGCTCCAGAGGAACATTCCCTGAAACCGCTGTTATCCCCAGAATATTCCATTCCGGGTGCTGCAGGGCTATAAGAAGAGCCAGAGCATCATCAATTCCTGTATCACAGTCAATAATTATCTTTTTGCCCGAATCACTCATTCACAACCTCATCTATACGTACGATATCTTAAATTAATCCAGCAGACTAAATCTTTCAGCAAGAAAATCTACAAATTCCTGCCGTTTCACATCAATTAAAACCTCAGTATTTGGTTTTGCTGAAAGAAAAGCGCGCATATCGGTAACGGTACAACCGGCAGCTAATTCACCTCCGGTATCAATAGCAACATGTTTATGCACTGAGGTAAATAAATCGGGTCTGATTAGCCAGGCAACAGCACAAGCATCATGCAGGGGACTGCCGCCGAACTGGGGAAAATTTTCCTCATGAAAGGTCACAAAGAAATCCAGCAGTTCTGCCGCAAGACCTGCAGCTTTTGTCCCGATATTTCTGAATCTTTCAGTATCTTTCCGGGTAATAATTGCTTTATGAGTAACATCAAGGCCAGCCATAGTAATCGGGAGACCGGATTTAAATACAATATCTGCTGCCTCAGGATCAACCAGTATGTTGAACTCGGCAGCGGGTGTCCAGTTACCACCCTCAGCTGCACCACCCATGAGGGAAATCCGTTCTATTTTATCCTTTAGTTCAGGATAAGCTATAAATAACAAGGCTATATTTGTTAAAGCCCCGGTTGGAACAAGGATCACTTTTCTCTCAGATTCACGAAGGATTCGTGCAATTAGCTCAACTGCAGAACAATCTTCGATAGGAAACCCGGGCTCAGGGAGATCCGGACCGTCAAGGCCTGTTACTCCATGTACTTCCGGGGCTATTATAAGTTCCCGAAAAAGAGGTTTGGGACACCCTTTTGCAACTGGAACCTGTAATCCGAGAAAAGTCAGTATCTTTTGAACATTTAGAGTTGTTTTTTCAACTGTCTGATTCCCGGCAACACTAGTTACCCCGAGAATTTCAATCTCGGGGCTGGCATGTGCCAGGATTATGGCAATTGCATCATCATGACCCGGATCACAGTCAAGAATTATCGGAATTTTTCTCATTCTTTAGGTTCCATCTGCCTGCCGATCTTTAATAACATCCGTTGATACTGTTTTCTCTTAGTTGCTGTATAAAGGACTAACCCGACAACAGTAGCAACATACGGAATCATCTGGACGAATTCTGAAGGTACTCGCAGGAGCTGCAGTGAGTTAGATAATGCATCGAAAAAGCCGAAAAGAAGCGATGTAAAGAAAGACCCTATTGGGGTAGCCCCACCCATTGCTTCAGCTGCCAGAGCAATAAATCCACGACCTGCAGTCATATCCCTGCTGAACCATGAAACATATCCCATCGACATATACGCTCCACCAAAAGCGGCTATCATTCCACTTAAAGAGAGTGCAATGAATTGTGTCTTTTTTACACCGATGCCAACAGAGTCAGCTGCTTCAGGACTCTCCCCCACGGCACGTATTCTCATTCCAAGCGGTGTTTTGTAGATAAAATAGTGCATAAGAAAAACTGAGAGAAGCGCAAAGTATGTCAGCACATTATGACCGGAAAATATAGGTCCAAGTACTGGTATTTTATCCAGCAGCGGAATAGTAATTTTCGGCAGTACTTTGCTTGCAAGAGAAGATGAAATACCTTTATCTCCGGCAATCAGGTAGAGAACAAAAATTGTTCCACCGCTGGCCAGGAGGTTCAAGGCAACAGCGGCAAGGATAACATTTGTCTTCAATTTCAGGTGAAAATACCCCAACAGCATTCCCATCAAAGTTCCCATTAGAACTGCCATGAATAATCCAAGCCATGCACTATGAAACCAGGTACTAAAAAGTACACCTGTGAGTGCCGTTATCAGCATGATACCTTCAAGAGCAATATTGATGACACCTGCACGGTCTGAAACCAACGCAGCGAGTGCAGCAAAAAGTATTGGTGTGGTTACACGAAGTACGGAATAGCCGAACTGTGTGGTAAAGATTATCTGTAGAAAGTCTTTCATCCCTCAACCTCCTGTGCTGTATTATCGGCTTTAGGCAGGTTTTTGGTTGCATCACGAAAAACCATTTTGTACTGTGCCTTTTCCAGAAAGCCAGCTGCAGCAATCAGTATGATCATGACAGCCTGGATTATTGCAACTATCTCATTTTGCACATCCGACTGCCTGGACATAAGATCCGCACCGATTCGCAGGTAAGCAAGAAAGAATGCCGCTAAGGGAATATAGGCAGGGTTTCTTCTTGCTAAAATAGCAACAATAACACCTGACCAACCATATCCCGGTAACTGTGCAGTCCAGCTGAACCTTCGGTACAGTCCAAGCAGTTCAATGGATCCACCGGCTCCGGCTATAAATCCACCAATAAGCTGAGCGCTAATTACTACAGCTGCAGTCTTTATTCCTGCATATTCGGCAAAAAGGCTATTAAATCCGGTTAATCGGTTTTTATATCCCCAGCGGGTTCTATAGTTAAAAAAGTACATAGCAGCAACAGCTAGTAAAGCAATAATTAAACCAAAATGCACCCGTGTTTTAGGAATGATAACGGGTAGTTTTGCTGTTGCGGGCAGCAGGAAAGATACCATAGCACCGGCATTTGGATCTCTCAAAAAATAGTTAATAAGGTAGAGTCCAAAGAAAAATGCTATATAATTAAACATAAGTGATGAAACCAACTCACTAGCACCCCACTTCACTTTAAGAAGTGCGGGTATACCGCAAAATACTGCTCCGGTCAATCCTCCCATGAGAATTGTGACAACAGGATGAATAAAAGCCGGCATAGGCCAGAGAATTGCTACAAATGAGGATACTACAGCACCCATGAAAAATGCACCCTCTGCCCCAAGATTAAACTGGTCAGCCTGAAACATGATCCCGACTGCCAATCCGGTAAAAATAAGGGGAATCATCATCTCCAGAACATTTCCAAAGTGTCTCATACTATCAAGTGGCCCAAAAAGGAATGCCTTTAACGCAACACCAGGCACATCGCTTACCAGAAGTATAGTTACCAATGCAATTACGAGCGATATTGCAACTGCCAGGACAGTGCGTAGTGATTCAAAAGCAAGCTTTTTATTTTTCATAAACTACACCTCCAATTTCTTCCGGAGTCTGGTGCTTGATACCCAGCATATAGAGTCCAAGCTCTTCTTCGTCAACTTTTGAAGCATCCGCAAAATATGCAGTAATCTCACCCTCATACATAACAATCAGACTATCAGAGAGTTCAAGAACCTCATTCAGATCAGCAGAAACAAGCATAACCGCTGAATCCTCATCACGCAGTTCAACAAGTCGGTTGCGTATAAACTCTGTTGATCCTACATCAATACCTCTGGTTGGCTGGTCTGCAATAATAAGCAGGGGTTTAGAGGAAAATTCTCTGGCAACAACAACCTTCTGAATGTTTCCGCCTGACAACATGCCTACCTCCTGCAAAGGAGAGCTGCATTTAATCTTGTACTCTTCAACAAGTTTCTGCGACAGATTTCTGATAGCCTTTGGTTTAGTAAGTATCTTACCAGTAAACTCTTTTGAGTCGAATTTATCAGCAAGAACATTCTGTTCGATGGTCATTTCACTGGCAACACCATAGGTCATTCGATCTTCAGGAATATGACAGGTTCCCAGTTTCCTGATCTCTTTAATTGATTTCTTATTCACTACCTCACCACGAATGCTAACTTCTCCATGAGAAATTCGACTCAGGCCGGTTATTCCTTCAACCAGTTCTCTTTGACCATTCCCTTCAACTCCGGCAATCCCCAGAATTTCACCTTTCCTCACCTGAAAACTGATTCCCTTAACGGCTTTCTGACCTAAATTATTAGCCATTACCAGATCTTTAACTGATAGTACTATCTCTTTGGGTACTGCAGGATCCTTCTCAACTTCCAGAATTACATCACGTCCTACCATCAGACGGGAAATATCAGTGGGGGTAACATCAGAGGTGTTAAATGTTCCCTTCGTCTGACCATTTCTCATAATGGTAATTCTGTCGCAAAGTTCTTTAACTTCATGCAGTTTGTGGGAAATGAATATAATAGTATTGCCCTGATCTTTAAGAAGTTTAAGCTCCAGAAACAACTCTTTAGTCTCCTGAGGAGTAAGAACTGCGGTAGGTTCATCAAGAATCAGTATTTCAGCTCCACGATAGAGTGCTTTTAGAATTTCTACTTTTTGTTTTATGCCAACAGAAAGAAACTGTACTTTTGCCAGCGGATCTACAGAAAGATTGTATTTTTCAGCAAGTGCCCGGGTTTCGTTAATAGCTTTCTGCAAGTCAATTCTCAGACCCTTTTTCGGCTCCACGCCAAGAATCATATTCTCTGCAACAGTAAGAGAGGGAACAAGCATAAAATGCTGGTGAACCATACCAATCCCATTCGCAATTGCTATATGTGGAGAGTCGTTTTTGATCTCCTCACCATTTAGTAAAATCCTGCCTTTCTGAGACTCCTCAAGGCCAAAAAGAATTCTCATTAAGGTAGATTTTCCGGCACCATTCTCCCCTACAAGGGCATGAATCTCCCCTTTCCGTATAGAAAAATCCACCTCGTTATTTGCTACGATCCCATTCGGATATACTTTGGTGATTTTCTCCATTGTCAACAATGCAGCATCGTGCATAGCAGTTCTCCTGTTCAGTCCCTAGAATATGAAAATGGGGATGCAGAGTGCACCCCCATACTCATGTAATGTAAATTTTTTTAACCTGAGTCTATTTTATAATAGACTTCATATAATGTATTACTACAAGGGTTAATTTATTTTACAGCGTTTCTTAATGAATTGAGTTCTTCTGTGGTGAGTCCAAATGCTGATGATACTACAATGTCACCATCCATGATTTTCTGCTCAACATCAAGAACAAAATCTCTGATTTCCTGAGGTACTACACTCTTGAATATGTCATTGTCTGCAAGACCTACACACTCTTCAGCAAATCCAAGCACTTCTGCTGTACCATAAGGAGCTGTTCCTTCCATGTGCATTTTAACAGCTCTGAAGAGAGAGTTGTCAACTCTTTTTAGGGCTGAAGTAGTAATCAGGTCAGCTTTTGCAGGATCGCTAACAGCAAAGATTTCTGCCTGGTCTGAGTCAACACCAATTGCATATCGCTGAACATCTTTTGCGGCATCAAGCTGTCCAAGACCTGCCTGTCCGGCTACGTTAAAACCAATATCTGCACCCTGATTGTACTGTGCAAGAGCCATCTCTTTACCCTTTGCAGAGTCACTGAAAGAACCGATGTAGGAGATACCAACTTTGATACCTTTGTCTACATACTGAACACCTTCGATATAACCAACGAGGAAGTCGTTTATTACGGGAATATCCATTCCACCAAGAAATCCAACTACTTTATCATCATTGGCAAGGGGCATGTCAGATAATGTTACTTTTGCAGCCAGTGCACCAGCTACAAAGGATACTTCATTCTGTTTATATCCGATTGAGTATACATTGCTAAAATCGCCGCCGGCATAGTTTACAGAGGTATCAAAGATTACATACCTGTTATCAGGATACATCGGAGCAGTGGCCTCAAGCATTTCTGTCATCTGCCAGGTTCCAACAATAATAACATCGTAATCTGCGTCAGAGATATCAAGGAGAGTTGGTTCCCATTTAGTCTCATCATAGCTCATTTCGATTGTTCTTACTTCGATCTTGTCACCATACTCTTCTTTCAGCATCTTCATACCATTGTCAGCTGAGTCAAAGAAAGATTTATCACCAAGGGTACCATTTAAAAGCAGTGCAACTTTAAGAACATCAACTTCAGCTTTTTCAACAACCTTATCTTCAACTTCTTTGACTTCTTTTACAGCCGCCTCTTCAGCTTTACACCCGACAAACAACATTCCTACAATTATCAACATACACATCAATAAAACTAAAAATTTTTTCATCCATTTCTCCTTAAAAAAAATTTCTATTTCCACTCAGCAACCATATCCTTGACTTCCTGAATATTATTATTATCACCCTTGGATGGATCTGAAATCTTCGCAAATTCTTCCAGAAGCCAATCGGTAATAATTCTGGCCTCTTCTCGATCAGTTATATCACCAAGTTTTTTGGAGGTATAAATAGGAGAGAACCCAACACCTAACGAGGATTCAAAAAATGCCTGTTTATCATGTTCATTTTTTGCATTTTTAAATTTTGAATTCCTATTCTTGATCTCTCTTTCTCTGATTTTTGCATTCCAGTTTCTTTTCCAGAGAGTCTCTGCCAGACTTTTGAAATACGAAATCTTAAGATCTTCTTCAGCATAGGTATTTATTGCTCTGCGTGCAAAAGATACTGCAAAAGAAGCATTACCAAAAGATATCGGCCAGCCGGGAAGTTTTAGATAGAGTCTGCTGAAGACGTACCATGCATCGGCATACATCTTGTCATATTCAATTACTTTCAGTAAATCCTCTTTCATGGGACCGGCTTTAAAAAGTGAATCAAGAATACCTTTTGTCTCTCCCCATCGTCCAACATTCGAAGAACGCCAGTAATAGGAATCCGCAGAGGGATAGAGCTCTGTTGCCATGGTCGCGTAATCGCTTCCCTGTGTGAACATTTCAAGAAGGGTTTCCCTGGAAGTACCTGCATCTTCTTCATCATCGGTGATATTCAACTGGAACTTTGCCATTCTCCAGTAAATCTCAGCTTTTTCCTGATTTGTACCTGCTGCAGGCAGGGCATTTTCCATCAATTCAAATCCCTCAATATACTTTTCAGCATCAAACAGGTCGTCAGCCTGCTGCAGGATGTTATCTGCGGCAAGTAATGCGAATGCAGGAAGCAGCAGAATAAGTAATACTAAACAAACTTTTCTCATATCGACTCCTTATTAACCCATTGGTACGGAGGCTGGAAACCGGAGACCGGAGACCGGGATCCGAAAACATGGGATGATACCGGATTGATGATTATTTTCATCTAAACCAGCTAATGAACATCATAGTACAGATTGGTAAAAAAATCGAGTTTTTTAATCGGATGATGATATTTGAATTTTAGATCATGTCTTTTGCTTACTTGCTAAACACTTGTTTATTTCTCTATACTGAAATCATGATAAAAACTCTCACAACAAGAGAACGGGAAGTTCTTGAAATCATTACACACAATCCGCTGATCAGCCAAAAAGAGCTCGCCGATCGCCTGGGAATTACCCGGTCATCAGCAGCAGTACATATATCCAACCTGATAAAAAAGGGGCATATTGCAGGAAAAGGCTATGTCACAACCCAAGATCCCTACGTTGTTCTTGCCGGTGCAGCAAATCTCGATATTCTGGGATTCACAAAAGATCCGCTCATCCCGCGTGATTCAAATCCCGGCCATGTCCGAATGTGTCCGGGAGGTGTAAGCAGAAATATTGCAGAAAACCTCTCCCGGCTCGGAGTCAGAACTGAATTGATCACTGCTGTGGGAAATGGTATTGCAGGGAAATATATACTTGAAAATTGTGCCTCAGAGGGAATAAGCACCCGGCACTCTCTCATTCTGCAGGATGCAACCTCCTCAATATACTTGGCCCTTATGGATAATGATGGTGATATGGCTCTGGCTCTTTCAGACATGTCGATATCGGATAATATCACAAAAGAGTATCTGCGTAAAAAGAAAGATCTGTTTGATTCAGCTACCGTTATTGTTGCTGACACCTGCCTCTCTGCTGAATCTCTTGAATACCTGCTGGACAATACGCATAAAACCATAACTTGCATCGATCCCGTATCTGTCATAAAAGGGAGAAAACTAATTCCTATGGTCGGCAGAATACATACCTTGAAAATGAATAAACTGGAAGCTGAAGCGTTATCAGGAATAGAAAAAACTGACAATGACTCATTAAGAAGAACTGGTGATTATTTTCTGAAAAAGGGGACACAACGTGTGTATATAACTCTTGGTGCTGAGGGAGTTTTCTACTGCAGTGCAGAGACTCACGGCTTCTATGCACCTCCGCCTGTCGGAGTGGTAAATGGTTTCAGTGTAGTTAATGCTACCGGTGCAGGAGATGCTTTTATGGCAGGGGTCGTATTCGCTTCGTTAAATCAGTATACTATTGAGGAAACTGTCCGTTTTTCTTCTGCTGCTGCCGGGCTTGCTTTATCCAGTGAGTCGACAGTAAACCCGGACATGAGCAGGGTGCTCATTGAACAGACTCTGAAGAACCGAGGAGAAACAAAATCATGATGGAAACATATCTTGATATAGCTGAAGAGGTGTCTCAGGCACTCAAAGAAAACAGACCAGTTGTGGCACTCGAATCCACAATTATCACTCACGGTATGCCCTACCCTGAAAACATTGAGAGTGCAAAAAACTCTGAAAAAATAATTCGTGAGGCAGGAGTTGTTCCTGCAACAATAGCGGTTATCAAGGGAAAGATCAAAATCGGTCTCTCGGATGCAGAGTTGGATTATATGGGGAAAAACAGTGACATACCAAAAGCCAGCCGAAGAGATATGGCTCTTCTGATATCACAGGGGTTGGATGGGGCAACAACAGTAGCCACCACTATGCTCTGTGCGGCTCTGGCCGGCATCAGAGTCTTTGCTACCGGCGGAATCGGCGGAGCACACCGAAATGCTCAGAAAACATTCGATATTTCCGCAGACTTGCAGGAACTTGCCCATACTAACGTTGCAGTAATTTGTGCAGGGGTAAAATCAATTCTCGATATTGGCCTCACCCTTGAATACCTTGAGACACATGGAGTTCCTGTTATCGGGTACGGTACAGATATGTTACCGGCTTTCTATACCAGGGAAAGCGGGTACCCGGTTGACTACAGACTAGACACCCCTGAGGATATCGCAAAAGCCCTGAAAATAAAATGGGATCTGGGTCTGCAGGGAAGTATTATTATAGCCAATCCTATACCTGAGAAATATGAGATGGAAGAATCTTATATTAGCCAGATTATTGAGGAGGCTGTACTGGAAGCGGAAAAACAGCAGATCCATGGAAAGCACATTACACCCTTTATCCTGGCGCGGCTTCACAAACAGACTGGAGAGAGAAGTCTTTTCTCGAACAAACAACTGGTCTATAACAATGTACGTATTGCGGCAG
>Ga0075115_10001068_pt1 | contig 13589 bp, 12 predicted proteins | sample AntAceMetag02UKH_FD_69785 | JGI IMG/M metagenome (GOLD analysis project Ga0075115, IMG submission 69785) | Saline lake microbial communities from Ace Lake, Antarctica - Antarctic Ace Lake Metagenome 02UKH | ecosystem: Environmental > Aquatic > Non-marine Saline and Alkaline > Saline | place... | reverse complement strand
CTTTGTGGCGACAGGGTAGGGGGGTCTTCCCGGCCTCTCTATCCTGTCTCTTGTAGAGGGGGCCTTTTCACTGAACCAGGTCTTTACCCCTGCTGAATCCTGTGTTGGGAGAAGCGTATGAAGTTAAGGCATCTAATACTGGCTCTGGTACTGATTCCTGTGCTTGCTGTTTCGGGCTGCTTGGGCCGGGAGGCAGGAAAGACGGAGGGGGCGCTCAGTGTTTCCCGACTGCTGGAAGAGCCGCTGTATGATACGGAAGTTATGGTCTATGGAGAGGTGTCCCTGCTGGGCCAGCTTAATTGCCCCTGCTTTGAGATTGCCTCCGGTGGGGAGAAGGTCCAGGTGTGGTATAACCTGATGGTTGAGGACGACCGGACGGAAAGGCCCGCGGTTAGTATCGAGGGAATCGAAAATGGTGACCGGGTGGTGGTAACCGGTGAGCTCAAGACAGCGGGTGAGTACAGGCAGCTCAATGATTTCTGGGCTGGCGGGATTGAGAAGATAGAGTAGCACCGATAGGCTTGAGCTTTGGCTCCTGCTTTTTGTATTACTGCACATTCTGACTAATCGTTGGACGGAGGTGGAGCTTCAATCCCTTCTCAATATCGGTGTTCGATGGACAACTAAGGGGGGTTCTATCAGAAATCGTCGAGCGTGTGCTTCTGAATTTGGTTGAGGTAGGATGTGTCATTGTGCTTGATAAGTTTGTAGCGGTCGCTCTCATGCTCGAAAACGGTGATTCCTCCCAGATCCTGCTTAATATCCCAAAAATGAGAATTCTCCAGACCTAGCATGGAACATATCATAACCTTGCTTACCACCCGGTGAGATACCAACACCACTAGGCCACTATGCTTTGACACCACTCTATCCAGTAAACTCTTAGCTCTTTCTCTTACTTCGTCTAAATTACCCCCCTCAGGGATTTTAACCAAATGAGGCTCTTTTAGCCATCGCTTATATAGTTCTCTATACTTGTTCTTTACCGCCTGATGCGTCAAGCCTTCCCATGCTCCATAGTTGAAATCCATCAGGCCTGGGTTGACGTTGACATTAAGACTATGATGTTTGGCCACAGACCTTGCTGTGTCCAGGGCCCGTTTTAGCGGGCTGGAATAGATAGCTTCTATCCTCAAATCTATCAAATAGTTCCCCAACAGCTCTGCCTGCTCAATGCCTGTCTCATTTAATCCAATATCGCGCCTGCCCCTAAATATCTCACTAGCATTCCATTCAGTTTCACCATGTCGGGCAATAATAATCTGAGTCATAGCACCCCCATTTTGTTATTAGAAGAGGTAAAAAGTCAATTACTTGGGGATAAGGATACTGAAGGTAATTTTGCCTCTAGATACCAATATGACGTATTGTTCACTTAACAGTTCTCCCCAGTCCACCTTGTTGCCAAAGACCTTGGTGTACCACTTTTCCCTGCTTTGAGTATATGACCTCGTCACTGCTTCATGAATAAGGATTTGCTTAAATAGATTAAGAATGATAATGTGATAATTGGAAGCGGAATTCTCAATAAATGAGAAAAACTAGGATTATGACTTCACAATGATTATCACGCCGACTGTCAATTGGTAGGGAGTTCAAACTATAAAAGACAGTAATAAGACAAAGCAACAGTTAATAAGTGAACTTGCTGAGGCACGCCAACAAATTACCCAGTTACGGGCAGCTGAAGCTAAATCCAACCAAATGGGAAACGAGCTAAGGGAAATCGATAGGCGATGCCTAACGATAATTGAAGGACAGACACAGCTAATCAGCCGATTCCTCTGTGATGCAACACTCACCTTCGTCAATGAGGCATACTGTCGCTATTTTGGAAAGAAGCCCCAGGATCTAATCGGTCATAGCTTTATGCCTCTGATCCTTGGAGAATACCGTGAAAGGATGCGAAAGCACATTAACTCCCTTACCCGAGAGAATTCCTCTGCGACACGCAATTACTGGCTTCTAGCAGCTAATGGGGAGAGCCGTTGGCTGCAATGGACCAACCAAGCAATATTTGGCAAAGTGGGTGATATCACAGAGTTCCAGGCAGTGGCACAAGACGTTACCGAGCATAAGTACGCTGATGATGAATTGAGGAAGAGCGAGGAGAAATATCGTTCTTTAATATTGAATATTCCAGACATAGCATGGACGTCAGATGAAAAGTATCGCATTGTTTTTGTAAGCCCCAATATAGAGTGCCTTACTGGATATACTCCGGAAGAAGAATATCGGTTTAGCGACTGGCTGAGGTGGTTCTATAGAGTCCATCCCGATGATACTGAAGATGCGGAAGCTGCTTTTCAGGCATTGATGAAAGGGAAAAAGCATTTCGATATGGAGTACCGTTTCAAGAGAAAGGACGGGCAGTGGATTTGGATACATGACAGATCGGTTGGGACCTATGAGAAAGACGGAGCATTGTATGCTGACGGCTTGTTCTCAGACATTACGGAACGTAAGCGAGCAGAGGAAGAGAGGAAGGAACTGCAGCAGAAGGCTGAACTGAGTAGCCGTTTAGCCTCTATTGGTCAGATGGCGTCAGGAGTTGCTCATGAAATAAATAACCCGCTGGCCAGCGTTATCGCTCTTACCGAGGTGCTGATGCAAAAGGGCCTTCCTGAAGTTATTAGCGAAGATGTAGAGATAATCCACAATGCAGCCCAGCGGATAGCTAGTATTGTAAACAGGCTACTTACCTTTGCCCGGCAACAAAAGCCAGAGCGAACCTATGTCGATATTAATACGGTCATACAAGCTACTCTTGCCCTGCGGACTCATACCCTAGAGACAGGCCACATTAAGCTTACTTCACAGCTTGCCCCTAATTTACCAAGAACCATGGCTGATGCTGCCCAACTCCAACAGGTGTTCCTCAACATCATCCTGAACGCCGAGAGTGCGATGAAGTCGGTCAATGGTGGCGGCAACCTTCATATCAAGACAAAGAGGATTAATAACACAATACGGATATGGTTCACGGATGACGGCCCGGGGATAGCCAAGGAAAATATGACTAGGGTGTTTGAACCCTTCTTCACTACCAAGGAGGTGGGTCAAGGAACTGGTCTGGGCTTGAGTATCTGTCATGGAATCGTTGCCGCACACAATGGCCAGATATATGCCAAGAGCCGGTCGGATAGGGGAGCCATTTTTATTGTGGAGTTACCTGTAGTCGCTGAGGGAAAACGACTGGATTTAGCCGAGCTGCCTGATGAAACTGCGGAGGCGACAGGGCAAAGATGCTTGAGGTAGATGATGAGCCAAGAACCTGGGATTTTTCAAGAAAGTGCCCGCGATGAGTAGGATACACCGCCCTCGTATTCTTGTTGTCGATGATGAGCCTGGAATACTCAGAGCCCTGAAAACTGGCCTAGAAGCTAATGGTTTTGAGACTTTGGCGGCTACGGACGGTAGTGAAGCCCTCGAGGCCATTGATAAAGAGCTACCTGACCTCTTGATCCTCGATATAATCATGCCTAAGATGGACGGCTTCGAAGTGTGCCGCCGTGTTCGCCAAGTGTCAGAAATCCCAATCATTATGCTCAGCGCTCGGAAGAGTGAAGAAGACAAGGTGCAATGTTTAAACCTTGGTAGCGATGACTATATCTCTAAGCCGTTTGGCATGAATGAATTGATCGCTCGGGTCAAAGCAGTGCTTCGGCGCACACCCGGAATTGGCACTACTTCTGCGCAGCCCTCGTTCACCTGTGGCAGCTTGACTATCGATTTTACGAAAAGGCGAGTAACCATCGCTGGTAACGAGGTTAAATTGACACCAACGGAATTCAGCCTCTTACAGGAATTAACGCTAAATGCAGACAAAGTTCTCACTCATATCCATCTTTTGAAAACAGTCTGGGGTACTGAGTACGGTCAGGAAAGAGAGTATTTACGTGTCTTCGTAGGGCGCATACGGGCTAAGCTTGAGACCAACCCCTTAGATCCCAAGTACATTATTACCGTGCCTTTCGTAGGCTACAAATTTCAAGCACCGCATAAGTAATCTTATTAATGAGTTAAACCAGTAACACAAAGGGGGGTACCCAGAAGGGTACCCCCCCCTCCTTTATCTGAAAAATATTTACAACATATTTATGTGCTCCCCTTAAATATTTATGCCTTATTTATCATCCCCATAATAGTATAGCGAGAGGATTATATTATGGTGGTGAGAGATTAGAAAACAGATGGCTGGCTCCTGTGGCCTGCATTGTAGCATCTGTACCATATATCTGTACTATATGTTGTGCCTATTATAACCAGAATATGGGTAAAATATTATCGGAGTTCGCAAAGGCGCATAATCTTCCCATGAAAGATAAGGCGGAGCCTAATAAATAAATATAAGGAGGGTTTTTTGAGTGCCAAAGATAGTAAATTGTTGGAATGAGTGGGACCCGTTGAAGCATGTATTGCTGGGCAGGCCGGAGGGCACCAATATCGCCGCTCCGGAGCCGTGCTGGCAGTACGATTACCCAGAAGCCGGGTTCCCACTGGGGACATCTGGCCCATTTCCACAGGAGATGATAGATGCTGCCAACGAGCAGCAGAATTACTTCGTGTCCACGCTGGAGAAACGGGGGGTGAAGGTGGACAGGGCAGTGGTTCACCCCTGCGTACCCTATTCCGCCGTTTCCACGCCGGACTGGACGCAGCTGGGGATGCAGGGTGCCAACAACCTCCGGGATGTGTTCGTCTGCCACGGCAAATACCTGATTGAGGCGGCACCCAGCCGCCGCGCCCGGTGGCATGAGTATCTCATCCTGCGCCCGCACTTCGAAAAGTTTTTCAAAGAAGACCCCGAGGCTGTTTGGTTTACCGCCCCCAAGCCGAGGCTGACGGATGAGTCTTATGTCAGGAACTACTACTACAACTTCAACAACGTTTGGACAGATGAGGAAAAGAGGAAGAAGCAGGAAAACTGGGAGTACCAGCTGACCGAAAAAGAGCCCCTGTGGGATGCTGCTGACTGCGTCCGCTTCGGCAAGGATGTCTTCGTTCAGTGCTCCTGTCTGACCAACAAGACCGGCATGGACTGGTTGAAGCGTACCTTCGCTGAGCTAGGAACGCGCGTTCACCCTGTCGCCTTCGATAACCCCACCGACCCTGGCAAGCCGGATAACCTCCACCCGTGGCATGTAGATGTAAATCTGATGCCGCTCAAGCCTGGGCTGTGTATTTACAACCCGGACTGGAAACCGCGCACTCCGGAGTTTCTGGAGTTATTCAAGAAGAACGACTGGGAGTTGGTCCCCGCAGCACGGCCTACCTATGTGCATAGAATCAAAACCCGCGTGTTCGGGCCGTATGAGGATTCGTGTTGGATCTCTATGAACACCCTCTCTATCGACCCGAAGACGGTTTGTGTGGAAGCACACGAGTCGGCGTACTGCGAGCAGTTGGATAAGCTCGGCTTCGAGGTGGTTCCGATTCCATATGAAAAGGTGATCCCACTTGGTGGCTCCCTACACTGCTCGACGCTTGATATCTATCGAGAGGGCAAATCGGAGGACTACTTTCCAAAGCAAGTTAAAGGTTATTAAGGAATAATCTGGTTGTAGAAAGTGTAGAAATGTGGTATGTTAGCACATTAATGAATGGGAAAACGCACTATATCAGCCGATTATCACATACACTTGAATAAATAATTTGAAAGGAGGGTGGATCGGTGAGAAATAAACATCTATTTATTGCTGTTGTATCAACGTTGCTGGTGGCGCTTGTTGTATCGGGTTGTGTTGGTTCAGCGGAGCCAGGAGAGCCTAAAGAAGAACCTATAAAAGTAGGGGGACTAATCCCCGTGACTGGCCCCTTTGCCAGCGATGGAAAAACATGGTCGACAGGAATGACCATGGCAGTAGCAGAGCTTAATAAACAAGGGGGGTTGCTGGGGAGACCAGTGGAGTTGGCTGTCTTTGATATTGAAGATATGATGGCCGAAAAACTAACTGCTGCTACGGAAAAACTGGTTGGGCGAGATAAGGTAGATCTTCTTGCAACAATTTATGCTGGATTTGGACCGGATGTTGTAGCGTGTGGGAAATATGATGTTCCTTTCATTCAACAGGACGCCAACGAAATGGTGGCCAATATGATTAAGGACAATTGGCCCCAATATTCGAATGTGTTCATGACTGCTTGGGTGGAGAAGGAATACGGTAAGGAAAACTGGAGGATGATCAAGCGACTCCCTTACGAGTTCCCGAATAACAAGATCGCCAGACTAAGCGGAGACTTTGATTGGGATTTATTAAGCACAGAAGGCGCCTGTGCAGAAGCTGAAAAAGAAGGCTGGGAAAGAGTAGTAGACGAGACCTTTTCCTACGGTGTGAGGGAATGGGGCCCCATATTAACGAAAATTAGACAAGAAGACCCTTCCTTGATAATATTTGGGTCTCTCGATGCCGGCGACATGATGACATTCTTCCGTCAGTGGAGCGAGGAGCCAACCAATTCCTTAATTGACTTCGGATATGGGTCTGAAATTCCGGCAATTCTAGATATGCTGGGTGACGAAGGTAATGGGGTGCTGGGGTATGCGCTTACCAGGGAGTTGCCTTATGGGCGTGGGGCAGAGTGGGCGGAATTGTACAGAGAAGAGTACGAGATGGATCTTTGGGGGTCAAGGAGGGCAACTATACCGGCTTCCGTATCGGTCTCATACGATACCATCATGATATGGGCCGATGCCGTCAAGGCGGTAGGTGACCCCACTGACTACGCAGCGATCTGCGACTACCTGAGAGAGAGTGATAACGCCTGTGTTGAAGGCGAGTTCCACTTCGACGAGTACGGCCTATTAGAGGTAGGACCGCATATGCCGATGCACTACCAGCAGTGGCAGGATGGCAAGGGTGAGCGCCTATTCCTGACTGGTCAGGAAGGATACATAGGCGATGCAACCTTCCAGTTACCATCCTGGCTTGAAGAGTAATAAATAAGGAGTTATCCCGAGAAGTAAAGCCATGGGGGGTAAGATATCTTTAGCGAGTCCCCCATGGCTTTATGGGAAAGCAGGTATGAAGCTTCTTCAGGTTAAAGAGCTAACCGTGTGCTTTGGTGCATTGCACGCCGTAAACGAGCTGAGCTTTGAGTTAGAGAAGGGAGAGATATTTGGTATAGCTGGTCCGAATGGTGCCGGGAAAAGCACGGTCTTTAACGCCATCACCGGGTTCTATAAGCACTCAGGAGACGTTATTTTCGACAATATGAGAATCAGTGGCCTTCGTCCTCATCAAATCTGCCACAGGGGGATTGCCAGGACATTCCAGATTCCACAATTTGTCTCGACGCTACCTTTACTTGATAATATAAAGGCTGGAGCGATTTTTGGAGGCCGTTCGCGTGGAGCGGAAAGTGAAAAGCAAACCACGATGGAATTGATAGAGTTTTTGAGATTAGAGGGGAAGGAGAACATAATTGCCAGCCATTTGAGTCTCTATGATAAAAAGCGAACTATGCTGGGAGCATCTCTAGCCACCAAGCCAAAGCTGTTGCTAGTAGATGAACCCACAAGTGGGCTAAGCCCGACAGAGACCACGGAATTCGTAACCTTACTCCAGAGAATCAACAAGGAATTAGGCTTATCTATCATAATCATTGAGCATCTTATGAAAGTACTTACTAAACTGGCTCGTCGGCTGTTGATTATGCAAGAAGGAGCTAAAATTTGTATCGGTTCTCCTGGAGAAGTCATCAAAGACGAGAGGGTAATAAGAATTTACCTGGGGAGTGCTCATGCTTGAGGTAAACAAAGTAAATAGTTTCTATGGCGAACTTCAGGTTTTGCATGATATCTCTCTGAGTGTTAGTGATGGCGAGTTCGTTGTTGCTTTTGGGCCTAATGGCCATGGGAAGAGCACATTACTTAAGACGATATGCGGTCTACATACCGCAACCTCAGGCTCTATCAAGTTCGATGGTGAGGAAATATCCAAGTTAGAAAGCTCAAGAGTCGTCCAGAAGGGCATCGTGTATGTCGCTGAGGACAGGCACCTTTTCCCTGAAATGACAGTATTAGAAAACTTAAAACTGGGTTCTTTCAATATCAACGCTCGAACAAAAGAAGCTGAAAATCTCCAATATGTCCTGGAGCTATTCCCTAGATTAAAAGAACGTATAGACAAGCCAGCACGGACATTAAGCGGTGGAGAAGCACGCATGTTAGCCATCGGCAGAGGGCTAATGTCCAAACCCAATTTCTTGGCAATAGATGAACCGTCACTTGGGCTGGCACCTAATCTTAGAATTGACGTATTTGAAAAGATCAGCGAGATAAATAAAGAGATGGGAATCACAATACTTATGGTGGAACAAGACATCACTGAGGCTTCAACGTATTGCAATAACATTTATCTCATGGAAGATGGCCGAATAGTATTTGAAGGGAATAGGGAAGAGATCATGAAGAACAAGCACGTGAAAGCAGTATTTTTGGGAGAAGAATAAACCCTTAAGTTGGTTGTGACATGGGGAGAAGATCCAGTGAGCGGAGGCTAATGGTAGAGTGACGTATCAACTAGCACAAGTGTTGATTAGTGGAATTGCGCTAGGTTCTATATATGCTGTTATGGCCTCAGGTATGTCGCTGGTTTACGGTGTGTTGAGGATCTTTAACTTTGCTTATGGATCATTCGCCATGTGGGCTGCTTATTTTGCTTGGTTCTTGTTCAACCATTTTGCTTGGATGACGTATCCCGCGGTCTTTGCTATTGTACTGCCAGCGATGTTTCTCTTCGGTCTAGCCGTTGAGAAGATTGCCATTAAGCCTCTGAGGCAAAGAGCAAATTGGGAAATCCTCGCGATAATCGCCACCACAGGCCTAGCACTATTCATGGATAATACTTCTCTGGCAGCCTTCGGCCCTATCCAAAAGGATTTACCATTTATTATCAAAGGCACTATGAATCTCGCTGGCTTCGAAGTAAGCAGACATGAAATGCTAACCTTAGGAGTTGGTATATCCATAATCGCCTCTCTTCAAGTCTTCTTGAAGAGAGCCAGATATGGACTAGCTATGCGAGCACTTGCTCAAGATATGATGGGGGCAAAGATTGTAGGCATACCATTGAACAGAGCATTTGGCTATACTTTTGCACTATCAGCAGTCTTGGTAGGAATTAGTGGCATACTCCTCGTTCCTAGATACTTTATCAGCCCTTCAGGAGGGTGGGAAATTATGATAAAGGCGTGGGTGATTGCGGTCTTTGGTGGTATGGGCAGTTTCATAGGAACTCTTTATGCTGCCTTTATCCTAGGAATAGTGGAGGCTATAGTTATCTGGCAACTGGGAGCCCGCTGGCCAATAGTTATTTGGTTTCTGATCTTGATAGTTACACTAATAATAAGACCGGGAGGGTTACTGGGAGCCCGGGAGTGATTCGTGAGATTGAATAAGGATCTTTCTGTTGTGCTTGTTATGTTGGGGGTTTTACTCGCTCTCCCCATCTTTTTTCATGGTGACCCATATGTTATGCATATCATTATTATGTCTCTTATTTGGGGAGGGCTGGTTATTCCGTGGGACCTCATGATGGGATATGCTGGCATCTTTACCTTCGCGCAGTTCGCATTTTTCGTTTTTGGCGGTTATGCTACAGCGATGCTGACAGTGTATTTAGGGATATCACCATGGCTTGGGATTTTTCTGGGGGGCTGCGTTGCCAGTGTGGTAGGGCTTGTGCTTGGTGTAATCTGCCTAAAGCTTAAAGGTGATTATGTAGCCCTTGTTACTTTTGCTTTCCATATGATCTTAGTCCCCTTATTCAGATCAGGGAAAGAGTTCGGAATCCCAACCGGTGGGCCTATTGGAATAATGGGTATTCCCCCACTCGCAGTGGGGGGATTTATATTTCCTTCTATCGATAAAGTTCCTTGGTACTATACTGCTGTAGGCTTGGCTTTTCTAGTAGTTTTTGTTGTTTACAAGGTTATCCATTCATCTTTCGGACTAGCATTTGTGAGTCTCCGTGATGCGCCAGCCTTTTCCCAAAGCATTGGGATAGGTGCTTATAAATATAAGCTGATAGTGTTCGTTATTGCTGCTTTCCTCACTGGTATAATGGGTGCCTTTTATGCTCATTATGCCGGCATTATGTCTCCTAGAATATTGGGTCTTGACATTTTCCTCATAGTCATGGTTATGCTCGTAATTGGAGGAATAGGAAAGTTCCCTGGGGTGATGATAGGCGCTTTTATCGTTACTTTCTTAAGCGAATTTTCCCGTCCATTAGGGGTGTATCGTCTTGTAATGTTTGGAGCAATAGTAGTCACATCAGTAGTGCTTATGCCTGAGGGAATAATGAAAGCCGTTGATTTGGTTAGCCCGGCAATGGCCCGATTTATGGAAAGAAAGATAGGGCAACTTAAGAGTAAGCGGCCCTTTGCTTGATTAAGTATTAGCTCCAACAATGATTTATACGGGATAAGACCAAGCACAGTCAATCTACTAATCTCATTAGCCTGGACTCTGGCTCTAGGGGAGCAGATATTGGGTAATATTATTCCTGCTGGAAGTAGTTTTAGATTATTAGATTACCTCTTTACCCTTGGCAAAGCATAGATTCTCAAGATAGACGGAGAAACCCAATGGGTCAACCGGTGGCTCATTGGAGGATTAGCACTGCCTTGCCCTTATTTTGCCAGCTGGCTTGGTACCACGGCTAATATCGGCGAGAGCGTTCAAAAACGACGGATAAATGGGCTATACAATATGGTTCGAATACCAAAGAATGCGTTCTACAAAACGGCTAGATTCGTGACTCACTAGTGGAATCGGCTGAAGCCGCGGCTTAAGAAAAAGTCTTCCGGTTATCATTTTAGTCGTCTGAATCTAAAAGATACCTCGGTCAATTAGGGTGTCTATACCGAGTTGTATCAACATTGCTAGTGACGTATGCCGTAGAACTACAGGGCTAACTGGCCATGCTAAGGTCGAATTGTTTAAGTCAATGCAGCAAGAAGTGAGTTCTCGTACAAACCGGACCATACTAGGTATTGCCAGTCTAATGGCCTTTGCCATATGGGCACCAACATTCTGTGTTCCCCCTATGGAACATATTCTCAAAGAAGAATTACTCATTACCCATACCCAAGCTGGCCTGCTCTATGCCATCCCATTCCTGATGATGGTAGTACTAGGTATTCCAGGCGGTTTCCTCGCTGATAGGATAGGATTCAGAAAAGCCGCTGGTATTGGGATTGCAATAGTAGCGGTAGGTACCATACTGAGAGGTACAGCTTCTAGTTACTCAAGTCTCGTGGCATTTAACTTCATCTACGGGGTCGGCGTCGGTTTGTCGTTTCCTAATTTGTCTAAGCTAATAAGTGGTTGGGTTTCGCGGGAGAAAATTGGCATAGCTACGGGCGTATACTCCTCATTGATGGTTACCGGCACGGCCCTAGCCTTGGCCATCACCATGCCCCTAATCTTCCCCATAACTAATAGCTTTCAGGGCGTCTTTTTTTTCTGGAGCATACCTCCTATTGTGGCGGCTGTTTTATGGTGGATTCTGGTTCGAGAGCCTCCACGCGACAATATTCCCGATGAGCCGGTAAGTAGGAGTAATACTTCACTCCGCCGGATAATCCAAAACAAGCACCTGTGGTTGGTAGCCATCCTGTTCCTGTTATTATTGTTCTTCTTGGATAGCTGGTCAGCTTGGGCTCCAGCATTGATGATGATGAAGGGGGCGACAGAAAACATAGCCGGGCTTATTGTCTCGATATCCCTCTGGGTAGGTATCCCCACCGCTTTATTTATACCCAGATTTTCTTGTAAGCTAGGCTTGAGAAAGCCGTTCCTCTGGATACCCGCTATTACTCTGGCTCTGGCTGCCTGGGGAGCAATATACATAAGTATACCCCTGAGTTGGCCATTCATGGTTCTGGTAGGAGTTGCTCTTAATGCTTTTATCCCCATAATACTGGCGCTTCCGATAGAGATGGTATCTAAAGAAGAGGTGGGAACCGCCACTGGATTAGTACTCTCTATCGGTAATATCGGAGCCGTCATTGGTCCTCTTGTGGGTGGGCGCATTTTCGACCTCACCGGAAACCTTCACCTATTCCTTCTCGTCCTAGTCGGTATATCGGTAGCAGCAACAGCCATTGCCTTCAGGATACCTGAAACCGGCCCTAAGGGCAGGAGCAGGTTACATGGCGATATACTATAGCACCAAACGTATCGCCTACTGAAAATTATCCCTGGGATTGATGGACTTTGAAGTGGTCCTGTCTTCTGGCTAAATTTATAGTTGAACAACTTGACGAACAGTTACTCAACTGATTTTCGATATCCTACACGCCAAACGACATGAACGCATACCCCTGATTTGGAGTAGATATTGACAAAGTCTTAGGATATGAATACACTCACTCTTATGCATGCGCCGTAACTTCACAGTACATGGTTCTATGGTTGGTTTAGGAGGCTCCTGGAAATACCGTTTTCGTGCTAATTCTCTGGTGGGTCCTTATGAATCTAGCAAGGCGTAAGTAGAAGGAGGTGTTACGGTGGAACAGATTGAGCATAAGTATTACACAAGCTTGTATGAGGTGGCAGTAGCGGTTAACTCAGTTCGTGTTCCTGACACGGTACTACAATATATTGTTGAGAATGTGGCGAAGGTTCTGGGAGCGAAAGGTTGTTCGCTGATGGAGCTTACACCCGACGGAAAACTACTACTTCATACCGCAGCCTATGGGTTAAGTGACTGGTACGTCAGAAAAGGTCCGATATCAGCCGATAAGAGCATCTCGGAAGCACTGGAGGGCAAGCCAGTAGCTGTCTTAGACGCAACTGAGGATAAGAGTATTCAGTATCGTAAGCAGGCCAAGAAAGAGGGAATCGCATCTGTTCTTTCAGTTCCGATAGCGCTTAGAGAGCAAGTCATAGGGGTAGTAAGAGTGTACACTGCGGAGCCACGGGAGTTCACCTCGGATGATATCTACTTTGTAGAGGCGGTTGCTAATCTGGGTGCCATTGCCCTCGAAAACGCCAGGTTTTATGAGTATGTTAAGAAAGATCACGAACAGTTCTGCCGGGACATGCTGGAGTGGCGCACTGCTAGATGGAAACCTTGGATGAGGATGTAGATGCATTGTAACTGGGTATGGCTAGGTCGATAGGACTTGGTCCTTGGAATGATCACCAACTAGTGGAGTCTCAGGCGTTAATGTGCTCAACGGCTAATTGGCATCCAAAGCAATCTGTGGTTATCTAACTCTCTTAACTAGATAGCTAACTAAAGAGAGCCATACGGTTCGACACGTAATCATTTATCTAACCAAGCATTGCGCTTTAGCTTACTTTATGCAAAAGATCCCCCGGTATTACTTGCTTGGTGGAGTATTAAACAAAACTGACAATTGAAATATTATCTCAATATACTCTCGGTATAACCTTATGGTGTGTGTAGGCATGTACTCAACTTCCCTAGCGGGCCCGCCGCCTTCTTCGCCGGAATAGGGAAGTCAGCGCGAGAATTCCGAAGACGATGAGGAAGATGGGGGGGCGGAATGAGGAAGAGGTAGCAGCCTCTGTCCTGGGAGCGACGGCGGTTGACGGTGCGGCCGGTTCCTGT
>Ga0075115_10001061_pt1 | contig 13622 bp, 6 predicted proteins | sample AntAceMetag02UKH_FD_69785 | JGI IMG/M metagenome (GOLD analysis project Ga0075115, IMG submission 69785) | Saline lake microbial communities from Ace Lake, Antarctica - Antarctic Ace Lake Metagenome 02UKH | ecosystem: Environmental > Aquatic > Non-marine Saline and Alkaline > Saline | place... | reverse complement strand
CCTCTTGAAAAACGTATTTTTACTATTGTAAAAACTGTTGAGAGTTTGATTTTTAAATACCACCCTTCAGAAGTTAGTATTGAAGATATATATTTTTTTAAAAATGTTAGTAGTGCAATTCCTATAGCAAAAGTAATTGGTGCGATAGGTGTGGCAGCAATGAATAATGAACTTTCAGTAAGAACTTTTACACCATTACAGATAAAGATAGCTCTTACAGGTGTGGGTAGAGCTGAGAAGCATCAGGTACAGGAGATGGTGAAATTGCTTCTTTCCCTGAAAGAAATTCCACGGCCGGATCATGCTGCTGATGCACTGGCTGCTGGAATATGTTATTATAATCACAGTATTTCAAATCAAAGGATACAGTAACATGATTGATGCAGTATATGGCAGACTAATAGCTATTAAAGAGCAGCAGATAATTATACACACAGGTATGTTTGATATTGAAATACATGTTTCTGCACTAACATCTCATCATTTAAGTAATCTTTCTGCAGAAGAAAAAAATGACTGCAAAATATTTTCATATTTAGTACATCGTGAAGATGCTATGATGTTGTATGGTTTTATAAATATTGATGAACGTAATTTATTTCTTGAAATCATTAAGGTTCAAGGGATTGGTCCAAAACAGGCTATTAAAATTCTTTCCGGTATAACGGTAGAAGAGTTTATTTCAGCTCTCGATTCAGGTAATGTTTCTGTACTGACAGCTATACCAGGTCTGGGAATAAAAACTGCGCAGAAAATGATACTTGCTTTACGTGATAAATTAACACTTACATCTCTGGATGTAAATACGAAAGTAAATAGTGCTATAAAAGTTGCAAACAGGCAAATTGTATCCGATATTATTCAATCTCTTTGCGATATGGGATATGAGAAGCGGGATGTAAAAAATGCTGTTGACAGCAGTCTTTCTGAATTCGGAAATACTATTGAAAGTACAGAAGAATTTGAAAAAAAACTATTTACTTTAGCACTTATGAAGTTGGGGTGACATGGATCAGGAACAGGATCAGAAACAGGATCAGAAACAGGAATACAACTCATTATTGGGTACAGAATTTCAGGAGACTCAGGATGGTCATGAAAATATTCTCAGACCAAAACTGCTAAAAAATTTTTTAGGTCAGCAGAGTTTGAAAGAGAATCTTTCGGTCTTTATCCAGGCTGCTCGTGATAGAAGTGAGACTCTTGATCATATGTTTATAAGTGGTCCTCCCGGATTGGGGAAAACAACTCTTGCTTCAATTATTGCTAATGAGATGCACACTGAAATTAAAATGACATCTGCCCCGGCATTAGAAAAGCCTAAGGATCTTGCTGGTATATTAACTACTATAAAAGAGAAGAGTGTTTTTTTTATTGATGAAATACACAGGTTAAGACCGGTAATGGAAGAGATGCTCTATATTGCGATGGAAGACTTTGAAATAGATTGGGTAATTGGTCAGGGGCCGGCGGCCAGAACCATTAGAATTCCCATACCGCAGTTTACTTTGATTGGTGCAACAACAAAAGCAGGTCAAGTTGCTTCTCCGTTATACACACGGTTCGGTATTACATCACGGATAAGTTTTTATCCGCAAAACGAACTGGCAGAAATAATTAAACGATCTTCAGTTTTACTTGACTCAAAGATTGATGATAATGCAGTTGATCTTCTTGCTGGTTCTGCTAGAGGAACTCCCAGAATTGCTAATAGATTATTAAAACGTCTTCGTGATTATGCTGAAGTTCTGGGAGATGGAATTATTACAGAAGATATTGTTAAAATGGGACTCAAACGACTCGGTATTGATAAACAGGGTCTTGAGGAACAAGACCGTAATATTTTAAGAACCATTATTGAATTCTATGGTGGGGGACCAGTCGGTGCTGAAACACTTGCAATTTCTATAGGTGAAGCAATTGAATCTTTGGAAGATTTCTATGAACCCTTCTTAATTCAGAAAGGATATCTAAAACGAACTCCCAGAGGTAGGGTAGCTACACAGAAAGCATATGATTTACTGGGAATTTCTTCAGGAGCAGTCAGCAATGAAAACCAGAAAGTTCTCTTTTGAGTTACCTGAATATCTAATAGCACAAACACCTGCTGATAAGCGTTCTCTGAGTAAACTTATGGTTCTTAATAGAGAAAAAGGAACAATTACCCATTCCCAAATTGATCGAATAGTTGATTTTATTCCAGATAATACAATTATGGTAGTAAATGATTCAAAAGTCCGTAAAGCACGAATGTATGCTACTTTAGATTCAGGAATACCTCTGGAAATACTTTTTCTTAATGATGAAGGTGATTCTATCTGGACAATAATGTCTAATAAAACCAAAAGATTAAAAATAGGAAGAACAATTTCTTTTCCAGGAGATGTGAAAGGAGAAGTCATTGAAAGTAAAACAGGGGAAGATCGTAAGATCAAATTAAGTCCTGAAATAGATGAAACATTCTTCAATTCCTATGGCCATGTCCCTTTACCTCCCTACATTCAAAGAGACGATCAACCAGATGATATTAAAAGGTATCAGACAGTTTATGCAGATAAAATCGGATCAGTTGCTGCACCTACAGCAGGACTGCATTTTACGAAAGATCTTCTTAATAAAATTAAAATTTCAGGAACAGACATTGCATCTGTTACACTGCATGTTGGTGCAGGAACCTTCCTGCCTATCCGAACAGAACTTATTAATGATCATAATATGCATTATGAATCATATGAAATTTCTCCTGATGATGCAGCAACAATCAACAATAATAAAAAGGCAGGAAAAAAATTACTTGCCGTGGGAACTACTTCTATGAGAACTTTAGAATCTGCAGCAACCTCTTCAGTAGAAGTAGAAGTAGGAAAAAGCAGAACTAATTTATTTATTACACCAGGCTACAAATTTAAAGTTGTTGATCATTTACTAACAAATTTTCATACACCTGAATCAACATTGCTGATTTTAGTTTCAACTTTTGCTGGATATGATTTTATAATGCGTGCATATAAAGAGGCTATAAAGTATGAATACCGCTTTTTTTCTTATGGTGATGCGATGCTTATTATTTGAGAAACTGCAGAAAATATCTCTTTTTCTAATACTGAGATTTCCAGTGTTCCATCAAATCTAATTAAATGAGAATTCTCAGGCATCTCATGAAAAGCTTTTTCATATGAGTTATATACTTTTTCCTGAAACTCCAGAGTTTCAAAATGATCACGATCTTCCCGGTCTTCAATTCTATTTATACAAACTGCAGGAGGAGTATCGATATAAATCACTACTTCAGGGAAGGGAAAATAACTATTAATGGCCTTGACCTCATCATAGGGTGTACCTATTGATTGGTAAGCTAAAGATGAGAAAAAATAACGATCAGAAACGACAATTTCACCTTGGTGGACTGCAGAGGAAACCCCATTTTTATCATTATATAAGTGATTTTCTCTATCAGCAGCAAATAAAAAAGCCAAGGATCTGGAAGGGATATCAATATCACCCCGTAAAACCTGACGTATTAATTTCCCGATAGGAGAATCGGTTGGTTCACAAGTAAGAATAGCTTTACGTCCAGCATTTCTGTATCTCTGAGCTAATAATTTTGCCTGCGTAGTAGTTCCGGCTCCATCAAGACCTTCAAAAACTACTACATTAAGTAAAATGTTTTCTAAATTTTTCATATTAAACTAGTTATAATATATTTTTTTAAAAAAAAACATATTTATTTAGTCTCTTTTATGTAATATGATTGTTAAAATAATGGATATATAATGAAAAATCATAATACTATTCTCGATATTGTGCTGATAGCCTTTTTTTTGGTAATTTCAGCAGTTGTATCAATACCTTTAACTCATTTTCTAGAGAATCGTTCTATATCTATTGCTGATCGATATATTAATTCAATAGAAGAAATACTGGGTTCGGATATTACATTCAAATTAAAAGATAAAGATCTTCTTCGTCATGTTAAGCTATACGATGTAGTTATTCAGGATAAATCTGTTTCCCGAAATATAATAGCAAATATTGATGAACTGACTATAGAATATGATCTTCTAAAACTGCTATTTATGAGAGACTTAGATCAATACACCATTAATCTTACCGCAAACAGTATGACAGGAAATCTTAATGAATCTGAAATAAAAAGAATTATTTCTCAGAATAATAAACAACCGGTAAAATCTGATTACATTTCACAATTATTACCTAAACTGCTAATTAAGATAAATATTCAAAATTCAAATTTTGATTTACAATATAGAAATATAGTTACTGAGATTGAAAATTTAGACTTCAATTTAGAGATTGAAAAACAACAATTCACAATTGGTAACATTCTGGCGGATTTAATAAAAACTGAATTATATGATTCAAATAATTCATTAAATTTAGTGGGTACTTTGTCACTTGAGAATATAGTTATTAAAACTGTTGAAAATGAAAGTTTACTTGATTTTATTGCTAATATTTCTAAAACAACCATGCAGTTAAATGATTCTAACCGCTCTTCTTCATCAGTTTTCAATACCATAGTTATCGATGGTGGTATTTCTTTACAGGATTTATCACTACATCATTTCAATCTTAATATTTTAAATTCAGTTTCAGAAAACAAAAATGATGCGTATCATTTATTAATTGAAAGTAATGTACTTGATGTCATAGCGCAGCAGAAAAGTTATTCAACTGAATTAGAATTTCAGATAACTTCAGAACAGCTAGTCACTGAGGCGAGAAATATAAATAGTGATTCTCTTTCTGCTGATATGATAAATGCAAAATTTACATTTAATTCTAATCTTTCTATTCCTACAGAAATTCCTGCACTTAATGTCTCTTTTGATGAATTGGCACTATTGGTAGAATCTACAGGAGATTTTCTTGCCCCAAAAGATGAAAAAAGCATTTTCAAAGTTGATTTACAAAAATCGGATATAGAATTTTTTAAAAATCCTACAAGAAGTACCTATAATATTTTACTTAAAACAGACGCTATTTCCTCAAATTTATTAATTCCTGGTGTAAGTCTTTCCGGAATTGGGAAAATCAAATCACCAACAATACTCCTTGAAACAAAACTTGATCAATTTATTGATATATCTTTTCTGTCAGAATCAAGTACTTTTGATATGCTGTATAAGGATACTAAATTTACTATTCAGGCTAATTCACCTAATCTCTATATTAAAAATAGTGGTCACGACTTGTCAGGCACAGTAAGAACAGTTATAAACAGTTCCCTTCAACTTAGTAACCCAGTAGAAATCAGTTCAGTGATAGATTTAAAAGCTGACTATAATTATGATAACAAAGTTATACATTCCGATTTACAATTAAATTCAATATTCATTGATCAGATAGAGTTTTTCAAAGAAGTTATTGGATCTATGTATATTGATTTTCCTACTAAACTTGTTTCAGGTAATTTACAGATTCCTGGATTAGCAACTGACTTTGAGTACAATATCGTTGAAGAGGCTCTTTCTTCAGAATTACAAATTGATAATTTATCTGTGGATATTTATGAAGAACAGCTATCAAGGTTTATAGATTATAATAATCTGAGTTTTTTAGCCGGATCGCAATTAAATGGAAATGTATCTGTAGACTTATTAGTACCTAATTATTCATTATCATATGCTGGACGATTAGTTTTAAATAATTTATTTATAAATTCTGATTTGCCAAAGGTTAATATTGAAACATCTCTAGAGGGCGATAGCAGTTCTATATCAATTATTGGTGCAGAGATCACAATTCCAGACTATCTCATGGTGCTTGACGGTACATTGGATATTAAAAACAGAACTCCTGATTTACAGATAAATATTTTTAAAAATAATTCTGAATCAAATAATTTTCTGGGAGGCGCATCTGATTTACGTCCTTTAATTAGTGCCGGGATTTCAGGTAGTTCATTATTAGATGGTGAAATTGAATTTTATTATAAAGATTTACCAGAAGTGTCTATAAAATCTCATTATAGCGTAAGTAGTGACTTTAACACTCTGGATCTTGATGGAGTAGTTGATTATAGAAATATAACCTATCCAATTATTTTAAGTGCAGATATTGATAATTTATTTCTTACAGGTATTGGAGGCAATCAAAAAAGTGGATTTGCTGAATTTTCACTATATCGAATAAATGATGGCTCTATGAATTATTCCGGATCTTTAGTCCTGGATAATCAGCATTTACCTGATAATCGATTCACTTTCCTGTCGTTACTCAGTATTGATGCTGATATTAATTTTGAATTTAATAATTTACAAGATTGGATGATTAGCATTAACAGTGCAGATATTAAGAACATTGAATTTGGCAGGAATCCAGTAACACTGAATTTAGAGTCTGTACAAATTGTTCCTGAATTAATAACTATCCGACAGTTAATTTATAATGATTCTGTTTCCAGTTTGTCAGGAGAAGGAGAAATCAGTTATGAATTGTCTCCTGATCTTTTAATTGAATCTTTGATAAGTATTAAAAATGATAATGAACAAATAAATATTTCATTGGATAAATCAGGGAAGGGTATCTACCTTTCAGCAGATATTTCCGGTGGGAGGCTTCTTCATGCTCCAATAGAGATTGGGTCTGGTATTGTTGATGGAACTTTAACCTTTTCAGGAAATGAATCTGAATATATTTTGTTTTCTAATTTGAGCATTCGGAATGGATTAATGTCACAAAAACCATATTCTGGAAGTGTCCTTCTCTCTGGTAATGAGCGAGAGTTGAAAATTGATAACTTTTCCGGTAAGTATGATGGTAACTCAGTAGAAGATTTTGCTTTAAATTATAATTTTTTAAGTGGAATTATTGAAAGTACCAGTTTTCAACAGCTCAATACAAAAAATGGAATTATTACATTTAATCTTGATCTGAAAGCAGAAGTACAGAAAATTATCTCTATTTTTGATATATCAGTAAATAGAATACTCAATCAGGATTTAGTAATTGAAAGTACAATTTCTGAAATAAGCTATAATGAAATCTCACTATTACATGATTTTACTGCTGCAGCCAAAATAGCCAATGGATTAGTTTCTATTTCCGGAGGGCCTCAAAATTCTATGTTTGCTGAAATTGCCAGAGATGGAAAGCTAACAGCCTCAATTGGTCAAACGGCTGAAAGCTCTCTCCCTTTTTCTTTTTCACTGAATGGTTTCCTAAATAATGGTCAAATTGATGTCAAAACTGAAGATGTTCAGTTTGACTTAACTTTTCTTAATTCTATTTTTAGAATGTCTGAGTATTTACATTTTGATTCTGGTACTATTTACGGAAATATGCAGGTAACAGGTTCACTAGAAGATCCTGATTTCTTTGGTGAGTTATTTTGTGATTACACTGAAATAACATCTATAGTTTTACCCAAAAAAGCAAAAGCTGAAAATATAAGTGCCTCAATAAGTGAGAAAACACTATATTTTGTCCCTTTTTATGCAGAAGTTGATAATAAATTTTCAAAAATTAAAATGCAGATGGGATTAGAATATTTGATACCTTTTTACTATGACATTTCAATCATAATTCCTGAAAATGAAAAAATTTATTTTAAAAATAACTTTAATAAAATAGGACTTATCTTTGATGGAATGATTTCCGGATTAGTGAATTTCGAGGGTGACGGTTTTGAAATAAAGATATCAGGAGACCTGAAAATTGATGATACTATAATAAGTTTATCTCCAGATGGAAAATTTGATAATCTAAATAGTCGAGCAGTAATATCAGCAGAACTTGAAATGACAACTGGTAATAATGTAAAAGCAATATTACCTAATCTGGATTTCCCTATAATTTCAGCAACACTTGCAGAAAACCAAAATTTAAGTATTTCCTATAATGCAAATAATAAAAATTATCAGGTTAGTGGAGATATGAAGATTCTGGGAGGAGAAATATTTTATTTCCAGAGAAGTTTTTTCATTACCGACGGCTTACTAAAAATGAATGAAAATCACCTCTATAAATTTGATCCGAATATTAGTCTTGAAGCTAAACTTCGGGATTTTGATAAAAATGGTGAAAAAATTGATATATTTCTTAAAATACAGAATGATCCGATCAGCAGTTTTACCCCGGTATTAAGCTCAAGGCCTTCAAAATCAGTTGCAGAAATTGCTGAAATTTTGGGGCAAAATATATTACCTGGAAATATAATAGGTGGAACAAACATTAACTCTGCACTTGCGCTGGCAACAATTGCAACTGATGTTATCCAGAAATTGGGTATTATTAAACTTGATCCTATTTCTGATTTTGAGAATATTGTACGTAACACTTTTCAACTTGATCTGTTCTCTATACGTACACAAGTTTTTCAGAACATAATTCTGGAAACTATCACGAATTCACAGTTACAGATGTTGTCGCTTAACCCAATTGCAAGGTATCTTGACAATACAACAGTTTTCTTGGGAAAGTATATAAATAATGATATTTTCCTGCAGGCAATGCTGCATTTAACTGCAAATGACAGCTATGGTTCAGGATTTTTTATGACGGATGATCTAGAACTTGATATTGAATTAAGTATTGAATGGGAAAATCCGCTATATTTTTTACGAGTTTCTACACAACCCGATGGGTTACAGCCATTTCAGTTGTTGGATGCTTTAACAATTGGAGTATCATGGAGTTTTTCATTTTAGTAATTAGAGGATATATATGTTAAAAAAATTTGTATTTGTAGTTTTAATCTTTCTCACAATAACCAGCTTATTAAGTGCCCAGGATCAAACAGATCAGTGGTATAATGGAATAAAACCAATTTTTAGTATTCAATTTGTTGGATTACTACATGTTGATGAAACTGAACTACGAGAAATCACAAATGGTTATCTTGGAAAACTATTTGAGGATACACTATTTGATTCACTTCTAAGTGAACTCTATAATCTGCAGTACTTTGCATACTTCTCTGCTGAGGCTAAAGAGGGTGGTGATAGTGGAGAAGATCTTATTATAGTTTTTCAATTTGTTGAGTTACCGATTATTGAAACACAAGAAATTATTGGCAATACAACAGTAAGGATAAAAGACATAGAAGAAATTCTCACTATCGGAGTCGGCAGTTTTGCTACAAGTGCAAAAATTGATGATACGAAAGCAGCTATCGAAGAATTATATGTATCTAAAGGATATACTGATGCCAAAGCCAGCATTGATAGGGTTACCAATACAGAGACTAATACTATAGATCTTACCATAACAATTGATGAAGGTCTTCAATCAAAAATATCTACCATTTTATTTGAAGGAAATGAACATTTTTCAGAGAATACTCTTAAAAAAATAATTGTTTCAAGGCAGCAATCTTTATTCAACCCGGGTAATTATATAGAAAACAGCATTGAAGAAGATAAACAGGTTATTCTAACCTATTATAAAGAAAGAGGTTATATAGATGTTGTAATACCTAATGTGAGTATTGCAGAAACAGACCAGACAGATCCCTCAAAAAACATGCTTGAAATTAAATTTATTATTGAAGAGGGTGTTGAGTGGAAATTTGGCGGTATAGAGATAATAGGAAATACAATATTAGCAGAAGATGCTATTCAGAACGCTATTACTCATGAAGTAGGAAAACCATTAAATATAGTAAAAATCCAACAGAATATTTCTGATATTGCAAAACTGTATTGGAATGATGGATATGTAGCGAGTAAAATTGATACACAAGAGACAAAAAATGAGGCTGATCGCACCGTCTCGTATACTATGACTATTAATGAAGGATCGCAATCAAGTGTTGAATATATAGTAATAAAAGGTTTTGATAAAACCAATGAATTTGTACTCTATAGAGAACTTGATATTAACCCGGGAGATATTTTTAGTATTGATAAATTATTCAGTAGTATGAGAAATATGTATAATACCGGAATAATTGATGATGTCTCTTATGAAATACTTTACGGCACTGAAGAAGATGACGTAGTAATTGAAATTACTATAGTTGAATCTAATAAAGTTGACCTGGAATTTGGAGCAACATTCGGCGGCACTGATGAATTCCCGGTTTCCGGATTTTTTTCCTGGACAGATAAGAATTTTCTGGGAAATGGACAAGATTTTTCTATTGGAATAAATATTTCTCCTTCAGCTCAAACTTTAGATTTTTCATTTCAGGAAACATGGCTTATGAATCAACGCTGGAGCGGGGGTATTTCTCTTGCTGCAGGACATTATCTTCAGTCAAACATTCTTCAGGATTATGCAGGAATAGTATTTAGTGAAGAAGATTATATGGATGGAGCTGCTGCCCCGGATCCTTATAACAGTTACGAAGAGTATCAGGCAGCATTGGCTGCCGGTATGTCAGTTCCAAAAAGTACTTTTATGAGTTATGATCAATACAAATTTACTCTTGGGCTCTCTTCTGGATATACATTTCATACCGACCTTGGTCGTTTAACTCTTGGCGGCAGCACAAATGTTGCACTTTCATATATTAACTATGATAACACTTTGTATCGACCTTATAACCCAATAATCAGAAATAACTTAAAGGACTGGAAATTTACAAATAAAATTGGATTAAATTTCTCCTGGGACGGGCGTGATTTAATAGAAAATACTACAACTGGTTTTCTCTTTCAGGAGGTAATAAGTTACGCTGGTGGAGTTATAGGGGGAACCTCAAATTATATTAAAACAAGTACCTCCTTATCAGGTTTTGCAACTATATTTGAAATTCAAAGAGATGAAGCAACACCTATAAAAGGGGTAATATCTGCTAAAACTACTGTATCTACAATATTTCCACAGTTTTATAATAATAATGGATCCTGGGTGCTTGGAATAGGTGCTACACAATCTGAAAAACTCTATATTGATGGAATGAATATTGCCAGAGGAAGAACTCCTGAATATAATCTTGAGTTTCTTTGGGATAATACATTTGAATTTAGTATGCCTATTTCAGAAAAAATAGTTTGGGCTGAAGCATATGTAAGTGCAACAGGATATAAATCTGATTTAGTAGATGTTAATAATTTAGGAATAAGTGATTTTTATTTTGGTACAGGATTGGGAATTCGATTGGCAATTCCGGGCTTTCCATTGGGTCTCTATCTTACAAAAAACTTTTCTGTAAATGAAAATGGATTAATTAAATGGGAACCTGGTGATATATTAGCAAATCCAGATGATGATGAATCAGGTTTTAAACTAGTGTTGGCTATTACTACAAGTATTTATTAGGAATTCAGAGTTTTTATGAGTGAAACTCCTATGATGCGTCAATACAAAGGCATTAAAAGTCAGTATCCTGAAGAAATTGTTTTCTTTAGACTTGGCGATTTTTATGAAATGTTTCTGGATGACGCCAAAGAAGCATCACAAATACTTAATCTCACTTTAACTGCAAGGCATGGAATTCCGATGTGCGGGATTCCATATCATGCAGCAAAAAACTATATAAGAAGACTTCTTGAGGCTGGTAAAAAAATAGCTATCTGTGAACAAACAAAATTGCCTGAGAATGGAAAGGGATTGGCAGAAAGAGAAGTTATACAAATAGTTACACCTGGTACTGTTGTAGATGATGATTTACTCATTTCTGAAATCAATAACTATATATTATCTATTGCTGTAACAGGTAAACAAATTTCTCTATCTTATGCAGATTTATCAACAGGAGAGCTTGTGGTTTCTTTAGTGAATAAGGAACCTAATTATGAGAGCCTCAGACGATACATAACTAAATTACAGCCAGTAGAAATACTTATTCAAGAATCTGTATATTTCGAAGATGAACAATTCCGTCGGGCAGTTGAGCATGAATGGACGATGATAACAAGATATCCTGATTGGCATTTTGACACTTCTCAATCTGAAGATTTATTGGAAAAACATTTTAAAACTGTATCTCTTCAGCAATTTGGTTTTGATAAAAATGACAAACTATTAAAATCTACAGGAGTTCTTTATACATATCTATCTCATACTTCAAGAAAATCTTTAATTCATGTGCATAATATTAAAATTGAACATGAGAGTGAAAACCTCATTGTAGATGAATCATCTCAAAAAAATCTTGAATTAGTGCGAAATATGCATGATAATAGTGAAAAATATACTCTATTTTCATCTATCAAACATACAAAAACTGCTTCAGGAACCAGGCTCCTAAGAAAATGGATATTATCACCTCTAAATTCAATTGAAATAATTGAAGAAAGACATAGTTATATTGATCTATTTTATCATAACCAGATATTGCAAAATAAAATCAGAATTGAATTAAGTTCAGTTCTTGATGTTGAAAGATTATGTGCTCGATTGTCACTGCAAAAAGCATCACCAAAAGATCTACTTTCGATAGGTTCTACCATTGAGCATGTTGCAGAGATAATTTCTCTATCTGATAAATTGAACCAGTATATTTTAAATTTAGTTAGTGCAGATAAACTCAAAGAGCTTTTTAAACTTCAGGTGTATATTGAAAAATGTATTAATAAGGATGTTAATGGTCCTTTTTCAGAAGGAAAAGTTATTAGAGATGGTTTTAATTCTGAATTAGATAATCTAAGAAATATTAAAACACATGCTATTTCCTTTCTCGATAATTATTCTGAAAAATTGCTTCAGGAAACTTCTCTATCAAAATTAAAAATTAAATATAATAAAATTATTGGTTACTATATTGAAGTCTCAAAACTCCATACAGATAAAGTACCGGATTATTTTTTCAGAAAGCAAACCCTGGTCAATGGTGAACGTTATACAACTGATGAACTTTCTCAACTTGAAAGAAGAATACAATCATCATATCAAGAAGCTGAACTCCTTGAACGTTCAATTTATCAGGAAATTCTTTCTGCCTGTATGGATAAAATTAAATCTCTTCTCAAGTTAAGCGATTGTCTTTCGAAAATTGATTGCTTTCAATCTATGGCATTTTCTGCTATAAAAAATGGGTATAGTAAACCAATATTTACAACTAATTCTTCCTTACAGATAATTAATGGAAGACACCCGGTTGTTGAACAAAATCTACCTCCTGGAGAATTTGTATCAAACTCTCTAGAGTGCTCATCTAAAACTGGTAACTTTGCACTGATAACCGGTCCCAATATGGCGGGAAAATCAACATTCCTTCGACAAACAGCACTTATTGTATTATTAGCACATATGGGATCTTATGTTCCGGCAGATAGTGCTGTTATGGGAATTCATGATAAAATATTTTGCAGAGTAGGCGCTACAGATAACCTTGCGCGTGGTGAATCAACATTTTTGGTTGAAATGATGGAAACCTCGTATATTTTGAGAAACGCTACCAAAAAGAGTCTGATTATTATGGACGAAGTAGGGAGAGGTACCAGTACACAGGATGGAGTTTCAATTGCATTTGCAGTTATGAAAAAACTTATCTCAATTTCTGCAGAGACTTTATTTGCTACACATTATCATGAACTTACTGTTTTTAATGATAAGGAAACTCAACACTTGTTCCTTGAAGTTCTTGAAACTGATGGTAAAATAGTCTTTCTAAACAAAATAAGAAAAGGCAACACGTCATCGTCATATGGTTTACATGCAGCTAGATTAGCCGGGTTACCGATGAGTGTATTAAGGTCGGCTGAAACTTA
>Ga0075115_10001059_pt1 | contig 13643 bp, 14 predicted proteins | sample AntAceMetag02UKH_FD_69785 | JGI IMG/M metagenome (GOLD analysis project Ga0075115, IMG submission 69785) | Saline lake microbial communities from Ace Lake, Antarctica - Antarctic Ace Lake Metagenome 02UKH | ecosystem: Environmental > Aquatic > Non-marine Saline and Alkaline > Saline | place... | reverse complement strand
ATCCTTCTCAACAACATTTTGAGTGGCAATTCCGGCATGATCAGTTCCCGGCATCCAGAGGGATTGGCAACCCCTCATTCTTTGGTAGCGAATTAATACATCTTGGATTGTGTTATTTAAGCCGTGGCCCATATGCAAGACACCGGTAATATTTGGCGGTGGAATAACGATTGAGTAATTACTCTTAGAGTGAGTTTGAGCAGAAAAAACCTTACTCTTAAGCCACTGTTCGAGAATTCTCGGCTCTACTTCTTTAGGGTTGTATCTTGAGGGAATATCCATAAGTTTTGTAAAAAATGATTATTTTAGTTAAGGAATTATATAATAAGGGCGGGAAAATTACAATATAAATTTCATTAGGCCTTAAAGAACTTATCGGGTTGTTCTTTGAGAAGTTCGAGAAGTTTATCTACCAGAGCCGGAATTTAAGCTATTCCCCGATAATCTTAACCAGAATTCGTTTAGACCTTTGACCATCAAATTCGCCGTAAAAAATTTGTTCCCAGGGTCCAAAATCTAACTTACCGCTAGTTACCGCCACTACTACTTCTCTGCCCATTATCGTACGTCTAAGATGAGCATAGCCGTTATCTTCTCCAGTAAGATTATGCCTGTATTTATCGACATCTTCGGGAACCAAATTTTCTAGCCACTGCTTAAAATCTTCTTTTAGGCCGCTTTCTTCATCATTAATAAAGACTGAGGCTGTTATGTGCATAGCATTTACCAAACATAAACCTTCTTGGATACCGCTTTTAATCAAAATCTTCTCGACATTGGGAGTAAGATTAACAAACTCAACTCTTTTTTTAGTATTCAATACCAGGTGCTCAGTATAGCTCTTCACTATTTCCTCCTTGGTTATAGAGACTCGAACAAGGATATAAATTGTGGAAAAGATTTATTTACACATCGAACGTCATCAACAGTACAGTTATTTCCAATTGCGGCTCCAAGGATTACAGCGCTCATAGCACTGCGATGGTCACCAAAACTCATAAAATGAGAAGGCTTATGCTCCGTTGTTCCTTCAATCATCAGCTCATCATCGCTATCTATTTCTACTTTTATTCCAGCAGTGGTTAAGTTTTTAGAAATTGAGTTAATTCTATCAGTCTCTTTTACCTTCAGTTCACTTATTCCCTGGATAAGAGTTTTCCCGCTAGCAAAAGAAGCAGCTACACAGAGTATTGGTATTTCATCAATTATTGAAGGTATTTCTTCTGGTTCAACCACTGTACCTCTTAAACAAGAACTCTTAACTGTAATATCCCCATAAGGTTCGTAACCGTCCTTCTGGTTAGTTATCACTATATTGGCGCCCATCTCTTTTAACACCTTAAGTAACCCGCAGCGACTAGGATTGATATTAACATTTTTTATAGTCAACTTGGTATTTTCTAAAATTAAGCCAAGAACAATGAAAAAAGCTGCTGAAGAAAAATCAGAAGGAATATAGAGTTCTTTTGGTGAAATTAGCTTTTTAGTTGGTTGACAAATAATCTCTTTGCCGTCTACCCTAATGTCTGCACCGAATAATTTTAGCATCCTCTCGGTATGATCCCGAGATTTGAAGGGTTCACGAATAATGGTTTGAGAATTAGCATAGAGTGAGGCTAATATAATTGCAGATTTTACTTGAGCACTAGCAATTTCCAAATTAAAATCCCCGCCGCTCAAACCGTCCTCACTTGGCGATATCGATAAAGGCGCAGAGGTAATAGTGCCAGTATCAAGGAGACTACTGCCTTGTTTTTTACCTTCTATTTTTGCCCCCATTTGACTTAAGGGATTAATAATTCTATCCATGGGCCTCTTATTTAAAGATTCAGCAGCCCTAAACTCAATCGGAAATTTCTGAGCAACAAGCACACCGCTAAATATCCGCATTGTTGTTCCAGACTCGTGAGCATAGAGATCAGTTCTTTCACCTCTTGGGAAGTGCATTCCTACACCATCAACGATAAAAGCTCCGTCCTTCTCTTCTGTCTTTACCCCTAACTTTTCCAAGCAATCTACAGTTGCCAGAGTATCTTCGCTATGCAAGAAAGGTTTTATTGAGGTCTTAGCGTCACAAAGAGATGAGATGATGGCAGCCCGATGAGATATGGACTTATCTGGCGGAACATTAATTTCCTTAGTCAAATTGTTTAAATATTTTATCCTGTACATACACTCTACTCCTGTGTTTACTGCCGTAATTTATACTCGGTTATAAATTTTGTAAATTTATCCGGCAATGCCGATTGAAATTTTAAAAGTCTTTCTTTCCGGGGATGGGTAAAACTCAATTCTTTAGCGTGAAGAAACAACTCCTTGTAATCGTCTTTTATCCCGTATTTTTTATCACCAACAATTGGAAATCCTAAAAATTTAAGATGCACTCTTATTTGGTGCATCCTCCCGGTTCGAGGCCTAAGACTTAGGTATGTTGCATCTTCTAATTGCTCTAATACTTGAAGGTCAGTATGCGCCTGTTTTGCCTTAAGAAAACTAACCTTCATTTTGAGCCGATTTTTAGTGTCTCGGGCCAGAGGTAAATCAATCAGCATCTTTTCTTTTTTTATCTTGCCCCAAACTATTGCCCGATACTCTTTAGAAACTTTTCTTTCCTTAAATTGAGCAACAAGACTGTTGTAACTATGCTCATTCTTTGTTAAAACCATAACTCCGCTGGTTTCCTTATCTAATCGCTGGACTACGCCCGGACGCAAAGCATCAGCAGAAGGGCTAAGTTCTTTTTTCAAATGTATTAAAGCATTAATTAAGGTTTTATGGTGGCCCTCTTGGGGTGGATGCACAACCAACCCATAAGGTTTATCGATAACGATTATATCACTATCTTCATAGATAATCTTAATCTCAAAATCAAATGGCTTCAACTCCTTTTTTTCTTCTTTTAAAATTATCGAAATTCGCTGGTTTTGATGGATAAGAAAGCTAGCTTTTTTTATTTGGTTATCAACAAGAACAAGACCTGTTTTTATCAAACCGAGAATTTTTGTTCTAGAAAGAGAGTCTAGCTGGTTATTGAGGAACTTATCTAGCCGCTCTCCGGCATTTTCCTCGCCAACGATTAACTGTTTTTTCATTTATTCAATTTTATTCTTCTGCTGTCTCGGTATGATTTCCAGATCAAAAGACCGGCACCGATGGTAATACAAGAGTCTGAGATATTAAAAACTGGCCAGATACGAAAGTCAATATAATCAACAATATAACCTAAGTATAGCCGATCCCAAAGGTTTGACAAGGCTCCACCAATGATTAACCCACAAGCAATTAAAAAGATGGCGCTTTTCTTCTTTTCCTTTTTAATTAAAATAAAAAAAAGAAGGATGAAAACAATACCAGCAAAGGTTAAAAAAGTAGTGTTTTCTTGTAAAATTCCAAAAGCTGCTCCAGAGTTAAATACCGGCGTAATGTGTAGAATGTTTTTAATAACTGGAATTGATTGGAAAGGAAATAATGAGCGAATAAAACCTTTAACGAAAAAATCAGCAAAAAATACTGCCGTGGCAACTATCCACGTTTTTGCCATAAGACTATACCTTATTTTCTTCCTCAAGCTTTTCTTTACACTTACAACAGTATTTTGCATGCGGGAGAGCGCTAAGACGACTTTTAAGAATATGTTTCTTGCAGGTATCACAAATTCCATAAGTTTTATCTTCAATCCGTTTTAAAGCCGCGTCTATATTCAAAACGATCTTTCTTTCGTTGGATACAATGCCGAGATTAAAATCACGCTCGTAGTTATCTGTGGCTACATCGGCTAAATGAATACCGTATCCGGAAATATCTCCAGACATGTCTTTTTGAGATTTCATCAGAGTGTCCTCTGAAATATCTCGGATTTGGGCTAAGATGTCATCCTTGAGATTAAATAGTTTTTCTTTGTAAAGGTCTAAGTCTTTTTTTGTAAATCGTTTTTTCATTACTTACTCCTTTAAAGTTTTCAAGCACTTATTACAAATATCCGAATATTCTAAATCTTCGCCAACGCTATCACTCCAATTCCAGCAGCGCATACATTTTTTACCCTTAGCTTTTTCTACGAGAATCGCAAAGTCACCTTCTTCTATCAACGCTGAAGAAACAATAAAAACCTCGTTAAAGATACTTTGATATTTTTTATAGAAGGTATAGTCTGCACCTTGACACCTTACAAGAACGCTAGCCTCTAAAGAACTTCCAATAACCCCTTCTTCGCGCTTCTTCTCTATTTCCTTTAAGACTCCCTCACGCAAAGAGAATAGCCTTTCCCAGCGTTTAAGAATTTCCGGATCTGACCATTGCTGAGGATATTCCTTAGTAAAAGATGAAAGAAAAATTGATCCTCCACTCTCTTCGGCTCTACCCCAAATAAGATAAGCTTCTTCAGCAGTAAAGGAAAGGATTGGGGCAACTAGCTTAAGTAAAACGTCCAAGATTTGGTAAAGAACAAATTGAGCACTCTTACGAGCCGGGGAACATCGTGAGAAAGTATATAGTCTGTCCTTTAAAATGTCAAGATAAAAAGAACTTAGATCTAGATTGCAAAAATTAAAGACTTTTTGGCACACTTTGTAAAAACTGTAGTCATCATAACAGGTAATAACTTCTTCGTAAAGACGCATTAGCTTGGCTAGCATAAATTTATCGACTTCTTGCAAGTTCTCGTAGTCTATTTTAGACTCCTTGGGATTAAAATCAGATATATTACCGAGAATAAATCTTATAGTGTTACGCATTTTCCGATACATATCAACCAACTGTTTAATGATTTCTTCTGAAATTTTAACATCTTCACTATAGTCTGTATAAGCAGTCCAGAGCCGCAATATCTCAGCACCATGTTGTTTTGAAATTTCTTGAGGAGCAATGACATTACCTAAGGATTTCGACATCTTTCTCCCCTCGCTATCAACCACGAAACCATGAGTTAAAATCGTTTTAAACGGGGCTTGTTTTTCTTTAGCTACAGAAGGAATTAATGAAACTTGAAACCACCCTCGGTGTTGATCACTACCTTCTAGATATAAGTCTGCCGGAAAGGCAAGTTCAGAATTGTTCTTTACAACTGCTAAAAAACTTGCTCCAGATTCAAACCAAACATCAAGAATGTCAAATTCCTTTACGAAATCACTACAACCGCAAGAACATTTAAAGTTTTTCGGAAGAAATTTATCTAACTCTAAGGTAAACCAAGAGTCAGAACCATTTTTTCCAAAAACCTCAGCAGTTTTGGCAATAATTTCCTTAGTTAAGATTACTTTAGCACACTTCTGGCATTTTATTGCTGGTATTGGTATGCCCCAAAGTCTTTGACGAGAAAGACACCAATCAGGACGGGTCAACAGCATACCTTTCATCCGCTCTTTGCCCGATGAAGGCACCCAACGTACTTTATCAACCTCTTTAAGTGCTTTTTGGCGCAAATTCTCATGATCAACGTTCAAAAACCATTGAAAGGTAGCTCGAAAAATTATTGGTTGCTTACATCGCCAACAATGCGGGTAAGAGTGGCTTATTTTTTCGTTAACAACCAAAGCATGATTTTCGCCTAAAACTTTTATTACTGAATTATTAGCATCCTTAATGTTTTTACCCTTAAACTCTTCGGGTTCTTGAAATATTCCCCTATCGTCCACAGGCATAATGATACTTAAGTCATATTTTTTAGTTAGAGAAAAATCCTCGGTTCCATGACCAGGAGCAATATGCACACAGCCGCTGCCTTCTTCGTGTGATATAAAGTCAGCCAAAACTACTGGAGATTCTCGATCAACAAAAGGATGCTTAAGTATTAGCCCTTCGAGTTCCTTTCCAACCAGTGATTTTATTATTTTAAGTTGAGTTTGGAATTTTTCTTCAAGTTGGGGAATTAAATCCTTGGCTAGAATAACCCTTTTATCTTTAAGCTGAACCAAACAATATTCTAAGCTCGGGTGCACTGCTACGGCAACATTAGAAATTACAGTCCAAGGGGTAGTTGTCCAGACCAAGAAGTAAATGTCATCAGCGACTTCTTTTGCTAGAGTTTTCTTACCATCAATAAGTTTAAACAGGAAATAAATTGAATCTGATTGTTTATCTTGATATTCTACTTCGGCTTCAGCTAAAGCAGTTTCACAAACCGGACACCAATTAACTGGCTTACGGCCTCGGTAAACATACCCTTGGGAGACTAATTCCCCAAGTAGTTCGACCACAACTTGCTCATATTTTGGATCAAGAGTAAGATAAGGATTGCTTTCGTCACAAAATAAACCTAGACGAGTAAAGTCCTGACCTTGTAATTTAACAAATCTTAAAGCATAATCCTTAGCCTTTTTTCGAAAGTCACTAGCATCTACGTTATGTTTATTGGAACCTAGCTCTTTGAACAGTTGATGTTCTACTGGCAATCCGTGGCAATCCCAACCAATAATAAAAGGACAATCATAGCCACGAAGAGTCTTATACTTAATAACAATATCTTTTAAAAGTTTATTTAGCGCATGCCCGATATGGATTGAACCATTAGCATAGGGCGGACCATCATGAAGGATGAATTTTTCCTTAGCCTTACCGGCTTCTCTTAATTTCTGATAAATATTTAAATCTTGCCATCCAGAAAGAAGTTTTGGCTCGAGAGCTGAGAGGTTAGCCTTCATCTTAAAGTCAGTACGTGGTAAATTTAGAGTATCTTTATATCCTGGTTTCATTTTAAAAATTAGTAAGTTTTTTAAATTTATTTAAGCGCCTGCGAACATCTACAGCAGTAATTTTTTGCAGTTTTCTTAAACTAAAATCTTCTACAGCAAAAGTTGCCATTATACTTCCGTAAACAACTGCTTCTCTTAGGCTTTTCTGATTATACTTCTTAACTTTTGCTAAATATCCAATAAAACCGCCAGCAAAAGTATCCCCGGCTCCGGTAGGATCGTAAACAGATTCCAATAAGTATGCCGGAGTTGCAAAAATATGTTTTTGGCTAAACATTAATACTCCATGCTCACCTTTTTTTATAATTACTATCGGCGGCCCTAATTTTAGAATCTTTTTGCCAGCCTTAACAAGATTAGTTTCACCGACTAATTCCTTAGCTTCAGCCTCGTTAACAAGACAGATATCCACTCTCTTTAAAAGTTTTAACAATTGGTTACGTTTAGTTTCAATCCAATAGTTCATGGTATCGCAAGCAACTATCTTAGGCTTATCAACTTGGTTTAAGACTTTTTCCTGTATCTCAGGGTCAATATTAGCTAAGAAAACAATTTTATTCTTTCGGTAAGCTTTAGGGATTATCGGATCAAATTTTCCAAAAACATTTAGATCAGTAGCAATTGTTTTTGGGTTTGAAAAATCCCAACCATACTCTCCTTCCCAGCGAAAAGTTTTGCCCTTTTCCTTTTTTAAACCAGTTAAATCAATCCCTTTGTTTTTAAGAAGATTGATGTATTTTTTGGGAAAATCCCGGCCAACCACGGCAACTAGGTCTACCGGAGTAAACACGCTAGCACTCACAGCCGAAAAAGTTGCTGAACCACCAAGAATATCCTTAGCTTTACCAAAAGGTGTTGTTATCGTATCCAAAGCGACTGAACCAACTACTAAAACACTCATTTTATATATTTGTTGATTATAATACCTAATTTCTTTTTAGTTTCTTGGGGAATAAACTCTTCTCTAGTAACTATCGCGTTAGACAAAGCTTGCTGACAAGAGCAACTTTGGTTATTATCAACAAGAGATATAAATTCCTTCAACAAAGTCTTAGAATTCGCAACATTCTTTTTGAGATTCGACAGTATTTCATCTAAAGTTACAGTTTCGTAATTAGGGTGCCAACAATCATAATCAGTAATTGAGGCTAAGCTTATGTAGCAAATTTCAGCTTCCCGGGCAAGACGTGCTTCAGTCATATTAGTCATCCCGATAATATCCATTCCCCAGCTTCGGTAAAGATTTGATTCAGCCAAGGTAGAAAATTGCGGCCCTTCCATATTTATATAGGTTCCGCCATAATGAGTAGTTATTTTACTTTTTTCGGCAGCTTGTTTTAGAACTTCCGCTAAGTTTTTACAAACCGGATGAGCAAACCCAACATGGACAGTAATGCCCTCGTCGAAAAAAGTATATTTACGGGCTTGATTGGTTCGGTCTACAAATTGCGTGGGAATTATAAAATCTAAAGGTTTGTACTCCTCTTTTAAGGAGCCACAAGCAGAAACAGATATTATTCTTTCAACACCCAGTTTCTTCATTCCGTAAATATTTGCCCGATAATTAATCGACGAAGGATTAACTTGATGGTTCTTTCCGTGACGAGGAAGAAAAACTACTTCTTTTCCATTAAGCTCACTAACAAGAAACTGATCTGATGGCGCACCATAGGGAGTATCTAAGGAGACTTTCTCTATTTCCTTTAAGCCTTCCAGCTGATAAAGCCCACTTCCACCAATTACGCCTATTCTTTTCATTTCATTTCACCTTTTATTTGTTCAAATAATTCCTTTGCTCGTTTATAAGCAGCTCTTATTCCTGCTATTAAAGAACCTTCTTCATGCCAGGCCTTAAGGCCAGCCTCGGTAGTACCTCCTCTAGATGTAACTTGTTCTTTTAACTGCGAAGGAGTAAGCTTACTAACCTCGAGCATCGCCATAGTGCCCGCAGTAGTTGTCGCAGCTAGTTCAGTCGCATTATTTTTACTAAAACCGCTCTCTATAGCAGCTTCCCTAAGGTCCTTTTGAAATTTTTCAATAGTTGTGGGGCTTGAGTCGTTCAATTCAATAAAATCACAAAGATAACCTGGCCCACTACCAGAAATAGCAGTAGCCGTATCCATCATCTCTTCATCCATATTTTCATCGAATATTAGAGTTTCCCCCAGCTGATTAAATATTGCTTTGGCAATAATCATGTCTTCGTCGTTGGCAGATTTACCTTTGCATAGGCAAGACATTCCTCGACCGATTTTCGCTGGCAAATTAGGCATTACTCGGATAACTCTAACGCCGGCATCTAGGTAGTTTTCAATAAAAGAAGTCGGTATGCCTGCGGCTATAGAAATAACTAATTTTTTTGAACCAAAGATCTTGATTGTATCAAGGAGTGCTCTAAAATCCTGAGGTTTAACCGCCAAGATAAGTAAATCAGCAATATCTAATATATCTCCTATCTTTTGAATAGTAATTATCCCTGAGGCATTTTTTATTTTTTCCGGATCTTTATCAAAAACATAGATTTCATAGCTTAATTTTAGTTGTTGAGCGATAGCCTGCCCCATATTTCCAAAACCGACAATACCTACCTTAATCTTTCTGCTCATAAGTGTTGATTAAACTATCATAAAAGAGACCGAGTGTCAACGAAAACGTAGATTCCCAGCCCTTTAAATATAAAAAAATTAAGGATAGGCAACTTGATTCACTTCTGCTATAATAAAAATGTAGTGAAAAGAATAATTGCCTTAACCACATTGGTTGTTTTTTTATTTTTTAATTGCCCTAGTTTTGCCCAAAATCCCCTACCCAAGCAAATAGAAAAGGAGAAAAAAGATTTTCTTGAGAGCCAAATAAGCTCACCGGATAAACTATTCCTTGACCAATTAGGGGTGAGTTTTCAACATTTAGCTAAAATCACTACTCACGCCTTAGAAATAGTTAACTCTGTACCCACTATAAGTAAACTTACACATCGTCAGTTTATAAATTCTCTCCAGGCGAAAACGAAAAAAATAATACCGGAGTTAAACGATCGCAAAAAATCTGGACAAAAACTGCGGACTTTTATTCAAAAAAATCTTGGCAAAGGAAATAATCTCAGGTCAGATTTTAGGCGACTACTTACAAGTTATAACGAAATTAAAGGGCTGAAGTCTTCTTTTGGTAATGATTTTGTCGAAAACTTACCCACGGAGGGAATTTATCGCTACTACACCCTTTGTTCAAAGACCCTTGAGTATTCCCCTTCTGAAATTCTTGATCAGATGGTTATAGTCTGCAATGGTTTTGCTAAAGTTGCCAAGCAGCATAAAATCGAAAAACTAAAACGGCTTTTACCTGGAAAAATTATCTTTTTAGAAAAATCCTACAATGCCCTTGAGGACAAGCTTGTTGATCACTTAAAATATATGCAAAGTGGTTGGGGACAGGAAATGGTTTTGAGAATTGTAAAATTAGTTCAGCAGCAAATCACGCTCTGTAAAGACTTTTCTAAAAGCGTTTTCGGAAAATTAAAATCAATACCCGAGCCTAAAGACCCTTTATTGCCTGATTTTCAGATTATTTCGATAGGCGTAGCTTCTACCGACACAATAGCAGTAGGTGATGAAATAACTATTGTTGTTGTAGTGAAAAATATGGGGCAATTATCTACAGGTTCCTCAAAAACAAAAGTGTTTTTTCCCAATGGCAAGACAAAGATAATTTCTGTTCCTAAGCTGGGCGGTGAGCAGACTTACCTTAAAACTTTACGATATAAGTTGGACCGGACTGGAAGAAATGAATTTACAGTCATGGTTAACCATGATTTTAAGGCCTGGGAATCCAATACCTCCAATAACTTAACCAAAAGAGCTATTATCCTTCAATAGTCTAAGTTGTAGAAACCTTTAATTTTTACCGAAAGCCTTCTCTAAGACATCATCATTTAAAAAATATGATTTTAAAACTGGCTGGCCGGATTTGAAAAAAACATATGTAGGTATAGCCGTAACTGAGAATTTTTGGGCAATGTAACCTTCTTCATCTAAGACAATCCTGCTCCTTATACTATCGTTTAGTTTTTTTGACCTGACATACCTTTCTACGGTAGATGTTTTCTCCCCTACATTAACATACCAGACATCCGTATCTTCAAAAAATATGCATTCTCTTGAAAGCTTTTCGAGTTCACGTCGACAAGTCGGACACCAAGTAGCCCAAATAAATAAAATTACGTCTTTCTGAGAAATTAGTTTTTCGTAGGATATGCCTTCCTTATCCAGTCTCGGGAATATCCGCTCAGCTGCAAAACTCGGGACAAGAAAACAAAAAAATACTAGAACTAAAATAATTCTTTTCATCTTAATATCTGTATAAACTTTACGAAAAAATATACCCCCACTAGTGCTAAAATGACACTTAAACTCTTTTTTATAATTATAAGCCATAAACCTTGTCTTGGCAACTTTTGAATCAAACCGGTAAAGGTACCTAATACAATTAATAGCACACCTTGGCCAAGAGAAAAAAGAAAAAGCGCTATGGCACCCCAAATAATGTTTTGCTTTATTGAAATTAAACTTAAAATTGAACCTAGGACTGGCAAATTACAAGGAATTAAGGCAAAGGCGCTAAGCATTCCTAAAATAAAAACTGACACAAGGCTTCCTTTAACCTTATAAGTATGCCCTGACAAGAAAGGCAAATTAATTCTAATTAAGCCTAAAGAAATAGCACTAAAAAGAAAGAATATAGCCGCCAAGATAATATAGGTTACTGGATTAACAAAAAATCTACCAAGCAACACACCAAACAATGAAGAAACTATTCCGAGAAGTGTATAAACTACTGACAAACCTAATACAAAGCTAAAGCTTATAAGAAATCCTCGAAGCTTAGTTGTAGCCGATACAGCACCAACAATTCCTAAGGTAATCGGAATCATAGGCAATATACAAGGAGATAGACTTGCTAATACCCCAGCAAAAAAACTTACTCCTAGTCCTAAAAATGTAAATGGAACAAAAAGATTTCCTAAATTACTAAGCCATTGATTAAGCATGTACTTCTTTTTCTAACCATTTCTGGTATTCGCTATCAATTTTATCGACCTTTGCCTCCCATTTTTAGTAATAACATCTTAAGTAATAGGTGAAAACATGCGCCCGGCAGGACTCGAACCTGCAACCTTCTGGTCCGTAGCCAAATGCTCTATCCAATTGAGCCACGGGCGCAAATCGTAAGAATTGTATCATGATTTAAAAGGGTGCTCAAGAGCTAATTTGCGTTTAACAGGGTTTATAAAACGCGCGCCTAGCAGGACTCGAACCCGCAACCCTCTGGTCCGAAGCCAGATGCTCTATCCAATTGAGCTACAGGCGCATTGTTGTTGCTTTTTTAAGAACAAATTTCCTGGAATTTACACCTCTGACAACGTCTTAAATCATCAGTTTTTGGACAACTGTTAATATCTGCTTTATTGCTTTTTATATTGATTAAAATACTCCTCATTCCTTCTATGCTCTGACGAATATAGTCCTTTACTTGTTCTAGAGGGAATGCTTCTACCGGTAATGGTAAAAATTCATCCTGGGCTAGATATGCAGGAATTATTTTAATTTGATTTTCATCTACCCCCCACTTAGTCATGGCATAAAGCGAGTAACAGGAAAGTTGTAAGATGTCCTTTTCCCTTTTTTTGCCAGTCTTCCAATCGTAAAGCAGATACTCCTTACCTTCACGTAAAGCAAAATCAGGGATTGCGAATGCTTTTGTTCCTTCAAAACTAAAACTATCTAGCTGATCAATACTTACAAAATCCTCGATTGAGGATTTCGAAAACTTCTCAGATAGCCCTGATTTATAAAAATTTCGAATACTATTAGCTACTTTTTCTAATTTTGTTTTTAGTTGCTCTCGGTCTGGTTCACGATTATAGTAATGTTCAAACAGATTAAGATTTTTTTTAACATTTTCTTGCCATTTTTTACTGCGAGACTGTTCCCATGTTTTAGTTAAAAGATTTTTTGCTGTTTTTACTGCTTGCTCATGAGAGATGTCTCTGCCTTCCTTGAAAAGACTTGCCTTATCTCCTATTTTGCTCTCTAAAATCCACTTAATAACCTGATGAACAATGTCTCCTATCCAGGCATCAACATTACGTACATTTTTTAAAATGTAAGCCTTACGGCAAAACTGGTTTGCGTTAGTTTCCCATCCACCCCAAGAAGCATAGTAGTGATAAAAATATGCTCGGCGGCAATCATTGAACAAGCTATCCCGCGAAAATGACCAAGTTAACTCACTCTTTAATTTTTTCATAATTTATACATTTTGATAAAATTGGTAGGATTTATGGGGTGGTGGTATTTTCGCGCTTTTTAGGCAAAAATTAGGCGTCAATCCCTTCTTTCGCCCTTCTGCTCTGTATAACTCTATCTAAACGCTCTGTAATTGCCTCTTCTTCGTCAGAGTTTAAACCTTGGAATTCCATTCCGACATCAAAAAAAGTTTCGCCATCGAGAAATTCACTCTCACGTTTATTTATCCAAACAACTTTCCCTTTGCAAACTATTGGCCTTAGTTTAACATACACCTCTAACTCAACTATTGAAGAGATTTTAAGCTCCTGATGAACCGTTACCTTAACTCCTCCAGCACCAAGGTCTTCTGTATAAGCAGAAATTGGTGACTTTCCAGTAGGATAAAGGTGTATTGTAAAGGGAAATTTTATTCTTAGGGCTCGTCTGCGGTCAATTTTATCCCAACTCATAGTAAAAGTATTGTATCAGATTTTGATCAAAATTCAAATTAAAGGTTTAGTTATTCTTCGAACTCCTGGACTGAAGCTTGCTTTGAACGCTCTGCTTTTTTTTGACTCCTTTTAGCCTTATCTTTTAACACCTTTTCTTTTGCCCGCTTTGAACGCTTACGCTTTTGACGTTTTATCTTCTCGATTCTCTTTTGTTCAGT
>Ga0075115_10001056_pt1 | contig 13651 bp, 21 predicted proteins | sample AntAceMetag02UKH_FD_69785 | JGI IMG/M metagenome (GOLD analysis project Ga0075115, IMG submission 69785) | Saline lake microbial communities from Ace Lake, Antarctica - Antarctic Ace Lake Metagenome 02UKH | ecosystem: Environmental > Aquatic > Non-marine Saline and Alkaline > Saline | place... | reverse complement strand
AAGCCGGCTGAGGTCAGCCTCATTGTCTTCCAGCTTTATAGCGGTGTGCCGATGAATATGTACGAAATGGGAGAAATAGATGTCTCCGGCGTCTCCATGTACTATATCGATAAGGTCACTGATGAACGAGGGCCCTTCTATCAGGACCTGGTGGTTTCTCCTGAGTTGAGCTTTTTCTATATTGGCCTTAACACCAATAAGCCCCCGTTTGACGATGTTTTTATCCGGCGCGCTTTCACACACGCCGTTGATAAGGAAAAGCTGGCCTCTCTGGTCTTCCGTGATATGGTAGAGCCGGCTAGCGGTATCCTGCCTCCGGGTATGCCCGGCTACAACGAGAACTTAGTCGGGCTGGGGTATGATGTCGAGCTTGCCCGAAAACTGATTGCTGACTCTGAATACGGTGAGGTTGCCAGTCTGCCGCCGATTACCATTACCACTTCCGGGCGGGGGGGAGCGATATCCGGTGACCTGGAAGCAATTATCTATCAGTGGCGGCAGAACCTGGGAGTCGAGGTAGCGGTAAGACAGCTGGAACCGGAGCGTTTTCTCTATCATATCAACGAAGAGGCGGATGAGATGTTCTTCTTTGGGTGGGTCGCCGACTATCCTCACCCGCAGGACTTTCTCGATATCCTGTTCCATACCGGTGCCGAGAATAATAACGGCGGGTACAGTAACCCTGAAGTAGATGCCCTGCTCGATATGGCGAACGTGGAGCTGGACAGCGAGCTAAGCCTGGCCTTGTACCAGCAGGCAGAGCAGGAACTGGTCAGCGACGCCGCCTGTCTGCCCCTGTGGTTCGGACAAAACTATGTCCTGGTCAAGCCCTATGTCGAGGGATATGAGCTCAACCCGATTGGCCTGCCCACACTAAACAACGTCTCCGTTGAGCCTCACTAATTCTTCTTCCCAAGGGGAAGGAGATACAGAGAATGGGATTACCCTTAAATAAAGGATGGCGGCGGAGGGGGTGGGATTCGAACCCACGGTCGCTTGCGCGACAACGGTTTTCAAGACCGTCACCATAGACCACTCGGACACCCCTCCTGAAGCTAAATTTTATGACCTACTAGACATAACTCGCAAAATTGGCGTTAATTTGGCGTTAGAATTTTTGAGACACCCATTTACCCCTGCCGGCAGCACTTCGTCTAATAGCGCCATGGCATCCTCTTGCATCCCCTCGATTATATGGCTGTAGGTATCCATTGTAAAGGCTACTGAGGCATGGCCTAGAGCTTCACTGATAACCTTTGGCTTAGCCCCACGTAGTAGCATCAGGCTGGCAAAGGTATGTCTCAGGTCGTGAAAGCGCACACCCCCTAAGCCTATCCGTTTTACCATCCTCCCGAAGTCGTGACTTAATACTGAGGGATTAAATGGCTTCCCTTCAGGAGTTCCGAATACCAGGCTATCAAGAGAAAGTATTTGCCCCAGCTCCAAGTAAAGGTTTTCCCGCTCTGCCCGGTATTTCCTGAGAAATAATGCCAGCTTGGGGGTCATGGCGACTCGGCGCCGACTATGGCTTGTCTTAGGCTCTTTGAATTGGTAAACACCTTTACGCTTATATAGGACTTGGCTGACCGATATCGAGAGCATATCAAGGTCAATGTCTCTCCAGCGTAAACCTAATAACTCAGCCTGGCGAAGTCCCGTGCTCACGGCAGTATAGATTACCGGATAATAGCGGTTATCCTTTGCCATATCGAGTAGGACTTCAACCTCACTAGGGGTCAGGGTGCGCATAGCCCTTTTATGTGGTGATGGCGAGTCAACAAGCTCTGCGGGATTGCGTCCTAGATAGCCTTGCCTTACCGCATACTTTAAGGACTGAGACAATACCCGGTGCTGATGATGAACTGTCCTGGCCGATAGCTTTTCACAAGCCTTGCCGTAGTAGCTCTGTATTGCCTGGGGGTGAAGCTGCTTAAGCTGAACATGACCGAGGGCGGGTATTAAGTGGCGCTCTATAATGCTTTGATAGCCGTCATAGGTGCGCTGCGAGCAATTAGTCCTGACATAGCCATCTAGCCACTGGCCAAGATGCTGTGCCACCGTGAGCCGTCCTGGAGGGGTATATACCCCTTTATCAAGACTGGTCAATAGCTCAGTTAAGCGCCTTTGGGCGTCACCCTTACGACCTCTTACTGTCTCGAAGTGGCGTCGCGGTTTCCCGTCCGGTCCCGAGCCGGTGTAGATTTGGAGCTGCCAGCTATGGTTTCCTTTGCTGCGTATGTGTCCTCTCATGGTTTGCCTCCTTTCCTTTTCCGCTTACTTTCCGTTGGCGTTGGCTTGAAGTTTTTGAGTAGTTCTGTATCAAGATCAGTCGTATCAATCGGTTTCCCTATTGCTTCATATGCACGCTCTCGAACTGAATACCAAACCGCAGCTCCCAAAATAGCGTCCGCTTTAGCTTCAGGTTCTTTTAAATCCTCGTATAGGTGGGAAAGCCTGCTAACCCATAGGGCATCACGAATACTGAAGCCAGAACTCCAGGTAAAACCATCTTCTTCCCCCGTCTGTCTTGCCCACACCCGCATGACCACCGGCAGAGTTTCAGGCGGTATGGGATACTCAACCAGTGTGCCAAGACAAAAGGGCTTATCCTTTGGGTCAGGGGCAAGTCCATTTTTCTTACGAGCCTTTGCAAGTGCCTTCTGAACGCTGCTTAAGCCAGGCCAGCCCGGGGGTAGTTTAGGGTTGTCTTTATGAAGAAGGTAGATTACCTCCTTCCGCACCACCGGCGCCTTCCACTTGGGATACTTTTGATGAACCTCCGCAATACGGGCTTCAACTGCATCTGTGACAAGAGGGGCTTTTGCCATTTTCCCTCCTTCCTTTCTATGAATTTTTTTTATATCTACTTTTTGAAGCTAAACTCGTTACTTACCCGTGTTATATGCGATTTTGTAGCTTGCCTATATCTATGTTAGCTGTGACTTATCATAGACTTCACTTGTATACTTCATAATAATACTTTATACTATAAATGTCAAGAGTTTTTAGGGGCAAAAAGAGGAAATATTTTATGAAAGCTATCACGCTAAAGGTCAAGCGCATTAGGGCTGGGCTAACCCAGGCTGAGTTGGCAAAGTTAGTTGGCCTCACTCAGCCCTTACTCTCTCAGCTTGAGGGGGGATTTTATATCCCTGGTCCCGAGCTAATGCAGAAAATTAACGATGCTCTTAAGCAGCAAAAAGAACGGAAGTAGCCAAGATGCAGAATGATGGGCGCCTTACTGATGAATGTCTAACACTCAGTGTTAATTCTGCCGCCAAGATGCTCGGAATCAGTCGAAATCTGGCTTACGACCTGGCTCGGCGCGGAGAATTGCCCGGGACCATAAAGCTCGGCCAGAAGCGCTTAGTGGTAAGCCGCATAGCAATCGAGAGGCTGTTACAGGGCGACGGTAACAAAGCCGAGAGCATCCCCAAGCTAAGGGTTTGAAAGACGGGAAGAATGGAAGGAAGATTGAACACTAACAACCCCAAGACTCAAGACAAAAAGCTAATCTGCTGTGATTGTGGGGCTACTTTCATTTTCTCAATAGGCGAGCAGCTCTACTTCGCATCTAAGGGGCTTTCCACACCCAAACGCTGTAAGCCATGCAGGAAGCAGCGCCGGGATACACTCGTGCCGGACAATGGGGGTGAGCTATGAGTATGACAGCCACACCCCAAGCGGACATTTACAGTTGCCCCCAGTGTCACTCAAGCAGAGTAAAGATTGGCTATCCCGATATAGAGTGTCTGGCCTGCGGTTGGAGTGAGCCTCTGATTGGCTTCCCCATCTCTTACGATTGCCACCGCTCTTTGTGCCTCGAATACTGGCGGCAGGACCCGGGGGCACTTGAGCCGCCAGAACACAGCAGTGAGGAATTACATGAGAGAGTATTGGCTTTAGAAGAGAGCTCTCAACTTATCGAGAAGCCGAAGCTGGAGATCGAGCGGCCTCAGGAGAAGCCTAAACTGGCTGAAGGGGTGAAGCTATGATTAAAATATCTGCGACCGAAGAGATAGGCTTCATAAACTTTGCATGTCCTGAGCATGGGTTGCGGGTACTGGCAGAGCGTTTCACAGATGACGGCTATGCCGATCTGCGATTTTACTCAAGCAAGAAGGATGGCGATTCGCTTTTGCATACTACCCGGGTCAACTTACTGGCCACGTCTACAATGAATAGCCTGGCAAAACGTCTAGAAAAGAACTCGCAGGACATACCCTGGACCGACATTCTGACCTTCATTACTGGTAAGACTATAGAGATTGCCCGCAGGGGTGAGCCGGCGGTTGAAATCTGGCCGAGTGAAGATGATAACCTGGCGCCAGACTACCTACTAGAGCCTATTGTATACCTGAATCACCCGGCTGTTATTTTTGGGGATTACGGCTCCGCTAAGAGTTTGTTTGCCTTAGTTGTTGCAACTATATGTCAGTTACCCTATTTTGACAATCCTCTAGGACTGATTACCCCGAAAGAGCCAACGCCTTGTCTTTTTCTTGATTATGAAGACGACGAGTCTAGCTTCCGTAAGCGATGGGCGGCCTTATTAAAAGGCATGAATATAGGGGCTATGCCCATAGTCTACAAACGTATGTCCAGCACCCTCGCTGATTCGGTAGAGCAAGTGCAAAAGTTAATAGCCGCAAACAGGGTCAAACTCTTGATTGTTGATAGCCTGGGCCCGGCTGCCAGGGGGAATCTTAACGACCCGGAGCCTGCTATCAGGTATCATGCAGCTTTACGTCAACTAGGTATTACTAGCCTAACTTTAGCCCATAACTCAAAGGACCAGTTTACCAAGAAGAGGACTATTTTTGGTAGTGTATTCTTCACGAACCTAGCGAGGTCAGTCTGGGAGTGTAAGGCGGAGCAGGAGACGGGGGAAGACGAAGCTGTTATCAGCCTAAAGCATACTAAAGCTAACCTATCGAGGCTACACCCGCCGCTGGGTTATAGATTCACGTTTACCGATAACAGCATAACAGTAGGGAAAGCAGACTTACAAGATACCAGTCTATCCGGGGAATTACCGCTATCACTAAGAATTAAGGACCTACTCAGGCGAGGCGCTATGACAGTAAGGGAGATTGCCGAAGTCTTAGAGGCTAATGAGGCAAGCGTTAGAACTATCACCAATCGCCTAAGCAAAAAGGGTTATCTCATTAAGGTAGGGGAATCGTGGGGCTTAAAACAAGAGGTATAACAGTGTACCGTAACAGGGGATATTATATATCCCCCCCTGTTATGTTACGTAACACCGCAACAGGGTATTATATAACAGTTATGCGAACGGACAATATAGAAGGACAGGGAGGACACTTTGTCCGCTTATGTCTAATATGCCATCCGAAGCCTAGGAGTGAGTCTAAATGATAGTCCAGTGCCCCCACTGCGGCAAATCAGTAGCGGTGAATGGTCTTGGTCGCAAACCGCTCAATATACCACTCAAAAACGTTTGTGAGGCTTTACAGACGCACCACAGCGTAGTAGCGGCGTCTCATGAACTAAACTGTAGTGAGGCTTATATCTTCGGTATCCTAAAGGCCAATGGGCTAAGGTTAAAGGACGTGGTTACTTTACACCAAGGGGGCGAGTTATGACAAAGAACGTTAAGGACAGACAACGCCACACCCAGAAGTGCCTAAAGGCCTGGTAAACAAGGAATACACTGGCTAAGAAAAGAAAAGGATTGTCTATTATTTAGAGCAGTTAAGGAGGGGGTCCACCAGGCTCTCCGATAGGCACTTTCCATCGACAATTATATTGCATCGTCAACCCCTCTATTTGTCAAGCTGTGTGATATAATGCTGATACCACAGACAGGGGGTAAATCGTGTATGGAAGATGATAAAGAATTTGAAAGGGATACGGGAGTACCGATAGGTTGGTTGGTAGAAAAATCAGAGCGCGCATGCCGAGACGCAGCGAGACTTGTTGATAAAGTGAACCAATTGAAAATCTCCAAAGATGATAGAACAAGGCTCTATAGGGAATTAGACCCATTACTATATAACCTAACCAAGATAGTAGCGCATGTTAATGATGCTACAAAGGTTTGGAAACCAGATGTCTCAGATAATATCTTAGAAACAGGCATGGATGGGTTCAAAGTATTCATGTCACGAGTAAGAGAATTTTCAGATGGTTACTTGAAACGTGAACATATGATAAAGGGAAGTATGGACGAACCAATATAACCCTGCTATACTCCCACTAAAAACTAAGGGGGTGATCAAATGCTGGGTATGGATGAAATAAAGGCTCAATCTTATTTGAGATGGGGGTTGAAGGGTATTGGCAACATACAAGACCCGACTGCGGAATTGGTTATAAATGAATTGATATTGACCATTGCCCAAACCATTGAGGCTAATAACAAGATGATAGCCGTAGCCTTAGAGAGCGCCGGGGTCTATCCACCTAAACGGTAACCCCTCTTCTTCCTCTCTTCCCCCTCGCAATACTTGAGGGACTTGTGGACCCGCCACCGGACCGCCTCATAGGACAGGCTGAACATCTTACACAGGCTTTCGTACTGGATACCCAAGCCATGGTGGAGCATTACCATGGCGCCGTCCTGCCCGGTCTTTTCCAGCCGGATCATCAACTCAACTGCTACCGAGATTATATTCTCTCGATTAGCCTTGTAGTATTTGCGCCCCTTCCTGAGAGTAGGAATATCTACCTCATGCCTTTTGTCCGGGTCCGGTGGATAGTTCCCCTGGCGAATATCCCCCAGGTAGTGTATCACCCACACCATACGGCGTCTGGTGTACTGCCGGACATTCTCAGGGCTGTACCACTCATTTTCAAGAGTGATATAACCTCTAGGCATTACACCACCCGCTTTAAGTGGTGAGGACGCTGGCGCATATTCCGTTCGCACTCTTCCAAGGTGGGATAGTGGACTTCCCTGTTGACCTTAGCCTTGAATTGCGGTTCCGGCTGGTCTACATCATAGCCGTAGTGTTCCAGCTGGTACTTGCGGAGCTTGCGCCTAGCCCCTTCTGATAAGATTTCCCAAAACAGCCATATATTCATCCTTTGACTCACCCCGGCACTTTACCTTTTGGTGATTATGTGCCACGCAAACAGCAGTCTATTCACCAGGGGAAGAGCGCATATCGCAGCATCATACTCACACCAGTAGCGCTTGCTGTACTTCCTGATCATCTTTGCCAGTTTGCCGTGCATGACAACCTCCCTCCGTATATACAAAAGAGGCGAACTCAAGCCCTTTCGGACTCAAATTCGCCTCCGGTTTCCCCTAGTCAGCGAGTGCTATTTAGTTATTTAGGTTTCTTCATGCTCAAATCAGGCACCTTTTTAACACCTTTGAACCAAAAATATGATGCCACAATAACAAATAAAAGTATTTGAGTAATAAATGATGTCAAAGCCACTCCCATTCTGTGGTCTACACTTGTCGAAAACCACATAATTGCATAACCTATCGTTAATAGCCCCATCACAAACGACATAATGAGAGCTAGTATCCACCGCCCTTTTATATCTGGAAGTACACCGAGACTACTCTTGATTTGCCCAATCAATACACCAGTAAGCCCCAGCAATGAGGTAGACGCAACCACAACAGCCATCATTAGTTCAACCGGATGCTCCATTTTAGTTCAATTCACCCCCTACTTTATCAACCCTACCTGTCGAGCTACCTTATCAAAGAGTACGGTTTCCGTTCCTGTGCCATCGGCAGTATAAGTCTCGGCGCGAACCGGAATACCGTCCTGGTATTGTAGCTCTCTCAATTTACCATAGGGATACTTCTTCCCCCACTCGATAAGCGCTGCTTGGAGTGGTGTCAGCTGATAGTCCAGTAGTGTTATCCCCTTCTCGCTCATCTTATTATCTCTATTCTACTTCGACTATAATTATTGTCAAGTTGCCATAATTAGCGCATCATACTGCTATAGAATTTCATCTCATCTGTTATAGCTTGTTGCGAAATGGTTTAATGGTGAATATAGGTAGTGTATCAATTTGAATAGGAGAGGATTAACGCCCGTATGAGAAGGTTAATGAGTGGCAAGTAAGGCAGAGAGCCTCACAGTTGGATAATGTATCTGGCCCACCAACTGCAATATGGTGTGCCTCCCAGTTCCCACCGTATCTTGTGAAAGTTCTTGGGCAACGCCTTTCTTGGTGTGGTGCTTCCCAAACGCTTGAATGTTGTCGTGTACATTCACAACGACCACCTGACCTTGCAAAGGCTTGGTCTTTTACTGAATCAGGGAAAGCCATAGTAACACCCCCTCTGAGGTTGATTATAGTACTAAATAAGGGGATGTCAATGGGTGTAATTGGTAACGAATGAACAAATTGTGCGTTATAATATAAGAGATAGTAACTAATGGGTTGCGCGTGCGTGGATTGAGAGAATATAGGATTGATGAAATTAGGCACGGATTGAAGCTAAAATAGGGGTTGACAAACAGCAGTACATGTGGTAGTGATAACATTACATTATGGTCCTTGACGTCCTTCCTTTCGAGGAAGCATGTCAAGAAATGATTAAGGAGGAAGAGTCAAAGGGCATCTCCCTTTGACTCTTCCATGTTAAGGCATATGTCACGTCTGGCAATTTTTGTTGACGGTCACTATCTTGAGTCTCTATCTAGAGACGAATATGGTATTTATCTTGACCTTTCCTTGATTAGTGAAGATATTAGATTGATTGTAAATAGTAGGACACCGGACAGCATCGACTTACTACGCACATTTTATTATGATTGTCTTCCTTATCAAAGCAGTCCTCCAACCCAAGATGAAAAAATAAGATTCGGGAAGAAGCGAGGATTCTTTAGTTTCTTAAATCGGCTGCCACGCTTTGCTGTGAGAGAGGGGCGCTTGGCTTTCAAGGGACTAGATATAAATAAGGCTCCAATCTTTCAGCAAAAAAGAGTCGATTTGCTATTGGGATTAGATTTCGCACTGTTAAGTGGGAAGCAACAAATTACTCACGCAGCTGTTATTGCTGGGGATAGCGATTTATTACCCGCATTCAAGGTTGCCAAAGAAGAAGGTATACTAGTCTGGCTCTTTCACGGGCCTCAAGTATCCAAGAAAGATGGTTGTTCCACTTACGCTAGTGAATTATGGCAGGAAGCTGACGAAAGATACGAAATAGATTTAGCTTTCATGAAAAGAAATCAACGTTCTTAAGATTTAACACCTATCAGTTAGCCTTACAATATCCTCTATTGCCCAAATCCAATTAGTAATCCCTGCTGTATAACCTAATTCACACAATTCCTCGGCTTATCAGGGAAAGCCAAAGCTACCGCTTGCGTTACAATCAATGGTATCAGACTATGAATTGTTACCTTTCTTTTGTGCCTAACAGTAATATTGTTTAGGCGTCTATGGTTTTTCCTCAAACCATTTCTCAATACGCTTTTGTATTTGCACGCACTTTACAAGTTCATCCCCCCTCATTACTAACCCTTCATATTCCATTATCGCCCCCTTTTATAATTGTTACTCCCATAATAACAGATCATTTCAATATTTCAACTATCCCCTCAAAGTCACCCGGACGCCAGACAAATACCTCATTCCCCGGACACTGAGCCAGAATATCAAGCCATTCCTGTTGTTTCGGTGATACTATACCCTTCTCACTCTTTAGCTCGGCAAAGATGGTCCGGCGCGGTCTGACCATGACGCAATCAGGAAACCCCGCCGGGCTGTGGAAAGAGCGCCAAGTGTGATAATACTTCCACTGGAAGATTTTGGCAAGGTCCTTAACTTGGGCTTCAAAGTCCTTCTCAGAGATAGCCGGCGCCTTTACCGAAGACAAGCGCATTTTGCAACCTCACTTGACCAGACTTCCTACCCCCAAGCCTTGAGACGGCTACCCGGCTCCGCCTGATCTCACCCTGAAGATAGTCGAAGTCTCTTACCTCACCGCAATACTTGCAGGTGCCTATGCCATCCTCGATCAGCCAGTAATGGACACAGCCTTTAGGCTTCCGCGGTCTACCCCTCTTCCCGTTGCCGTTGTTCCCGGTCATTATCCGGCTCCTATAATGTGTATACTCCGGCGTAAAAAGCCCGTTATTCTCACGTTCCCCCTCCAATTCTGTCAACAACCACAGACTCAACCGTTAAAGCAAATCCAAGTTAAAGAGAAGTTGGTAAGCCTCCTTTCGAGGCTTAGCGGTTTCCGGGAGAGGGAGGGTTTGGAACCAAATCCTACCCGAGAAGAAGTTGAGGCCGCCATTTACAGGAGGAGGGGTCCTTACTGAGAAATAGAATAACGCCTTTTTAACGCCAAGCCAGCTATGGGAGCTGGCAAAGTCACGAGTAAAGACAGCGGTTTAGTAGTTATATGACAGGGGTAAAAATGAAATCGAGGTCTTCTTCTGCCATACCTGCCTTGTGGATAAGCCAGCATCCGAAGCCAGCCCGGACCCGCGCTATTGCCAGGGCTGCTATGACTTCTTAATCAAAGAGGCAGAGTTACTTGATGATAGAAAACCAACCTGGGTGCCGAAAGACTCCCAGTCCATCATCAGAACGCCACTAGAGCCTTCTTCTAAGCCTCTACAACCTGCGTCAGGGGTGGGACATAATTATATTGATACTCAGATAGGGTCAGGAATTATGTCCACTGTGGAGAGCAAAAAAGATGGTGGCAAAAGAGGGCGTAAGCAAAGGGCTTTACCCCGGGACCTGATAAAGCAGTGCGCAGGTGAGGGTATGGGCAGCAAGGCGATTGCCTCAAAGCTAAATAGCGAGCTTGGTATTAAGGTCTCTTGTAAGACGATCCAGAGGACTTTAGCCGGTGAGTAGGAGGAAGCAAGATGACAAAAAAGACAACGGATAGAAAACTGTATGAGAAGGAAGTCAAAGAGTCTGTAAGAAAAGCACAGAAACAGGAGCGGAAAGGGACAAAGGGTGCTAAATGTTAAATGTTAAATGTACCAGGGCTTTCACGATTGAAGGACGTAAAGTAGTTGACGGAACTGCTAACTTTTGAAGCTAAGGCGTACTTAGGCTTGGCTGGCGTGGAGTGGTTAAACTCATAAACCTTCGCAGCAAGCCCTAGAATCATAATCTAGCCGTCCCCTGCCTAAGGGGACGGAAGTCACCCCCTCTCCTTCAAAGGAGGAGGGACTTGGTCAGTGCTCCTCTATCCACTGGATAAGGTCTTTTATTAAGAAGACTCGTTTCCTACCAATCTTGTGAGAAGGAAGCCCCTGCTTCATAAGCTCATATATTGTCTGATGGCTAATATTGAGAAATTCCTGGGCCTCTTGGAAGCTATAGAATATTCGTTCAATTTCCTTTGGCTCCTGCGACATTAGTAATAACCTCCTATACTTTGAAACTAATGTTACCGATGCGGAGTAGCAAAGGCACTGATAGTCTTTGACGACAATTTTGGAATGTTGACGAATTTAGCTAGATACCCCTTGACAAAGATGGTAAACTAGGATACAACTACAGTATGCGTCAAACCGTCCTTATCAGGGTAAGACCAGAAACTAGAGACAGGTTAAACTCCGTTAAGAACCCGGGGCAAACCTTGGATGGAATCATAACCCAGCTGATTGATTTATGGGGACGGGAAAAGCTGGAGGCGGCAGATAAACGAGAATCACAAAAATAGAAAAGACCTGAGGCAACAGGTCTTCTCAAGGAGAAATAGGACGACGGTGACTTATACCATCTTTTTAATTATAGCATTGTTCCAATCCAGTTTGCAAAAAGGAGGTGATGCCTATTGCAAAGATTGCAAAGGACGATAGGGAAAGACCGATTGATATAAAAATAAACACAAAAGGAGAAAATAATAGTGAAAAGAAAAATATTCAGTATTCTTTTTGCCCTGGTGCTGGTGCTGAGCTTCAGCCTGGTAACGGCGGCGCCTGCGGGGGCAGCGACCACCTACAACGTGTATCCATACACACTTCAGACGGGTACGAATGCAGCGTCGTGGTCAACCGTGCAAAAAGCCACCGGAAGCTACTCGGTGCTGCTTAACTATGCTTCAGGGGATAACTCCTACGTAGAATTCACTCCAGCCACGGGAACAACGGTCGCTGACCTAGACGATATTGCCGATGGGTGGAGCTGGTGGTACTATGCGTCAGCCGCCTACGGCCCAATACTGGAGTTACGCTTCAGCGCCCCTGGAGATGGGCACGTCGACATAACCGTTTGTACAGCAGAAGTGTCACCCACAATAACCACAGGGACAACGGAGGAGGTGACCAGCGCGTCAACCTGCATATACTTCGGTAATGACGATACTAACCAGACCTCGTTTTCTAACAATACCGGGAGTGTTACTCTTGCTGGAGTTCTAGCTTCGATTAATGCTGAGACGGCGATGTTAGACGATACTGAGACGGCTGATGCCTGGGAACTGACCAGGGTTCGAGCCGAAATCGGCTGGAGCACTCCCGCGAGGACCTGCTACATCGATGACATCGAGATAGCCGGCACCACCTACTACGGTAAAATCCAGGATGCCATTGACACTGCCATTACTGGCGATACCATCACCGCGGCGGCGGGGACGTATACCGAGGACCTTTTAATCCCGGTTGGTACAGACGACCTGGAGCTCGCCGGAGCTAGCGGCGCAACCATCAAAGGCGTGGACATAGGTGCGGCATTCGAAAATTTTGATATCATGATCAAAGCTAGCGGGGCCAAGATTCACGGGTTCACCATCCAGGGGCCTGACCCAGAGAGCGGGAAGCTTACCGGCGGACTGGTTATTGGAACTCCCAATGTCGAGATTTACGACAACGCTTTCGAGGTGACCAACACTAATGCTTGGCCATCAGTAGGCATTGAGTTCAGTCAAGCGATTCAGACCTGGTGCAAAACGATGGACCCCGAGGTAACGGGCATAACAACTATTGATGTCGACGGCCTTAGCATCCATGATAACACCTTTACCGAACATGGAACGGGAACCCTGGGTTACGAAGGAATCTATATTAACACTGACGCGGACACAGGGTCAGGTACCATTAGCATCGCGGATAATGTGTTCACCGGGGACATCGCACGTGCAATAACCGTTGAACGCTCCGACGCAACTATCAGCGGCAACACCATCATAACCGACCTGCTACCGGGTGTTGACTGGGGTGCTGGTGCGGGCCAAAGCTGGACAGGCATAAATATCAACGACGCCGGTGCTGAGGACCAAACTACAGTTACCGTGACCGGTAACACGATTAAGGGCTCAGGCACAGGCAAAGGCTTTCGCGAGGGGATACGGATAGGAAGGACTGACCAAACTTTAACCAACATCAGCGTTACCCAGAACACGGTACAGATGAACACTGCGGGAATAAAGATCTGGAATAGCGGCGCTGACGGCGTGGTTGTCAACAGCAACAAAATTTATGGCAACCTCACATTTGGCGTGGAAAACACCGACGTTAGTCATACCCTCGATGCCGAAAACAACTGGTGGGGCCATGCAACAGGTCCAAGTTTCACCTATTTGGACATTGGTATTGACCCATTAACAGGATTTAATTATGGCTCGGGATTAGGTGATGAAATCACAGATTATGTTGATTACTTGCCATGGTGGAATACATCTACTGGTGGATCATACCCGGCAACAGTTAGTCAATACATAATGTCAATAACTCCA
>Ga0075115_10001050_pt1 | contig 13705 bp, 10 predicted proteins | sample AntAceMetag02UKH_FD_69785 | JGI IMG/M metagenome (GOLD analysis project Ga0075115, IMG submission 69785) | Saline lake microbial communities from Ace Lake, Antarctica - Antarctic Ace Lake Metagenome 02UKH | ecosystem: Environmental > Aquatic > Non-marine Saline and Alkaline > Saline | place... | reverse complement strand
CAGTAACTGCAGCCGCCCCACCAGAGACGTTGGTTGTATATGCTACTGATGCGGGGAATGTAGCAAATGATGGAGAAGGGCGCAACAGTCCGTTCACGGAAGCATTCCTGGCAAATGTAATGCAGCCAGGAATAGATGTGGAGTTAATGATTCGTAATGTGATGGCGGAGGTGCAGCAAAAGACGAACAAGCAACAACGCCCTTGGAAGTACTCAAGTCTTACTAGTGCTTTTCAGCTGGTTCCTGATTTATTGGAAGTTTCTACGACCCCTTAAACTAGTTTTTCTTATTGTATAATTAACAGTAATGAAATTAAGATTACGGATTTTATCGGTTCTGAAACAGAAGTGGTAATTCCTGATCGAATTGATGGAAAACCTATTACTTCCATTGGATATTGGGTTTTTTTAAGTTGTTACAACCTGAATGATATCTATTGTGCGGCACTATACAAGCAGGTGAGCAAGAGGAAATAATTATTCCAACTACCGGTGGGATAAAAATTCAATTTGCAAAAGTCAATGCTGGAACATTTACCATGGGCTCACCAGCGAATGAAATCGGTAGAAATTCAGAGGAAGCACCACATGAAGTGACATCGCAGCAGTGAAAAACGGTATTGGGTAGTAATCCATCCTCTTTCAAAAGTGCAGGATTACCAGTTGAAATTATAAGTTGGAATGATGCCGTTGAATTTTGTAATGAATTAGTAGCTTGGTAAGAAGGGATCCAGCTTATACTATAAAAGGAACAACTGTAAGTTGTGATTTCAGTAAAAATGGATTTTGATTACCAACAGAAGCTGAATGGGAGTATGCAGCACGAGGAGGCGGATTAAGCAACTCTGAAGTAGTATGCACCGAGAAGGTAAATTTTAAAAGAATACTATAGCAGAATATTTATTTTACTGTTACCAGTTGTGTGACCAATTGAAAGTAAAACCCAGGCGTAAGCCATAGTCTCTTTTTTTGTTGTTCTGACGAAGCACAAGAAAATCCAAGCAGTTTTAGACATGTGCTTGAGTCGTAAAATAACTTACTTCAATCAATAAACTTCATCGTGTGAACCAATATCTAGAAGAGTAATTTCTTTATTCACTATTTCCAAATATATTACAACTCTATAGCTATATGTCAGACTAACAGAATATTTTTCTTTATGCCGCCCCTTTAACTGATGTAATTTTAACCGTTGGTGAAATGGTTCTTCTTCCAGCTGAATTAATAGCTCCTTAAAATCCGGTTTAAATTCAGGGTGTTTTTTTAAAAATTTCTTTGATGTCTTTACAAAAGTACTAGTCCAACTTATTTTAAACACTATCTATTTCCTGCATCAAATCATTAATAGTTCCAGATTTTACACGTCCCTCTTTTATATCCTTATCTGACGCATCGAGTCGGGCTATAAGAAGATCATCTATAATCATTTTATACGATTCTTCAGTTAATACAACATAATCTGGTGTATTATTACGTATAACATGAACCGGACCATTTCCCATTAATTCATCCACAGCCCCTATTCCCCTTCGTTTAATTTCAGAAGATGAAATTGTATTCATTTAATACTCCTTTTGGTACTATATCTAATACTAATATAAGTACAAATAGAATATTTTTCAATACTAAGAGTCAATTTAAAATAGACCCCGATATAGATTAATTAATGGGGTATAGGATTTATTGGATTTGGGAGAGGGGTCTGACCCCAGAAGCGCTATCGGATATTGCCCCACTATTAGAGAATCTGGGTTTTGTTGTTACTACTTTAATTGATGCTGATCTGCAAACAATGGAGGAATCTGTACGTGATTTTGTTGATTCAGCTGAAAATTCTGAAATTGATACCACTTTTTTTTATTATGCCGGTCACGGAGTACAGTCTGAGGGTGTTAATTATTTAGTACCTATTGATGCAAATATTCAGCGGGATTATGAACTAACAAGCAAAACTTTTAGTAGTGAAACGCTCTCTAAGGGGTTGGAGCGTAGTTCGAGTGCCTTGAATCTCTTAATATTGGATGCCTGTCGGGATAATCCCTTTTCTACCTCTCGTGGAGGTGACCGTGGACTCAGTGCTATGAGTTCTGGGACTCGGGAGAGTATGATAGTTTTTACTACAGCTCCCGGAGATGTGGCACAGGATGGAATAGAAAGAAATAGTCCGTTTGCTTCTGCATTTAAGGAAAATATACTAACTCCGGATTTAGAAATCAGACAGCTTATAGCAGAGGTTTCCCGCACGGTACAGAAGAAAACTGGCGGGTTGCAGATCCCTTGGGTAAATTCATCATTTACGGGTGAGTTCTTTTTTATTACAAGTGATCAAGAGTTAGCATTAAGACAACAGCAGATGATAATGCTGAATAATGAGCTGAAGGAAATACAGGGTGAAATAGAAAGAAGAGCAAATGAAATAGCTTCATCTGAAAACTCGGAGGATAAACAACGGTTAGAGATTGAACAACAACGATCTATTGCTTTGGCAGAAGCAAAGAAACTTGAAGAACAACGGATAGCAACCCTGCGCAGCGAAGCTGAAGAAAGAATGGCTACTCAGCAGGAGCAGCAAGAAGCGAAAGAAGAAATTGAAAACCGTCTTTTAGGAGAGAGCGCATCATTGATTCTTCAAGCTCAAAAACGCAGGGAAGAGTTGGAGCTTCTGAATCATCAACAGATTAATGCACAGGGGGCATGGGGCAGACTTCGAACGGTTGCACAGTTCGAAAAAACTATAATTGATGTAAATGACAGCTATGATTTGTCAATTCAAACAGCAAATAATGAATTTGAAGAGTTGAAATATATCCAAGTTGCTTCTTATGAGGAGACTAATCCTAAGGATCCCTGGGAAACTTTGAAAGAATATGAAGAACGAGTGACGGAATTTGAATCAACATTAGTTGCAGAGAATGAGCAGCAGATTGCCGTAATTAAGAGTCAGAAAACTACAGAAATAGGGAAGCTGCGTAAGCAGATGAATGATTATAAATCTGAATTGACGGATATGGAATTTACGATAGATGCTGGAGCAACAGTCGTTGAAGTACTGCCGTTTAATGTTGAAAAGAAATATTTTCCAATTAAGATAACGAGTAACGAAATTAACATCCCTTTTGTTATTGATGTCGAATATACTATAACTGGCAATGATCGGTCAGAAATTGAACAGGAATATTATCGAGTTGAAAATGCGGATAAAGCTGATGGGTTGATAGCTGATATTGTGTATATGGTTAACGAAGAAGTGCCAGGGGTCTGGAGTATTAGTGTATTGAATGTAAGTGTCTATAGTTTGCTTGAAGATGATCTTGAGCAACCTGGAGCACTGTTAATTGCTGACAGGGAAGACTCCTCAGGCCTTAAAAGTCCAGAAGTGTTAGTTAAAATAAGTGATGGAATGGTTACTAAACTCTACGCTGCAGTTCCAATTAGAGCAGGTACCATGAGAATAGGTGAAGCAGATGTTTATCTTGATTCCATTAATATCGGTAAAACCGATTTAACATACTTAATACCAAGTAGAGGCAGAACATCCTATAAATTTATATATGTGTTCAGTGATGGAATAAAGTTTGAAAGTACTATATACGTATTGCCCGGATTAAATGAGCCAGTTATCCCTAAAAATCTGGCAAGAAATAATAATACAATCTCCCATTATGTAACAAAGATATATGATAATAAAGACTTCGACTCCACGGTAAACAATGCAGATGGGAAGGTGAATGCCGGAGAGACGATACGGTTTGATGCCAGTATGCATAATACAGGCAGTGCCCAAGTTCAAAACTTAAAAGCCGTTTACAGCACTGAAAGTCCCTATATTACATTCACATCTGGAAAGAACATTATTGATTACGGAGATGTTTCGGGTGGGCTGTAGCTCGATGTAGAGCAGGGGGAAAACGGTATATATCAAAAGCTATCTAATTCTGAGAACCGGGATATTATCGATAGCTGCTCTGAATTCTCTTGCAAGATCCCACATGAGGGTTTCCATCCCTTTAGGTAATCGTGTATCAGAAGGGCTTTAATCTGATATAAGACCAGAGATAGCCTCCATCTTAACAAGGGGGTTAACTATAACTGGGAGTCTCAAACAAATACTAATCAGATAATAATTGGTTTTAGTAAAATAGTAGAATAATAAAAACTGAAGATATAGGAGATTGCAATGTCAAAATCCATAATAAAGATCGGAACAATTTTTTTGGTCTTTTTTTTAATAATTGGCTGTCCGGATCCTTCAAATACTATTATTATTGATGATCCCATAGCAAAATCATTCTGGGGTAACTGGGTCCGTATGGACGGTGTAAATGAATTATGGTATTTCTCCGATAGCCAGGTTACAATTGGTAGTACTGTTTATGATGCCAGTACTTCCTCGTCAGATCATTCAACAATATTATCCGGTTATACAATTACTTATAAAACAGCAAATATGCTTACTGTAAAACCAGACAGTTCTCTTGAATTTTATCTATTTAGAAAATCAGGTGCCTCTGCTCAGATAAGTGGTGGTGTTTTAGTTTCAGATTCTTATAGCGGCAGATCTGTTAGTAGTGTCAGAGGTCTTGGAGGAGTAGGAGGAATAGATGTAATCCTTGAGAATATAGATAATCCTTCAAATGTTATAGAAGCAACTACAGATGCAGATGGGAATCTTATTTTTGATGAGGTTATTATTGATGATGAATATACTCTGGAGATACTTGGTGAACCTGATATAACAATTACACCGGAATTTGATGGTGAGGATATTGGATTTATTACACTGAATAATGCCGATCAGAACTTTAAAGTAAGTTACCAGCTTAGTAGTGGTGATCACTGGGGTTATCACTATATGGATCAGAGTTATAACCTTACGTTAAGAATTACAAATTTTGGAACTGCTGATATGCTTAGTGCAGACTATCAGGTTACAGTTCCTTCTGGTATGTCTATGTCAGGAGATTCATTGCAGAATATTCTTGGAACTGTTCAGGCTAATGGCGGAGTGAAGGAACTGGACTATTCTATTAGTGTGAATAGTTTTACGGAAGATTATGAGGACTTTGATATTTCTATAGAAATAACCAGTGTGTATGGGGACCAATGGAGTGATATAGTTCAATTGAGATTTTTCCGTGAAACTATGAGTATTAATGTTAGGAGTGAGTCCAATGAAGTTCAGGGTATAGTGATCAGCCCAGATAATCGATCATTTCCTTTTAAGACAAGTTATAAAAGTGGTAGTATTGCTCTTCCGGCTAGGGTAAGTGGGTATATTTTAGCCTTGAGTGGAGCTGATTATGAATCTGAAACCAAGTACGCCTTAAGGATCAATGAAACTCCTTTAGTGAATGGATCCAGTCTGATTTCTGCGACTATTAATGAGCCCAATAATGATGAAACACAGGGGATACCGGCTCTACCAGGTAGAGATTATCTGGGCTATCTTGGTTTTTCTGATCTGGATTTTTACCAAATATACAATGCAATAACTGGTACCGTACTTATTGTTTCTGGGGATGATCCAACAAATGACACTACCCCTACCTGGAGTTGGAACAGCCCTTCAGGAGCAGTTGGATATCGTTATAGTTTTACCGATGGTTCTGGATGGGTTCCTATTTCAGCAAATAGGTATACCCCATCTTCATCTTTATCAGATGGAGTTTATACACTATATGTTCAGGCAGAAGATGCTTTGGGGAATTGGTCTAGTAGTGGAAGTAATACAATAGAAGTGGATACTATTGCGCCGGAAGCTCCAATAATCTCTGGAGTTACTCCTGCTCCATCCCTTTCTCCAACTTGGACTTGGGATACTCCTTCAGGAGCAGTTGGATATCGTTTCAGTTTAACCGATGGCATAGGGTGGACTACCTCGTCTGTAAATCAATATACCAAAACAGTATTGGAATATGGATTATATACGCTATATGTTCAGGCTGTAGATGCTACTGGGAATTGGTCAAATAGTGGAAATAAAACAATACAAGCAGGAATAGGATTAAACTATGCAGGTGGAATCATTTTTTATTTAGATGGTTCAAGTGGTGGTTTAGTTTGTGCTGGAAATGATCAGGGACAAAACATAGAATGGGGAGGATTTGATTTGTCGGGCGGAACTGAGGTTGGCACTACTAGAACAGCGGTCGGTACAGGTGCTAATAATTCTGAAGCTATTATTCTGTCTTATGGAAATGTTTCACCTGATGGTAATTCTAATTATGCAGCAAAACTCTGTGATGGTCTTGTGTTAAATGGATATGCCGATTGGTTTCTGCCCTCCATCGACGAGTTGTATCTAATGTATCAAAATTTACGTCTAAAGGGACTTGGTAGTTTTACGCGGGATTTTTATTGGAGTTCTTCAGAGTATAATTCAGACCAAGCATGGAATCTGAACTTCTACTATTCTGATGAGCTGCCTTTCGAAAAATATAAATGGTGGGATGAGCATATTCGTGCTGTCAGAGCTTTTTAACTATTGCGTACAACGAGATAGCACATGTTTTAATGGTGAAGGTGCAGAAAATAACTGAACAACATAGAGGAGCTTAGGGGGAATTTGAGTTTGTCACAGGGGGATCGGTTTAGAGAACCTTAGTCTTTTTGGACAGGCTCTACTTTTGTTATATAGAATTTCTAATTAGAATTAAAATTCCCTTATTGCTCGAATATACCAATATGTACTACTAGCAGCATAATTATAATCCCATGTTGCATATCCTTTACCGTAATTGAAACGATAGTAACCTGTGTAATACCCACTTGTAAACGTTGAAGTGCTCCAATAGCATTCTGGTAAAATATCACCTATTTCTTCAATGTACAAATTCTCATACATTAATCTATGATTTTCTTTGCTAGGAAGATACCAATCATCATGCCCATTTAATTCAAGATTTGCACATAATTCAATCCCAGTAGACCTGTTTGTATACCCCTGATCACATTCTACTGCCATCAATCCACCTCCCAAACCATCGAGATAAAAAATGTACCCGCCATCGTAATAACTACCGATACTGGGAGTGTCTGCTTCTACACGAATTTTAAATTCTGAACTTTTTGACCAGATTTCAGATGCATCTCCTGCTTGAACGAAAATAGTATAAGGACCTGTTTTTAATGCTAATGATGGTGTGTAATAATTATTATAAGTTTTAACCCAATCAATACCATCAATAAAACTATAGCGGTATTTAACAGCTCCTGTAGGGATAGTCCAGCTCCAAGTTGGCGTTAAATCTGTTGTTGGACTAGTTCCTGTAACGAAAGGTGAACCAATTGGAGGTTCGGTATTTCTTATATCATAAAAATCTAGATCATAAACACCTAAATATCCTAAAATATCACTTCCCATATATGCAATAGTACTATTATCTTCTGTATTGTTTGGTTCATTTACAGAACTAGATATTAGTATTGAACCATTTCCTTCTGGTAAATCATTGATTCGTAATGCATACTTTGTTTCAGAGTCATAATCGGCGCCACTAAGAGCTAATAAATAACCACAATCTCTTGCTGGGATTATGATGCTCCCACTATTTGAATTTGTTTTAAAAGGAAAAGAATTATTATCTGGACTTATCACAATTCCTTGAACATTATTTGATTCACTTTCAATGTATAGACTCATCGTCTCCCTAAAAAAGCGTAAATGAACTATATCATCCCATTGATCTCCATATACACTTGTTATTAATATAGGTATCTTGAAATCTTTATAATCATCAGAAAAACTGTCTACTGATACAGTGTAAGAAAGTGTTATCTTTCCTCCGTCTGCTTGTACCGTACCGAGAATATTTTTAAAATCATCTCCAGACATATTCATTTCTGATGGAACTGTAATCTCATAATCTGCACTCAACATATCTTCTGAACCGATATTCTCTATAATTATTGATAAATCATAATCTTGCTCCATATAATGATATCCCCAATCATCACCATCACTTAAAGTGTAGCTAACTTTAAAATTCTGTTTTGCATCATTAATTGTTAAATTACCTATGTCTTCTTCATCAATCCCAGGAGTTAAAGTAAACTTTATCTCTTCATTAACTCCTGCTTGAGCAGGAACTTGTATAGTATATTCGTCATTTAAAATTACTCCATCAAATTCTATTGTACCATCACTTTCTGAACTTGATGCAATAGTATTAGTTGAATTATTAGTATTCGATAGGATAACATTTATACTACCAATTCCACTTAATCCTTTTGATAAACGACTTGTTGAAGAACTTAGCACGCTTCCGCTAATTTCAGCCAATGCACCAGATTTTCTAAAAAGATAAATTTCTAATGATTCATCAGGTAATACTGTTAGCATATTTTCAGATTTCTGAATAATGGTATAACCAGGAATAATAATTTTTTCGTTAGTTGATGAAGTTGATGCATTATATATTGTACCATCAATATATACTTGGCAATCAGAAAAATACCACTCATCATTAATACCATCCATGCGCACCCAATTACCCCAAAAAGGTTTAGAAATTGTTTGAAAAGTTGTTGAGATTTCTTCTTTATCTATTCTTGCAGGAAAGAATAATTCGCAAGAAATTAAAATTGAGATTAATATCAAAATTAGACTTATATCTGAAATCGTTCTTTTTTTTATCATATCATTCAACCACTTTTATTATCTTTTTCTCTAAACTACTAAAATCAATATCTTCAGAAAAAACGAGAGCATTGCTTAAAGTCCATTCAAGTGTATAAACTCCACGTTCATCAACTGTATATTCTCTTGAAGAACCAATTTCTATTGTTTCTGTATCATCTTTTATGATCTCATCAACTTTTGAAATTTTTATTTCTGTAATCTCAAGTTTGCTGTTATTAATAAGTTCAATAGTAAACTCTTCATATAAGCATGAATAAATATCACATCCTACCATGAGTAATAAAATCAAAATAACTGATGCGAAACAAACTATAACTATAAGACGTTTTCTTGACTTTCGATTTGATAAATCGTTAATTTTATTCATTCATTTTCCCTCCAAGTATTGTTAAATAAACACTATTATTATGTACAACAGAATCATAAGCAAGTTATTGTTTTAATCCAATCAAAATTCGATAGGGAATATCAGATACTACCCAATCGGGAGATCTAATGGTATCTGCATTGATATCCCATCCCAATGTAAACCCAATAACCGGACTAAATCCGTTTAACTTGATTATTGAAATCTTGGTAGTAATATCTAATAAACCTGTAATATTATTGACAACTGAACTATAAATTGTCCCACCGAGTCCAATATAGCTATATTCCAATATAACTCCTTCCCAATCAGTCTTAATACCTAATGACAGGACTTCTGTTTCCCAGTCAATCGAAAGAGTGCCATTCCATGAATGGAAACCACTTCCTGAAAATATATGAGACGTTATAGGTGTGTCAAAAACATCTGTCCCTTCAGCTGCAGAAGAAAACTCTTGATTTAAATGTAAATAGAACCATGGAGAATAAAAACCATCTAAAGTTAATGATAACTCTTCTATCTGAAATTTAAATAAAGTAAATAAACCCGGTTGAACGACATATATATCTCGCTCATTATTAAAGAACAATCTATACTGATTAGATTCCATAATTACATCCTGAAATCCAACTTCTTGAATTTTATAAGTATTTGCATAGATACCTATTCCGGGTTTCCAGTGAAATTTTTCATACTTAATCGAGTAAAATGCAGGAATTAACTTAAGAAATCCATCATTTTCTACGTTTGTGACTGATTTGCTTAGATTTAATCCAGGAGAAGCAGTGTCAATTTCACTATTACTTGTTGTTCTGAATAGAAAAAAGCCTCCAATTGATGTTTTAGGATATGTCCAAGAATAACTATTACGAGGATTTAGTATTCCATTGTTGCTCATAGAAAAATCAAAGCTTTGAGAAAAAGCACTTGGGATACAAACAGCACTTATTAGAATAAATAAAAATAAAAATGCATTAATTTTCAAACTATTCCCCTTTTTAATCATATTATAACCTGTATTTTCAAGAAAAGTTTTACACACATAGGGTAAATCGAATGGCATGTAGAAGACTTGCCTCTTTTTTTTGATAACACGCCACTCTTTACTAAAATATTAATCTTGACCACCAAGCTACTGCCTTGAATTTTCTTTTCATTCACAATTGCTTCGATTATTGCTTTAAGTCCAATGCCAGACAAAATATAGTTTTCATAAGTTATCGCATCCAAAGTTTCTTGATAGATATTTCTGATAATACTTAGAATGGAATACATTCCATTTAATCCTGCGTATCTATCAAGATAGGCAGGATAGTTCTGGACTCTTATCTCATAGCCTGGGATTCCGGTAAATGAATTTTCCATTTGTGTCTCAAAGTCATGAAATTCATGTCTGAAGGTAATCTCATTACATCCCAGACGCTGTATAAGCATGTACTCAAGGCGAGCATGATAATCATATTCTTTTTGTTGTGATTCATTTTGCTGGTAAAGCACTCTATGATTCGTGATTTTCCTGCAATTTGAACACCCTAGCTGTTTCATCGAACTCTCTTTTCTTCAAATATATCTTATCAATTAACTTGTTGTTTGAAAAACTATGTAATCAACTTTCCGGGATTAGATATCACGGTAAACCCACAGCTCAGTTTACGTATCAGAGTGAATTATCCGCAGTCCCGAACACCTCCCAGTCAATTGCGGTGCGAAGCTTCTGCATAAACTCAGTTTCGATTACGGTACGGATATCCTGGTAAGCAAATGATGCGGCTGCATCATCGGTAATTCCTGAGGCTCTGCCTTGGGAATCATACGCTGCAATAATCGTTCCGTCCGGCTTTGAGGCGGTTAGTATAAGTATCCAGCGGACGGTCTTGAATTCGGGATTGAGGACTACCGGAACCAGTTTAAGCTCCCCTGAAACCACCATGACCGCCGATTCGGATGAGATTGCGTATCCCTCCATGCTGAGTGCCTGAGCGACAACTCCCGATAAACGCCCGTAGTAATCGCCGCTCAGAGAGAGTTTAACGCGCAGTTGAGTTATCAGCTCGGCTTGTTGTGCTAACAGCTGCTGATAATTATATCCAGAGGTCGCCATCATCATCATTGAGGGAGAGATTATCTGCAGTTGCTCCGCAAGGACTTCATTACCGGCAGCAATAACCACAGCAGCTGATATGGCTGCATGGCGATCTAGAATATCTGAAGTATGCGCCGCCTGAGCAATGAGCCGTTCTATTCCGGCCGAGTTCTTACGTATGATGTTAAGGTATATCTTACCAGTCTCAATCCTGTCTAGATAGGCGATTGTATAGACTTGTCCCTGAGTATCAACTGCTGCCTCTCCGAAGCGTACATTCAGCAACTCTTCATCAGACTTGAAACTAGACTTTTTGGAAAGTTCCATTTCTTCTTTTGTTAGCACACCTGTGGCAGTGATGATTTCCTGATACCGCTCCTGAACCTGATAGTCGACCTCAACCCGGGTCTTAAAGAGCTGTGCCAGCACGGTAAGAGCCTGTTCTTCGGCATCCCGGCGGGTGTCTCCGCTGCCGACAGCAGCCAGGTAATTCTGCTTTGGATAGACAGAATCAGGATCGAGGTACCAAGCGGGATAGTCTGTAGTTCGGTCTACAACGGAAAATGCCTGGCTGCTGGTACAGCCAAAAAGCATCCCTATCGTTATAATTACTAGAAGGTTTCGGATTATAGTGTTCATCGCAGCTCCTTTTTCTCTTATCGGCTGAAAACTGAGGTGATGAGATTCAGGTTATTCTTATTCGATCCCAGCACGATTTTTCCCAGATCATCGGTATAAAGCAGTCCCTGAATACCATAATATTTGATCTGCACCTCATATTCGCCTGGCAGAAGATCCCATTCTCCTGCATGTACAAATGCTGGAAAGTAGCGTGAGACTCGTAAATCAGCTTGTTCACTGATCTCTGTAGCGGTCTCGACGGCTTTTCTCCCTACATAACCGAGTATTTCAAGCAGTAGAGATCCTGATTCAGCACCAACCTTCTCGATGCTGCTTCCTGCCGCTTCGGATGCTATGCCTTTGATGATAGTGCGGGCTGCCGAGCGTAGCAGAATTAGAGGTTCGCGAATGGAAAATGTATCAAGGGTAATCCTCTGCAGGTCTTCAAGTAGTCCCAGCTCACCAAGAACACGTCCGTTCGCCACAACCTGGATCCTATGCACGTCTGAACCTTGTGTTTCCATACGTGGAATTTCAAATTTGAATCGATACCCGGCTTTGATTCCGGGAAACTCAAAATCCAGGTACTGGCTGAGTGTTTGTCCAATCTGGTCATGTTCGGATGCGGCAGTAATATAAACACGATTTTCCTGGGTCTGGATCCAGAGGGTCGAGGTAAGCTTCACCGGTGATCTGCCGGTAAAAGCGAGGATGCTGAGTCGAGTTCGGTCTTGCGGCAGAGTTATAGCGTCAGTGAAGGGGATTGCAAAGGGGTAGAGCTCAGGCTGTCGGGTAAAGGCTTCCTGCAACCGCTGCCAGTCGATACGCACTCCGTCGTAGTTCTCTGCTGCCCGGTACATCAGTAGACTCAGATAACTTGCCAGGGCGCTATTATAGAAACGACTTGATCCTGTCGTAATACTGACTCCAGATGCATCATTTGACTGATTGTAAGCCTGTGTCAAAGGTAAGTACTTGTCCTCAAGGAGATCTAGCTTGGTGTTTGTCCGGCGCACTTCAACAAAAGCGGCATCTTTATCACCAAGCTGTAGATAGCTGAGGGCTTTAAATATATTGCAGTAGATATCCTCGAAATCCTCTCCACTATAATCTACTTGCAGATCATTAATAAGCCAGCTGCCCGCTGCTTGAGTGATGCTCTTCGTATAGTACTCTTCAATCAACTGCTCTGCTTTTTCAAGATGACCGATTGCATCAGCTGCAGATTGGTTATAAAAGCTGAGCATTCCCGCCTCAAGATGGTAGAGCACCTGATCCTGATCCCTATAAAATTCACTTTTATTGTTTTCAACTATGGTTCGAGCGGCAGTATAGTTTCCCAGCTGGTATTCTCGGTCAGCATTGAGAAACAGCGTGTTTCTTCCAAGTGTTAGACAACCTGCGGTAGATAAGAGGAGCGTAAGCAAGGCTGTTACTCCCACTACCTGATAGAGTTTATTATTCACACGAGTATTCCTCTGCTTCGGTTACCAACGGAGGTTGCTCTGCTCAATAAGCTTTTTGATCTCTTTGTCCCCAATCCAGACCTTTTCGTTGGTCTCTATGCTGATCAGTTCGAGGGTGATTTTATAAGCGACCGCCCGCAGGCCATCCACGGCATCGACTGTGGAACTAATTAAACCACGGAGCAGGTAATCGGCTCCAATTTCAGCCCCTAACCGGGCTATGGTATCTTCCCGGGCCTGTGTCTGTTGATCGAGACGTTCTGCCCGAATTTGGGTCCGTACTTCATCACCAGCAACAAATCGCACCTCACCGCTGTTTATCAGCTCTCTTTCTATATCGCTGATGAATGGAGTAGTGTCGATGTGCTCGGAGCTGAGATTGCGTACATCTCCGACTACCACCACGGGCACCCGTGCATTGGCAAGAAGAAACTGCCGCAGCCATGACCGGGACAGCACATCAGAAATCATCGCTTCGGCAGTGAGGCGTGCGTCAGTGTCGTTCCAGCGCCCGCTAAGATCGGTCTG
>Ga0075115_10001042_pt1 | contig 13746 bp, 15 predicted proteins | sample AntAceMetag02UKH_FD_69785 | JGI IMG/M metagenome (GOLD analysis project Ga0075115, IMG submission 69785) | Saline lake microbial communities from Ace Lake, Antarctica - Antarctic Ace Lake Metagenome 02UKH | ecosystem: Environmental > Aquatic > Non-marine Saline and Alkaline > Saline | place... | reverse complement strand
GGGTATTACCGTCCGCTGACGGCGGCAGGTCAGCCAGAGAGGGCAGGGGTACGGCCGGATAGCAGGCGTTCATGTCTTTACTGCCGTTCCAGTACGGGTTATCGGTGCGGAAATCGGCGTTTACGGGATAGTACCATACTGCTGCCGTAAGCAGTGCCAGCACGATTACCGAGAAGATAATGATGAACCTAGCTGGCTTCATGCTTTAGCTCCTTCCGGATATCGCCGTTAAGTGATTTCGCCAGGGTGATTTTATTCTCATCAGGCACGTGAGCGGAGTAGAGGGCCGTCTCAGCCAGCACCGTCAGACCGGTAAATGGTTTTCTAATCTGCGGCAGCCTGGTTATGGCGGTATAAAGGAACTCGCGGAGGGTGGTCTGCGGTTCTATGTTTATGCCTGCGGCCCGCTCCACCTCTCTCAGACCTGCCAGGTAAGCGGTGAGTATTTTACTTTTATTGTCATCGGGCTTCCGGTCTGACTTTTTGTCGGTTCCGGGAACGATAGCCTCCCGGTGTACTTCGTTATGGATAGCTTTATCTACCGGCAGGGTGTGGACTACAGTCCTGCTCCGGGACACAAGGAGCAGGACTGTAGACAGCGAGGCTATTATAATCAGCCCCACAATAGCGGGGTTAAGCGTGAAAACCTGCCTTTCTGCCAGTATTACGGCGTACCACGGCTCCACCGGCTCTACGGTTATATTCACCGACTGCGGGCCGATAAGTGACAGGTCAAACGGGACTTGGATAGCGGTGGTAAAGCTGCCATCGGGGGACGTCTTCAGCTTAACAGTATGGTCTTTGAAGGCTACGCTGACACTGGCTTCGGCAAGGGGGGCGTTGTCATGAAGCACGGTACCGCGTACCTTGATGTAACCGGGGATAATGGTTAGCTGTGGCGTATCTATCTGTGCTCTGAGTGGCAGTCTTGAGATATCAATAGCCATGCTACGGGAGGCACTGCTGTATAGCCCATCGGGCGCCACCAGCACGGTCAGTGTGTGATTTGACGGTAAAACCTTGGGCGGAATAGTGGTAGCCAGGACGAACTGACCGTTGACCGTTTCTTCGGTGAGCTGGATATTATCCAGGAATATCCGGACTTTGCGGTCCGGGTTCGCCTCGGGGGAGATGACGTGCCCTCTGATTTCAACCGGCAGACCGGGATGGGCGACTGCCGGTGCGGATACCTCCAGCAGTGTGGGGTACTGTAGACTGAACTCGAATGCCGTTAGCGGATTGGTGCGCAGACTTTCCCGGAGCTGGTTAAGCCTGTCAATAAGCTGTCTAACACGGGCTAAACTCTGGTGCTGAAAGTCATAGGCAGCTCTGATTTCACTATCCGGGGCAGTAATAAAAACACCGAGATTCTCCCCCAGAATATTGGTAGACGTCTCTATATCCTCTAGTTGGAGTTGGGCGAGGTAAACGGTTTCCGTAGCTGCGTCCAGTTTCTGCTCGGCCTTATCGGTTCGTTTCAGGGAAAACAGGACTGATGCCTCGTTAAGCTGTCTTTCCAGCCTGTCAAGTGTGCCTACCAGCGCGGTGGTAAGACGGTTATATGAGTTGATAGATTCACGCCATACTTCGGGAATATCGGCATGAGCCATTTCGTCAAGCATATCCTGAGTTGTCCGGTAGTGTCTTTCCGCAGCATGCTGAAAGACACTACCGTAGAAAAGTATTAGCTGTGTTGGGGGCAGAGACTCTATGGCTGTGGCCGGGTTCTGGTGAGAGATGTGATTGGAATAGGCGGCAACAGGTAGACCGATAATTGTCAAAGCCAGGATAATTATTGTGGATAAGGTGATGGCTAATCTCGTCATAAGTAACCGATATGTCCGCCCATATAAATGCTATATAATCCGACTATTTTAAATCAAATCAACCTGGCTATACTACCAGGTTAAAAATCTCCAGAAAAGCGATGATAAGAAATCCGCTGAAGAGCACGATGCTGACCAGCCCCAGCCCCCGCCGGGCCTTTTTATTGAAATATATGAACAGCTCGGTGACGACAAGTGCTTCTATGACGTAGGCCGTGTAATAAATACCCAGTGATTGCTGATTCGTAGCCGCCAGAATAACGGTAGTCATAAGGAGCAGAATAGCGACAATGATGATATAGGTGTTGTATATCCTCAATACAGGACCTCAAGTTCTATAGAGCATTTACCTTTATCGTGCTTTTCGGTGCTGATGGTAACCGGCTTATTTAGGGCTTCGGCAACTATCGAGGCGGCTGTTGACGAGAGGGTGCCGCCGAAGCACTGCTCGTGCCAGTTTATCTTATTCTCAATGCGGGGATTGCGGATTTCTACCTGGATATGATCATTGTTACCCGATACTTTGGCCCCGTCAGCAATATTCAGCAAACCGGTAAAAAGATGCGTCAGCGCTATTTCAATCTCGGCTGGCGCCGGCCCCGGCATGGTTTCCAGCATGCCCACGGCCGTTGTCCCGGTAGTGGTCACCAGCAGACCGGTGTCGTCGGGGTTGGGCCCGTATTTAACGATTAGCCGGTGGGGAAGGGCTTGGTCTATATTGAGCGGGGAGGAGTTGGTGTGCAGGGGGAGAAGTGCCTGTGGACGGCCGCCTGTCAGCGAAGACGGCAGATAAATTGCCTTGGATTTGATGCCCAGTTCCTCAACCAGAGCGGCTATATTTTCCGTACCTGTTTCCAGCAGGAGACTGCTTACCTCGGGAGAGAGCCAGGAAACAGTCCGTGCCAGCACCAGAAGTATAAAGGCCAGAATAACCATGGCGATGCCCATGGCAACGAGCCAGGTGGTAAGAAAAATGAAGTAGGCTGCTACTGATAAAAAAATACCGCTGATTAGCAGACCGAGACCAATCCAGGTATACGGGTTCTTATTAAGCAACCCTGTTATCTCCTCTTATTAATTTAAACGAGGTAGTAGCTGAGACATTACCTGAAGTAGTTTATAAATTGTATCACTCCTGTGCACAATTGTCAATATAGTTGCCAGCAGGCACTATTGTTGGAGCTGTTACTATTTTAAAAGGTTGAAACTGGCAGGTAGCGGGCAGTTAAAATGACCGTGCAAATGATTGGTTAAGCAGTACCGGCTTGTTTATTCGGCTAAAGGGGTTATCTGGCGGCTATAATTCAGCACACGGCTGGAGGCAACCGTAACGGCAGGCAGCAACAGGTCTTAGAGTTCGAAGGTTATAGTTATCTCTTTATCTCCTGTTTCTTCCCCAGACACCGCCCTGCCGGGAGCGCTGAGCAGGTAGAGCTGTTCGCCATCCGCTCCGTGTACTCTCGCCCGGTAGTCATCGGTCAGTGATAGTAACTTGGCCCGGGAATCTGTCCATTCACCTATTACTTCACCATCCAGGGACAGGCTGATGCCCGGTGTGCCATCCCGTATTACCGTCGTCCTGACCGTTAGTTTAGCCAGACTGCGCCTCTCATTTTCTTTGGTAAATGAATCGGTCACTACTGCGCCTTCAGCCATTAAAATTCCACCTCTGAAGTCAACTTTAGCATACTGCCGGGTGGGTGTCCAGTGACCGGCGGTTAACCGTCAGTGTTAAGCTCTGACAGGTCAAACCTCATCCCGTCCCGGGCAGCCAGCACCCGGATGCCTGTCCTCTGGGACAGGTCTTCGGCTATCTGCCACGGTTTGGCACGCCACATGGTCATGCCAAAGTGAGTCATGATGGCTACCTTTGGTTTCAGCTGGCCGATAATATACTCGGCATCGGGTACTGAGAGGTGATCAATCCGCGGCTCCGGTGTTAACCTTAGAACGTTAATAATCAGCAGTTCACCTTCATAGCTATCACACAGGCCGTCAAAATAGCGGGTATCGGTAATGTAGGAAATGGTATGGTGTGCGGTCTTAAAAACAATGCCGTAGGTTTCTACACCGTGGGCATGTCGGATAGGGGTGGTGAAGGATATATTGCCCACCGAGTAGGTTTTACCTTCCTGCAGCAGTTCAATCCCCTCAAGATATTCCTTCAGGTAGGAAAAGATGACCGGCTCGCTATCAAGTGCGTCAGCCGGGGCGAACAGCTTTCCATGGTGTTTGAATCCACCCTGGGTCATGCTTTCCACCATGATATTTATATCGGCCGAATGGTCAAGATGGCGGTGCGAGAGGATAACGGCGCTTAGCCTGTCCGGTTTAAACTTTCTCCGGGTCGTCTGTACTATACAGCCCGGGCCGGGGTCAAGGAGTACCGCTGTTCCGTCCAGGTTTAGCCAGATACCGCCCGAGGCCAGAATTTGGCTTATCATCATGAACCGGGCACCACCAGTTCCCAGAAAGGTTATCGTATCTGATGGCGGGTTCCTGTCTTCCATGAATAAAATTATAGAGCATTTCTGAAGCCTTTAGCAATTTTATGCTTACCGGTAGTACCGTGTCGTGGGCACGTTTTGACGATTATATGACCTGCGTTTTAAAATAGCATCAGCCGACTGGTAAAGGAGAACGATATGGAACAGATTTGGGCGCCCTGGCGCATAGATTACATACGTATGGAGAAACAAGATGGCTGTATTTTCTGTGATAAACCGGGGCAGGATACTGACGCCGAAAATTATATATTATATCGTGGCGAGAAGAATTTCGTCATTATGAATAGTTACCCGTATAACCCGGGTCACCTGATGGTAGTGCCTTACCGACATGTGGCTACTTTGGACGGGCTGAACAGTGCCGAGCTTAAAGAGCATTACGAAATAGTAAGCCGAAGTATCAAGATTCTCCGGCAGGTCTTTGCGCCAGAGGGCTTTAACCTGGGGTCAAATATGGGGGCAATAGCCGGCGCCGGCATAGCCGACCATTTTCATACCCATATCGTGCCGCGGTGGGTCGGGGACACCAATTTCATGCCTGTTATATCAAATACCAGAGTTGTACCGGAAGCCATAGATGAGACGTATAGACGACTGATAGACAGGTTTTAAGCCGCTTACACTCCTGTTTTTGGTCAGTAGTCTTCGTACACCTGGTATCAAGGAGTATTCTTCATATTAAAGACACCGGCCAGGTAGCTGCGCACCCTCTGTAAAATCAGGGGGTACCAGAGGTAGATAGTCAGGTGAGTCGCCGGTAGCCAGAGTATCGGCGGGTTACCGGAAGCCTGCCACAGGTCTACGGAGCACTGTCTGGGCACAATCTGGTCCCACCTGGCGTTAATCATAAACACGTGACGGTTACGGAGCCCGGCAGCGAAGGTAATGGGGTCTGTCAGGAAGCAGCTTTTAACTGGCGTGACATTTTCTATCCCCTTTTCAGCTATTTCCGCCATATATCTGGGGTAGTGCTCGGTATGTATCAGATGACATTCTTCCCGGGTGCAGTTGTGATTCGTCCTGGCGGTGCGGCTCTTGCTGTGCCAGGTCATCACTTCCCAGTTGCCGCCGGTAATGATAAAAACACCGGCTTTGATGCGTTTATCTATACCCATGGCTATTGATGAAAGTATGCCGCCCACGCTAGTGCCGACCACGGCAATTTTATCCGTATTTATCTCCGTCATGTCTTTCGCCCAGTCTACTATCTGGCGTATCTCTATTACCGAAGTGCGGTAGGTCTCAAACCATTCCTCGGATGTCAGGGCGGGAAAGCGGTTTTTCATGTCCTTGGGCATACGTATAGAGTGGTAAACCAGGTAAAGAATAAAGGAAGCTATGCCTTTTTTGGCCAGGGAGCGTGCCATGACCCGGCACGGGACGACATTCAGGTCACCCATGCCGTGAATTAATATCGCCAGCGGGAAGTGACTGCTGCCGACAGGCCGGTAGTACTCGCCATGCACCGCGTTGGGTTCCGGATAGGGTAGCTGATGGGCCGCTGGGAAGTTCACCACGTAGCGGAGGTAGGAGCCAGTCACTTCTTTTAGCTGGACACTGTCAGCAAAATCTTGATTCTGGTATTTATAAGGGTACATGGCGCAAGTCCACAACTGAATATTTAAGCTGTTTGGTGACTTATCTAAAGATTTGCTATATCTATGTATATTAAAATTAACTGGCCCCGGTATATTCCGCAATAAAAATAATATTCACCCGGCGTCCGGTTTCTGACGTAATACGGCAGGGAGCTTGACAGAATGTGAGGTGTACTCTAAAATCCCTATTCTATCATTGCGGGAATTTTATAACAAGGGTAGTAAATAGGCCATTAATGTGCTACGGGGTGTTGACAAGTATACCGTCTACCATTATTATGCGCACAAGGTAAGCTGGGAGTGCGTAGATGAATCCCAAGTATAATATAGGACAGAAGGTAGTAATAACACCGGCTGAGAGTCAGGGATTGTCACCGCGGGACTCTATTCTGGAATCTCTGGCCGGGCAAAGCGGTGACGTGGTTGAATATCACTGGATACAGATGAATAGAGGGGTAGCCTTCTATATTTACACGGTGCGTGTTAATGACGGGAAAAGCGAAGTTATTTTACACGAAGACGAGCTGGGCATCTATTTATCCTGATTATTCATGGTTATAAAACGTGGCTGACAGGATAGCTAAAGTCGCCGGTCAACTTCTGTAGCTAACTAAATTTGAAAGGGATATAAAGTGAAAGCAAAGTTATTGGGCTCTACGGGTATTATCGCTGCCAGCCTTATCATGTTAGCCGTTGTCGTTTCGTGCATGCCGCCGCAGTTTGATATGCCGTCATACTGGATGCCCATGGGTTGGTCGCCTTTTCTGGGATTTCCCTTCGGTTTAATAGCGATAGGGCTATACTTCTTACCCACAATACTGGCGGCGGCCAGACACAAGAGAAGTATGCTGGGCATAGTACTGCTGAATGTGTTTGCCGGCTGGACTATAGTAGGCTGGATAATTGCCCTGATCTGGTCTTTACTTGCCGATAAGTAGGCTAGCGCCCGTGCGTAACTTGTGCCACCGCTGTCAGGCGCACTTCCTTAACTTAATACTGGCTGTAAAACTCACCTGCTAACCTGAGCTAACGCCGGCTCACGGGTTATCTTATTTCTCGGTTATAGTCGAACCTCCGGATACGCTTATATCACCTATTGTCGGATTGCCGGTATAGCTGAGCCGGGAACTGCCGCTGAGGTCAACATCTAACGTGCCGCTCACATTAATGACGGCGTTACTGGCGCCACTAAGATCAACGTTTACGTTAGTAGCAGCGAAACTGGCGAGACTGAGCCGGCTGGCCCCGGATACGTCCATGGTTATATCTACGGCGGTACCACCGAGTTCTATACTGCTGGCTCCCGAGACATCCAAGTCCACTTCATCCATATCCATACTGCCGGATATGTGGCTTGCACCCGAGATGTCAAAGCCGACATTCCCGGCTCTTACCTTATCAATACTGAGTGAACTCGCACCCGAGACCTTAAATTTGAGGGACGGCTCCGGGCCGAAACCGCTGATATTGCCGGTTGAAGCACCGGAAAGCTCCAGTTGCTCTATGGAGGGCATGGTAATGGCGGCTATCTTCGTGGAGTCTCTATAGTTATGATTTGATGCCATACCTATATGAAGAGTGTCACCCCGCTGTTTAATTTCCAGGTAGTCATACAGGTTATCGTCCAGGGTGATACGGACGGAGAAAGCATCGCCCCGGGTAACCTCAGCCCTGAAAGCATAGCTTATATCCAGCCGGGTGAAGTCAGCGTGGTCCATCTCCCGCGTTTCCAATTCCCCGGAACCGCTCACCGTGGAGAAACCCGGGGTGTCGATGTTGATACAGCCTGCGGCAAGTGTGATTAGAGTCATAACTGTCAGTGTGATAAGACAATACAGAGCTTTTCGTCTGGACATCTTCTATTGCCTCCTTTGAGTTATTACACCAGGCACCATTATTCATCTTTCTTCTGACTGCTGTCTTTGAAGTGATCGGCTACGCTCTTACCAAAATCCTCGGCCGCTTTGCCTACGTCTTCAAATTTATGTCTAACCTCATCGTCTTTAAAACGTCCGGCAAGAGTCCTGGCTGACTCGGCGGCGCTCTCGCCGAACTCTTTGGCCTTTTCCTTCAGTTGAGGGTCGTTAAATATCTCGCTTATCGCTTCACCAAATGCTTTGACCATGTCACCAAAATTTTCAGCCGTTGTCTTGCTGCCGGAATCATGCTCTGTTGACATAATACTCCTCCCCTTGAGATATTTCGCTTTTTGCTTTATCCCTTAAGATTACCGGAGCCCGTTCATTCAGTATACCTTTTTTCTTACAATTTGTAATATGATGCTGATGGTGATGAGCGCCAGACCGGCGATGGTGGCGATTACCACGCCCTGGTCGGGCAGTATGTGGATTATCCCCAGATGGAAAAGGTCAGACCGGACGGCACGAACAGGTTCGGGTGCCGGTCAGATAGTCCGCCCGTTGTCTTATTGTTCAGGGGAAGAGTGGTGGCCAGTCCGTTTACGATAACGGTACCCAGAAACCCGGGCAAATTCAGAATAGTAAGCGAAGAAGTCGAAAATTGTAGCTGGTACCCCCAAGCGAATTCGAATCGCTGTTGCCGGCGTGAAAGGCCGGTGTCCTAGGCCACTAGACGATGGGGGCACGCCACTTGATTATAGCAAAATTAAAGAGTGGCGACAATGCCTCCTGAATTTGGGTAGTGGGTCAATTTGAAATGGTGTGATATAATACAAAATAATACATACGTTTCATATGGTATTGACAATTTATACAACAATGTTAAAATTGTTTAAGGATAATATGGAAGCCAAGAAAATGGCTGATGTTTTTGATGTAGCAAAGTATATCCTAGGAAAGCAAGGCTCAATGACCACCATGAAACTGCAAAAGCTTGTCTACTATTGCCAAGCATGGTCTCTGGTGTGGGACGAAAAACCTCTATTCAATCAGAAAATACAGGCGTGGGCGAGTGGGCCTGTAGTGAGGGAACTCTATGACATCCACAAGGGCCAATTTACTATTTCAGATATACCGATTGGTGATATAAACAACCTTGAACCAGACGAGAAGGACACGATCAATTGTGTACTAACGGCTTATGGGAACAAACCCGCTCAATGGCTTTCTGACCTAACTCATATGGAATACCCTTGGAACAAACCCCGTGTAGGATATGAGCCTGGTGATAACTGCGAAAATGAAATTACGCAAGCGTCAATAGCCGAGTATTATAGCTCTATACTCCCCGATAGTGAGCCTGTCTAATGGTAAATAATAAGCCTTGGAGAAGCAAGAAAACTAAGCCCCCACTAGGAAAAACTCCAAAACTCACGGAATCACCACCCTCAGATGCAAAGGCATTATTCAAATGGAAAGTTGCTGATAAGTACATAGATTACTACTATGATAAATTGGGTTGGTGTAATTGTGAATCGCCAGTAGTTTTGTTAAAAGACGTTGTAAAAGAACTTCAAGCCTACGAAGGGATTAGTTGGCAGACGATAAGACAAAAAAGTGAACATAATCACTCTTGGAATTTCCAAGAGTTGCCAAAGGATTTACGAGAAAGGTTAATTAACACCCAAAAAGACTATTTATCAGAATTATATCAATTGGCCTTAGACTCTGAATGCCGAATTTGGGGGTTCAAAGATATTACTATCTTCTATCTGATTTGGTATGACCCATGCCACGAAGGCTATAAGACAAAAGCCAAATGATTTACCTATCCCACCTAGCCAGCGCAGCTTTCTTGGCTATCTCAGACCTTCTGGAATTTGACAGCAATATGCCTCTGGTTGTACACTAGTTGGTGTGAATTTTCTAGCTAAAACCGACCCCGAAATCAGCCGCATTATTGATATGGAGGCGAAGCGGCAGAAGGGGACCATCAATCTTATTGCCTCTGAGAACTATGCCAGTAAGGCGGTGCTTGAGGCCCAGGGCTCGTTTCTAAGCAGTAAATATGCCGAGGGTTACCCGCAGCGCCGTTACTACGGCGGGTGCGAGAATGTGGATGCGGTGGAGACCCTGGCTATTGAGCGGGCCAAGCAGCTTTTCCGTGCCGAGCATGCCAATGTACAGGCACACAGCGGGGCTCAAGCCAATATGGCTACTTACTACGCACTGCTGGAGTACGGTGACACCGTGATGGCTATGAGCCTGGCTCATGGCGGACACCTGACGCACGGTGCCAAGGTGAGCTTCTCGGGCAAGTCCTATAACTTCGTACATTACGGTGTGAACAAAGAAACAGAGAGAATTGATTACGCAGAGCTAGAGCAGCTGGCGAAAGAGCACCGGCCAAAGCTGATTATTGCCGGGGCAAGTGCCTATCCACGGGTTATCGATTTTGAGCGTTTCCGGCAGATTGCTGATACGGTAGGGGCCAGGTTTATGGTAGATATGGCCCATATTGCCGGTATCGTGGGTGCCGGTCTTCATCCCAGTCCCGTACCCTATGCCGATGTGGTAACCTCTACCACTCACAAGACGCTGCGCGGGCCGCGTAGCGGGTTCAACCTGTGCCGGAGCGAGTTGGCGAGCGCTATAGATGCCGCTGTTTTCCCGCGGATGCAGGGTGGCCCGTTTATGCATGTTATAGCCGCCAAAGCGGTGTGTTTTCATGAAGCACTGCAACCTGAATTCGTTAGTTATCAGCAGGCTGTGCTGGATAATGCCGCGGTGCTCGCCAGTGAACTGAAACGTATGGGTCTGCGTCCCGTATCCGGTGGTACCGATAATCACCTGGTACTGGTAGACCTCACGGAGACGGGTGTTACCGGAAAACAGGTGGAGGAGCGTTTGGAAACCACCGGTATTGTAGTTAACCGGAACACCATTCCTTTTGAAACGCGTACGCCCAGGGTAACCAGCGGTATCAGGCTGGGTACTCCCTCGGTGACGTCTCGCGGCTTTGGGGCCGAGGAAATAAGGCAAATCGCCGCCATGATTATCCGGGTAATAAGCAATATTGACGACGCAAATGTCCAGCAGCAGGTGAAAGATGAAGTTAGTCAGCTGTGTTTGCGTTTCCCCGTGCCCGGCATCGATAGCTGATACCGGCTGCCCTTAGTTCTTACCCTTTTACCGTTCCTACGTATATGTTCTATCCAGTCCCTTTGTCTAGCTTGGCGATGAAGGGGCCAGGGGCAGCAGCATGGTGGCACCGGGTTTGCGTTCCAGGTAAGACTTCGTGTAGTTGGCCGGGAAAGAATAGGCTACCTGTACCTTGGGGTGCTCCAGGCAAAACAGAAAAACCCCGACCACCTGTGGTTTGGTGCCAAAGGGACCAATAACCATATTGTACGAGCGTTTTACCTCGTTATATATGTCCTCCAGCACCTCCTTGACACCGTAGGGATTATCCGCGGGCACATCTCTTACTTCCACGTTAGATTGTGCCAGCAAGTTAGCATTGTTTTTCTGAGCATACCGTAGATAGTCCAGGTTCCCCAGGCGCGGCGGATTGGTTATTAAGGCTATTGTCCGCGAGGGGTTATACTGTTTCCAGACGGCGAGCGTGCGCTCCGACTCAAACCCTAAAAACAGGACCAGCATCGTCTGTTTGTCCATCGGGGTGCTGCCAAAGAAGTTAGGCACCGTAGAGATTTGCTCAACACCGTGAGTGAGCCTGGTGGGTAAATAGTTCTGCGTGGTGTGTAGCAGGCGCGGAATCCCCAGGTTCAGTTCAATTACGAGGTAGTGTAGCAACTCTAGCAGGTAGAGCTTGGTAAAGCTGCTGATATCAATTGTAATGTAGGGTTCATCATGGTTCTTGGGTTCGCATTTTGGCCAGATGTTTTTGAGCTGGGCAAGCGCGTCAACAGGGTTTTCCCGGCGGCAGGAGATAATGAAGACACCTTCGGAGGTATTTTTCCTGAGTTCAGTCTGGAGTCTGGCTAGATTAAAGCTTACTTCCTTACTATAGAAAGACTCTTCTATGACAAATATTATGGCAAACCTGGTCCTGAATTCAGACCCCATTTTCAAGGCGCTGGAGAGGCACCTTTCCTCAAAGCTGGCACAACAGATAAAAAGGTCGTCGGGGCCGTATTCATTCAGTCTGGTTAGATTATCAATCTCAATAGGGGCTTCATTTGCCTTCATTTTTACCGCTTATATGGAGTGCCGGTAATTAAGCATGATTACTGGATACTATATATAGACCGGCGGCGATTGTCAAACCAGACCGGCGCTACTGTCGCGGCGAATCTGTTCGGATAGAAACAAGCCGGGTGCCTTTCTTGGAGTTCACTGGCCGGCCAGTTAATATTCACGCGGATACCGGTTTACCCTTATAGAGTAAAGCTTGAGCTTGATATCTAATATTTTTACGGTCAGCAGTAATCCAGGCTAATCAGGGGATATACTCACACTAAAGAGCACGCCTGCATTATCAAATGTAATGTGGTACGGACGGGTTTTAGCTTTCACCGGATTATGATTCGGGATTACCGAGCCAGGGGCCTTTCTCGGCCTTCTTCACGGTTTCCCGGAGAGCGTCGCTTACCGCCTCCGGCTTATACTCCGCCAGCATTTTATCCGGGACGTAGGGCTGCCCCGGTGCGGATAAACCTTTCGGGTCAAACTCGTTCTTGATGCGCTCAATCCACATACTGAAGTGCTGGTTTGCCGGTTCGGCAAGTTTCATTCCCTGTACCTGGCCGAAGAAAAAGCTCTTGGCTCCGGTCTCCACGGTTATTTTATGGGTTTCCCCGATGCGCCAGTGCAGGAATCTATCCATAAAGCCCGGCGAGCTATCGGCGTCTTCCGGATCTGCCCTGCCGGCATCGGGCCAGCCGTGGAGCTCGGTATAATATATGCGACCGAAGGTAAACGGCATGTACCAGGGCGAATCGCCCTTCTGGTCCAGGTAGTCAGATTTATTCTCGTAGTTTAAGAGCTTGTTGATGTATATCTCCCGTGTTTTATCTATACAGCGGGGGGCTCCCAGACAACCGTCCGCCTCGCCAAAGAAGCCGGTAACTTTCCACATACCGGGTGAGTTGACGGCGAAGAAGGTGGCCTCGTCAACCTGCTTTGCCGGGCGTATCGTGCCGCCCACTTCGTTGACGATATCGGTCAGCACGTTGGCCTCGTACTCCAGTTGCTGCTGCGAAGCGCGGCCAATGAGGAGCACGCGGAGGATGCGGTTTGAGGCTACCTGCTCCGGCGTTGCCTGGTTCCAGCGCTGCCAGAAGTCGTTGCGGTAGGCGAGGTCGCCTTTGGACTTGGCGACATCTCTCCAGTAGGCGGGTACCCGGTTGACTACGGTGGCAATGCGTTCTCTTTCTATCTCGCGCATGGCGTTACGGCAGGCTTCTTCGGTGGAAAAGCCGATATTGTACCATCTCATGTTCTCCGGCAGCTTGATGTGGGTGCCGGGGCCGATACCTTCCGGCTCGAACTTGTGCGGGTAGAGCGGGTAGAGCTTGGTGGACATTTTGGTAATGATGCCCATGCCGCCGCCCCAGCTGACTATGCCGTGCAGCAGACCGGAGACGTCGGGCCCGGGGCCGTCACGCCAGTACCAGCTGTCATCGTCTACGGTAAGGGAGCCGATGCGGTATATATCGCCCTCGGGGGTGACCCACTCGGCGCCGTTGAGCCGGCGCTGGGCCAGGTAGTCTATACGGTAGTTAAAGAGCCCCATGCCGCAGGTAAAGGCGTTGGCCAGGACTGATACCTGGCCGCCGCCGCCGGGAACAACGCTGACAAGTCCCTTCTTCAAAATCTCGCCCTGAAGCTGGGCATAGACGATGCCTGGCTCTACGGTGACGAACATGTTCTTCTCGTCTATCTCCATGCCGTTCATGCGCTTTAAGTCTATCAGCATGATGTCATCGCGATA
>Ga0075115_10001039_pt1 | contig 13769 bp, 13 predicted proteins | sample AntAceMetag02UKH_FD_69785 | JGI IMG/M metagenome (GOLD analysis project Ga0075115, IMG submission 69785) | Saline lake microbial communities from Ace Lake, Antarctica - Antarctic Ace Lake Metagenome 02UKH | ecosystem: Environmental > Aquatic > Non-marine Saline and Alkaline > Saline | place... | reverse complement strand
TCTTCCGGCTTTGCCAATCCGCGGCGCACAGCGATCGGCATCGACTCAGCGCGCCTGTCGCTCCTCATCGCAGTGCTGGAAAAAAAAGTCGGTCTGGAACTTAAGAATCAGGATGTCTTCGTAAACGTAGCGGGCGGAATCAAGATCGTCGAACCCGCTAGTGACTTAGGTGTAGTCGCAGCCATTTGGTCGAGTTTCAACAACCGCTCGCTCGATCATGAAACGATCTTCATCGGCGAGGTGGGCTTGACCGGTGAAGTGCGTGCGGTGCAGGGTGTCGATGTTCGCTTGAAAGAAGCTGCCAAGATGGGCTTCACACGCGCAGTAGTTCCAAAATCAAACTTGAAGCAAAAACCATCCGCCAAACTTGAAGTAACCGGCATCTCGCATGTAGAGGAATTGCTGAAAGTCTTGTAGATCCAGCACACCTTTCAGATCCGAATATATCGACGCCTCACTACAATTTGTGCGGCATATCTCCAATGATATCAAGGAGTTGTTTCTCACTCCCTCTTAAATACGCAACAATTTTGAGGAAGTACCGATAACAGGTATGGAACATGAATTAGGAGAAACAAGATGGCAGGCATGACATACCTAAAAGGTAGTCTAAAAGGTGAACATTTAAATGGGATTAGCTTTTCAGCATTCTCAACCCTTCATGTGCCAGCAGCACAGGTTCATGGTGACTCTGCATTACTTGAAACACGTCCCTTTCAGCAAAGCCCTGCAAACACCATAGAGTTCATGAACAGGGTGTGCACAGGAGGATTGCCTTTCCGCTCAGCAACTCGCTGGGGTGACGGTATCATTTCTGACGACGCATACGGAATGGAACTCACCATTCCAAATATACAAGGAAGCCCAGCAGACAAAATGTCTTTCAGCTTGAAAAGTCTCTACACTGAAGAACTCGATATGCTGCTTAGAACAGAACTCGCGTATAAATCTCCTGCCTTTTACCTGCTTCAGTTTGCCGAATTGCCGATTGTCATTTCAGAACTGGATATAACTATAAAAAAAGGTGTGGCGGCCACAATGATTGCAGGAGGTGCAACACTACTTAGCTTTATTGCGAGTAGGCATAGCGTACCCCTCAAGGGAGGATTTGTCGCGTTGGATGACGCAACAGCAGTTGCCAACTGCGCTGTTCATCACGAGATGGCACTTAATGCTAGCAACTTCACCTATGAAAGCACAGCGCGGGGATATGGATATAGCTGCGTCGGGTCAACAATCGATGAAGCGCCCACCCTGTCGGTTAAATTCGCATCCGACACAACTCACATCTCAGCCCTACATGGACATGTCCTTGAAGGCCCAAGCATTACTATACTTCAAAACATTCCGATCTCAGCCCACGGAGTTCATGGCAGTATCGAACCGATCGTGAGGGACCTCGTACTAGCAGCGGCCACGATGTGCCCGACGCTGCCTCTGACAAAAGTTGTGTGACGTCATACGGGAAATTTCTCGTTTAAGAGTTCAATAAAGTGTTTTTCGTTCTCGGCCATACGGCTTAGGTAGGTTGGAATGGATTCGAGGATACGCTTGTTGACGGCTTCGCGTTCGTTCATCAACTCGAAACTCATGTTCTTCAACTTCTCTTCAATGTCACTCTCTTGATAGTTGATAAAATACTTTTTCTTGAGCCCCACTTCATCCATCATCGTGGCTATGCGCTCGTCGTGCGCCAAACCGATCACCGGCACACCGCCACCCATGGATAATACAAGGGCATGATAGCGACACGTCACCAGCATCGAGAGTTCACGAAGCAAAGCAGTCATCTGACGAGCGTTATAGTGGTCAGAATCGAACAGGGCATTGGAGCCATTCATGATGCCGATCACATCCCTACACGGATCCGCATCCAGTCGCTCCATCGCAAAGAACACGACGTTGACGCCAAATTCTTGAGAGGCCCACGTTGCAAAATTCGCCACAGCATCCTTCATCCTTTTGCTGCGCTTTACACCGTCATTTGGCCAGGTGTGGTAGTAGATAGACTTATACTGATCCTCCTTCTGACCGGTGATATAGCGCCAAAAGGAAGGAATGACTGGCCACCAGAAAAGCTCTTCAAATGCGATGCCTATTGTTGGCTTGGTGCTATCGCATCCATGCCGCTCCAACTCCTTGCACGCCCAGCTCGCGGTCTCTGGCTCAATCGTAAATGCGGTATCCGTCGTGACGACGACTTCATTGCGCACACCCAAATCGTCTGTGAGTATACCCTTCGCAGCTGCCGTGCGCGTCATCAACAGATCTATGCGCTCGGCCACCTTCTTACCCCATGCTTTATTCGCAGCCCGCAACCTGCCCGCATCAACTGCATAGGTCACTGTAGGGAGACCAAAGCGCTGCGCCAGGTCGGCTGAATACATGAAGAACCAAAACAGTGCCTGCGAAAAATTCTCCTTAAAACAGCTGCCCTCGATGAGGACCAACATGTCTGAGCGAAGGGCAAGTCTTAAGATGCTGAAGACGAACGTCATGTGAATCTGACGGACCTCGAGACGCGCGTGCTCTCTTGTGTACCTGAGCATGCGTTCGCGATCCAGAGCGGTAATCGTGATATGAAGACGATCGTCCGCTGCAAGCATCTGCTTTATCGCTTCATCGGTTCTCGCCTCTGCTCCGGTGTTGTTTGCACCGCCGTAGCCCACAACCAGGCAGCGGATGGGTTGACCCGGCTTCCACCTCTTACGAAAAGGACGAAAGATGCGTCCAAAAAAGAAAGCCAGAAATCTGAGGAAGTAGACCATATTACAACACTCTTCCTATGAGATCGTAGTCGTGTGAATCGGTTATCTCGACGAGCGCAAACTTGCCTGCCTCCGCCGAACCCTCGTTGATATACACCACTCCGTCCACGTCGGGTGCCTGGCCGGCATGGCGAGCGACCAGGAGGTGCTCGGTTTCTTCAGAGGGACCCTCGACCAATACGTATTCAACTTTACCAATCTTACGCTGATTTATGTCGCGGGATATCTCCTGCTGCACACGCATAATTTCATCGCGCCTACTCTCGGCAATGGCACGCGGAACCTGAGACTTCAAGTCCGCCGCGGCCGTACCCTCTTCAAGTGAATAGAGAAATGCGCCAAGGTGGTCGAACTTCATCTCGCACACAAAATCCAAAAGCTCCTCGAACTCGCGCTCGGTCTCGCCAGGGTAACCGACAATAAGGCTTGTGCGAATCGCAACTCCAGGAAGCTGAAGGCGCAGCTTATCAATCAGCTTTCTCAGTTCGCTCGCATCGCCCTCACGCCTCATAGATTCAAGCACGCGCCTGCTGACATGCTGAATCGGAATATCCAAATACTTCACGATATCGCTGCGATCCTTCATGATGCGGATAAGATCATCCGGAAAATTATGCGGATAGGAGTAAAGGAGGCGCACCCACTTCTCGCCGGGGAGATCCGCCACCCTGTCCATGAGCATTGCTATCGTCGTACCGTTCTCCAGGTCGTGACCGTAAGCAGTCGTATCCTGCGCAATGAGATTTAACTCCTTCACACCGCCCTCTATGAGCGTCTTCGCTTCGGCAACTACGGATTGTATCTCTCTACTGCGAAACTTTCCTCGAATACGCGGTATGATGCAGAAGGAACACGCGTGAAAACAACCCTCGGCGATCTTGATATATGCCGCGTGATTGCGCCCCGTGAGGACACGCGGCGTAAACTCGTTGTAAAGATAATGTGATCCGCCAACGGCCACATGCTGGTCGCCCGCGTGTTTGTGTATGAGCTCGGGAAGCTTTGCGATCTCGTTCACACCTATGAAGATGTCGACCTCCGGCATACTCTCGGCCAGCTCATCACGATATCGCTCGGGCAAACAACCCGCTACGACAAGCATGTCGCATGTACCCGACTTCTTATGCTCGGCCATCTCAAGGACAGTGTCGACCGCCTCTGTCCTGGCATCCTCGATAAACGCGCAGGTATTCACGATTATGATCTCGGCATGCGTCGGATCGTCGGTCAGGACGTAGCCCTCGTCGATGAGGCTGCCCAGCATCACCTCGCTGTCGACCTGGTTCTTGGGACACCCCAAGCTTATAAAACAGATGGATTTCATGACAATATCGTGAACCGTTAGCCGTAAACCGTGAACCGTCACAAGCGAAGTGCAGATTTGTACCAGAGCCACCGCAGAGCGTCAAATACGGCAGTTGAACTGATCGCCCTTTTCTGGCAGTGTGACGCGCTATGGGATTCAATTGCGGCATAGTTGGGCTGCCCAACGTGGGCAAGTCGACCCTCTTCAACGCGATGACTGCGGCTCACGTACCCGCCGAGAACTATCCGTTCTGTACGACCGACCACAACACCGGCATGGTGGCCATGCCCGATGAGCGTCTGCAAAAAATCGCCAACATCTTCAAACCAGAGAAAGTCGTCCCTAGCATGGTCGAGTTTGTCGATATCGCCGGACTCGTGAGGGACGCGCACAAGGGTGAAGGACTGGGCAATAAGTTCCTGGGCAACATTCGTGAGGTGGACGCAATCGCGCACGTGGTACGCTGCTTTGATGCCGAAAACGTCGTGCATCAGTACGATACGGTGGACCCACTGCGCGATATTCAGGTGGTTGAGACCGAACTATTGCTCTCTGACCTCGAAATGGTGGAAAAACGCATAAAAAAGCTCGATCCCAAGGCAAAATCGGGTGAAAAAGAGGCAAAAAACGCCCTTATAGCCCTCGATAAGCTCAAAACAACCCTCGAAGAGGGAACGCCGGCTCGCGAGGCAGGGCTCGATGAGAAGGAGTGGGCGACGCTTTCCGACCTCCACCTGCTCTCCACAAAGCCCGAGCTCTACGTCTGCAACATCAATGAAACGGATGTAAAGGCTCCCTCCGACCGCGTTAAGGCCGTAATGGCATATGCCGAGAAGAAAAGCGTGCCCGTCGTGGAGATCTGCGGCGGCATCGAAGCGGAGCTCGTCGATCTGGAGACCGAGGAAGAGCGCAAGGCGTTCCTTGACGACTTGGGCCTCCCCGAATCAGGCCTGCTACGCGTCATCCACGCAGGTTACACGCTCCTAAACCTCGTTTCGTTCTTCACCAAGGACGGCCCTGAGGTGCGTGCCTGGTCGGTACCAGCGGGGACACTAGCTCCAAAGGCTGCAGGCAAAATCCACACGGACTTTGAAAAAGGGTTTGTGCGCGCCGAGGTTTACTCGTATGACGACCTGATCGCCATAGGCGATAAACACAAGATCAAAGAATCAGGAAAACTCCGTGTCGAAGGTCACGATTATGTGATACAGGACGGAGACATAGTTCACTTTCGCTTCGCGACGTGAAAGCAATCAGCTGTCAGCGTTCAGCTGTCAGCAAGAGTAAACAGAACCAGCCAGGTTCTAGCTGAAAATAGATTGCTGAAAGCTGAAAGCTGAAAGCTGAAAGCTGAAAGCTGAAAGCTGAAAGCTGAAAGCTGCTCTTATGATAACACCGATCAAAAAAATAGTTTTCATTGAGCCCAAATCACCGGGGTTCCACGTCTTCTCAAAGTGGGGGCTGCCGCGACTGGGCACGATCATACTCGGCACGATGCTCAGAAACCAAGGCTACGACGTCAAGATCTTCATCGAGGATATCAAGGGCATCGACCTTGAAGCGATCTTCGAAGCGGACGCCGTGGGCATCTCAACTATTACCTCCACCGCCCCGCGCGCATATGAACTCGCCAACGTCATCCGCAAGGAGGGCATCCCCGTATTCATGGGCGGCGCACATGTCACGTTCATGGACGAAGAGGCCCTCGATCATTGCGACTTCGTTTTCAGAGGCGAAGCAGAAGAGACCATCCTCCCATTCCTTGAAGCGCTTAAAACTGGAGTCGGCTTCGAAAACATACGCGGCCTTTCCTACCGCGCGCCGGGCGGCACCATCGTGCGCAACGCCGATGTCGAACACTGTCCCGACCTGGACCGCTACCCATCTCCAGACTTTTCGCTCATACACGGCAACACAGATCGCAAGGTCGACATGTCCATGACGCCCGTCATGATGTCGCGCGGCTGCCCGTTTGGCTGCAACTTCTGTTCAGTCACGCGCATCTTTGGACGCGGCTATCGTTTTCGTTCGGTCGAGAGCGTCATCACCGAACTCAAAGAACTCAAAGCGGAGCACGTCTTCTTCTACGACGACAACTTCACGGCAAACCGCGCACACACCAAAAAACTGCTCGAGCGCATGATAGAAGAGGGCATCAAAACCAAGTGGACCGCACAGGTACGCGTCGACGTCGCCAAGGACGAAGAGCTCCTAGCCCTCATGAAGAAGAGCGGCTGTTTCTACGTCTACATTGGACTCGAATCCGCCAACCAGCGAGTGCTCGAGGCAATGGATAAGGGCCAGACAGTGGAGGACATGGAATACGCCATCAAAAAGATTCACAACTATGGCATCAATATCCATGGAATGTTCATATTCGGCACCGACCAGGATAATATCTCAACTATCCGCAGCACGGTTAAGTTTGCCAAGCGCATGAAGATAGCCTCCGTGCAGTTTATGACACTCTTGCCGCTCCCGGGCACGCCGGTGTACGCCAACATGGAAAAAGAAGGCAGGCTCCTCACACGCGACTGGTCAAACTACGACGGTCACGTGGTGGTCTTCAAGCCAAAGGGCATGACATATTGGGAGCTTCAGAAAGAAACGCTGCGCGCGATGCTCCGCTTCTACTCGCTACGCAGGATCCTAGGGCGCCTAGTCAAGCTTGACATCTACACGATGGTTATTCGCGCCTATGGAAGAAAATTTGTTCGCAAGGGCAAGCGCGCCAACAAGGACCTCACGAAACAGCTGAAACATATGTACCATCAGGCAGGCGATTCCGTGTGCGACGCGGGCGAGAAGCTGCAAACTAGGGCACGCAAGACCTCCGATGAGCTTAAGGAATCGCTCAAACATATCAACTGGGAACGGATTCGCCGCGCAAAGGCCGCACGCTTGCAGGGGGGGAAATAAGATATGGCGATCTATATTGGAGGAAAGCCGCACCACAAGAGCCACAAGCTCGCCCAGTTTATCATCGTCACCCTACTTCTCATCGCAGCAGGGTGTGCCTTTGGATACTTCAACTACGTCTGGCCCCAGCTCGTGCAAAACGATACGGTGAAGAAACTCGCGCGCTTCGACGAACTCGCGGCCGTCGGATGCGAAAAGGGCAACGAATACTGCCTGGAGCGGCTGAACAAAGCAGCCTCCAATGCACGTAACTCGGATTTCTCGCAAGCGCTGAATGACTCGCTCGCCACCGATGAAATCAAAAAGCACCTCACCAAGGCACATACGGATGGAACGATTTGTTTTCTGGTGGATGCCGACGAGAGCAAAGCACCGAGCAAAACCAAACTGACCGCTTGGCTCGACGACTATGGCAGCAAAGATTTCATGAAAGACACCGCCCTCATCACACGCATGCGCAATGCGTATGAGGCGAAGTACCTCAAACCCTCACCACGCATCTATCAGATGGAGCTCTTCCGCACTCTGAGATGGCGCCATATCCCGTTTGGTCAGACCTGGCGCAACTATACTCTGGCTTCACGTTATCTTGAGTGGTCGGCCATCATCGAGGGTCCCACCTCGCCAGACACTCTCTCATCAAAAGAGAAGCGCTTCATGCGCGCCATCGAAAAACATCCCATCTATTTTACAGATGCCAACATTGCGCGCCTCGAGGGATTGGCAAAACGCAAACTCACGCTAGACCGTCTGACAGCCGTACGCGAGGCAATCAAACAATACAGGCGCGACGTTCGCGATCTCCCTATTGGAGCGGATCGCAGCAAACTTGAGCTTGGCTGGTTGGTTTCCAGGGATAACATGCACCCATGGAACAAGAAGCGTTGGCGCGGGCCGTATGTCAGCGAGACTACGCTCGTCGATCTATGGGGCTGCCCCATCGTGGGCGAACGCATTGCAAAAACGGGCGCGATGGAACTGATAGCCCACGGCAGCGATTGCACAAGCGGAGGAATCAACGACGCCGAGGATGTCGCACTCAAAATCACCGCCTTCAGACCAAAGAAAAAGCCGGCTAACGACGACAAACCCGTCGTTAAGAAGAAAAGACGCCGCAAAAAGCGGAGCTCCACCTTCAGCATCTTTCCATAATTTACTGTAATTACTAGCAATTACTCCTCAAAAAATTCCACGCAACCTTTTTATCGCTTTACCGATAAACTAATCAGCTGCTAACGTTTTGAGTGCCTCAACACAGAGGAGCGGTACCGATGACGCGTCCGATACAAGGCATTAATGCAGTAACGATGAACGACGTGCTTAGTGCCTTGCACGGACCCATCCTAGGACCTGAGACCGCGTATGCGGCAATCACCTTCAAGTCGTCCAACGCTGATGACTCCACCGCAACCTATCATGAATTTGTTCAGCACGCTGGAGCGATAAGGTTCGCCGACGACGCATATACCGTTGCTACCCGTCTAAAACAGCACGACCCGGTAGACATCGATCTATTAGTCGCAACCGTCCCGCTCGCAGTTGCGACCGAACGCATGCACGATACTATCCGGGAGCTAGCAGTTAACTCACATCAACGCATTCGTTCGGTCGAAACAAGAGCAATTCTCCCACTTGAAATAAAACTCCTAAACCTGCGAACAGCCGATAATACCGCAGCACGCCGCACTGCGTGGCGTGCACTTAGCGATACAATTAAAAGTCATCACATCATTCCTTTTCTTGAAGAAACACATCACTTTCTTCATCTTGCAGGTGATCTTTCCCGAAAACGTCGCGTCATTTTAGGGGCACGGCCCGACGCTGGGCCGGAAACGCCCCATTTCCAGATCGTGCGCGAATTTCTTCACAACATCTCCAACGGTCTCTCGCCGTTCACTACGGAATTACAGATGCTCATAGAAGCACTCAACAGGCTCCCCGCCGACCTGCCAGAGGCAGACTCATTTGCTAAAACGATCAAGGATCTTACAAGCCACATGGAGAAGTGGTATAATGCATATGGATCGGGAATACTCACGCTGCATCGTTATTTTATCTTCGACGGGCTCGAAAAAACCAACAGACAAATGGCAACGTTTTCGATCGAAACGCTCGCACAGGCTGCTGCAGCCGTCAGTCCCGCACCACTGGCGCACGCAAAACTGAGCCTTCCAGCAGACAACACCCGTCAACACTATGTAGGACCTTTGCAGAAACAACGCGATGAACTGCGCACCCTCCTTGAAAACATCGCCGCCTGGCACGATGAATTCGACAGACTGTCGCCGGATGCCTCCTGCATCGCGTCACAGGGACAACTGCTGATAGAACAAACCCGGCAAGCGATCGTCGTCCTCTCAAAGCTGATTAGATCCATTCCTATCGGCAGAACCACGGAAAGGAGGCTTCGTCAATTTTACATCGATTTTGGGAAATTCAAGGCCATAGCGATCGAAATGGCCCTCAAATTCGAGGGATGGAATTCCCGCCGCGAAGCACACATGAAGCTCCCGTATTAGAAAGAGAATACGTTCCTTCTTGACAAGTGAACGGCCGTTCACTCACAATGAATCCATAATCAAAACAGCCTCCCTTCCTGTGGCGTTTAACATGTCCCCCCAGACACCACCGACGCCCAGGAAGGGAGGCAGATCCACCAGGAAGGCACGTTATATGACTTCACCAACAAAACCCGTCGACCCCTACATGCTGGATGTATTGCGTCGCTTCTGGCGGGCCAACCACCGCATGCCCAGCTACTCAGAGATGGCGCGTCTCTTCAGCTATCGCTCAAAGAATGCGGCATTTCGCTTGGCCAAGAAATTGATTGAAGAAGGCTACGTAGAAAAGGACGAGACCGGCCGGCTCATGCCCAAGGGCGAGCGGCTGGGCATACCCCTCTTGGGCTATGTGCAGGCAGGTTTTCCCACCCCGGCAGAAGAGGAGCTCATCGACACGCTGTCATTGGATGAATACTTAGTCGACAACCCCGATGCATCGTTCATGTTGAAAGTCAGCGGCGACTCCATGATCGACGCCGGCATTCACGAGGGCGACGTCGTCATAGTGGAAAAAGGTCACCGCGCCAAAAACGGCGATATTGTCCTGGCCTGTGTGGATAATGAGTGGACGCTCAAGTACTACCAAAAACGCGGCAAAGAAATTGAACTCGTCCCCGCCAACAAAAACTATCCGGTGATCAAACCCAAGCAAGAACTCACCTTAGGCGGCGTGGTAAAGTCAATGATTCGGCGCTACTTCTAGTTTTCCCTTGCCCCACCCCTCATCTATGACTATAATTATAGTCATAAATATAGTCATATCCTGGGAGGTGCCATGGGCAACGAAATCAACATATCTGTCGCTGAAATGAAGGCAAGACTGTCCGAGAAGATCCGCGCGTGCCTCGAACTCGATCGCACCTTTGTAATTACCAGCCATGGCAAACCACGCGCGGTGCTTATTTCATATGAAGCGTATCGGGGCATGACCGAACAGCAAGCTGCGCCCCGCAGGATCAAAGCAAAAGAGTGGATACAGAAACGGGAGGCAGCTCATGACATCAAAGGGCTCTTCGACGAGAAAAAACTCAGTCGCAAAGGACAAAAGGGATACAAGCGGCGCGCGGTCAAGCGAATGGACAAAGATTAAACAGCAGCTTGCGCGTGCTGCACAGGAAAAGAACATTTCCCTGCGCGGTGTCCGTATAGCTGCAGCCATTGCATGCGCATTGAGGCACATTGACCAGGAGCCGGTTCTCGTAGGCGGAGCCGCCGTAGAATTCTACACGAAGGGCGCCTATACCACGCGTGACATCGACATGATTGCGCCGGGCGGCCCTAAACTGAAAGATATGATGGCGCAGTTAGGCTTTGATCGCAGAGGAAAGGATTTCATACACAAAAAACTCAACATCTACATTGAATTCCCCAGCGAAACATTGGGTGCTGGAGAAAAGACAAGCATCATCGAAGTCGATGGAGTCGAGCTAGAAATCATCTCTATAGAGGATCTCATCATAGACCGCCTCAATGCCTACAAATTCTGGAAATCAAGCATCGACGGCGTCAATGCCATGATACTTATGGAACTAGGCGAAAATGACGAAGAAATAACCGAACGGAAGGCACACGATGCAGATGTCCTCGACGCCCTGGATCACATCCGCATAGTCCGCGAGCGCGTCATCCGCCAGCGCCTCTCCAAAACTGAAGCATCAGAATTAATTGAGAAATTTATCAAACGATGACTAAAAGGTATTTCTGATCTCAGCTGATAGCTGACCGCTGAGAGCTTATTTCCGACACGGGCGTTTGCGCACCGTTTTACCCTTGAGCCAATATTTGTAGATGAGATTCCATACCTTTGACTTCAAGGTAATGAGCCGCCCCCTGAGCTTAGCGTTCTGACGTTTCAGCGAGGTAAGCTTTTTGCGGAATGCGCTGGTGAAGCCTTTCTTGCGCTTTAATCGCGCGATCTTTCTATTCTGTTTTATCAAAGACAACAGGTGGGCCTTCAAAGTTCCATGTTGTTTGACAAGAGTTTTGCGAATTGCTCGAACACCACTGTGTTTCTTGAAGGAGCGTTTTAGCCGCCTCTTCAATTTCGCAAGACCACTATCAAGAGTCTTAATGGCTCGCCCCATGCCGGTAGTCCCGTTGCTCGTTATCCTGTTATTTATCTCATAGATCAGGGCATCCATCTAAGGCTTAACCAACTTGGCAAGTTCCTTCTCCTTAAATTGAAGGCGAGAACCGGAAAATGTATTGATAAGCTTTGAGCTCTTGAGAACCTTGCCGTCTATAATCACTTTTTGTCTCTTCGCATCCCACTTCGCCTTTACATCGAGCGGAACCCTGAACAACTGGCCACCCTGTCGAATGAGTACATCGACACCATCGCTTCTCAGACGCAATGAATAATACAGTTTGCTCGTACCGAGCTTGACGTTCGACGTCAGCCTCCGCACCCTGCGCTTTGTAGTCTTCTTTATGCCGGGTATACATCTAGTGATCTTCCCCGATCGTCCGGGCTTGCGAGCTCGAGCAACCAGGATCGAAGATCCACGCGGCTTCACCTTAAAGCGACCAGGCAGACTTGCATACTGCACCGGATTCGATGATGGAGATGACGCAACCTTGTCGGGAGTCTTTGCAGGAGTTTTGACCCTCCCCCCACTCACGCGCACCACATCCACTTTCTTCTGTGCAATCTGTGTATCCGTTACCTGAACCATACAACCTCCCTAACCTTTCCCCTTTCCCCTTTCCCCTTTCCCCTTTCCCCTTGTATCGGTTCTAACCTACACCAAGTTGCTTATTATTTTATTTTTCCGCTTAACACTCTGTTTTTGCTAATGAATTATATCTCTATCACCGCCACCATCCGCCCCGATGTATTTTTTCTTCAGCAAAAACGAATACTTTCCAACCAACGTTGACAAGTGAACGGGCGTTCACTCATAAAAAGAAAGCTGTCAGCGATCAGCATTCAGCTCTCAGCTAAAGCAAAGGGCGCAAAAATGAAAGATTTCAGACAATTGAAAGTATGGGACAAAGCACACCAATTAACCCTAGCTATTTATAAGACAACAAAGACATTCCCAACTGAAGAACGGTACGGGCTAACCAGCCAGCTGAGGCGCGCTTCATCTTCCATTCCTGCCAATATCGCAGAAGGCTGCTGCAGAGGTGGCGATCGCGAACTAGCACAATTCTTACAAATCGCCATGAGTTCCGCTGGTGAAGTGGAGTACCACCTCCTGCTCGCCCATCACCTCAAATATTTCGATAAGCAAAACTACAACCAATTAAACAGCAACATCACTGAAGTAAAACAAATGCTCTCTTCATTCATCAAGAAGCTGAGAAAGCCCAAATCTTAAGGTTTTTTGATTTAGCTGAGAGCTGAATGCTGATCGCTAATAGTCACAATAAAACGGATATCCACATTACACTGGAGGACCATGCTTAACAAAGTTATTACGCTTCAATCATGGCCAAGAGCAATTGCCCACGTCGACGCCGACGCTTTCTTTGCATCGGTCGAACAGGCACTACATCCCGAGTTCAAGGGCAAGCCCCTCATCACGGGCGCCGAGCGCGGCATCGTGGCGGCAGCATCCTATGAAGCCAAAGCACTCGGGGTAAAACGCGGCGTGCCGCTTTCAGAAGTCACACGCATTTGCCCCGAGTGCATCCTCCTCCCCTCGGATTATGAGACCTATTCGCTATTTTCCAAACGCATGTTCTCAATCCTGAGAAGATTCTCACCCCAAGTTGAAGAGTACTCCATCGACGAGGCATTCGTGGATATCACGGGCACGCGCCGCATCCATCGCACCGGCTACCGCGAGATAGGCCACATGATGATGGACACCATCGAGCGCGAGCTGGGTATCACTGTATCGGTAGGCGTCTCGCTCTCCAAGAGCCTGGCAAAGCTGTGTTCAAAATATCACAAACCAAACGGCCTAACCTCCGTCCCGGGCAGAAACATCCATCTCCTGCTCGGCAAGACCAAGCTCGAACAGGTATGGGGTTTCGGTCCCAATACGGTGGCACTCCTTCAAAAACAGGGCTTAAAGACCGCGCTCGACTTTGTGGAAAAGGACGAGTCGTTCGCAGATGACATGCTCGGCAAGGTGGGCATCGATCTCTGGAACGAGTTGCGCGGCGAATACTACTATCCCGTTACCACCGAGATGGAGAACAAACAGGCATCCATCTCAAAGTTCAAGACGTTCACGCCTCCATCGGACAGGCGCGACATGGTGC
>Ga0075115_10001035_pt1 | contig 13803 bp, 10 predicted proteins | sample AntAceMetag02UKH_FD_69785 | JGI IMG/M metagenome (GOLD analysis project Ga0075115, IMG submission 69785) | Saline lake microbial communities from Ace Lake, Antarctica - Antarctic Ace Lake Metagenome 02UKH | ecosystem: Environmental > Aquatic > Non-marine Saline and Alkaline > Saline | place... | reverse complement strand
GGGATGACATCTTATATGGATCCCCGCTTTCGCGGGAATGACAAGCAAAACAGGTAATTTCCGGTGACGGACACCGGCGGTGAACGTCACCAATAGAAAAAAGGCGCCCACGTGGAGTGCCTTTTTTGTATATCGACCGATGACAAAGCCTGGTCCCGATTTACTGAACGTTCTCTTGGACCTTGGCGCGTATTTCCGGCTGATTGGGATTGATGTCGAGTGACTTCTTCCAATAGCGAACAGCACCTTCGCGATCGCCCTTATGAAGCATCGCATTTCCCATGGAGTTGAGGGCTGGTACAAATGTTGGTTGGCGTTTGAGCATCTCCTCTATCATCCGTTCCGACTCGTCGAACCGCTCCTGTTTCCAGTACAACGCCCCTAGTTCAAAATATGCCGGGATAAACGAATCATCTTCCCCTATTGCCCTCAAGTATGCACGTTCCGCCTTGTCCGGTTGTTTCGCGCGCAGGAAAGCGTGGCCGATATTTTTTGCAATTTCCGCGGGCGACTCCGCTTTGACCATGGGCCTATATACAATCATGCTGCAAATGACGATAAGGAGTGCAATAATTACAAGACGCCCCGGCCTGCGCATCGATTGAATGATGTAATCGACCGCGACACCAGCAAACACCAAAAGAAAAGGTACTGTCGTCAACCGATATCGGGAATTGACGAAGATCAAGATCACTGCGAGAAGATTGGCAAGAATGAATAGGTACAGAAGTCCTATACCCTTCCTTTTCTCCTTTCTTACGGGCCACACGATCATTCCCACCATGCCTGCAACTGAGATCAAGCCAAAGGGGATAAGAAACCACTTGAGTAACGTTGAAAAGCACTTCATAGCACTGAGAGATCCCACATCCGACATCCTTGTATCATGGTTAAAAAATAGCAGGGCCTTTTGTCGAACCAGAAGAAGCGCCTTTCTGGGATGATTGCGGACGTATTGAATGGCGCGATTTCGCCAAAAACGTGAAACTTCGGAAGGTTTAAGTTCCCTGCCAACCTTCGCCTCGGCGATGCGCTTTGCATTGGCAATCATCCCCTGCCGCCCGGTGCCCAATTCCGGAACACGCTGCAATCCCCCTCCCGCATAGGGGTTGTAGCCTAGATAGATGTTAAGCCCACCGTGCGAGGCAACCGGCACAAAATCGCTACCCACCACATAATTGCGAATGGTAATCGGAGCTATGACGACGACCGCAGCAACGATGACAAGCACACAACGAGAGAGCGTCCTGCCAAGCCCAAGATGCCTGTGGGAAATGACATACCACGGGACAAACAGGAGGATAAAAATTGCAATCGTGCCTCGGAAGAGCACGCCTAAACCCGCAAACGCACCTGCTACAATAAAGGGCCATGCACGCTCCCCGTTAACGGCACGTATCAACATATATACCACCGCCACGGCCATGAGTGTGGCAAACGTGTCACCGGTAAGCATGCCTGTGTGGAAAACCAGAGATTGTGAGATCACGGCACCGATGGCCGCCGCCACAGCCGCCCGCTTGCCGGCGAGACGATCCGCCATCAGATATACAAAGGGAACCACAGCTGCCCCCAGACAAACCTGGAGGATATATGCGGCAAAAATATGACGCCCTATGAGGGCGTATAAAATTCCCAATACATAGGCAAAGCCGGGCATCATTTCGAACACGCCCGTTCCAAACCAATCGCCCGATGCCAGGCGCACGGCGGCGGCGTCATACGCAGCCGCGTCAAGGTCCATCACCTGGGGATCGAAGAAAGGGGACGCACTGAACTGAACGATATACACGATGCGCACCGCGGCAGCAGCTATGAAGAATATTCCAACTGTAAGGATCCGGTGTTTTGATTCCCTTTTCATTAACAAAAAGGGCACCTCATGGTGCCCTGTTTGTCAACAATTTCTTGGCCGTCAGCGCTATTCCGGCAGCAGACCTACCATATCGCTTCCATCACAAGTGGTGAAGTCAGTAACAACACATCCGCGTCCGATTAAGTCTACCTCGGAAGCCGCAATGAACATTTCCTCACCCACACATGAACTGAAATCAACCGCCACGGGAAGCGTCATAGTCACGGTACACATTCCTCCAGCGTCAAGCTGAGAGGCATCTGTAACGGCTGTATCCAGCATAAAGGAATCCTCTGCTAAGCCTCCCTTATCGATCGCATCTAGCCACGCGCCTTCCGGGAGCTCAAGGCTCGGCACCCAGGCAAAATCCACGCCAAGGACATCTGGATTATCCGGATTGCAAGAACCATTCCCATATGCATCATCCAGATCTATTGTCACCTTGCTCATGTCTATAGTGATGCCAGCAGCATTAGCACCACCCACAATCTTTCCAGCAAACAAGGATATCACTCCATGAGCATCCTCCTGAGTACTTATTATGACATTTTCAATTACAACATCGTACTCGAGGTGCCATCCAGCTGCCTCGGAGCATAGGAGGTTGCCTACCATCTCGAAAGTTGATGCACCATAATCATCTATTGTCTCAATTCTTGTCAGGCAATTATTCGGAGTGGATGAGTCAAGCGCACAAGTCTTAGCGGGATCCGCATTCAGATTAAGTATCTCAGGAATTGTACCGTAGGCATCGTTAATAAGTATGAAATTCTGCACCGAGGCACTGGCCGTATAATCTATTGCAGAGCACAGGCCAAAAAATGATGAATCAGATGAAGTGGAACCATCGGTGTAATAACTGTCGTCCTTAGCCACCTTAGGCAGAGATGACGGTAGGAGGGCTCCGCTCTGAATGCTCACGGGCGTTATGCCCGAACCCTCCGATGGAGACTCAGACAGATAGCTGGATCCACCACAGCCATACAATGCGACGATCGCTACCATACAAAATACTGTTGTTAGTGTTTTCATTTTGTTGCACCTCCTCCTTTGTTAATGTTTAAACATTTTATATTATTAACCTTCTCCCCCTTCCTAACGTACACATAGCTTTAGGGAAGCAATCGACGTGCCATGTAGCAAAACATGAAATATCAGTAAGTTACGGAAAGGTGACCCACAGGAAGTGTCGGGATGTAGTACACTAATTTTTGCGGTTCAAAATTATTAATGATTACAAACCATTAACGGCGGAGAAGTTTGACAGCGGTGTCAACGTTCTGACGCGAATGTGCAATAATATCAATACTTCACAGAAACGTCCACAGAGGAATAATAAAATGTTCATATAATTCAATCATTTATATACCACCATATCCCTCGCCAGGCTGAATAACACTGGTATGGAATATGCACCATTTCAAAGGATGAGGAGGTGAGGACGTGTAGGTATAAGAGCTATATTATGAGGAACCTACTAAACATACTTCTTGTCCTCGCGCTGGCTGTATGGATCGGAGCATTCTTTCCAGGCTGCGGCCATGGGGGTGACGCGAATCCTTACGAGCAGGTTATGACCGGCCGAGTAGATCCGGATGGGTTCGAAATCGCGTCACAAGGAAGATATGCCAAGTATGCAGTGGAAGGCATGGCCAAAGATCTGTTTGTGACATCCTCGGAAATCATCAAAACTATGGGATTTTTCACGACGATACCTTCGCCCAAAATCTCCAAGGCTCTAAAACCAGGCGAGCTGAGCACCCGGGAGATTTCTATTAGCAAGGAGAATGAAGCGGGCGACACCGTAGTCACGGCCGTGGGAACCGCCGTTTCCGTACAAACCTGGATGCGCAGTTGTGCCATATTCTCCACGTTCGATATCGAGTATAATTCATACATTGTAAACCCGTATGTGACCCTCAACGGGTCGGGACGAGCGAAGGTTATTCTCATGTCGCTTGGCTGTAGATATTATGGCGACATAAATGCCGAGGTCGTAGTGAACGGAAATTTTCGCGTAACGACCAACGAACCCGACACGAACGATCAGACCTTTGAGGAGCTGCTATTCAAGGTTGACTATGATAGCGATCGCGATATCGCTACCGATATTGATATCCAATCGGCTGAACTAAATACCGACGATGGAATTTTATACTGTTTTGATTACAGCGGATCTACGCAATGCCTTAATTATGACCTCAGCGAGCCGTTGGAAGCCAACACGTGCAGTGCAAGTGACTTCGAGCATCGGGAATGCGATCCTTCCGAGGAACCATTTTACATTGTTACACATTTATATGAAGGAGGAGAAATTTTCTATGAACTGCCACTAATGTGCAACGATGACGGCTTATGGTCCCCTCCTTGTTCAACGAGCGACACACTGGACATTTGCCCACATGGAACTAGCTGCGTTGCAGCCGACGATATTGATTGGGGAAACGGACTGGAGGACTACGGCTATTGTTCGTGCACCTCTCAGTAACACCAAGTTTTGAAAAATTCGGTGACAGACACCGCCAGTTTCAACGGATAGAAAAAAGGATCTGTTCCTCCGTCTGATGGATTTCCAAACACCCCGTTTGACGGTCAGTCGATTTCGTGCTCCGTCGGCCTCACCTCCGTCTACGTCATCTGCGTCAGAAACCTCATTCTAAATCGCTCGGCCTCCGTCTGAATTGCGTGTCACACCGCTCGGCCTCTGTCTGAATTGTTCTGAGTTGTTTTTTTTGCGTTACTGTATGACGACGCAAAATGATGTACTCACGTGCTTTGGGTCGGACCGGCGCGAACCCGTCAACTACTGCAGCTCCGAGGCGGATATATGTGAGGTGACAAAGGAGGGTCATGAATATTGCCGTGAGGTCCTGGATAGCCCGGACGGCGCCTATTGTAATCTGGGATGCTGCGTTGAAAGTACTGACTGGCAAAATACATGCAACGCGGATCCATTTGCACAGCACGATTGCAATCCGACTGAAGATACCTTATTTACCAACACATATCTGATGTGGGGAGAGAGGCTGATGACCTATGAGGTCCCGATCAGATGCTCCGATAACGGCCTGTGGACACCGCCATGTCCGCTGGACGGATCATATGACGTGTGCCCTTATGGCGGCACCTGCGTCCCGCCCGACGATGGAGGATGGGGGTACGGCCTCGAGGAGTACGGCTATTGTTCGTGCACAGAGCCAGCGGAAGGATAGTCTCTAGAGACAAACAACATCACATCTGTTTGTCATTCCCGCGAAAGCTTGCCCGCCGGCAGGAGGGCGGGAATCCAGGCACTTCAACCTGGATCCCCGATAAAAACACTCGGGGATGACATCTTATATGGATCCCCGCTTTCGCGGGAATGACAAGCAAAACAGGTAATTTCCGGTGACGGACACCGGCGGTGAACGTCACCAATAGAAAAAAGGCGCCCACGTGGAGCGCCTTTTTTGGCAATCTCATTGCTGCAAGCTTATGGCAGCGTATAGAGCTGGCCTGGGTAGTTTGGACAGGTAGATAAGTGATAGCCTTGCCAATAGAGTTCGTGTAAGCAGCGGATTTCGCGTGAAGATGGGCGGCGCCTCCGAGCACTACAAGGTGAAGCCGGACCTGGCGACGCTCGGCAAGGCCATGGCCAACGGCTATGCGATTGCTGCGGTGGCGGGCAGGAAGGATATCCTGCAGCCCATGGCCGAGGGCAAGGTCTTCATCTCATCGACCTATTTTCCGAACAGCCTGGAGATGGTGGCGGCCCTAAAGACCATCGAGATCCTCGAGCGCGAGCAGGTGCCGGCGTCCATCTGGGAACGCGGCAAGAAACTGATGGCGGAGATCAACCGCGCGATCACGGCGCGTGTCATCCGCACGGCGCTCGAGATCGTGACGAAGGAATTAGGATAAATGTGCGGGGCTCAGTTGCCCAGCAGGCATGAGCAATAGCCGTAGCCTCCAAACCCATAGCCCCAATCGGTCTGATCGGGATAGTAGCAGAGGCTGCCATGCGGACAGGTTTTGAATTCTTCGGAGCAGGGCAGGGTCCACAATCCATCATCCGAACACCTGATGGGAACCTCATAGGTCATGAGATTCCTTCCCCACAGCAAATACGTTGTGGTGAAGAAGGGCGTGATCGCGGGATCGCACTCGCGACCCCCGAATTCCTCGCCATTGCAGGTGTTTACTTCAGGGGGCTGCGGGCTGCAGCAGCCCATGTTGCAGTGTGCGCCCGTCTCTTCTTCGTATTCCTCCAGCTGCATACATCCCTCATGTCCCTCGGGAGTAACCTCACAGACGCCATCCTCGGATGCACAGTAGTTGAGCGTAATGGGATTGTCGCTTCTCTCGCATACGGTGCGGCCGTCGCGATCGCTGCACTGGAACGGCGTGCTGTCCGTTGCCACCGTCGCGGAGGTGATGCTGACGCCGCTGTCCCTTCCCTCCCCGGGTTCATAATCAATCCTGGCCGAGATCTCCTTTATGATTTGATCGCCGGCCGTGAATGCCCCTTCCAGTCTGATATCGGCGTGGATATTTTGAAAATACTTGCAACTATAGGAGGTAAAAATCAGGCGCACGGTTCCGTCGCCGCTTACCTTGGTGCTCGAATCTACCGTGAACGAATCATAGTGGACGTCCATCGTCGAGAATATGGCGCAATGATGAAGGTTCCTGACGAAAAACACGTCACCCTCGGCGTTCATGGAGCCGCCGAGTCCCTGCGTCCTCTCTATCATAATATGCTTCTTACGCATCACATCACCGTCGTCGCATTCGTCGACGGCCGTGAAGGCCGTATCGACAGAAAGCTTATATTCCGCCATGAGGATGATGAAACCCATGGCGCGTATGGCCGGCGATCCGCTCGCAAACAGTTCCCATGTCGTTCCCTTTACGGCATTTCGCGCATATATCGAGGGCATGACGATCTCAGTTCCACCAATATCAGTCGGGTCGCTTGGTTCTCTATCGGTCCCGCTCCCGATTACCCAGGGCTCAAAGATTTGGTCGTGTCCGCAACCGGCACCGCCGAGAAAGCTTGCCGCCAGCATGAAAAACACGAGTATCGATAGGCCGTGCCTCATATAGTTTTCACACCCTTCCATACATGGACATCCGCTCTCTAAAGCCTGCATATTTGGTGCCGGATTTTTCGGTTATACGTCGCTGATAAGTCGTTGAATAATAAGGATTTCGGTAGGGCTTGGTGCACAGCGAGCCATGGATTCATCAAACTGTCGACTCACCTGTCATAATTTCCACTACACTAATTGTGCAGTAAAAACATAATAGTATGTGGACTATCTATAAATAGTATCAGGAAACTGACAAGATTTTGACAGTTCAAGTGCGCGTGGAATGCCATAACTAACTGATATATAAGCAAAATAATACTTGGCACGCGGATTGCTCCTAATAAAAGATGATAGGTAGGAAAAATCCAGAAAGGGAAGGAGGTGAACAAAATGAAGAAACTAATTTTAGCAGTATGCGTGATTGCAATGACGGCGCTGTATGGCTGCGGTTCGGGCAATATTGACATGTGGCCGACGGAGCTGGAGAGCGAAGGGGGTTGCCAGCCGGGTCAGCTGGTGGATGTTGCCATCGGCACACAACAGGGAGGTGCCGGCGTGAGCAAGTACATTGCTACCGAGAGCGGTAACGTGGATAATTTTGGCACGAACGTCATTTGCACCGACGCTGCTACAAGCTTGACGGACCTAACGGTGACAACGGCAAAGCTTATGGTGTCGGAGGATGGAACTATTTATACTGAATACCCATTTGATCTGGTCGGAGAGGTGCCTATCACGGTCGCCTGGAACGCTAGTCTCGAAACGTTTTACACGGCAGGCACGGTGCGGTGTGAAGCTTTAAGTGATTCCACTGATATCGAGATAGTCCTCGAAGATGTGACCTTCAACAACCATGTGACAATCGCGGGGGTAGGTGAGGATCCAGCCGCACCCGATGGTTTTGCTATGTTCGCATACATGGTGCTTTCCCCTAAGGTGGAGGATGAAGGTTTAGACTTCTCAATCGATGACGCAACATTACAGAACAACGGGACAACGTTTACGTCGGTTCAAGACCTTATGTCCGCATCGGAGTGGGCAACCCAATATGCCGAGTTTAGCGCGGCAATGGTGGGGGCGGGTTTAGACTATCTCTTTGACAGTTCCTATGATGAGCTGCACCCAGGCCTCTGTGTGCATTACGATGGAGAGACCTGTGACGCCTATTCTGACATCCGCGTCAAGGGAAGAGCCGGAACGCAGCTACTGGAACAAGAGCTCGACAAACCTGACTTTGAGATGAATACCAACTTGGTGATGAAGATCAGGGTAAACGCCTATGACTTGCGGGGCGGCCTCAACGTCGTTGGTTCATTTGCAGTTCTCGCCAACGAGAGGACGATCGTCGGTCCGCCGAATGCCGCGGCTATTGATGATCTGTCTGCCTTCATACCTTTAACCCTGTCGGATGAAATGGTCCAAGGAATCTACGACCTGGCCATTGGTGGAGGTGGAATGACGTCGCACTAGCGGTAAAGATGGTTGATGACGATTTGTCAAAAAAAACGGCATCCCTTGAGGGATGCCGTTTTTCGTTTGCTCGGGCGGCTCGCTGGGTTTTAGTACTGGAAGAATCAGGGATCCATCTACCGGACGCATGTACCTCGACGAATCGAGCATCATCTTTGACGACGTCTTCATGGATATCGACGCCGATGGCGGCGGCACCTGCGTCCTGCCCGATGACGGAGGATGGGGAACCAGACTGGAAAACTATGGTTATTGTTCGTGCACCTCACAGTGACATCCAGCTTTGATAGCGGCGGTGTCTGTCACCGGCGTCCTATTTAGTGACGATGCCGTCGTATAATGAGTCAAATGGTTGACGTTATGGGTATGTTTTACACCTTTGTAATTCCGGATTGAGCCAAGCCATTAGAGCCTCCTTTCTAACTTCCTGATAACATTACTTATTTGTCTCAAAATCAGTGACAAAATAATGACAGATAATCGATCAGGTGGCACATCCCTTGCTCATACTAGTAAATAGGCAAGTTCCTGGGGGGGGGTGCGTTATGGGTTTCAAGAAAATTCTTCTTTTAGCTGCCATTTCGATTGGCCTCATCGCTTTAAGTGGAACCACTGGTTGCGGTGCCGGGCAAGTGCGTTATGGCGACATCGGCGCGGATCTACCTACCGCTGCAGAACCCGGCGACGAGGGGAGCCCGACTATACCCGCCGGCACTTCTTTTGGCGCGCTTTCCATCAACTCGGTTTTCCCAGCCGCGGGATCACGCGGCGTGATATTGGGCACATCAGCTTCGGTAACATTCGATATCTCCCTCCTTGCTTCGAGTATACCTGGCAACGTCAGCGTTTTCATGGTTGGCCCTGTAACCAACATTTCTGCACCTATTAAATCCATTCCCGGGCCACTTTATGCCACAAATGTAATTCCCGGAACATCATCGCTGGATGAATCTGGAAAAATCGTAACGTTTACCGCGGATGATGAATATGAGGATTGTTCGATATTTCAGATCGTAGTCGCCGGCGGCGCAGATGGTGTACAAGGCGCGGACGGCGCTCAACTCGCTGAGGACTTCGCCTCTCAATTTATGTCCGCATGCCCTGCTATGCTGAACATGGACGTGGAGGGCGGATTCGATATGGGGTATTCTGGCAATATCGATGGTGACAATTTGTATATCGGCGCCGGAGTATATGCGTTTTCTGGATACTCATATGGTAACGTTTACAAACCTTTGGTTGAGAAAATTGACGCAAGCGCTGGCTTGGGATCGTCAGAATGGGCCAGCCCCTATATCCCAGCCAATGGAAATCAATCTTTTCCTAATGAAGTGACAGCGGTTGATATCATAGTGATGGATGAAGTAGTCGCTACAGCTGGTTATGAGAGAGGACTCTTCAGCTCGTCGAGCTGGAATGCGTATGGATGGCTCCAGGGGTTGGATCCAGCCACGGGAGCCGGTCTTGGTGGTGATGGTATGTCGCTGCCTCCGATAAACGAAATGTATTGCAAGGGCATGGCGCAGAGCCCCGTAACAGGAGATCTCATGCTTACCTGCCACACCCCTGACAGCATCGCTCCAATTGTGAGTTATATATGGAACATTGCTCCAGATGGAAGCCTCCAGGGGCTTGGCGAAGTGGAGGTTGGAAACAATCAAGGATATAACAGGGGAGCGTTTGATAGTTCCGGCAATTTCTACGTCACACTTACAACCTTTAGGCGCTACTGGGATCTGAATTACGAATCATACCTTGGACTTGGCGTTTTCGATGCAGTCCAGCTCGAAGAGATAACAATCACGCCTCCCTCTGAGTTTGCGGTGTATACCGATGCATACAGCAATGGTACTGACGTAGCGGTGGCCGTGGAGAACGGTGAACCCGTATTCTATGTAACGGGATACATCGATTCCTCCCAGGGCGGAACTCTTGATATCGATACATTGCTGGTCAAATTCGATGCGGAGGGAAACATCCTGTGGTCCATCACGTATACTGGTCTGGGCGTTGGCGAAGCCGATGTCTTCAATGCTGTAGCTGTGGACGATGATGGCAACGTGTATGTCACTGGTTTTAGAACACGTGAGGAAATAGACTGGGATTGGAAGAGCGACATGATTCTGGCGAAGTATTCAAGTGATGGAGTTGAACAATTCACGACGTCGTACAAGATGGGCGATTATGGCACATCGGACGATTCGGTAGGCAACGACGTATTCCTAAATGCAGATGGCGAAATCTTCGTGGTAGGTGGCGTATTCAACGGCGCTGTGGGAGGACCCGGAGGTCAGGATTTCAATATAGCGGTATGGCGGTACGACAACGACGGCAACAGCGGCGGAGTGTTCTAGCGTTCTCGCTGGAGGTCGGGCTCGCTTTGTGGTAAAAATCCGGTGAGATGAATCCAAAGACTCGCAGTGTAATCACAGCGGTTATTGTCTTCATTGCAGCACTCGCAGTGCGGCTGCTCTATGTCTCTCATTTCAAGACAACCCCCCTCTACGATCCTAGCGCCACCGGTCTCGACATGCTCAGGTACGACAAGTTGGCCCGATCGATTGCCTCAGGCGATTGGTTGGGATCAGGCGTATTCGAGCTGATGCCGGGCTACGGCTATTTCCTTGGCACAATCTACACCGTCTTTGGACACAGCCTTACAGCCGCATATGCAATGCAAGCATTGCTCGGTGCCGCAACTGTTGTGCTCGTATTTTGGCTGACCAAACGCCTGGTGGGTGAACGAACAGCCATAATAGCAGCCATAATAAGCGTACTGGCTCAGCCACTGGTATTTCACGCAGGAATGCTAACAGGTGAGATGCTTACAGTGTTCTTCACGGTAGCATTTTTGCTCCTTCTCTCCATCGCCATTCACAAACACAATACTTGGATCTTCCTATTATCCGGAATATTGGCAGGCTTTGGCACGCTCTGTCGTGGGACTTTTGCACTCTTCATCATTCTTTTTATTCCGTGGCATCTAATTCTTGAACGCCGCAACATGTTGCGGCGCGCCCTGCCCCACGTACTCGCGCTAGTTGTGGGCGCGATTATTATCGTAGCTCCTGTAACACTGCGAAACTATGTGCTGGGCGATGATCTTGTACTCATAACCGCCCATGATGGGATAAACATATATTTTGGAAACAATCCGGACGCCCACGGTGCTTTTCAGCAACTACCTGGGTTTGGTCTAAAGTCCGAGGAGATGCGATTAAACTCCAAAAGGATTGCAGAGGAATCGCTAGGGAGAGAACTCAAACCATCCGAGGTGTCATCCTATTGGAAGGACAAGTCATTTGAGTTCATCCGTTCCCAACCAAAGCGCTTCTTGAGCATAGCCAGCGAAAAGGTATTATTTTTCTTCAATGCCTTCGAGGTACCGGACGTGATCTCCATGCAAACGATGGAGCGGTTCTCCTGGCTTCTGAAATATTGCCTCATACCATTTGGGTTTATCATGCCCTTCGCAGCACTTGGCATGGTCGTCGCGTTTAGGCGAAAGGGATTCGGCACACTGTATCTCTTCATGGCAGCAAATCTGATCGCCGTTATCATGACATTGGTAAATTCGCGCTATCGCCTGACATCCGTCCCCATCTTCGTCATCTTTGCCGCAACCGCACTTGTTTGGCTTAAGAATAATATGAGGTCAAAGAAGCGGATTATTTTTGGTGTCGTCATTTTATTGGTGAGCTTGGCTGTAGTCTACAAACCCATCAGTGCAGAGCTACAGCCCGCTGAAAGCACATACAACCTTGCCAACGCATATCTTCACGAGGAAAAGAATGACCTAGCGGAAGAAGAACTAAAGAGAGCGATTGAGATAGATCCCAATTTTATTGATGCCCGCTTTAGGCTCGGCTTTCTCCTGTGGCAACAGAAACGAACCGATGAAGCGGAGAAACAGTTCGACGCTATCTTAAAACTAAACCCCAATCACGTGGAAAGCTTAAATCAACTGGGGAATATCAGCTTATACCGTGATCAAAATGAAAAAGCGCTTGAGTACTGGCAGCGCTCACTCTCAATCAATCCCGATCAACCCGAAGTCAAAGAAGCCATCGAGCATAATAAATTAAAATAATTATGGTGTCATTCCCGCGTAGGCGGGAATCCAGGCACTTCAACCTGGATCCCCGATAAAAACACTCGGGGATGACATCTTATATGGATTCCTGCGTAGGCGGGAATCCAGGCACTTCAACCTGGATCCCCGATAAAAGCACTCGGGGATGACATCTTATATGGATTCCTGCGTAGGCGGGAATCCAGGCACTTCAACCTGGATCCCCGATAAAAGCACTCGGGGATGACATCTTATATGGATCCCCGATAAAAGCACTCGGGGATGACAAACAAAAGCAAGGGACTCCTCGACTTCGCTCGGAGTGACAATCACTACCGCTGCCAGGATGGTTTGCGTAAGTAATAGATGATGAAGGGAACGATGCAGGTCACGACTGTGCCGATGATAAGAAAAGATTCATAGAAGACGCCGCCGCCGGTCTTGATCTGGGACGGCGGAAAAAAACCCACAACAAGCGTAAAGAGCGCTCCGATAAGCCCTATACCAGCAACGAGCCACATCCCAAGATTGCCAAAAGGAATCTTGTACGCCCTTTCGACGTTCGGTTGCGTGTAGCGCAAGCGGATCGCAGCCAGAAACACTATTAGGTACATCATCAAATAAAGGATGATGCTGAGTGCCGAAAGAATCCAGTAGGAGCTGCTCACGGTAGGCATCAATAGAAACACGAGCGTAACGATCGTTGAGACCGCACCCTGGACGATGAGAATATTGGTTGGCACACCCTTCTTGTTTACCCTCTGGAGCAACGGAGGAAGACAACCGTCCTCTGCTGTAACCAGGAGCCCTTTGGCGGGACCCAGAATCCATGCCGACAGTTCACCAACCGAACCTGCTACGATGAGCACGGCGAGGAACGGGATCAACCACTTGATTCCATGAGCGTCAAAGAACCTCGTAAAGGTTTCCATGACGCCGGCAATGAGGCTCAAATCCTTTTGCGGAACCACGATAGCTATTGAAAGTGAACCGAGCATAAGGAGCGCAACAGAAACGACAGCGGAGACAAATATCGCTTTAGGATATGTACGCCTGGGCTCGTTTACATCCTGCGAGTGAGAGGCCGACACCTCCATGCCTGAAAAAATGAGCACCGCACCTGCCAAGAATACTATGTTATTTATATTGCTTAAGTCGGGAATCAGATCATGGAGCGTAAAACTTATCGCAACATCATTGCCCGAGCCCAGCCATAGAAGTCCCATGACTACAATGAGTATACCGGGTAGAATTGTGCCTATCACAACGCAGACAAGGCTCAAGTCCCCGGATGTCTTCATGCCGCGAAAGTTGATCAGCGTACCGCACCAGAA
>Ga0075115_10001034_pt1 | contig 13812 bp, 12 predicted proteins | sample AntAceMetag02UKH_FD_69785 | JGI IMG/M metagenome (GOLD analysis project Ga0075115, IMG submission 69785) | Saline lake microbial communities from Ace Lake, Antarctica - Antarctic Ace Lake Metagenome 02UKH | ecosystem: Environmental > Aquatic > Non-marine Saline and Alkaline > Saline | place... | reverse complement strand
GGGAGAATATACTTTCGGGTATACACAAAGCCATGGCGCATCGTATAGCCATCATGGGTCAATCAGTCGGCTTCTACAGGGAACTGGTATTTACCGGCGGCGTGGCAAAAAACGTGGCCATGAGAAAAGCCCTGGAAAATGATATAGGGCTGGAGATTTCAGTACCGGAGACACCCCAGATAATGGGGGCGCTCGGTGCGGCTATACTGGCCAGGGCTGAACTCGTAAAGAGGGTGAAATCGCTATAGAATCTATGACCCCAAGACAATTTCAAATACATAAGGAGGGAAGACACTATGACGGAAGAGAAATATGAATGGATGGTCAGTGGTGACTATGTAGAGGGTTGTACCTCACCTCCGGTTTGCCCGGCTATCTGGAACTCTCCGCTCCAGGCACAGTTCCACGAAGGGCGCAGCGAGTGTGAAGGTCTATTCACCTACAGTATCCGGCAGGGATATTACAAAGACGTTGACCTGAGCGGTCTCAAGGCAGCCTATGCCTTTAACTCACCCTCACCGTTTCCACCGCAGGGAAATGATAAATGGTACGCCATTATCCTTATTGATGAAACGGCTGACAGTAAACAGGCAGAGGCCATGGAATATATATTCCGTCTGTGCTGGGATAACTTTGGTGAGACTCTAGGTGTAAAAAAGGCCAAGATAGAGTTCAATAAGGAATATCTGGACGGCGGGCCGGCTGCCAATCATACCGTAAAAATAGAGGGGAAATACCATCTCCAGACGAAGGCGTTCAGGCTGCGTGACGGGCGGCCAAGATATGTTAACAGTAACCTGGGCGGGCACATTAATGTCGGCAACTCCGTCATCAATGAATTCAACGAACCGGACCTGCCGCGCGGCAAGTGGAATGCCCCCGGCATGAGTGTCACCTATTGTGAGTTTGTTCTATCGCCCAAGAAACTGCACTGGTTCCCCAACTGATACCATGTCACCGGCTATTAAGTGGTAAGCATTAATCTTGATGAAAACCTGACGCCGTAAGCAGGTAACGCGGGTAATTGCCGTGTGTAGAGGGCTTATGCGCCAGCCGGGACTGTTTGTGTTTATACTCTACAAATAGTGCTTCGGCTGGTGGCAGTTAGTCCCTGCCTTATAGTGTCAGGTTTCTTTAATGTACAGTAACTCTCGCTGGCAGTATATGTTGGCTATCCATCCGCTAGGAGTAGACGCCATATTCCCGGGTAAAGTCTATCATGGCCTTTATATTCTCCGGCTGCGCCTCATCAATAAGCGCACCGGAATCCATAATGTAGCCGCCCCCCTTGCCAATGATGTTTATCAGCTTTTTACAATGGTCTTTGACGTCCTCCGGTGTACCTGTATAGAGAAGGGAATTGGGTACGCCGCCCCGGATGCAGACCACGTCGCCCAGTATATCCTTCGCCTTAAACATATCCGTCTGTTCGAAGTGATATATGGCCTTGCCCGCAGGTATATCTCTCATAATCTCCAGGCGTGACGTGTAGTCCGATTCAACCAGTACCCAGGGTGTTAGCCCTTCATCTATCAAGCCAACGATGAGCTTTTTTAAAGCCGGCCAGAAGAATGTCTTGAACTGTTCCAGTGACATGAAACTATCAGCGCCTTTATGCAGCGGAATGAATACCCGCGGGTTGCCGCTTCTCTTGGCAATCAATACCGCCGCCTTGAGCTGCATGGGCAGCACCTTTTCAATAGCCCGGAGAAGCTTTTCCGGTCTGCGGTACATGTCCAGCATGACACCGCGCGTGCCCCTCAGATAATCCCCGATGACATCAAACGGGACTGACGCCGCGGAGTAAGAGCTAAAGGGGAAACCCATGGCACGGATATCTTCATGAAGAGAGTCCATCTGAGCACGCCACTTGAGGGACTCGGTGCCCGCCCGGGCAACGGTTTCCAGAGCATTCATAATATCCGCTCTGGCTAAAGCTGAGGTCAGATGCGTCGCTAGATATCCGGTCATCATGGAACTGAGAGGGGGCAGCTTTTCTAGCGGCTTAAGCTCTCCGTATATACGCGGCAGGTAAGTCCTGATAATATAGTCTGAGGGATCATCCAGAAAGGCATCGTATTCCTCTGCTTTCATATATTCCCCTTCCACATACTGGAAGGAATGGCTGCCCGTGATGCCGTGTCCCGGCCACTTGATTTGCCGGAAATCTACTATGTCCAGCAGCGGCCCGGGAGCAACTATCACCGAACGGGGGTTGTTAACCATATCCGGCTCAAAATCCATAACCGTTTTCTTTACCGCAAGCGACCACTTATCATAAGCGTAAAAGGTCTCCTCGGGTGATAGCCCGGCATATTTAGCATAGAAGAAGCCAAAGGTAGGTGCTACCGGCACCCGGTCCGGTTCCTTTAGCGCTATAGCGTCGGCGAACCTTTTAGTCCGTTCCTCAAATAACTCGTCAGGTGTCTTTGTCATGGCAATTTTATCCCCGCCCAGCCTTTGGCCAGAGACACTGCTTCCGCAGCGTCTCGCCCGTAGGCGTCGGCGCCGGTATATTTCCGAACCCCATCATCCATCTGACCGCCGCCTATCATCAGTTTTACCCTGTCCCGCAGACCAGCCTCCCTGATGGCGTCTATGGTATTTTTCATAGAATCATAGGCCAGTGTCAGAAATCCGCTCAAACCGACAATTTCAGCCCCAGTATCCCTGATTTTCTCAATAAACGTCTCCGGCGGTATATCAATGCCCAGGTCATAAACCTCGAATCCGTTAATATCCAGCATGAAGGTTACTATATTTTTACCAATGTCATGCACGTCCCCGGCTACTGTACCGATGATTACCTTGTCTGAACGTTCCACTTCTATATTCTGCCCCAGATGAGGCTTTACCATCACAGAAATCTCGCTTAGTATCTCGCCGGCATAGATCAGGTCCGGAATAAAATATTCCTTGCCCGCAAAGCGCCGGCCCACTATTTCCATAGCTCTGCGGCTCTCTTCCAGTATCTTAAAGGGGTCGTAGCCGGCAGCAAGCCTTGCCTCTACCAGTCTCAAGGCCTCTTCTTCCTCCAACTCCGCTATGGCACTAACCAAATCTTCCGCCATAATTTCACTCCAGATGTTTTATTTTTATAAGCCGGTTGTCTATAAAAAACTTTTTACCAGATACTGATAGCAATTTAATAAATTAAGAGCGTATTATATCATGGATTAGCAGGTAAAAACACTACTTATACAAAATATCTGCAAGCTGACAGGATTTATTATACGTATCAGCATATCCAGCCAAATAGCCGTTCAGTTAATTGGCACCACCTCCAGAGAAACGGTCATCTCGCCTTCTCTAACGGCTATATCTTTATACTTCAGGCTTATTTCCCGCTCGCCGCCGACCGCGCTAGTCACCAACTGGCGCTCGAACTCATCAATCTTATGCGAGACATAAAGAAGCCCCTTTTCTATCAGGGAATGCGGTAAACGGATTATACCGCATTCCACCCTATCCACTTTCACGTAAGGCTCTCCGTCTTCTGCCGTAACAGCCGCTATTGCCTTAACAGCAACGTTAAAGCTATATAGAGATGTCTCCGCTATTACAGATACGGTATTATCTGCCTCAAAACCGATAGAAATATTTTTTACCTCTATCGGTATATCATTCTGTATATCAGCGCTGCCAAGCAGTTCTCTTGCCTTGTCGTTCAGTTCTGCTTCCGTTAATACGAAGGTTACCGCCTTGCTTGCGCCGGTATCTTCAGCATATATGATAGCCTGTCTGATAATCTCCAGCTTTTGCTCGAAGTTGAGAGGTTGCGGTTCTACCGGAGTTTCGCTGCTTGCGGGTATACCCGGCTCAAGTGCGGGCGCGGAGTTATCCTGATGAACGGTTGGCACCTGTTCCGTCGGTGGTGTTACCGGAGAAGGGGAGGACACTGGTAGCGGTGAATCACCGGCCAGCAGAAATAGGGCCATGGTACCGATTACTGCTACCGGGATACAAATACTTATAATCATGGGAGTATATTTCACCAATTTACCGTTACCGGTTTTAATATTAGATGCTTTCTATAATAATATTTTACTGCCTGGCATAGATAAATATGTACCATATTACGATATGAATAATATAGGTCTATAAATTGACTGCTGTCAAACAGGGTAACCTGTAACAGCACCAGCCAATAACTATACCTGAAGTACAGTTTTTCAGAGGACACTATAATTAAAATTGGGGAACAGCTTTAATATTTTGACAAGGCTATAAGTAAAAGGTAAAATACAATGTGTTATTTGCCAAGAATCCAAGGAGAGACATATGTCTGAAAAGAAATCCGGGAAGATGGCAGAAAGAAAAGAAAGGTTCCTGACTACTGTTGACGGTACAGAAGTCAACAGAGTATATACTCCGGATGATTTAGCCGGGTCAACACCGGAGGATATCGGGAGCCCGGGAGAATACCCGTTCACCAGGCATATAATGCCTACGGGATATAGAGGCCGGCTCTGGACCATGCGGCAGTACGCCGGTTTCGCCACTGTAGAAGAGACCAACAAGCGCTACAAGTACCTTTATGAGCAGGGACAGACCGGGTTCAGTGTCGCTTTTCATTTGCCCACTCAGGAGGGATATGATTCTGACCATCCGCTGTCCACTGGTGAGGTTGGCAAATGCGGGGTGACCATAGATTCACTTCAGGATATGGAGAGGCTCTGGGACGGTATTCCCCTGGCCGATGTCAGCACCTCCATGACGATAAACGCTACCGCACCCATTATACTGGCCATGTATATCGCGGCTGCGGAAAAGCAGGGGGCAGACGTAACCAAGCTCAGGGGTACGGTGCAGAATGATATACTTAAGGAGTATATCGCCCGTAATACTTATATTTTCAGCCCCGCGCCGTCTATGAGGCTGGTTACCGATATTTGTTCCTACTGCTCACAGTATATGCCGCAATGGAACTCCATTAGCATAAGCGGCTATCACATGCGCGAGGCCGGAGCTACAGCAGCACAGGAAGCCGGTTTCACCCTGGCCAACGGCATCGCCTATGTTGAAGCCATGATAGAGAAGGGAATGGATGTGGACTATTTCGCACCGCAGTTCTCCTTCTTCTTTGCCGCCTATAGCAATGTTCTGGAAGAAGTAGCCAAGTTCAGAGCCCTCAGGCGGATGTGGGCGGGGATAATGAAAGACAGGTTCGCCGCCAAGAACCCCCGCTCTATAATGCTCAGGTACCATGTCCAGACGGACGGTTTTACATTGACGGCACAGCAACCGCTAAACAATATCGTCAGGGTTACCCTGCAAGCCCTTTCCGCAGTGCTGGGCGGTTGCCAGTCACTGCACACCAACTCGTTTGACGAGGCGCTGGCATTACCCAGTGAACAGGCAGTACAGGTTGCTCTGAGAACCCAGCAGATTATAGCCCATGAGAGCGGTGCTACCGATACCGTTGACCCGTTGGGAGGAGCCTACTACATAGAGTGGTTAACCAGCGAGATAGAGAAGAAGGCCGTGGCCTATATCAACGAGATAGATAAAATGGGTGGCGCGCTTAAGGCAATAGAAAAAGGTTTCATCCAGAAAGAGATTGCTACCGCTGCCTATAACCACCAGAGAGCCGTAGACTCAGGGGAACAAGTTATCGTGGGTGTTAACCAGTTCGTAACCGATGATGAGCAGTTGACGGATATACTTGAGATTGGCATAGAAGTTGAAGAGAGACAGATAAAGCGAATAAGAGAGATGAAGCAAAAGAGAGACAACGAGAAGGTGAAGGAAGTTTTGGATAAGGTGCACACTACGGCTGTCAGTACCGAGAATATTATGCCGGTGCTGGTGGAGGCGGTTAAGACTTACGCCACCGTTGGCGAGATAAGCAACACGCTGCGAGATGTTTTTGGAGAATATCGAGAGCCAAGTATCCTTTGATACAAGGAGCGTATAAAGTGGCCAATAAAAAAGTTCGTGTTTTGATAGCAAAACCCGGTCTTGACGGACATGATAGGGGAGTTAAAGTCGTTGCCCGTGGACTCAGAGATGCCGGCATGGAAGTAATATATCTCGGTTTACGGCTGACTCCGGAGCAAATCGCTGAAGCCGCCATACAGGAAGACGTAGACGTGGTTGGGCTTGATTGTTTATCCGGGGCGCATATGGCCTTATTCCCCAGGACGGTGGGGCTCATTAGTGAGAAGGGCGGCAGCGACATACTGGTTATTGGCGGTGGTATTATTCCTAAAAAGGATATTCCGGGACTGAAAGAGGCTGGTATTGCTGAGATATTCGGGCCGGGGACATCTATTGACGAGATAGTGAACTTTATCAGGAATAGGGTTGGTGGAGAGGTAAAGTGATAAAAAAAATTAACCATATCGGTATTGCTGTTGACAACCTCGATGAAGCGCTGGAGCTATACACCAGTGTACTCGGGCTTGAGCTAAAGAGCATAGAGATAGTGGAGGACCAGAAGGTAAAGACTGCCATAATTCCGGTGGGTGAAAGTAAGATTGAGTTGCTGGAATCGACAGACCCCGAAGGGGCTATTGCCAAACATATTGAAAAGAGAGGGCAGGGGCTTCACCATATAGCCCTGGAGGTAAGTGATATTGACAGCGCACTGGCCATGCTAAAAGAGAAAGGCATCCCTCTCATTGACGCGGCGCCGAGAAAGGGCGTGGAGTCTAGCAGGATAGCATTTTTACATCCGAAAGGAACCAGAGCATTACTAGAAATAGTAGAACCGGGGGAGTAAATGGTAGAAGAAGATAAGCAGCGGAAAGAGGAGCTGCTCAGGCAACTTACGGAGCGCATTGAAAAAGCCCGCGGCATGGGGGGTAAGGATAGTGTGGACAGACAGAAGAAACGCGGCAAGCTAACCGCCCGGGAGCGCATTGATTTACTGCTGGATGTGGGCTCATTCTGTGAAGTAGGCATGTTCGCTAAAAGCCGGATATCGTCTGCCGGCTCGGATATACCTTCGGATGCCGTAATTACCGGATACGGCGAAATTAACGGCCGGAAAGTGTACGTTTTTGCCCAGGACTTTACGAGCTCCGGCGGCACGCTATCGGAGATACACTCCAAAAAGATATGCAATATCATGGACAGCGCCATAAAAAACGGCTGTCCTCTTATCGGCATTAACGATTCCGGCGGTGCCAGAATCCAGGACGGCGTGGATGCACTATCCGGCTACGGTCAGCTTTTCTACAGAAATACTCTGGCCTCTGGAGTTATTCCCCAGATATGTGCCATAATTGGTCCCTGCGCCGGCGGTGCAGTATATTCTCCGGCGTTAATGGACTTTATATTCATGGTAAAAGGTATAAGCTACGCCTTTATTACCGGGCCCAGAGTAGTTAAGTCGGTGATGGGACAGGAGATAAACGAGGAGGAACTGGGCGGAGCCATTGTAGCCCAGAAAAAATCCGGTGTAGTCTGCCGTTCCGAGAACAGCGAGGATGAATGCTTGAGCAATATCAGGGAGTTGCTGAGCTATTTACCCTCGAGCAACAAAGACCGTCCGCCCCGGTTGGAATCAGGGGACTCCCCTGAGAGGAAAGATGTCGAACTATTTAACTTCGTTCCAGCCAATCCCAGAAAATCCTATGACATGCACAAGATAATAGAGAGGATATTTGACTTAAGGCAGGACGGTGCCAAAAACTACTTTGAGCTTTTCCCTCTGTTTGCCCCCAATATAATAACGTGTTTTACCAGGCTTAACGGCTGGACAGTGGGCGTGATAGCCAATCAACCGATGTCCAAGGCAGGTGCCCTTGATATTGACGCCTGCGATAAGGCGTCCCGGTTTATCAGGTTCTGCGATGCCTTCAATATACCGATTGTTAATCTGGTTGATGTACCCGGTTATCTGCCCGGTACCGACCAGGAGTGGGGCGGTATCATAAGGCACGGCGCCAAGATGCTATATGCTTACTCGGAAGCGGTGGTGCCCAAAATAACCGTCACCATAAGAAAAGCCTACGGCGGCTCTTATCTGGGTATGTGCAGTAAAGATTTAGGAGCCGATACCGTATTTGCCTGGCCAACAACAGAGCTGGCGGTAATGGGAGCCGAGGCAGCGGCTGAAGTAATATTTAGAAAAGAGATAGCTCAGGCTGAAGATAAAGACAAGCTACTCCATGAGAAGATTGAGGAGTACCGTAGAGAATTTGCCAATCCCTATAGAGCTGCCGAGCATCTGCATGTAGATGATGTAATTGAGCCGTCCGAGACCAGGGCCAAGCTTATAAAAGCCCTGGAACTGGCGATGGGTAAGGTTGAATACAGACCTTTTAAGAAACATGGCATTATACCAACATAGCCGCCGCTTATAAAAATATTATAGTCAGGTAAAATATTAAGTTGAAGCTTTTCGAGTACCAAGCGAAGAATATACTCAAGAAATATGGCATTAATGTACCCAGAGGGCATGTTATTACTAATCCGGATGATATAGAAGACCTGGTTCAGGAAATAGGTCTACCCCTCGTCTTAAAGTCACAGGTACTCGTCGCCGGGCGCGGCAAATCTGGAGGTATACTGTTTGCTGAAAATGCAGGGGAGGCCGGAGAACACTCTCAAAAGCTTATCGGCAGTAAAATCAAGGGGAGCCTGGTAAGCAGCCTGCTGGTTGAAGAGAAACTGGACGTAACCGAACAGCTATATGCCTCGGTAAGCGTAGATAGACAGACAAAAAAATATGTAATACTGGCTTCTAAAAGCGGCGGGGTGGATATTGAAGAGATAGCCAAGTCGTCGCCGGAAAATATTTCAAGGTACTGGGTTAATCCTGTAACCGGCTTCAGTGCAGCGGAAGCTACCAAAATGCTGGCGTCACTGGGTATTGATGGCGACGATGGCAGCGCATTAGCCGCTGTTATATACACGCTTTATCGTGTGGCTATTGATTACGATGCCGAACTTGTAGAGACCAATCCCCTGGTAAAAACATCTTTTGGCGTATTGGTGGCCGCTGACGCCAGAATAATAGTTGATGATAATGCTCTTTTCCGGCATCCCGAATTCCATGAAAACAGCCTGCACCGGGTGGACGATACGACGCGGGAAGCCGAAGCCAGGCTGCTTAAACTGACCTATGTGGACCTTGACGGTGACATCGGTATTATCGGTAATGGCGCCGGATTAGTAATGGCCACTATTGACATGGTCCAGCTTTTCGGAGGCAGGCCCGGTAACTTCCTGGATATGGGTGGAGGTGCCCAAACAGACATTATTAAAAGAGGGGTTATCTTCGTAATGGCGAAGCCCGAGGTGAAAGCCGTTCTGATTAACATAATGGGTGGCATTACCAGATGTGACGTTGTTGCCAGCGGGATTATAGCGGGACTTAACGAAGCGAAAGAGAAAAAACCTGTGGTAGTGAGAATGATGGGCACGAATGATGTTGAAGGCACTCGTATATTGAACCAGTCGGGCATAACCACCTATCCCAACATGGAAGAGGCAGTAGCCGAAGTTCTAAAAAAGTAGGCGGGTACGTTGCGAAGCATTATTGATAAAGACTCTAAGGTGATAGTCCAGGGGATAACCGGGCGTGAGGGTACGGTACATACGGCTTTAATGCTGGCATACGGGACAAAGATAGTTGGCGGTATAACGCCGGGCAAGGGAGGACAGGAAGTCTACGGTGTGCCGGTGTATGACCACGTAGCAGAGGCAGTTAACAGGCACGGAGCCAACACTTCTATAATATTCGTTCCGGCCGCCTACGCGCGTGATGCCGTAATAGAGTCTATTGAAGCCGGAATTAAAACGATAGTACCCATAACCGAGGGCATACCACTAAAAGACACCGTGGAATTTATCGCTATGGCTAATGAGAAAGATGATGTTGTTATCGTCGGTCCCAATAACCCGGGAGTCATCAATCCGCCGCACGGCGTTAAAGTAGGCATCATGCCCAACCATATTTTCAAACCAGGTAACGTCGGCATTGTGTCCCGAAGTGGCACTCTTACTTATGAAATAGCCTGGCATATTACCTGTGCCGGCATGGGTCAAAGTACATGCGTAGGTATAGGTGGCGACCCGATTACAGGACTGAACTTTATACAGCTTCTTGAGATGTTCCGGGACGATGACAGCACTGAAGGCATCGTTATAATAGGAGAAATAGGTGGTAACGCCGAAGAACTGGCTGCTGAATATATAAAAGAAACCAATTATAAAAAGCCGGTCGTAGCCTATATCGCCGGCAGGTCAGCCCCTCCGGAAAAGCGTATGGGCCATGCCGGGGCAATAGTGATGGGTAGCATGGGCAGTGCCCAATCCAAGATCGAAGCCTTTGCTGCTGTCGGAGTAGCTATAGCGGAAAAACCAGGCGATACAGTAAGCTTGCTAAAACAAAAGATGGGGCAGGGTAATGGATAAGAAGACAAAAGATCTGATGCCTCCGGGATTATCCTACATGGCAGACAACATTATTACCAAACACAATATACTGGGTGCTGCCAGAGGGGCAGGGGCGAAGTGGGCCGAGGGCCTTAATCTGCCCCGGCAGTCCGAAACGGTATTCTTTGCCGGTTGCGGATATCAATTCAGCAGTGACCTGGAGTCTTTGATGTCCCTCATCCGGAAGATGGATAAAAGCGCCATCGGTTCGGATATACCGATGGGTCTGGCCGGCTTGCAGAAGAAGATTGGCGTTGATTTTGCCGGTATGTACCGTAAGATATCAGCGAGAGATAAAGACAAGGCGGGTCAACCCCTGAAAGATGCAGTCAATGTGCTGCGCGGTCTCGGTATTGATTTCGGCTATATGGCGGATGACGAGCCGTGCTGCGGCGGACTCCTGCACTACATTGGACTGCAAAACGAATTCGGTCAAAACGCGCGTAATACGTATGAGATATTTAAAAACAGCGGGGTCAAGCGCATTATCGGTATAGTCCCTTCGTGTACCTATACCCTGCGCGATTTATTACCACTTTATATTGACGGCTTTGACCTTGAGGTGAAACACTTTCTGGAGGTAGTGCTGGAAGGCATAGGGTCCAGAGAACTCAGGTTTCCGAGACAGGTCAAGGTAACCTATCATGACCCGTGTCAACTCAGCCGCTACCTGGGACTGATAGAGGAGCCGCGCCAGATACTGAGGTCTATAAAGGGGATTGAGCTTGTTGAACCGGAATGGACAAGCGGTGAATGGTCAACCTGCTGCGGCGGAGGGGGTGGTTTTGAAGCTGTTTTCCCGGAGCTAAGCGAAATACTCTCCGTCAACAGGACAAAGGAGTTACTGGAGACCGGAGCCGATATTATCGTTACTCACTGTCCCGGATGTATAATGCAGATAAAGAACGGGCTTAAAATACTCAAGAGAGACGATGTTGAAGTCCTTGACCTGGCTCAGGTGGTGGCCATGGCTATGGGGGTATGAAGAAGATGTCTACTTTTTCGGAATATAGAAAAGAGATAATGGATGCCGCTCATAACGAGCGCGTAGGTATTGCCCTCTCCCGGGCAATTAAAAGCTACCGGTCTAATACCGATAACGCACTTAAGAAATTTCCTGACTCAGCTAAGATGGCTGAGGAAGTACGCCAGATTAAGGAAAAATCGATTGGTGAGATGGAAAAGCTTGCCGAGCAGGCATGCGAAGCTATCGAATCTAATAAGGGCAAGGCTTACATAGCCAAAACATCTGCCGATGCTCTTAACATTATTGGCGAACTGGTCGGGACCGGTAAGCTGATAGTCAAGGGTAAGAGCATGACTGGAGAAGAGATAGGACTTCGCGAACATTTGGAAGAAAAGGGTAACGAGGTATATGAAACAGACCTGGGTGAGTTTATTATTCAGAAGCTAGGCTCCAAGCCCATGCACATTACGTCGCCGGCAATTCATGTGCCCAGAGAAGACGTCGCCCAGCTTTTTTCCAAGATTACCGGGGAGCAACTGCCTCCCGACATTGAAACGTTGGTAGCCACGGCGAGGCGTCTTTTAAGAGATAAATACTTTGAGGCGGATATAGGCATGAGCGGTGCTAATGTTATCTCCGCCCAGACAGGCACCATGTTTCTCATTGAAAACGAGGGTAATATCAGGCTCGCCACCGGTGCTCCGCCGGTACACATCGCGCTGATTGGCATGGAGAAACTGGTGCCATCGTTCGGTGATGCCTGCAAAGTGGCCGAGGTAACCTGGCGATATGCCAATTACACGGTACCCTCCTATGTCAGCCTGATATCCGGCCCCAGCAAGACCGGCGATATTGAAAAGGTAACGACATATGGCGCTCACGGTCCCAAAGAACTGCATGTCATCTTCCTGAATGACGGCAGGACGGAACTCGCTAAACACCCGGTACTGCGTCAGGCTCTCTATTGCCTCAGGTGCGGCGGTTGTCTCTACGAATGTCCAGTATTTGCCGTAACAGCCGGTCATTTTGGTGATAAATACTTCTCTGCCAATGGTGCTGTATGGGCAGCGACAATAAGCCATAATTTGGAGAAGGCGGCTGCGGTGGCTTATACCTGTCTTACCTGCGGGCGCTGCAAAGTAAGATGTCCTGTGGATATTGACGGACCGGCGATGATAATTAATCTCAGAAAAATGATAGCGGGGCAAGAATAGCCTGCTATCATTTATAACTTAACTTCTATAACTGATAATAGAGTTACCGTAGCCAGGTCAGCTATAAAATTATTAATGGTGGAGGTGTTGTTTTGCTTTCTAAGATGAGTAAGGACGAACTTCTGGCTAAAGCACTGAAACCAGCAGCGGATGCTATGAAAATGCACCCGTTCTACCGGGGTAAAATGCAGACTATGCCAAAGTGCGTAGTCCGTGATTTCAATGATTTTGCTATATGGTACACGCCGGGTGTTGCCGAGGTTTGCCGGGCAATACATGAGAACAGGGACGCTGTATATCAATATACCAACAAGTGGAATACCGTTGCCGTAGTATCCGACGGTACCCGGGTTCTCGGGCTGGGCGATATTGGCCCGGAAGCGGCTTTGCCGGTGATGGAAGGCAAGGCACTTCTATTCAAGTACCTGGGGGGCGTTGACGCAGTACCAATATGCCTTGGTACTAAAGACGCCGATGAGATTATCCAGGCAGTGAAGTGGCTCCAGCCGTCATTCGGTGGCATTAACCTGGAAGACATAGCCAATCCCAAATGCTTTTACATTCTGGATACACTGCGCAAAGAGACCGAAATCCCGGTATGGCATGATGACCAGCAGGGCACGGCAGCCGTAACACTGGCCGGTCTAATCAATGCGCTTAAGATTGTAGGCAAGAAAAAAGAGGATGTTACCATCGCCGTAATAGGTGTGGGAGCGGCTAATATTGCCATCAGCAGAATTCTTTTCACAGACGGTTTCAAACCTGAAAATACTATCATGGTAGACAGCAAAGGTATTTTACATAAAGGAAGAGCGGATATAGAGGCCAATCAGACTGAGAACCCCTACAAGTGGGACCTTTGCCAGAGGACCAACCCGGAAAACAGAACAGGCGGCATCCCCGAGGCACTCAAAGGGGCTGACGTATGTATCTCGCTATCCAAATCCGGCCCGGATACGATAAGTCCGGAGTGGTTAAAGGCTATGGCTAAAGACTCTATTGCCTTTATATGTGCCAACCCGATTCCCGAAGTTTGGCCATGGGAAGCTAAGGAAGCCGGGGTCAGGATTGTAGCTACCGGCAGGTCTGATTTCCCCAATCAGGTTAATAATTCGGTTGGTTTCCCGGGTATATTTCGGGGCACACTGGATGTAAAGGCACGAACGATTACAGACGAGATGTGTATCACTGCCGCCTATGAGCTGGCTAGCTGTGCCCAGGACCACGGCATCAGTGAGGACT
>Ga0075115_10001033_pt1 | contig 13818 bp, 10 predicted proteins | sample AntAceMetag02UKH_FD_69785 | JGI IMG/M metagenome (GOLD analysis project Ga0075115, IMG submission 69785) | Saline lake microbial communities from Ace Lake, Antarctica - Antarctic Ace Lake Metagenome 02UKH | ecosystem: Environmental > Aquatic > Non-marine Saline and Alkaline > Saline | place... | reverse complement strand
ACAAATAAATTTGTGTATATATAAAGTTTAAACAACTGCGCTTTTCCCTGCCAGCATACCTGTAGAGAATGCAGCCTGCAGATTATACCCACCGGTTTCACCATCGATATCCAACACTTCACCAGCGAAAAAGAGGCCGGGTGTAATTCTGGACTGCATAGTTCTGGAGTGTACCTCTTTTATTGATACACCCCCTGCAGTAACCATAGCGTTAGTTACTTTTCCTGCGGAAATTGCGTTTGTTGGCAGATGAGGCGGAAGAATTAAAACTTACGTCGGCAATATCACACATGAGTTTCCTCAGACAACTGCCACTACCATTGAAAAATCACTTCGAGTCAGTTGCTTGCCCTGACAATAGGACATATACGGGAAAAGAAGCCCGAACTCATGAGAAGTCTGGTAAAAATCGGATAACCACTAGAAAATAGAAATGAATGGATAAAACGAACAGAAAGGGAATAGCTCAGCTCAAATCCTGCTTATTCAGCAAAAAGCAGGGGTGGTTGTGGAGAATTCTTGCGTTTTTGTTCTCAGAGCAGAATGAATCAGCAAAAAAACTTTTCTTGACCCCCACATTTCATGCTCTTAAAAACCCGGAAATGGGTACATTGCAAAAAACTCGAATTAAATTGTTGTTGACAAGTGCAAAAAATGGTTTATAATATAGCTTATACCGTATACCGTATATTCTAAGGAGGGTGTGAATGAGTAACAAGACCAGACAACCTAATGTTTTATGGTACTGCACTGATCAACAAAGATTTGATACAATAAACTGCCTAGGGAATAAATATGTTAATACCCCCAATATTGATGCTCTTTGTAGAAAAGGGGTTGTTTTCAAAAACGCCTATTGCCAAAGTACTATATGCACACCTTCCAGGGCGAGCTTTTTAACAGGAAGATATCCAGCCAGTACTCACGTTCATAGAAATGGGAATGAATATTTCCCACCATGGGAAAAGCTCGTAACGAAAATATTATCTGACAATGGATATAATTGTGGTCTTATAGGGAAATTGCATATATCAAATGAACAAATTCAAAAAACGCGCCCCAAAGAAGACGGATATAGTTATTACAAGTGGAGTCATCATCCCAATCCAGATTGGGATAAAGATCATGATTATGCTGATTGGCTGAAATACGAAAAGGGAGTTGATCCTTATGAGTTATATGGAAATCTATCTGGGAGTATGGGTGCAGGAGTCCCAGAAGAGTTGCATCAAACGACGTGGTGCACCGAAATGGCAAAGCGTTTTCTATCAGAAAAACAAGATGGACCATGGCTTCTATCAATAAATCCCTTTGACCCTCATCCTCCTTTTGATCCGCCGGAAGAATATTTGAAAAAATACAATCCTTCAGAAATGCCGATGCCGCTCTTTAAAGAAAGTGATATCGAACACCAGAAAAGGTTTTCAAAAATCGATCAGCAAACCAGAATAGCCGTCAAACCATATGACCATGGGAAAGCTCCTTCACCAGCAGAAACTATTTCACGTGGTGATATGGGGTCAATACCTCCATCTACTTATAATCCTCAATTAGTAATTGCTTGCTATTACGGAATGATTGAACTTATCGATAAGCAGTTTGGGCAGTTAATACAATATTTGAAAGACATTGGAGAATATGAAAATACCATAATAATTTTCTCCAGCGATCATGGTGAGCTCTTGGGGGATCATGGGTTGATTTATAAAGGTTGCCGTTTTTTTGAGGGGTTGACCCATGTTCCTCTTATAATATCTTGGCCAGCTTATAGTGAGAAAAATCTTGTTAGCACAGGTTTGGTTGAACTTTTGGACATTCCACCGACTTTACTGGAGGCCAGTGGTATTGAGGTTCCTTATTATATGCAGGGTAAATCTTTACTTTCTATTCTGACAGGAAAAGCTCCACTGGAAAAGCATAAGGATTTTGTGATCTCTGAATATAACGAGGCAATTGGGGCTAAAGATATGACCGACCAAACTCATGGTTTCATGTATTATGACGGTCAATACAAAGTTTGTTTATATCAAGGTTATGAATTGGGGGAAATGTATGATCTTGTCAATGATCCGGGAGAATTTAAAGACCTATGGGATGAACCCGGTTTCGAGAAAAAGAAAACAGAACTTTTAGTAAAAGCAATTTCCGGATATATGTCAACAAGTGATGCGGGCATTCGGCGAATTTGTGATTATTAGGTGCCAAGATTTTAATCGGTCGAAGACAGAAATTAACCATGGCCGTGGATGAAAGAAACTTTTGCAGGTACGTAAAGTATCAGTAAAGTATCAGGGAAAAAAGAATTAAGAGCAACTCTGTATGGAGTTGTAATGGGAAATGAGTGTCCTGAGATTACCCAAGGGGAATCTATAAAGAGGAAAAAGAATGCATAACGGAAAAAGGAGGAATTGTGAATGAAGAATAAAGCTTTTTTTGGCGAATTTACGCGGAATGATTTTTCTACTATTGATCAAAATACTATCGCAGTTGTACCGATTGGCGCTATAGAACAACATGGACCGCACTTACCAGTTAATACTGATTCACTTATTTTGGACTATATCCTTGCTAAAGCTGTTCAATCTTGCAGTAAAGAGGTTGTTCTGACACCTGTAATACAATATGGATATTCACCTCATCATTTATGTTATAAAGGAGTTCTTTCACTTCAGTCTGAAACTCTTCTTGCGATGCTTAAAGACATTGGAAGATCTCTAATACATAGTGGTTTCTTAAAGATTTTATTTATTACTGGGCATGGAGGCAACGCACAAATAATTGGCCAAGCTGCGAGAGATATTGGAACTAGCAATTCCAATGTTATTGTTGCTAGTACAACTTACTGGAACATTGCCCATACTGCTCTTATCAAAAAAATGAGAAACCTAACTACTTGGGTTCCTGGACATGCTGGGCTGTTTGAAACTTCTATTGTTCTTGCTATACGTAAAGATCTTGTTGATATGTCAAAGCTGGATGGAGTTTCAATTGATAAAGAAAAACATAACGATATCCTTTTTTCCAATCTGAGACAACAGACTTATATTGAAAGAAATAATTATCATCTGCTTATCCAAGGAATGACTGATTATCCAAAAGCCGCTACGGAAGAGTTGGGCAAAGCACTATTACAAATAATTAATACTGATATTGTTGAGTTTCTAATAAAATTAAGTGAGCATGAATGAATACATGGATCAAGTAGAACATAATCGTTTAATGACTGGTCAACGGCCAGAAAACTGAAAGGCGGATGGTTGAGCGGGCAAAAATAGTACTCAAATGCGCTGAAGGAGTAGCAATCAAAGACATTGCTGCCGAGATGAGTATCCGCCAGAACACTGAGATCAAATGGAGGGACCGCTTTTCCCAAAACGGTTTGTCCGGACTTGAGGATGCTGAACGTGATGGAGTTTATCGATACTGAACCACCGGAGGGCACCACTGTATGGGATGGTTATTGCAATCGTTGTTCCCATAGTTACTGCTCTTCAGTTTGATATGATCGTATTTGGTATTATTATCATTCTATTAACATATATATATAATTATGGCAGAATTTAAGTAGCCTTATTTCGAATATCAGGAGATTATAAATGGATTATCGTTTAGTAGCAAACAAAATATTGAGAGAATGGAAAGGCTCTTCTTACCTATATGGGGTAGGTGTTCTTGAACAGATTGGTAAGGTTGTAAAGCAGTACGGATCACATACGCTTGTGGTGTCTGAAGAATTTTTTAATGGTATCAATCAGAGAATTATCTCCTCATTGCAGGAAGCAGGGGTACATATGAACCCGGACCGTTTGGTGCAAGGTGCGAAACCAAATGCTCCCAGGGAAGACGTATATCGCCTGGAAAGCTATATCCTTCATTATCAGCCAGATAGTATTATCGTGGTTGGTGGTGGCAGTGGTATAGATGCGATAAAGGCCGCAAATGTACTTGCAACCTTAGGGAAAGACCACACTCCAGAAATTGAGGCATATTTTGGAGTCTCACGAGTTAGTGAAGCGCTTCAAAAAACCCGTAAGACTTTGTTGCCCATTATTGCAGTACAGACATCTGCAAGCTCCGGAGCACATCTGACTAAATATTCAAATATCACTGACCCGGTCGAGGGGCAGAAAAAGCTTATTGTCGATAAGGCAATCATCCCCACGAATCCGGTATTTGACTACGGGGTAACGATAACCATGCCGACTTCTCTGACCGTTGATGGTGCCATTGATGGGATTGCTCACTGTATTGAGGTGTTCTATGGGGTTCCTGATGAACAATATGAACTGGTAGAAAAAATAACAACTACAGCACTCGAATTGGTAATTCAATACACAAAGCATGCAGTTGAACATCCTAATGATACGGAAGCACGAGAAGCAATAGGATTAGCTACTGATCTTGGCGGATACGCCATCATGATTGGGGGTACAAATGGGGCACATCTTACCAGTTTCAGTTTGGTTGATGTCGCAAGCCATGGGCGAGCATGTGGAATCATGAACCCCTACTATGCAGTCTTTTTTGCCCCGAAAATTGAAAAGCAGCTGAAGGTTATTGGCAATATTTTTAGGCGTCACGGCTTCATTGAGGAGAATATTGATATTCTGTCAGGGAGGGAGCTTGGTCTGGTAGTTGCCCAAGGTATGATTGCATTCAATACATCAGTGGGATTACCCTTATCTCTGCAGGAACTGCCCAATTTCTCCACAGCTCATATTGAACGAGCGCTTTCTGCAGCAAAGAATCCACAGCTGAAGATGAAGCTGCAGAATATGCCTGTAGCTTTGACTGCAGAAATGGTAGATACCTATATGGGACCGATCCTGAATGCAGCATACACCGGCGACCTGACCCTTATCCGGAATATGGAAAGCGATATCTGATAAAAGAAAAGACATTGTGCAACTCTCCATCTGTCATTATAGCAAGTGAAAGCCGAGAAAATTGATATTTTCCCGGCTTTCTTTGGAATACTCTAATACAGTATTACGTTCTTCAAGATACGGTGATTATTAAAGGCTCAAAGCAAAAATCTATTCTTGATCCCCTATAGATTTTTTTAAATATCATTTACCTTTATTTGATTTTTTTTGAATTTTTAATTCTTTATATATAGACCATCCTAATACTATAAATGAAACTAAAATAAAAGTAGCAGAAATTGGTCTTGTAAAGAAAGGCAGTAAAGACCCTTCTGAGTGCATAAGACTAACTCGAAAGTTAACTTCTGCAATACTACTTAGTATAAGACCAATAATAAAAGGGCCAAGGGGAATATTAGCTTTATCAAAAAAGAAACCAACAAAACCAAAAATAATCAGCACCCATACATCAAAAATTTGTCCATTTAATGCATATGTGCCTGCAACGCAGAAAACAATGAGGATGGGAAGAAGATATGCCTTAGGTATCGTAATAATACGAGCAGTGAACAAGCTGCCACCCAGCATGACAATCAGCATGATAATATTACCTACAAAAGCCGTAGCCATAATACCATAAACTACTTCTGGTTCACTAGAAAAAAGTAAAGGACCGGGTTTTAAGCCATGTAAGGTAAGAGCTCCAAGTAGTATTGCAGTTGCTAAATTACCTGGAATTCCAAGGGTAAGCATAGGGATTAAGGCACCGTTCATACTTGCATTGTTAGCTGTTTCTGAAGCAATAATGCCTTCTTCAGAGCCTTTGCCGAACAATTCAGGATGCTTAGAATAATTTTTTGCTGATGAATATGCTACTAAAGAAGCAATATTTGCACCTACTCCTGGCAAAACTCCAATCCATGTTCCGATTACTGAAGAACGTACAAAATTAACAAAATGTTTTCTTATCTCACTAAATTTAAGAAACATATTCTTGAATAAGAATGGTGCTTGCTCCACATGAATTTCAACTTTTGCAGTATCTTTCAATATTTGACTAAATCCGAACAGACCTATAAGAACAGGTACAATGCTAAACCCTGTAATTAGTTTGTTAAAACCGAAAATTAATCTTGTTGTACCTAGAACAGGATCCATTCCGGGGATACCGACAAGTAATCCAAGGATTCCAGAAATCACTGCTCGAAGAATACTGCCTTGACTCACAGAAACTATCATTACTAAAGCCAGAAGCACAATGGAAAATATTTCAAATGCTGAAAACTTGAGTGCAAATTTAGATAAGAGAGGAGATAATGTTACAAGAAAAATCCAGGCAATAAAACCTCCAATGAAAGACGAAAATATCCCGATTCCTATTGCGCGACCAGCTTTCCCGGATTTTGCAAGAGGATATCCATCGAAAGTAGTAACTATTGCAGCTCCAGTACCTGGAATCCGAAGTAACGTGGCTGAGAGCAGGCCTCCACTCATAGCACCAATATGCATTGCAACGAGGAGATTAACAGCGTCACCACTTTTCATATAAAATGTCAACGGTAACGTGAGCGCTAATAACATAGAGCCTGACAACCCAGGAATTGCACCAACTATACACCCAATAATAACCCCTAATGTTATCCAAAGTATTGGGATGGGCATCAATAGTACCTGAAATGCTTGAAGTAAAGATTCCATTTATCTAATTCTCCCTTCCAACTATTTAAAAAGATACATTCAAGAAATTTGAAAAAATATAAAAAATCAAGAAACTCAAAAATATACTTACAGAAATTAAAATTATTGAGAAAGAAACAACTTTCCCTTTACGTTCTCTTCGATATATAAAAATACCTAGCAATACCAGCAAAATAATGGAACTTATGCGAAAACCAATAAAGGGGAAAGCAAAAACATATATACAAGATACAACTGCAACTAATAGAGAAAGCAAGGGTCGTTCTTTATCCCTGTTTTCAGCAGGTAAATCGTTTTCTTTTTTGCGATTGAACATAGTAGTTTCTTTTTTTTCATTTCTTTCTGCAAGCAGTTTTCTGAGACCCTGAATAAAGATCGGAATAGAAAGTAAAAGCAGCACTATACTCAATAAACGTGGAAAAAAAGCAGCCCCCAGAGGATCATATGTGGGCGGTTTTAAGTTCATGCTGCCAAGAAGGACGATTATACTGATTGCAACTAAAAACACTGACAATAATATATCAACATGAAATAATTTATTTTTGTTTCCCATGACAACCCCCAGAAAAATGATGATAAAAACTTTCAAACTCATATTACATGTTATTGTTGTCAGACTGTTAATATTATTTTTTAATGGAGCGGATACAATATATTAAAGTATCCGCTCCTATCAATTCTCAGTGTGCAATCTTTAGTTTGACGATTCCAGTTTGACAACTCAGTTGCTATTACTTTTTGAAGTTACTCATAAATTCTTAAATTCTTACAAGTCATATTCTTCCGCAATTGAATATATTAGCTCACTCTGCTTTTGCAAGGTTGTTATAAATTCTTCTCCCCTTTTGAAAGTCGGAACTAAAGTTTGACTTTTAAGCTTCTCTATTATTTCAGGGTCATTCATAACCTTCTCAAACGTATCTGCAAGTATTTTTATCCTGTTTTCAGGTGTATTGGGGGGTGCAAAAATCCAGAACCCTACTCCTTGTTCATAATCCAAACCTAACTCATGAGCAGTCGGCACATCTTCCAAACTAACAATACGTTCGGGAGAATATACAGTCAGTATACGCATCATTCCGGAATGGTGATATTCAACAGCTTCATTAGTACCAAAAATTCCCAAATCAACATGCCCACCTAAGATATTTGTGATCCGTGTAGCAGCATCGCCTATATGGACCATATGGAACTCTCCACCAACTTCACGCTGTACTCCAAGACTCGTAAAATGTGTAATTGCTCCAATTCGTGTTGCTATCTTTACTGAACCAGGTTCTTCACGTATACTCTCCATTATTTGTCTGAAATCAGTATATTCAGAATCTCCTCCTGTAACTTCGCAAAGGTAAAAAGCACCTACTTCTGCAATGGGTTCAAAATCAAATCCATCAAATTCCGTATTCCCCAGAGCCTTATTAGTAAATATATTTACTATATTTAACAATATCGTATACCCATCTGGTTCTGATTCAATCACTTTCCGGGAACCGACAGCTGTACCGCCACCTGAAACGTTTTCAATAATTACAGGAACAGAAAGATACTCTTCCATCTTATGAGCTATAAGCCTAGCGTGGGTGTCCGTTCCTCCCCCTGCACCTGCTGGGACAACAAAATGAATTGGTTCACTAGGAAATACGTCTTCTGATTCTTCTTCTTGTCCTTCTGCTATTACAAAAAAAGCAGAAAGAAAAAAAAGTACAACCAAAATTGAGAATAACATTTTCTTTTCGATGTTTTCCATAAATATCCTCCTTAGAATATACGGTATACGGTATAAAGCTAATTATAAACCATTTTTTTCACTTGTCAACAAAAATCTGATAAATTATATGTTTTGATGTTTGGGCAAGGACGCATCTTTATGCATTATGCATCAATCAGGGGATCGCGAGATTTTTTTTTATGTAGTTTTTTACCCTACACTTTCGCCGAGAAAATTATCTAATTCATAAATATTCCATGATTTACTTCTATTTCCGACATATATTCTATCAAAGCAGCAAATTTTCCGATGGAGTTATATTCCTGATATCTACAATCCATTTTACAATGAGTTGGTACTTATGTATGACTTTTTGAATTGTAGTACTAATGTTTGGGTGATATACTGCAGAAGTTAAAAAAAACCCTTTACAAAACCAATAAATATAGTTTATCGTATACAGTATGCAGTATGCATAATATTATATTGAAATAAGCGAGGAGACTTGAGTAATGGATCAACAATTGTTCATTCGTAAAGAGTACGAGAAGAATAACCTTCGAACTGCAGAAGACATAATTAGTTTGATAACCCATGGTGATGTTACTGTAGCTGCTCACCATTACCTGTTTTATATGAGAGCGAAACCATGGAGAGAGCAATTTCATGCTTTACTGGTCAAGATTCGTCATGCCTGCAACACAGCATCAACTAAAGTACAGCAAAACATGCTTGAATTCCTTGTGTTGCTGGCTATCGGAACACAAAGTTTTCTGGCTAACCTAAAGCTGCATGAAACAATTGGGAAGGACGAGACGATAAAGGTTTCTGAAAAACTCTTTGATCTTATAGTTGAACTTGAATCTGTTCATAAGAATGTAGCTGATACAGTATGCTCAAAGAATCGTGCAGTAAGTACCAATCAGTTCATAGCCGAGGGGCTCTCTACATCCGATGCAGAAAAAGAAGCCTCCCTTTTTGTTGGAAAGAGCCCCTCTGACTATGTTAGAAAGGTTTTGGCAAAGATACATGCATCAAATTTCTATCGATATTCCGTGAAACATTTCAGGGAATCTGAAAGAACAATATTCGGAAATGATTATGGAGAATTCTTGCAGTATACAATGTGGCTGGGATACTCTTTCCAGACAACAAATCCTCCGTTAATCAAGATGATATGGGATTTGGACAGGGCCTATTGGATTAAACAGTTATCACAGGTACTAGCTGACGAGGATGATCTTCGATCAAATATTCCCCGTGCTTGCTCGGTAGCAGCCCTCCTGATTGTAGAAAAGGGTTGTCGACTGCTGCGGGATTGGTTTTTACTGTCCCAGGGAAAAGAGGGGTATGTATGTTTCCAGGTAAATCCGGAAGCACACAATAATGCCGAAGAGATGGTGAAGGAAGCACAATTTGTTTATGGTATGCTTGAGAAACGTTTGGGCGGAGTGCCGAATGTCTCCTTCAAACTGCCAGGAACGTCAGCAGGAGTGGTTGCGGCTGAAGAACTTGGTTCGTTAGGGTATTCCCTCACGATAACGTTGCATTTCTCCACTTTTCAAGCAATGGCTTTCGGTAAGGCCTTAAAAAAGAGCAAAGCCTTAACCAGCTATGTTGTAGTCATGAATGGACGCCTGGCATTTCCGGTAAGAGATGAGTTAAAGCTGCTGCATAACAAAGAGGATTCAATTCCTTCCCGATTAGCTGGCGTGGAAGTAACCCGCCATATTTATATGAAATATTATGCTCCAGAAAGTGAGGGAGGGCTTGGTCTTGATAGACAAAGAGTGAAGGTGCTCAACGCATCATTACGGATATATGGATCTGATATCCCTGATATATCTGAAATTTTGGGTACTCAAGTCATTACCATTTTTCCAAATGTACGAAGGGCATACGATGCTATTAAGAGGGATGACCCCATAGATTCAGTAACAAACGAAACACCTGAATCAGTACTGCGGGAATTGGCAGACAGTGAGCTGTTTCGTCAGGCATGGTGGGTTGATGGGGATTGTGAATCCTTTAAACCACAGAGAGTGTTATCTCTCTCCCCGGAAGATGAAGAGGCGGTGATTCAATGGCCCCCTATCAACCAAACAGTAACACAGTTTATCGAAGAGTACAGGAAGTTGCGGCAAATTGTTTCTGAAGTTGTGGCAGATGAAAAATAATAGTTTCAAAATAGAAAACAAATACTTATAAAAGGAGACCCCTATGGCACAATATACATTTAATGCTCTACGCATTGATCCAAAACAAAACCCGGCAATACTTGATACAATTACGTGGGATGAACGTTCCCTTCAGAGCATTCTGACTGAATGTTCTCTGGATTCCTTCACCCCGGAACATATCGCAGCGGCGAATGGCTCTATTTCAAATCGCGTAAAGGCATATATTTCTTCACATGTCGGAAAGGAGAAAAATGATTGGTATCTCTGTGAAACCGATGATGGGCAAAATTTCTTTCTGTCCATAGGAACATGCGACCAACAACCCCTCGGAATACCTTTCTTTTCACAAAAACGGAAAGATAATAGCTGTGTTTGCGCATTTGCTGCTACCGCTGATACAATCAACCAGTATGTTTCTCTGTTGTGCCCTGAGAAAGGGCCAAAACCCCTCGGATCTATCCCCCGGCTTGGTATCGGGGACCGACACTCAATTACGTTATGGCCGGGAATCTGGAAATCTATGGCTAAAAAGGGATATGCAGCAAATGCAATTCAGAACTCTGTCCGGGAGCTCCATAGACTTGAAGCCTTGCTTAAAGGTGAGCCGGCAAAGGAAAACCACCTCTACAGTTTTGGAAAGATTATTGAAGGACATACCGGAAGTACCTTTGAGGGATTGTGGACTGCAGGGGTAGTGAGTGCGCTTAAGCAACCTCATCATATCTTATATGGGGCAGACGCAGACCATCTTCAGGTGAAACGCGGATCTGAAGGGACTAAACGAACGAAACAATATATCGATGCTGCGCGCTTTTATACGTTCTATACGATTGATGTTTCAGATATCCTGGCTTATCAAGCACTTACGTCATTCTCCTCAGCCGATGTGTATCAGTTGGTTGAACACTCTATTCCATCAGTATCCTTCAGGAAGGATGTTGTTGATTACCATAAGAAAAAGTTTTCATCGAATTCGTACGGATTAAATTCTATAGGCGATGAGATGCTTGCCCGGTTTCTCTGCAAGTACTGGCATGCGCTGGAAGCTATGGAAGAACTTGATGCCTATCTGAAGGATATCAAGCAGGGACAAATATTTGATCTGGAATTGAGTATTGATGAAACCCCTGCAGACTTTTCTGTGTTCAAGGCGATAACCTCTACTGAAGAACTTCAGTTCCTGATTAATGAGATTCAACGCAGAGGAATCGGAATTACCCACATTGCCCCAAATTTTGGAGTGGAAAAAGGTGTAGATTACCGAGCTCCAGGTGGATTGCCCGAACTCGAGCAACGGGTTTCACAACAGGTTCAGCTCGCAACTGATCATGGAATTATGCTTGATTGTCACTCCGGAGATGACCTGAGCCGGGAAACAAGAAGAATATTTGGACGGGCTTCACAGGGGCGTATCCATTTTAAAGTATCCCCTTACCTGCAAATACTTTACGCCGAAACATTGGAAGAACTCAATCCTGACGCATTCCGTATCTGGTGGGAGGATTCGTTAGCTTATGCGAAGGAGAGTGCAAAATTAGGATCTTCCATTGCAAAAGAAAGCTTACAGCAACTGACGCAGGATGACCTGAAAAATCCGTCTGCAAGCCATCTCTTTTTCCGGGAATATAATTTTGCTACAGTTGGGAAGCAGGATAGTGATGGGACATTTCTTTTCCGTTCCATGTTCTATACACAAAACCAACTCTTCCAGAAGTGCTTAGATGAAAAGATTGAGCAGTTCTTAAATGAATGCGCTGACGATCTTTGGAATCCGGAGGTGTATAACTCATAGGAGTGTGATAGGTGAGCTGTGCTGCTCATGTTTACACAGAATATTGGATCTTAATTGACAGGCAGTAGAACTGATGAGACTATATAAATAACGTATACGAAGTACGATATACTATAATCATGGAAAACCCGTAGGACGGGTTCACAGTAATATATGACATAATTGGAGGATGAATATGTTTGAAAAACACTATAGACTTATGATACCTGGACCGAGTGAGATGGATAATGCAACTCAATTAGCTATGGCTCAGCCTATGATAGTGCATTATGGAGAGGATTGGGGGAACATGAATGCTCGGATTTTAAAGAAACTCCAGCTGGTTTTCCAGACAAAGAATGACATGTATATTATCCCGGGATCTGCCAGTGCAGCAATGGAAGCTTCAGTGAACAGTATCATTGAGCAGGATACAGAGGTTCTTGTTGAGCTTACTGGTATGTTTGGAATGCGATTTGCGGAAATTGCTAAATATAATGGGGCTCGAGTGATTCCCCTAAACGTAGAATTTGGAAAAGCGGTAGATCCCGAAGACGTAAGGCGACTATTAAAGGCTCATCCAAACATCAAGGCGATGACACTGGTGCACAATGAAAGTTCAACTGCAGTTATGAATCCTGTCGCTGAGATTGCCGCCGTTTGTCGCGAATACGATGTATTACTTATTTGTGATACTGTTTCTTCTATGGGCGGTGTAGATATTCGAACCGATGAGTGGGAACTCGATTACTGCCTGACAGGTGCACAGAAGTGCCTGCAGTCTTCACCGGGACTTGGTATGATAACTCTATCGCCAAAGGCCTGGGAAGCAATCGACAATCGAAAGCAACCTATACGCGGATGGTTCTTGAATTTGAGCAATATCCGCGATTATTGCGAGAAGTGGAGTGACTGGCACGGTCATGGACCAGTAACTGCTCCCACAGCCCTCTATGCAGGTCTTGAAGCTTCATTAGACCTGATTTTAACAGAGGGACTGGAGAACCGATTTGCTCGACATATTCTCAATAAAGAAGCCGTGCGCAGTGGAATCCGTGCAAGCGGGTTGAAGCTTTTTGTTAATGATGAGTTTGCCAGTAATACGGTCACAACCATTATCGTACCGGAAGGACTGGACGACAAGCAGATCATCGCTAAAATGAAAGAAGAATATAATACACTCATTACCGGAACTCCGGGTAATATTGGCACATCAGTTATTCGTATCGGGCATATGGGCGTTACCGCTGATAAAAACTATCTGATTCCCACAATTGCCGGATTCTTGAATATTTGTAAGAGCCTCGGAGTTGGAGTTGATATTCAATCGGGACTTGAGGCAATGCTTGAAGTGTACAGCCGGAAGTAAAAGAAAAGAGATCGTAATACAAGAAGAGAAAGGGAGGATATCATGTCAAATAAATATAGGGTGAAAGAACTTATACGATTTGGGACACAAGTACTTATTAAAGCAGGTCTTTCAGATGAAAGGGCTTCCATCATTTCCAATATTCTAGTCGAAGGAGATCTGCTTGGTCACTATACCCACGGGATGAAACTCTTACCCCATTATATCAAAGAGATTCAGGCAGGAAA